>ENA-OYYE01000460-OYYE01000460.1-human-gut-metagenome-genome-assembly--contig:-NODE-460-length-21040-cov-8.664761_pt1 | contig 21040 bp, 11 predicted proteins | sample MGYA00243244_ERZ653437 | MGnify/ENA primary metagenome ERZ653437 (study PRJEB26926, sample SAMN06165130) | human gut metagenome | biome: ENVO:00009003; feature: ENVO:2100002; material: ENVO:00002003...
CGGTCTCGTGGGCTCGGAGATGTGTATAAGAGACAGGTATAATTATAGAAGGTAATGGAGTTTTCCACTTTATTGCGGTCGGCTATATTCTGGCTGTATCCCACGTTGGCATTCGCCGTCAGCCAGTCGTTAATCTTGTATCGCAACGTTTCGCTGATGTTGATGCTGGAGACGGAAAGCTTATTGTCTCCCCCTTCCGACACCTTGCCCACCGGAGAACCCCACGTACCCCAGGCATAGGGTTTTCCGTTCATAGCGGTCAACGGCAAACCGGGCATAGGCATACTGGTAGTCAGCACGGAACTGATCATGGTCGGCGCCACCTGCTCCTGACGGCTATAAGCGATGGATGATTCCAGGGTTAAAGCATCGGTCAGCGTGAAACTGTTGTTCATGCGGAAGTTATAACGCTGATTGTTGTTGTTTCCATATTGCAGCGTAGAACCGTCATAAAGATAGTTCAACGAAATGCGGTATGAATGGCGTTCGCCACCGCCGGAAATACTCAAACTCTGTTCGGTGGACAGGGTGTTGCCAAAGAGCGAGCCCAGCCAGTCGGCACTATCGTCGAAAACGAAATCCGCCACATCTTTGAAGGCTGCCGAACCGAAAGGATTGGGGCTTGTCCTCAGGTCTATGTAGGAATTCTTGTACTTCTTTGCCAGTTCGGCATAGGTATACCATACGTCCGATGTATTGTTGTCATTGCGCAACGCCTCCATCAAGCCATCGCTCCACTGGTCTATATTCATCAGGCTCGGCATCAGTCCCACGGTTTTCAAGGTTGCCGTACCGCTATATTCCACTTTGACCTTACCCGAAGCGCCTTTCTTCGTCGTTATCAACACCACACCGCCCGCGGCACGCGAACCGTAGATGGCAGCCGAACCGTCTTTCAGGAAGTTGATGGAAGCGATGTCATTGGGATTGAGCAACCGCATCTCATTCACGCTGTTAAGGGCCACACCGTCTACGATAACCAGCGGTTCGATGGAATTCACCGAAGCCGAACCGCGCAGGTTCATGCTCCAGCTTTCATCGCCCGGGGCAGAAGAACCGCGGGTAATCATCACACCGGCAACCTGTCCCTGCAAGGCTTCCAACGGACTGGACAATCCGCCTTTCTCCTTGAAGGCTTTTGCATCGACCACGGTCACAGCGCCCGAAAGGGATTCTTTCTTCTGTGTGCCATAGCCCACTACCACCACTTCGTCCAGCATCTCGGAGTCTTCTGCCAAGGTCACTTTCTTCAACTTCGGGTCTCCGGCAGGGAGTTCCACCGTTTTGTACCCCACAAAGGATATCACAATAATGGCGTTGGAGGAAGCTACGTTCAACGTAAAGTCTCCGTCCAGACCGGTGGTGACCCCGTTAGTCGTTCCCTTTTCCATAACCGTAGCGCCTATGACAGGGCCGAAGGCGTCTTCTACCACACCTTGTACTTTCACAGCTTGTTGAACAGCCTGCACTCCGTGTACGTCTGCCAAAGCCGGCAACGGACTGCCTGTCAACAAGGCTGCTGCAATCATCACCGGAAAAAGTATTTTCCCGGAGGATGATTTGGATGATTTTTTTCTCATATACATATTAATTTAAAATTAACTATTCAGTATTCTTTATCTTGTCAAATGCACTGGCGCATGTATTCACGCACTTCCTTGCGGCTGATGAACAGATGATTCTCTACGGTACGTGGAGAAAGGCATAACTCATCGGAGATTTCCGCAATGGACTTGTCATCGTATCGGCTCATCCTATAAATAGTTCCGCGCTGCCGGGGAAGCAAACTGAGTTTGTGTTGTTCGCAGGCTTCCATATCCTTGGCAATGATTTGGCTTTCCGTCTCATTGGAACAGACAACGGCATGATCATATAGATAAGAGGTTATCTCCTGACGCTTATAATAGCGGCGAAGATAATCATAGACCAGATTACGGGCAATGGTGAAGACAAAATATCGAAGGGTATCTTCACAAAGCATTTCCTTATAATCCATCAAGCGCAGGTACACATCTTGTGCCAGATCTTCCGCCTCCTCCTTATTATCTATGCGATAATAAATATACCGGCAGACCTGACTGTGATAATCAGTATAGGCATCGATTACCAACTGGGTGGCTTTTACGGTTATGTCTTTCATGGTTACAAAATTTATATGTTCGGTTACAAAATTTATATGCTTAGACTTAACGTCGACGATGCAAAGATATTGTCTAAAAAATAAAATGCATAAAGAAAAAAGGGAGGAAACATCGCAAATCATTATGGAAGACTAAAACCTATTTAAAGCACTGATACAATGCATTCTAAGAATACGAGACTCATCGTATCATATAATAATTTGAGACTCTAAAAGAGGATTTTGTCACATTCACTACCCGATAGCCACACATCCGGACAACAAGAAACGGTCTTATATTCGATATACAATCAAGTGCTACGAACATGTATTCACTCTCTTTCCTGACAATGGCACCGAACTTAAAACTTATCATTTAGAGAGATAACTGACAACAAGGAAAAAGCCCCTTTCCCGATATGAACGGGAAAGGGGCTTGAGCAACTATAAACCTATGAAAAACAAGCTTTAGAAGGCAAGGATGGGACAAAGTACTCTACTCGTACTATTCTTATCAGTAACAATTATAACAAATTTACTTTTACTCATATCCAGACAATACAGTTTAGAAGTACCATTTATTATTTCATTTTGGGTACAACTCCAATACGCACCGCCACTCTTTTCTGAATTCTTATCATCAATATAAGTAATCATTGTATTGTACTTCGCCGTATTGTTCAGTTGTTGTATCAACTCTTCTACTCTTTTTTGTACGGCTCCTTTCGTATTCGATGAAATTTCTACTTTACTACCTTCATATGTATATCCTGGTTCATTTCCTTGATTTAACAGTTCTTGCAATTTAATCCACTGTCCTATGCTTGGGATAAACCAACCACTTGTTTTGAGATTCTCAAGAATTTTAAAATCTTTATGAGAACTCCAATTTTTTTCTATATCCGTAGTTATATTAAAACTTTCACCTGCCAAAACTTGTGTAGATGACCACCCGTCCATTGCACTAATATAATTATTAAAGAAATCTTCTTGCGATGCTGAAGAAATATTCGGAATACCCACTATATTTGCTTTATCAGCCTCTGATGGAGGATTAGACTTAAACTTCATGCTTCCTCTCTGCTTTGCAGAAAGTACATAATGACTATACGCCCCGGCTTTTTCACCAGTAAAGTCGTCAGCTCCAACTTTCGCAAAAATAATACCCACTACATTGTCCGGTATGGATTCTACAGCATAAATGGAAGGATAGATTGAACCATCCTGGCAATAGTAATCGCCGATAATCGAACGCTCTTTTCTTTCAAAATTCACAGGTTGTCCATCAACACCATTATAGCTGATATTATATCTCACGTAAGCACCGGCATCCAAATTATTTTTAGCATTGGTATTAGCAAATTTTACAGGCCGTAAATCTTCCGGATCAGTAAAACTCCCTTTTACTTGAATCTCTCCCGGAGTGACAAGACAACGATAGATGCCATCACCTAAATGATAAGGGATAACTTCGGCTTCAGTCACACCACCGTCCGTCAAATTTAATGTAAATTCTCTCATCGGTACATCATAATTCACCTGTCTGGTAGTAGCATCTGCACCAACCGTATAATAGAAACGGTGAATAGGAATAGAAAGTTCTATCATAGAATAGCTATGCTTCAGCGAGAAGTTCAGCTCTTTGGTTGTCCCTCCTTGGTTAGCTAATGTAGCGGCATCTATTTTTGCAGTCATAAGGTCGGCAGCATGATAAACAGCTTTATCACTTTGATCTGTTTTATGCACTGCAAGATTAGCATCAAATACTTCCTTGATTTTAGCTTCTACTTCCGTAGCTTTGATATCAGAAGCTAAATCTGCCTTATAAGGAAAGTAAGCAATATAATCAGAGTTCTTGTAATAATAAATAGTTCTGTTTGCAGACCATGCACCATTTTGATAGGTTAAAGCCACATTTCTTAAAATTATTTTCGCATTGTCGGCTCCGGAATTCTCTATAACATAGAGTCCCATCTGGTCACCATCCTCAAATAACGTTTGCGCTCCCTGTTCGCTGACACGGGTCTCCGCATTAGATGCTTCAAAACCTACCGATGTAGCACTTATCGTCAGTGCTTGTCCCTCGTGCTGTCCGGATTCCATATCCAGTACTTCTTCTTGGCTACAACCTACCATGAAGGCAGCTGCTACCATTGCAAATAATGAAAATCTCAAGTAATTTGTTTTCATAATTTTAAATGTATGAGTTAATGATTTTATTTGTTATTGCCTTATTGCCTTTCTTAATTGCCTTCTGCTGTTGTTGGCGTTTCCTCTTTTTTCGTTCCGGTAATGGTCTCCTCACTACCACCTTCCCATGAACCGCTACTGTTATCAGAATTGGTATCAGGAGAATCGCCATTGACATCTTCACCACTCTCCTCACCATTCCAAGAACTGTTACCGCCGGGATTGGTATTGGAGGAATCACCGCTAATATTTTCACCACTCTCCTCACCATTCCAAGAACCGTTACCGTCAGGATTGGTATTGGAAGAATCACCGTTGACATCTTCACCGCTCCCCTCACCATTCCAAGAACCGTTACCGCCAGGATTGGTATTGGAAGAATCACCGTTGACATCTTCACCACTCCCTTCACCATTCCAAGAACCGTTACCGCCAGAATTGGTATTGGAAGAATCGCCGTTGATATCATTACTACTTCCATCACCATTCCAAGAGCCATCACCGCCAGGATTGGTATCCGAAGAATCGCCATTGACATCATTACTACTTCCGTCACCATTCCAAGAGCCATCACCGCCAGGATTAGTATCCGAAGAATCGCCATTGACATCATTACTACTTCCGTCACCATCCCAGGAACTATCACTATCAGGATTAGTTGTTGGAGTATCTATCGGAATATCTTCTTCATCTCCTTCCCAAACCGGAGACTCGTTTATACTAAGAGTTATCAATCCAGTATCAGGAGAAATTTCGACTTCCATATCATACATGATTCCTTCAGAAGGATTAAATTCCTTTTCCATTACATATATGTACGAACGTCCGTCCTTCAGTTTTATTTCCATAAACTCTGTACCTACAGGAATGGTTTGCGCCACAATATAAGCCTTGTAATCCGCATTCATATTCACACGCGTTCCACCCTCTACACCGGACAAATTGAGTAAAGAAATGCGGGCACCAATAAGATCCATTTCCTGCCCATCAGTTCTTGTCTCGGGCTTCTTTGTTAAAGCAAGATTGCAAACCAGCTTTGTAGTACGGTGCAAAAACACTAATTTGTTTTCTTCTTGCGTAACTTGAGTCGCAACAACTTCCATCAAATTACTAGCCTGATAGTAAGCAGGTATGTTTTGTTCTGCCTTGACCTCCACCGTAGTTTGCTTCACACCATTGTTATAAGGATACCATGCATCTACCGTCACCGTTTCACGATTCTGTCCATAAAAAGGCTCAGAAGAAGTCAGGTTTCCCTGTGCATCAATCATGTATTTCTTGACAACTCCATTTATCTGTACAGCAATCCGCCTGTCAAGCATCCCGTCCCACTGTTCGGTATCCGTCATACCTTCATTTGCGATAACAGCACTAAAAGTTAGAGGTGCTTCTTGCATATATCCTTCATCATCGTCGCAACACGAAGTTAAGGATGGAAGAAAGAATGCCAACCATAAAACTTTGAATTTCATGAGCTTCATATTATTATTTGTTTAAGTTTCTCTCCTTTATTCAAACCTGTATAAAGAAGTACGAATGGAAAATAAGAGGTACTCAATGGAATATAATATTTCTCAAAATATTTTCCACTGTTTAGAAATGAGATAAGATAAATAGGAATTATTCGTTATTCTTCCCAATACTACGTATATATTCATTCGGCGTAATCCCCGTCGCCTTCTTAAAATACCGGAAGAAAGAAGCACGGGAACTGAAACCGCAATGCTCGGCAAGGGCGCTCAGTGTATATTTAGCGTATTCGTCCGTATTGACCAATCGCTTGAACTCGGCAATCCGGTAATCATTGATATAATCGTAATAATTGCGTTTCAGATATTGATTGAACAAATAAGAAAGCGTATGGGCGGACGTATCGATGGCAGTTGCCAAATCGGCTATCTTCAAATCGGGATGCATATAAGGCTTGTCCCGGTGCATGACAACCTCCAATTTCTTTGCCAGACGCTTGCATTCCTCCGGACTGACCTTCACGCTTTTATACTTTTCCTCGGAAACCGGTTTTACTTCCACAGGGGCAGAAGATTCTTCCGCAACGGGCACAACCGGCAGCACAACCTCCCGCCCTCTGCGCCTGAACCCATAATAAACTCCGCCCGCCAACAGCACCATCACCGCAATGCCAGCAGCAATCCAGCCACTGAAAGCAGAAGCCTTCTCCACCATCATCCGGGTTTCCGATTCCGGCTGTCCCATCCGACGCACCTTGAAGACATACGAACCCGAAGACAAATCATAATAGGTAGCTTCGGAACGCCCCGCTATCGCCACCCAGCCATCATCTTCTCCTTCCAACTGATACTCATAAGCCATAAAAGCCGGAGAAGTATAAGAGAAATCAGAAAAGCGGAAAGTGACATTCTTCTGCGAAGACTCCAGTTCAACCTTCGGAGTGCCGTTCTCCATCGTCGTTATCGGAGAAACGGGCGGCCTGCCATTGATGTGCACATCCGTCACCTTCACCGGATAGAAATTACGCTCCTTCCGGCTCATACCGGCAACATCCAAGTAAATCAGACCTTTCGAATTGCCGAACCAGAAATTGCCTTCCACATCGCAAACCGGCGGACAAAGGGTAAATACAGGGCCGGGAATGCCATCTACAAAGTTATAAGGAACAAAGTTATCCTGCTTGTCATAATGGAACAATCCGTCATTAGTCCCCATCCACAACCACTTCTTGCCGTCTTCTATCACAAACATGCCATCACGTCCCTCTAAAGGCGTGCCGGGCTGCAAACGGCGGAAACGGTTCATGGACAAATCGGATACAAACAAAGCCCCCTTGTCGGGGAAGAAATAAAGCTCATGCCCGGAGTCCTCATACACCACCCGGACTTTCTCTTTATGGATGAAGCCTTCGGGAAAAATATCCGTACGCAATTTCTCGGAAGAAGGATCCCAGATGCACATGCCGTTCTCCGTACAAATCCATCCCTTGCGGGTGGAATCAAAATAGATTTCATACACATTCCCCTCGGGTAGTTTGGAATTGGCACTGGTGAAATGAGCCACCTCCCTGCCGTCCTTATAACAATAAACTCCCCGCGAAGTACCTATCCACAACTTTTCTTCAGCGTCCAGCTTGATGCAAAAGATATGCCCCTTCGTAAAAGGCTGCGCCTCGTCCGGCCGGAAATCGCGCAGGGTCAAGGTCTCGGGATTAAAGATATACATTCCTCCCCCGTAAGTTCCTACATAGTATTCCCCCTTATGGAACAGGATACAGAATATCATGCCCGAACGCATTTCGGGCGACTTGAAGCTTTTGAAACGATTCTTCTGCTCGTCGATGAAGAACAGGCCGTCACGCGAACCAATCAGTTTCTCATGCCCATTGATTGCAAGGGCACGGACAGGAATATCTTTGGAATTGAAATAAGGAGGAAAAGCATACGTTGCAAACAAGTCATTCTGATATAAAGAATAGTCAAGGCCCAACTGATAGAATCCTACCCAGACCATGCCGTCGCGGTCCACCAAAAGCGAATAAACGGAATTGGAGCGCAGGCTCTCGCTATTTCCCGTCTGGTGGCGCATGGTGCGCACTACCTTCCGTTGGTCTGTGGCAATGAAGTGCACCCCGTTGCCGTCCGTCCCTACATACAGCAGGTTCTTCCCGTCAGTAGAAAGGGAAGAAATGATGTTACAGCCCACGTCTACAAAATGCTCAAACTTTCCCGAACGGGTGTCGAAAGAGATAATCCCCTGCTCCATCGTACCTAAATAAATCATCGGACCGATGCGGGCTATGTTGTTGAAAGCGCATATATGCTTGTCATTCTCCACATTGTGATAAGCCTCCACTTTCTTGTCGGACAGCCTCAGCGAATAGAGTCCCCGCTTCGTCGCCATCCACACCCTGCCTTGTCCGTCCAGTGAAAGTCCGGTGATGGCATTGGCTGCCGAAAAAACGTTCTTATCCGGCAATATCTGCTCCAGGTTGCCTTCCTTATAAACAAAAAGCCCCTTCTCGCTGCCTATATAGAGGGTACTCTTTCCGTCGTAAAGCAAAGAATATACGGCGCCGTTTATCCGGTCGGGCACAATGGGGTCTAAAGCAGTCTGTTCCTGATTCAATCTCCACAATCCCATGCCATTCCCTATCCACAACCGGTTGCCGTCTGTTTCGGCAATGACATTTACCCGTTTCAGTTTCTCATCCCCACCGGGAATCGGGTAATGCCTGAGATGGATTCCGTCAAAGCGTTCCAGTGAATTGCCAGTTCCTATCCAGACAAAACCCAGCGTGTCTTTGTAAAGAGCATTGACTACCAAATCGGACAGGCCGTCGGACACCGACAAGCCCCGCAGGGTAAATGAATGGGGATAAACCAATGCGCAAAACATCAGCAAGGGGAAAAGGAAAATGTATCTCAGTATGTTTTTCATTGCACGGCAGTCTTTATTCTCTTGTGCAAATATAAGGAAAAACATCAGCTACACCGCAATTCCACGCTCAAAAATAAAAAGGAAGGCGCTGCTATTCGTCCAGACGCTCCATCTTTTCCGCCGCCTTGACCCGATAGGATTTCCCGTTTATGGTGAGGGTGCAACCGGCAGAAGCAGTGTAATACCAACCGTCCTGCCGATGCTGCAACAAGACATTAGCCGGTGCATCCGACCGGATAGTAATCCCGGAGGTTTGCAGCAAAGTACCGTTCCCCAGGAACAAGGTCGTTTCTTCCCCTTCCCGGTTTCCGCACAAGGCGTAAGTGGCTTTCGCCTTCATTGCGGGGATGCTGCACAGATGGTCCGCATGGTCGGAAGACAAGATATCATCCGTACGCCCGCCTTTCTGCACCACCCGGATGCCGACGTGGCTACCCTCCTCCTCACACTCCACAGCCGGAAAAGTGACCGATTCTATCCGCCCCGGCTCTTTTGCCGAAGAAGGTTCATAAACCCCTACAAACGGACGGTTCCAGGCTTCCCCGCACTGTCTGGCAACGAAGGTCAGCGTCGGTTGCTCCTTGATGTTGTAAGGCATTCCCGGCGTACGCGAATATCCTTCCGTCATGGGCGACAGGGCGGTAAAGACTTTCCGTTCCGGCTCTCCCTTCATCCACAGGTTCATGGAGATATCATCCTTATCTTCCATCGCAATGGTGAAAGTGGCTTTTACATCCTTCTCCGTTTCCGATGCTTTCTTATTATAGAGGTAAGAATAGGCATACAGATGTGCCCCGGCAAACGCAAGTTCTTCCGTAGGCTGCAATCCCAGGTCTGTTCCATCTGCAGCGGTCAACGTGAGCGTCTGTCCCAAGTTATGATAGAAGTAATCGTGCATTTTATCTTCCCCCTCCGACTTGCGGCTGCGGAAGATATCGATGTAGTAGCCCGATTCCGTCCCGGTGGTAACAATTCCCATCAGACGGGTCTGGTCGGCCTGTGTTTCCGGTTCGCGGAAGCGGACCTCGCTGTAAGTGACAGGGAAAAAAGCGCCTTTGGTGGCGTTGGAAGTGGGGAAAGCCGCATTCAGCTTGAAGGCATGGTTGCTCTTCATGACTGGATAGGACGATATGCCGTCTACGCACACCGTATTGTGGCTGGGAAACTGGGAGTAATATTCCGCATAGTCCGTTCCGCTGTACAGGTACAGTCCGATACCGGCGTCCGGCCCCAGCACATATCCCTTGCCATACAGTTCCATCGAGATACCGTTGGCGTGCATGTGGTTTCCCAAACTGCCGTTCATGGAAATCATCAGGCTGTGACGGGGGTGCATACCGTTGCGCTGAACCAGCCACGACACATTCGGAGCGTAGAACAGCGGCGACACATAGTCTTCTATTTTCCCGGCCTCCACGGCAGGATTCAGGAGTACCGGCTTGTCATCAAAGAAGGAATTGACGGAGACACGGACATTCTTCTTGTCCGCCTTGGCTTCATCGGGCTTCAGACATTTCAGCAATGCCGTGAAATAGTCTTCCTGCTCTTTCTTACCGTTCACCTGGGCATTCTCTATCATACGTACGATAGGCGTCGTATTTAGATAGCCAGGGTGGGTATCGCCAAAACCGCATATCATCCGGTTGGGAAACAGGTATTGGGGAGTGGCGGCCACTGCCTTCGGGATAATCGGCAGGTCTCGGGTCAGGTCATAATGTAGATTGCGGTCGAACAGACCGGTGAAGTTGGCATAGTCATTCAGCACCACACTGCTATATCCCGGACATTCGGCCCAGATACCCGTATCGGGGTCATAGCCGTAATCCGCCAGTTTCTTCAAGCTCCATTGGCGGATGCCGGAACGGTGAAGCACCCAGTCCGTGTAATACTCGCGTCCCTTACCGTCGGCATACTGCCCGTTATTTTCCAGAATCAGGCCGATATTCATGATATAACGCGCCTGCATCAGGTTCCAGTTGTTATGGGGGACGCCGTTGGCTATGATGTTGTCCGCCCACTTCTTGAAGGCTCCGGCATACATATCCATGCAATCCGCATAGTTTTCCTTTAAATAAGAATAGAGGAAGTCATAACAGGGCACAATCTCGTTTAGGATATCTTCGTGAATGACTTCAAAGGAACTCATCCCTACCAAAGTCTGCTGATGCCCGTTATTCAAATCGACCGGTACATGCCGGTAATAGATACCCTTCATATAAGTATCAAATACTCCGGCAGCCAATCCGGCATAACGCTCGTCTCCCGTTATCCAATACAAGAAAGCGGCATCCCGGGCTATTCCCATGATTTCCCGGTTCAGGCTCTCGATGTTCCGTCCGGTTTTAGAAGGATGCACCACCTCCAAAGGTTGTCCGGGCAAAGCCTTGTTACAGAAAGTTACATTGCCCTCCCGGTCATCATAAGGAACTACCTCTGCCAGTTTGGGTTTCCCGTGCGTCGCCATAGTCCCCCGCGTACCGGTAAAACGAACTGTAGGCACCGGTGCTTGCTTGCCTCCCGCATGGTCGAAGACTTCTCCTTTAATAAACACCTCCGTGGCGCGTGTATTCCAGTACATGGCAAGACGCGATAAAAGCCAATCGGGTTGTTTTTCCACCAAACCGACATACCTGTCCGTACGTTTCTTCAATTCCCCATAGACGCTTTTAGCCCAGGCTTCCTGTTCTATGATGCGCCGGATTTCCGGCTTTTCTTGGGGAGTAGTCAGATAGCAAGGATGTTGCTGTGCCAACAAAGAAGTGCAATAAAGGACTGCAATCAGGATAACTAATCTTTTCATATCATTAAAACAGTTCATTTATCTTGGTAATACGGATGAACCGGTTTTTATACTCAAATATACATTGTTTTATTTAAACATCCGGGCAGATACAGATACGAAAAAAAGCTCTTTCTCACGAAAGAGCTTTTTTGTTGTCCTAATATGACTTAAATCTAAAAAACGATAAAAGGACAAACTTCAAGGTGAAAAAAAGGGAAGTCTCACGACTTCCACAATTCTTCTAACCTTAAATCTAAATCTCTATGAAAAAAACGTGCTGCAAATATAAGGGTTTATTCCATAGTTTGCAATTAATAAAGTATATATTGAGGGGTAAAACATTTAAGAATTATTAAATTAGCGGTAAAAACAAGGAAAATGAATCATCGGGCACAACTTTCCAGCAACTTTTGATAGAGGTCGTTCTGCTCCAACAATCCGGGCACGCCGCACAGATACATCTGTTTACGGGCGCGGGTCAGCGCCACATTCAGCTTCCGGTCTATCGCCACCCCGTTTTCCACCGTCAGGTTGGCAAGGTACTTCAACTGATAGGGCCGGTTGATGCAGAAAGAATAGATTATCACATCGCGCTCGCTCCCCTGGAAGCGCTCTACCGTATCTACCAGAATCTCGTTCAGGGTGGTGATGCCCATCTTGGCTATCTCTTTCTTGATAAGGGCTATCTGGCTGCGATAGGGAGTGATGATTCCCAACGTCCGCGCCGCGTCAAAGCCTTCACCGCAGGCGTATTGCCGGTATACGGCAGATGCCAGCCGGGCTACCGTCTCCGCCTCGGAGTGGTTCATCTTCACCGACTGCATGGGCGGTTCGGCAACAGAAGGCAGAAACGCCACCCGGCAAGTCAGCAAACCGGCAAAATCGTCCTCGGCCAATGCGGAAGGTAATTGTAACGCGCCTGTCTGATGCGGCAACCCTACCGGTTCCAGCAAGCCGTCGTAGAAGGCGTGGTTGGGGAAGGAGGCTACTTCGACGTTCATGCGGGCTTGGCGGCGGAGGATATCGAAAGAGTTGATAGTTGATAGGGGATAGTTGATAGGTGATAGGTGAGAGTTGATAGTTTCTTTGAAAGGGGGGAGGAGATGGCGATAAAGACGTTCGAAAAGGGAATCTTTCAGATTATGCAGCCCGATGGCACGCAGGCACTCGTCCGCGATTTCGGACTGCTGGGAAGACTGGAGGACAACGGCAGGCAACTGTTTGTGGTCGCCTATCAGGACAAACTTTCCGATGGCGTTGCCGCCCGAAACGCTTCGGGCGCAAAGCAGTCCCAGAAGCTGGGGTTCCAGTATTTGTGTAGCTTCGTCCACCAGCGCGACGTCGAAGGTCTTCAGGCGAAAGAGTTCGGTCTTCATGGACAGGGTGGCTACCGTTCCCACATAGATGCGGCAACGCGCCATGCGTTCCTGCACCTGCCGGCGGGTGGTACAGGGTTCAAGTATGTTTTCTATCAAGTGCGGACGATAGTCCGGCTCGCAGGATAGTTCGCTGCCGATGCGTATGAAATCGACTTCGGGAGTAATCGCCGTCAGCATCTTGCAGATTTCATCCACCGCACGGTTGGTATAGGACAGCAGCAGGATTTGTTTCCCTTCCCGGTAGAATGCCTCGACCATGCTGCGCAGCGCCCGGGAAGTCTTACCGGTTCCCGGCGGGCCCACCAACAGGAAATAATCCTGAGCGGCCTGCGCCTTCAGGGTGATGCGGGCAAAATCGTCTTCGGCGGCGGCGATAGCGGCATCCAGCGAACGGTCGAATCGCGGCGGACGACGGTTCAGCAACAAATCGCGCCTTTCTTTCGTGGCGGACAGGAAAGCCGAAAGTCCCAGATACATGCTGCGGAACGACGTATCCATGCAGTCGTGTTCCACCGCATACCGGCTTCCGGAAGGCAATACGCCGGCATTCTGCTGTGCCGCGCGCAACCGGATGAGGATGTCCCGGTCGGAAATCCGCTCGATATTTCCCTTAAACACCATCTTGTTGGTCACGTTGTCGGCATCCGCGTTGCGTTCATACAGCACGATGGCGTCGCCTTGCCGGAAGTTCGGCAGGTAATCCTCATCCGGATGCATCCGCCTCAACAGCAGGTAGGGCTTTTCGGTATTTGCCGCTCCATTTTCCTCAATCGTCAGGTCGTACAGAATCTCCCCTCCCTCGCACTTCTCCGCCAGCGTCGCCAGCCATAGGGAAGCCGCGCCGGTGCGTCCTTCGTATTCCACGTCGCCCGATTTGGAGGTATAGAGTTCCTTGGTGATAAAGTTGTAAAGTGCATAGAAGTAAGCCTGTTCCAGCGGCGACAAGGCATCGATCCGCTGCGACACCGCGTCGATGGAGGGATACAGGTAGCGCTTCCAGAGCACATTGTCCAACTGCCGCTCGTTCAGGACATCCGGTTCGATGTTCCGGAACCTCTCCGCCGTGTATTGCGTGCTGTTGCGCAACTGGATGCCATACTCCTCCGCCACGATGCGGTTGCGCAAGTCCATCACCCGGCGCACCATCGCCCACGAGGGACGCGCCGGATAGAGCAGCGGATAGCGGGTATACAGCAGGTACGCCTTCACCTTGCGGTGGTCCATTCCCATCGAGTACTCCAGCACTGCCTGATACAGCAGCATCTGCACCTTATTATTTTCTTTCGGTTCCACCTTGCCCCGAATGGTGTATTCGTCCGCCTTGCCCGACTTCATTTCGATGAACGACGACATATCCCGCTGCATATAGTCCAGCCGTCCTTGCAGTCCCAGCGCCTCGCAGATGTAAGAAGGCTCCAGCACGGCATCCGTTCTGTCCAGCTCATAGCCGGAGGTGAGGAAGGTTTCGGTCACGGTCTGACGGATATTGTCGAAGTGCCGCTTGCAGTCGGCGAAGAATTCCCGTTCCTTCTCGCGGTCGCGCAAGTCGGGACAGGCCGCCAGTTCGATGGGATAGGCCCGGAAAGCCTTCTTCATGCACGCCAGATAGTCCGGTTCTTGTTCCGAGTGAATCCATTCGTCCAGAAACAGGTTGGCGATGTTACCCAGCAGAAGGGGACGCGTATTGTCGGGAGACTGCAACCGTGCCAGCATATAATTGGCAGGATGATGCCCGTAGTCCTTGAAGCATTCTGCCAGCGCACTGATATCCATCAGATAGTCCGGCTCCAGTATGATAAAGGAAGGCGTTAGTATTCCCTCCTCGTCCACCGCCACGTCCAGCAGGTTGACCTGCGCGTGTTTCCACAGCAGGCGGCAGGTTTCCGCAAATTCTTCGTTCACCTGCGCCACGCCGTAGCGCACCCGCAACGGTTCGTCCGATACCGCATCGACGGGCAACACGTACAAGAAGCGTTCGTCCGCATACTGGAAGCATACGCGCATCCGTCGCACCCGCTCCCGTGCAGGCGGCGAAACAATGTAGGTGGCATCCGCTTTCGGCAGCAGCCGATACAGTTCGGCGGGTATCTCCTCGCCCGTCAGGCGTTTGGTGAAGAATGCCAATGTCTTGGCGTCCCGCAACAAAGCCTCGCGCCGGGGTTCTTCCCTGCGGTTCAGTATCGCGTTGGAGGTAAGCCGGAAGGTATGCAACCGGTTCTGTTCCACTACCGAAAGTCCTGTTTTTGCAGCGACGAAGTTAATGCGTGCCGACAGGTCGGTCATTTGCAGGCTGCTGTCCGGCATCTGCGTGCGGCATAGCTGTTCCAGCAGTTCGCGCAGCAGGCGATAGGCAGCGCCGACGGAGGCATCGTCCGCCTTGCAGGCTTCGAGGAGGAGATCGAAATATTCGGTGGATTGGTTCATCGGTATAACGTGGGGTTATTCATCCGTCCCGTCTTCTTCATTCCCGGTTTTCTTATCCCTAATCATCAGAATGCTCAACTCATAGAGCAGGTAAAGCGGCACAGCCACTACGGTTAGGGTGAACGGGTCGCCCGTAGGCGTAATGATAGCGGCTACAATCACGATGATAACGATGGCATGGCGCCGGTACTTGCGCAGGAAAGTTTTGTGCACCAGACCCAGCAATGAAAGCAGCCAGGTGACAAGGGGCAGTTCAAATGCCAGCCCCATACAGAGCACCAGCATCATGAAGTTGTCGATATATGAATTAAGAGATATCTGGTTCTCCACCGCCGCACTCAACTGGTAGGTGGAAAGGAAACGCAGCGTCAGCGGATAGACCATAAAATACCCCAGCAATACGCCGATAAAGAACATCACCGTGCCGATGCACAAAGCTTTCTTCACGCTCCTGCGTTCATTGGGATAAAGTGCGGGGCTGATGAATCGCCAGATTTCAAAGAAGATATAAGGCGTAGCCGTCACTACGGACATCCAGAAAGAAGTAGACATGTGGATAAAGAACGGCGCCGCCAGATTGATATTGATGAGCTTCACATGAAACTCCTGCGTGAAGAATTCATCTTGCAGGTTGAACTTCTCGCCGATATAGCGCAACAGGTCATAAAAGATAAAGTCATTGTGACAAGGGGCTAACACCACATTATCAAACAGATAGGGCATTGCAATAAAGTAACCGACAGCCAATACAAACCATACACTTATAATACGGAACAGCACCCTACGCAGTTCGTCCAAATGATCCCAAAAGGTTAATTCTTTATCTGACATAAGATAATGTGATTATATTAATGTGATAATGTGCCAATGCGCTAATATGCTAATGTGCCAATGTGATGATGTGCTAATATGCTAATGCAATATAATACACCAATGTAATAAGACGATAATGTAATAATGCAACAAGACGTTAATGCAATAATGCAACATGACGTTAATGCAATAATGCAACATGACGCTAATGCAATAATGCAACAAGACGCTAATGCAATAATGCAACAAGACGTTAATGTAACAATGCAACAAGACGTTAATGTAACAATACAACAAGACGTTAATGTAATAATGCAACAAGACGTTAATGTAACAATGCAACAAGACGTTAATGTAACAATGCAACAAGACGTTAATGTAATAAGATACCAATGTGACAATACGCTAATGCCCTTGCGGTATGACAGCGCAGCCTAAGGCTGAAAGCCTTCTATCTTCACAGCCCAGGGTAACACCCTGGGTAAAGATTCCCATCCACCCATGCGCCCTGTAAGGGCATAAGCATAGATATAACGCTTTTGCCCTTACAGGGCGCAGACGTATTGATTACTTTAAGACCCGGGGTGTTACCCCGGGCTATAAGATAAAAGGCTTTCAGCCTTTCCCCGCCTATCATACCGCAGAGGCATCAATACATGAATACATTAGTACATTAACACATTAACACGTCAATACATTAACACATTAATAATTCAATACGTCAATACATCAACACGTTAATACATTAATGCATTAATATATCAATACATTAACACATTAATACATCACCCCTTCAACACGTCAACACATCAACCTTCGCACTTATAGATTATGTAGCAATCAGCATTCCGGCCGTAACCGTTCATCACCCATTACTGCTTCTCTACAGGTTTATCAACCTCCTCTTTCGCTTTCGTTATTTCTTCCTTAGCCTCATTCACACCTTCTTTGAAGCTCTTTACGCCTTTACCCAATCCTTTCATCAGTTCAGGGATTTTCTTGCCGCCAAACAGCAACAGGATGATAACAGCGATGATAATCCATTCGGAACCAGTGGGCAGGCCCAATAAAAGTAAGTTTGTCATAATGATATCGGATTAATTATACTGCAAAGATAGAAAATTTAGTGATTACTACGGACGGTTTAGCGATTAGTTTATGCAACCTTCCCTCAACTAATTACATCCCGCCCTGCCCGAAAGCCTCCGAACCGTTTCTTTCAGGCACAGAATAACACGAATTTTCACAGCTTTATCTAAAATCATCCGTGAAATCTGTGTAATCCGCGCCTAAAACCTATCACAATGTAAGCAGGCGATAACTTCCGCCCTCAGTCCTGATAATACACTCTCTTCACCCGCGTCGACACACTCGTCAGCACCTCGTAAGGAATGGTGCCGAGCACATCCGAAAGAACCGTAATCGGCAGATGGTCGCCGAAGATTTCCACGCTGTCCCCCTCCTTGCAGTCGATATCCGTGACGTCTATCATGCAGACATCCATGCAGATATTACCCACATAAGCGGCACGTTGCCCGTTCACCAGGCAGTAAGCGTTCCCGTTGCCCAGGTGGCGGTTCAGTCCATCGGCATAACCGATGGGAAGGGCGGCAATGCGCGAAGGACGCGTCAGATGCCCCTTCCGGCTGTAGCCCACCGTATCTTCGCCCGGCACATCGCGTATCTGGAGGATAGTGGTGCGCAGCGTACTTACATTATTAATAAGCGCATTGTCTATCGGATTGACTCCATAAAGCCCGATGCCCAGCCGCACCATGTCGAACTGCGCCCCCGGAAAGCGCTCGATACCCGCCGAATTGCAGATATGGCGCAGAATCTTATGCGGAAAAGCCTCCTGCAACTGCATCGAAGCCTTCTCGAACGTCTCTATCTGGCGACGGGTAAACGCGTCGAACTGCGGCGCGTCGCTCCCCACAAAGTGCGAAAACACCGAACGGGCTATCACCGCGTTCTGCCCCTTCAGCCGCTCGATGAGCAACGGCATGTCTTCCGGGGCGAATCCCAGGCGGTGCATACCCGTATCCAGCTTCACATGGATGGGGAAGTTCGTGATACCCTCTTTCTCGGCCTCCTTAATCAGCGCGTCCAGCAGATGGAAACTGTACACCTCCGGCTCCAGTTTGTAGTCGAACATCGTCTTGAAAGCCGTCATTTCGGGATTCATGATGATGATGCTTGCCGTGATGCCCGCCTTGCGCAGTTCCGAACCTTCGTCCGCCACCGCCACCGCCAGGTAGTCCACACGGTGCTCCTGCAACGTCTTGGCTATCTCGTACGAGCCGGCTCCATAGGCGGAAGCCTTCACCATGCACACCATCTTGGTTTCGGGTTTCAGCTTGCCGCGGTAGTAATTCAGGTTGGAAACCATCGCGCCGAGGTTCACCTCCAATATCGTCTCGTGCACTTTCTTTTCCAGCACCTCCGTCAAGGCGTCGAAGCCGAACTTCCGCGCACCCTTAATCAGTATGATTTCATTCTCCAACCGCAGTTCCCCGCGCTGGATGGCACGAATCAACGCCTCGGTATGGGGATAAAACGCCTTCTCGATGTTGAAGCGCGAAGCACAGGACGATATCTCCTGCCCCACCCCGATGATGCGCTCGATGCCCCGGCTGTTCACCAGTTGCACCACCTGCCGGTACAGCGTCGGCGTGTTCTGTCCCGTCTCCAGTATATCGCTCAAGATGAGTGTACGCTTCAGCCCCTTGCTCTGCGAACGGCGGTACAGGAAGTCGAGCGCGATGTCCAGCGAACCCAGGTCGGAATTATAACTGTCGTTTATCAGCAGGCAACCGTTCTTCCCCTCTTTCACCTCCAGACGCATCGCCACCGGTTCCAGCTTCGCCATCCGCGCCGTGATTTCCTCGGCGGGCAGCATCAGGTAGAGGCACGCCGCCAGGCAGTTCAGCGAGTTTTCGATGGAAGCATCGTCTATAAAGGGCAAGGTAAACGTATTGTCCATATCCAGGTAGCGGTAGGAGATTACGGTAGAGTCTTCTTTCTTGTCCACCTTGCTGATGAACAGCGGCCGCTCCATGTCCCGGCGGCTCCAGGCTATCTCACGGGCGGAGAGCATGGACTTTGCCACGCAGTTGACGATAAACTCGTCGTCGCCGTTGTATATCACCACATCGCAATCCTTGAACAGCGCCAGCTTCTCCATGCACTTTTCCTGCAACGAGAAGAAGTTCTCCTGATGCGCGCCGCCTATATTCGTCAGTATGCCGATGGTGGGTTTGATGATATTCTGCAACGCCCGCATCTCTCCCGGTTCCGATATGCCCGCCTCGAAGACGGCGAGTTCCGTCCGGTCGCTCATCTGCCACACGGACAGCGGCACGCCAATCTGCGAATTATAGCTGCGGGGCGAACGGGTGATGGCACGGTCGGGGCTGAGCAACTGATGCAGCCACTCCTTCACAATCGTCTTTCCGTTGCTGCCCGTGATGCCGATGACGGGCACGTGGAACTGTCCGCGGTGCTGTTCCGCCAGCTTCTGCAAGGCTTTCAGGGGGTTGGAGACGATGAGTAAGTTGATAGAGGATAGTTGATAGTTGATAATGGAGGGGGCGGAGGCTTCGCTTACCACAAAATTCCTCACACCCCGGGCGTAAAGGTCGGGGATGTAGCGCGCCCCGTCGTTCCGCTTGGAGGTCAGGGCAAAAAACAATGTTTCTTCGGGGAAACTCAGTGAGCGACTGTCGGTTAGCAGCCAGTCGATAGTGGCAGGCGCAGTCCCCACACGCCGTGCACCGATGATTCCGGTTATGCTTTCAATCGTATATGACATAATTCTCTCTCTTTTTGGAAGTCTAAGTACGGGTATTTTCCGTTAAGTCGGTCTATTTTTAACACAATTTGTCCTAAAAAACGCTTATACGCCTCCGACTCGGGGTGGAAGGGCTTATGGGCAAGCGCCTTTCGGATAGTTTCACTTTCTTCTATGATTCGTAACGTCTCCGGCGAGAAGCAGGCTTGGGTGAACCGTTTCCACACATAGTCCACGGCCACTTCGGAGGGATGCACCATGTCCTGGGCATAGAACCGGTAGTCGCGCAGCTCGTCCAGCACCAGTTCGTAGGCGGGGAAGTAGAACACATGGTCGGGAAAAGTCTGTTGCAGGCGGTCGATGGCAAGCAGCAGCGTGGCTTTGCTCAACTGGTTGGCGTGCATCCCGTCGCGCACGTGCCGGATGGGGCTGACGGTGAACAGCACACGCATCTCGGGGTTGCGCGCCAGCAGGCGGGTCAGCAGCGTGGTGTAGTCCGCCACAATCTCCTCTACCGACAGGCGGCGGCGGTCGAAACACTGCTCCGGCTGCTTGTGACAGTTGGCAACGATGCGTCCCGTATCCTTCTGCCGGTACACCCATGCCGTGCCGAAGGTCAGCAACAGGCGGTTCAGCCGGAAGATTTCTTTGTGTGCCCGGCTGATGCGCTCGTTGATGCGCCGCAGGGTTTCTTCGGCATCGGGCGAAGAGAAGTCGCCGTGATGCATCGGGCTGTGCCAGCATTCACCGAAGAAGAACAGGTCTTTCTGCTCGTAACGCTTGCCGCTCACCACCCGGCGCAGTGCGGCGGAGATGGAGGAAGGATTGTACAGGACGCCGAAAGGATTGACGTCGCAGCGGAACTTGGCATCCGCAAGGCGCTCCCCCATGCCGGTGGCGAAGCACGAGCCAAGGGACATCAGGCGGTCGGCGTGCGACAGTTGGGGCAGGCCGGAAGGGAGGGAGACAGGGGTATAGAAGTTCATCATTAGGTTTTGAGGTTGTAAGTTCTTGAGTTTGGAAGTTTATTGAAGGAATGTCAAAACGCACTATTTAAAGATTGAACACAGAGACACAGAGGCACAGAGGTTTTATTTTGAACACTTTAAAAAGCTCTGTGTCTCTGTGACTCT
>ENA-OYYE01000475-OYYE01000475.1-human-gut-metagenome-genome-assembly--contig:-NODE-475-length-20744-cov-7.731210_pt1 | contig 20744 bp, 16 predicted proteins | sample MGYA00243244_ERZ653437 | MGnify/ENA primary metagenome ERZ653437 (study PRJEB26926, sample SAMN06165130) | human gut metagenome | biome: ENVO:00009003; feature: ENVO:2100002; material: ENVO:00002003...
GAAATTATGCTTTTTCATTTGAAGTTTGTTTTGGTTATACAATTTCGTTCATTAACTGTCTTTCGACTTTGCGAAATTACGGAATAATTTCCGTAAAACAAATCTTTCCTTATGAAAATCCTATTTTATGCCGTATTTACCTTTCTTTTTATTTGTATATACAAGAAATATGCACCAATCTGTTATGTATACTTGCCAAGATACATATTAAAAGGTAAACTGAAAGATAGATACGGCAATAAGTTTCTACCGTCAATTAAAAGCGGATAGAATATGTATAATTATCAAATGCAACAGAATAATGTATGCTTAATAGCAGGAGACGGTATGCTTAAGAGCACTTTTCACTTGGCTTCTTCAATCACCGTTTTCAATCCCTTAATCTTCTCTCCGCGAATCAAAGTAAGAAGTTGTTTCACCTTGCCGCGACGAATGGCAACAAATGCATAATGCTCTTTCACATCCACCTGTCCTACATCTTCACGCGTCATTCCACCTTTCTTATATAAGAAGCCGACGATATCCACCTTATTCAGCTTGTCTTTCTTCCCTTTACCTATATATAAGGTAACCCAACGGGATTTAGGGGGCTTGGGCGTTTGTTCCGGCAAATTGAAAAGCGGTACATCTTCCGGAATGTAATCGGGAACGCGCTCGTCAGAGTGAAGCAGAAGGAACGAAGAACCGGAGGCCTGCCAGCGCGCCGTACGTCCGTTACGATGGGTAAATGCTTCTTCATTCACCGGAAGATGGTAATGTATGATATTGTCGATGCCGGGAATATCCAGTCCGCGCGCAGCCAGGTCGGTAGATACCAGGACAGGACAACTGCCGTTACGGAACTTATAGAGCGCACGTTCCCGGTCGGCCTGTTCCATGCCTCCATGAAAAGCGTCACACGGAAACTTCCGGGAATCGAGGTAAGCCTTGACCCGCTCCACACTTTCCCGGTAATTTACGAAAACTAAAGTCGAATGGTCGCCCAGTGTACATAACAGGCGGTAGAGCGTCTCCAATTTATCTTTCTCCGGAGAAATTACTTTTTGCAGGTTCAGGCGTTCGGCAACAGGCTTTTCATCCAGGAAATCCAGTTTCAGAAGACCGGAAACCGCAGCAGACGATTCGATAACGCCTGCTTGTTCTTCTCTGTTACTTTCAACTCCAACGAATTGCGGTATCTCCTCCGCATCGGTTGCAGATAGCAATACCCGCTTTTTCAGTGCGGTCAGTTGCCCGATTACTTCGGACATCTCGTCCTGAAAGCCCAATTCCAGACATTTGTCAAACTCATCGATGACTAAGGTGGTCACACTTCCCGCATCAAAATTCCCTTTCCGTAAATGGTCGTTCATTCGCCCCGGAGTACCGATGATGACAGCAGGATTGATGCCCTTCATAGTGCGGTGTTCCTCCATGGCTGGCCTTCCTCCGTAACAGCTCATCACCTTGAATGGGACATTCATCGCTTTGAAAACCGTTTCTATCTGCAAAGCCAGTTCGCGCGAGGGAACAAGCACCACTGCCTGCACACCCTTGTTGTCCGCCTTCAACGACTCGACCAGCGGCAACAGAAAAGCAAGCGTTTTTCCCGAACCGGTCGGAGAAAGTAATACCAAATCTTTAGCCGTATGATAAGCCTTATGCGCAGCTTCCTGCATGGGGGTAAGCGCTTCTATTTGCAGGTTACGAAGTATATCTGAAAGTACCATCCTGATTATCTATTTTTATTACGTTGGCAAAGATACGTAAAAAAGGCTGTTTCAAAAGAAAATCAGCATTCATTCTGACCTTTGAAACAGCCTTTTATAAGAAAAGTCTTTTATTCTTATCCGCCGAAGTTATCGAACATCAGGTTCTGCATCGGCACTCCCAAGTCATCCAACATTTTCTCTACGGCTTTGGACATCGGTCCGGGGCCGCACATGTAATATTCGATGTCTTCCGGAGCCTCGTGGTCTTTCAGGTAGGTTTCGTAAATCACATTGTGTACGAAGCCCGGAGTATATTTCACACCTGCCGCATCTGCCGCCGGATCGGGACGGTCCAGAGCGAGGTGGAATGAGAAGTTCGGGAAATCCTTTTCCAATTGCAGGAAGTCTTCCAGATAGAACACTTCGTTCAGCGCACGTGCTCCGTAGAAATAAGACATCTTGCGGTCGGTCGTATGCAGCGTCTTCGTCATGTGCATGATCTGGGCGCGCAACGGAGCCATACCGGCACCACCACCAATCCACATCATTTCACGCTTGGAGTCGAAAATCGGATGGAAATCCCCGTAAGGACCACTCATGATTACCTTGTCACCCGGTTTCAGGGTAAAGATATAAGAAGAAGCGATACCCGGCATCACGTCCATGAAGCCCACTTCCGGTTTCGGCTTGAACGGCGGAGTAGCGATACGTACCGTCAGCATGATGCGGTCGCCTTCTGCCGGATAGTTCGCCATTGAATAAGCACGGATGGTCTCCTCGTCGTTCGTACACTTCAGGCCGAACAGACCGAATTTCTCCCATGCGGGCAGATATTCGTCGCCAATCAGGCTCTTGTCGATATCCTTGTTATAGTCCATAGTGTATTTCGGAATCTTAATCTGGGCATAAGAACCCGGAACAAAGTCCATATGTTCGCCCGGAGGCAATGCCACGATAAATTCCTTGATGAACGTAGCCACGTTCTTGTTGGAGATAACCTCGCACTCCCACTCTTTCACACCCAGCACACTTTCGGGCACCTTGATTGCCATGTCGTTCTTCACTTTCACCTGGCAACCCAGACGCCAATGGTCCTGGATTTGTTTACGGCTGAAATGAGGTACTTCGGAAGGCAATATCTCGCCGCCGCCTTCCAGCACCTGGCATTTGCACTGTCCGCAAGAGCCCTTACCACCACAGGCGGAAGAAAGGAACACGCCGTTTACGGACAACGTATTCAGCAAAGTAGAACCGGAAGCTACGTCCAGCTCCTTTTCGCCGTTTATAGTCAGTTTCACATTACCTGAAGGCACCAGAAAGTTCTTGGCAACCAGCAGGATAACCACAAGCAGCAGAACTACCACCAGGAATACTCCAATGCTTGCTAATATCATATTCATATCCATTGTTCTATTCCTTTCTTTATTAGATGTTCAAACCAGAGAAACACATGAACGCCATTGCCATCAGACCTACCGTGATGAAGGTGATACCCAGTCCTTTCAGCGGAGCGGGCACGTCGGAATAAGCCATCTTCTCACGGATAGCAGCCAGGCCGACAATAGCCAGCAACCAACCGATACCGGAACCCAATGCATAAGATATGGCATCGGCAATGTCTCCGATATATTTCGGGTCGCTTTCACCCATATTGATGCGTTGCTGCATGAAGAGGGAAGCACCCATGATGGCACAGTTCACGGCAATCAGCGGCAGGAAAATACCCAGTGAAGCGTAGAGCGAAGGGCTGAAACGTTCCACAATCATTTCTACCAACTGAACAATGGCCGCGATTACGGCAATAAAGAGAATAAAACTAAGGAAGCTGAGGTCGACGCCTTCAATAATGGCGTTCGGACCCAGTACCCTTGTCTGCAACAGGTAGTTGACCGGAAGCGTAATCACCAATACGAAAGTCACGGCGATACCCAGTCCCACGGCAGTCTTCACATTCTTCGATACGGCCAGGTAAGAGCACATACCGAGGAAGAATGCGAATATCATGTTGTCCACAAAGATGGAGCGGACGAATAAACTTATTAGATGTTCCATATTATTTAATTAAAAATGAAAAATGAAAAATTAAAAGTTAACCATGCAGCACGTAGGCCGCGCAGCTCATTTTTAATTCTTAATTTTTAATTATTCATTTAATTACTGCTTCTCCTGCAATTCTTTATGACGTGAACGGTCGTACCAGATGATGCAAGCTACGATAATCAAAGCCATCGGCGGCATCAGCATCAGGCCATTATTGATATAGCCAATCTTTTGCAGAGGTTCATAATTCAGGATATTGAAACCGAACAAAGTTCCCGAGCCCAGCAGTTCGCGGAAGAATGCTACGATAATCAAAATCTTGGCATATCCCAAACCGTTGCCCACACCATCCAGGAACGATTCCCAGGGACCGTTCTGCATGGCAAATGCTTCCAGGCGTCCCATCAGGATACAGTTGGTGATAATCAAACCTACGTATACGGAAAGCTGTACGCTCACATCATAAGCAAAGGCTTTCAGTATCTCGCTCACGATAGTAACCAAAGCGGCCACCACCACCAGTTGGACGATGATACGGATGCGGTTAGGTATCGTTCTGCGCAACAGTGAAATCACGACATTAGAGAAAGCCGTAATAACCGTTACCGAAAGTCCCATTACAATAGCAGGTTCCAGTTTGGCGGTAACTGCCAAAGCAGAACAAATACCCAATACCTGTACGGTAACCGGGTTGTTCAATCCAAGCGGAGCGGAGAATACTTCTTTATTCTTTTTTGAAAACAATTGTCCCATATTCTTATTTCTCCTCATCATTATTAGTTAAAAAGTTCTTGTAGTTGTTCAGGCAAGCCTTCAACATAGCGTCCACACCTACCGAGGTAATCGTACCGCCGGAAATACCGTCCACCTGATATTCGGGTTTCTCTACTTTTCCGTTCTTCACTACACCCAAGGCGATTTCACCGTTCTCCAGAGTCTTCTTACCCGGAAATTCGTCCTGAAAATGCGCGCTTGCGATTTCGGCACCCAGACCCGGAGTCTCGCTGGCATGTGAGAAATATACGCCGTACACGGTATCCTTGTCACTGTTCAGTGCCACATATCCCCAGATAGCGCCCCATAAGCCGGCACCGTATACAGGGAATATATACTTGGTTTCTCCGTCTACTTCAGCCACAAAGACATGCAGCCGATGGTATTCCTTCACTTCTTTCTCATAATTGGTGGCGAATGCGCCGGTATTCTCGGTCAATGTACCGTCTACATTCATCAGCATATCGCCTTTGATATATTTATTGTATTCCGCATCGGCATCTTTTACATTTTTGATGTTCAATGCGGCAAGAATCTGCTTCTTCGTATCGAGCTCTACGTTTTTGTTTTGCGTAGCACGCAGGGAAGAGCTCACGAACGCCAGCAGGAATGCAACGATAACAACCATTACCGAAGCATAAATGATAGTATAACTGTTACTATTGGTATTCATTTCTTTTCCGGTATTTTAATTGTTAGACTTTACAGTTGCACGTTTTTCGCGGCGGCTGATGTTACTTTGCACCACGCAATAGTCAATCAGCGGAGCAAAAATATTCATCAGCAGGATGGCAAGCATCATGCCTTCGGGATAACCCGGATTCAGCACGCGGATGATGATAGCCATCACACCGATCAGGAATCCGAAAATATACTTACCCGTTTCCGTACGTGCTGAAGTGACGGGGTCGGTAGCCATAAACACGGCACCGAAGCAGAAACCTCCCAGCACCAGGTGTTCGTACCAAGGCATCTGAGCCATCGGAGTGTTCGGGCCGATAACATTGAATACCCATGCCATGAAAGCTCCTCCTACAAATACGGAAAGCATCGACTTCCAGCTCGCAATGCCCGTCCACAGCAAAAGGATGGCGCCGAGGGCGATAGCGATGACACTGGTCTCACCGATAGAACCCGGTATCAGTCCGGTCACCATATCCCAGGAGAAATCGGGAGCAGCTCCCGTTGTGGCGGCAACACCCAGCGGAGTGGCAACGGTCAGTCCGTCTACCTGCTGTCCCAAACCGAAAATGCTGTCTCCGGAAACCCATACGGCGTCACCGGACATCTTGGTAGGATAAGCAAAGAACAGGAATGCACGGGTAATCAGGGCTACATTGAATATGTTCATACCCGTACCGCCGAACACTTCCTTAGCGAATATTACAGAGAATGCAGTGGCTACCGCCAGTATCCACAACGGACAATCGACAGGCACAATCATCGGAATCAGGATACCGGAAACCAGAAAACCTTCCTGGATTTCTTCCTTTTTCCACTGAGCTACTACGAACTCGATGCCGAGACCTACTACATAAGATACAATGATTTTAGGCAACACAGCCAGGAAACCGTATGCAAACATTTCCAGGAAGCTTCCGGCAGTACCGGTAGCGTGGAAGTGCTGGTAACCTATATTATACATACCGAACAGCAATGCCGGTATCAACGCAATCACCACCATCGACATGATGCGTTTGCTATCGATCGAGTCGTGAATATGCGTTCCCGATTTCGAAGTGGTGTTGGGCACGAACAGGAATGTTTCGAAGCCGTCGAACACCGAACGAAACGCGTGGAATTTGCCGCCCTCTTCAAAGTTCGGCTTTATCTTATCGAGATAATTTCTTAACGCTTTCATTTATTTTAGTTTATTGATTTTTAGTTTTTAAGTTCTTAAGTTTTAGTTCCTAAGTTTGTTAGGTTTTGAGTTTCTAAGTTCATTAGTTTTTTAAAGAAAACTCAAGAGCTTAAGTTACGCCATCTCGGCACGAAGCATGTCAAGTCCGGCACGGACAATACGCTGCACCTCCAATTTCGAGGAGTCCACGAATTCACAGAGAGCGAAATCTTCGGGAGCAACTTCATAGATGCCCAAAGCCTCCATGCGGTCGATATCTCCGGCTATAATTGCCTTGACCAGGTATTCGGGATAAATATCCATAGGGAATACGCGGTCATACTCGTTGGACATAATCATGTGGCGCTCACCTCCCTTGATACGGGCGTCGAGCACATATTCTTTCTTGCCCATCAGCCAGCTGAAGTAGGAACGGTTGACGCTGAACTGATTGAAACGCGGCATAATCCAACCCAGCATTTCGTGGATTTCATCTCCTTCGGGAATCACCGTCAACTGACTATGGAAAGCACCGAGGAAACCATTGGGAGAAACTTTCTTACCGGTCAGCACGTTGCCGCTGATGAAGCGGAGGTCTTTGCCGGTCGTCACATTCCCTTTGAATACGTTGGTGAGCAACGCGCCGACTTTCAGCTTGCAATAAGCGGGTTTCAACACTTCAGAACCTGTTACGGCCACGGTGCGGGTCATATCCACCCGGCCCGTATTCATCAGACGTCCGATGAAGATAACGGCTTCCGCGCCAATCGTCCACACCGTCTCGCCTTTCACTATGGGAGAGAGATGGTTGATTTGCACGCCCACATTGCCTGCGGGATTCGGTCCGTCGAAAGCGGTCAGGATAACGTTTTTCGCCTGTGTCAGTGCTGTGGCTTTCTGCTTTACACTAATACTTAAATACGTCTTCGCCATCTTGGCCAAGGCGTTAAGTCCTGTCTGGAAGTTTGCTTCTTCCCCTTTCAGGGCGAACTCGAAATCGGGAGCCAACGGATTGCTGTCGAAAGCGGATACGAAGATAGCCTTCGGAGTCACTGTCGGGTCGGCAATCACATCATACGGACGCTGGCGGAAGAAGGCGAACATTCCGGTCTGCAAAAGCGCTTCCTTCACTTCTTCGGCGCTCATCCGTGACGGGTCCATCTTGCCGAACTCCTCGTAGTCTTGCTCAGTGGCAGCCTCTACGACGATGTTCAGCACCTTGCGGCGCGCACCACGTTCCACGCTTGTCACTACGCCGCTTACGGGCGAAACAAATTTCAATTCAGGATGATTCTTGTCGATAAACAAGGGTCCCCCGGCCATCACATATTCCTGTTCTTTGACCACTACTTTCGGAGTGATACCCGTAAAATCGTCCGGTACTAACGAATAGAAGCCCGGCTCCTTTACAGACACAATCTCTTCGGCAGCTTTACCTTTCAGGTTGATGTCAAGGCCTTTACGTAACTTTATTACATTTGCCATGCGTTTATATAAAATAATGGTTTCATAATTTGCCCGCAAAAGTAACAAAAAAGAATGTGAATAAAGAGCAAAAGAGAAAGGAATTACGGAGAAATTTCCTTAATTCCTTTCGTTAACGAACACGATAAGATAACAGCAAATGGAAATGCCTCTCATTTGCTCCTGAAACGCGTGGCATTTCGAAGACAAATGAGAGGCATTTCAAACACAAACGCGAGGCGTTTCGGGTAAAAACATGAGGCGTTTCGAATGCAGATGCCGGGGGATTTCCCCGCTCTTATTCTTCTTCCGCAAACATCGGGTCCCAAGCCGGAAGACGAATCGGCTTTTGTTTGAACAGTTCCATTACCTTGGACGGAACGTATTTCGTTTCCACCACCAGACGGAACATGTATTCGTCAAACCATTCGTCGGTCATTATTAAATGTCCCTTGTATCCGCTTTCCGGTCCCCAACTGTTTTCCACCATCCATTTGACGGGTTTCCCGTTTTTATCCAGGTCCACCGCCATCAGTGTCATGGCGTGCGAAGAACCGCTGGAGAAAGTCTGGATGCGTTGCTTCTTGTCCATCCCGAAAGTAGTCCCCATCAGGGATTCGTAATCATAGTTTTTCACATCAAGCAAGCCGCGGCCGGAGTCCAGAAACTTGCCCACGTCACAAGACAAATACATCATCGTACTGTCTTTCAGCGAGGTGATGGCCATTTCCTTAATTTCTTCTATGGGCAGATTGACATACGTCCAGTTCTTGCCGTCGTAGCGATGACGGTCGTAGTCTATTTCATAGCATTTGTAATACTCGCGGCTGGGGTCGTTCATCAGCATCACGTAATGGTTCAGCAGATGGCTGTCGCCGTATTTTTCCAGGAAAGACATCGGGGTATGGTGTTCCGTCTCCACGGGATTGCCCTTGGCATCCGTACGGACATATTCGAATTCCGTAGGCGGCACTCCCAGGTTCAAGACCAACATGCGGTAAATAGTGCCCAGCATGGATGTTTTCTCCTTTTCCAAAGCGGAAGGAGTGGCGCCTTGGGCTATCTTGTCGCGCAATTGCAACCCGTATTCTTTCAGTTTCAGCGAGATAAGGTTCGCCATGCGTGAAGTATTTTCGCTACTGTTGGTCTCCGGCATCGCTTCTTTGGGAACCAAACCGTATTTAGACACGATGTCCGCCACTCCGGTAAAGGTGCCGCCATCGCTCAACGGATGCTGGAAAAGCCATTCCACCGTCTTGTCGTTGATCGGTTTCTTGCCGGTATCGATGATGCCTTGCAAGAAAAGGTTGGATTTCTCCAACTGATCCCAGAAAAAAGGATATATCTCCGAGAATTCAAATGACGGAAAGCCGTAGCGGGCAAGGGTTTTGGCACGCATCACGTTCAGCCCGGTGAAAAGCCAGCACCGTCCGGATGACTTCTGGTTCGTGATGCCCCGTGAGTTTACTTTGACGGAGAAATGCGTATCCATTCCTTTCAGATTCTCCTGGTTCAGCGCCAGCTTCCGAATGTCGTTATTGCCGATGGCGTTCCGCAGCGCCTTGTCTGACGAAGTGCCCTGATAACTTTGCTTGATTTGCGACAACATGTCGGGAGTGATTCCTCCTTTTCCGTCCTGCGCCTGCATGGAAAGGAATGCGGCACCGAGAACAATTGCGGATAAAAAACGTTTATTCATGGGTATATAATTTTGGTAAATACATGGTTTATCGGACAAAAGTAGTTCATATTTGATAAATTTAGTGAACCCTTTTAGATTTATTATCATTACTTCTGAAAACCAATTCAGATAAAATAGTTTCCTTTGCACCCACATTCGAACGATATGAAAAAATATATACTCAGTATACTTCTGTCGGTATTGGCGGCCATCACCGTTTCTGCCCAGGAACTGACCGCCGCAGCCAACGACTCCACGCCGGAGCTCTCTAAAAAAGAATTGCGCAAGCAGAAAGTAGCTCGCCGGAATTTCCATTATAATATATTAGGTGGTCCCAGCTACACCCCCGATTTCGGTGCGCTGATAGGCGGTAGCGCCCTGCTGACTTTCCGCATGAACCCCAGCGATACCACGCAGTTGCGTTCGGTCTTGCCGATGTCCATCGCCTATATGTTCAAGGGAGGCATCAACCTGATGGTGAAGCCCCAGCTCTTTTTCAAGGGCGACCGCTTCCGCATCTTCGGAAAATTCGTATACAAGAATACGGAAGACAACTTCTACGGCATCGGATATTCTACCAACAAGAACTACGAACGCAGCGACAGTACCAGCAAATACAGGTATAGCGGCGTGCAAATCAACCCGTGGTTCCTGTTCCGCCTGGGTCACAGCAATGTGTTTGCCGGTCCGCAGATAGACATCAACTATGACAAGATAAGCGACCCTGCCAAGTACTTGGTCGACGAGCCTTCTTACAAGGCAGCGGGAGGTACGGCGAGCGGATATAAGAATTTCAATTCCGGGTTGGGTGTACTGCTGACCTACGACAGCCGCGACATACCCGCCAATGCCTACAAAGGCGTCTACCTCGATTTCCGCGGCATGGTCTACAGCAAAATCTTCGGCAGCGACCAGAACTTCTACCGGCTCGAAATAGATTATCGCCAGTACAAATCCGTAGGCAACCGGAAGGTTTTTGCCTGGACGGCGCAGACCAAGAATGTATTCGGAGACGTCCCCCTGACGCAATACTCCCTGACCGGCACGCCTTTCGACCTGCGCGGCTACTATATGGGGCAATACCGCGACAAATCGTCCCATGTGGTAATGGCTGAATACCGCCAGATGATAAATACCGACCGCAGCAACTGGATTAAACGGATGCTGCACCACATCGGTTTCGTAGCCTGGACAGGCTGCGGTTTCATGGGGCCGACCATCGGAAAGATAGAGGGCGTTCTGCCAAATTACGGTGTGGGCTTGCGCATCGAAGTACAGCCCCGTATGAATGTCCGCCTGGATTTGGGAAAGAATACGGTAAACAAGCAAACGCTGTTCTATTTCAATATGACGGAAGCCTTCTAAGGAAGCAGGCCGGACCGGCTTTCCCGCCCCGTCCGAAAAGAATCTGAGACATACCCGCTCCGTACTTGCTCCCTATAAGGTATCTTTGAAGGGATCAGGTACGGGTCTGGTACGACGGATGCACGACGCAGACCGGCTTCTGACGGAGGGTACACTCTCTCCTTTTCTTCCGCCAACAAACAAATAATCTTTATATTTTCTCCCTCTTTTCTTGCACCGTCAAAAGATTATACATAATTTTGGGCATTGATTTCTGAATTTAAATATAGAAATTAAAGAATCTGATACTGATGAATGCCTGTATATATATCTTTTGGGCAAGTTTGTTTGTCGTATTCTATACATACCTGGGATATGGAATACTGCTCTATCTCCTGGTCAGAATAAAGGAATTATTCGGAAAACCGGCGGTATTGCCTATGCCTGCCGATGAAGAACTTCCCGAACTGACCCTATTTATCGCCGCATACAACGAAGAAGACGTCGTGGACGAGAAAATGCGTAACTGCCTCGCATTGGACTATCCCGCCCGGAAACTGCATATCCTCTGGGTGACCGACGGAAGCAACGACCATACCAACGAACGACTTTCGAACTGGCCGCAAGCCACCGTGCTGCACCGGCCGGAACGGCAAGGCAAAACCGCCGCCCTGAACCGTGGCATCCAGTACGTAACCACTCCGATAGTCGTCTTTACCGATGCCAATACCAACCTCAACCGCAATGCGCTGCGGGAAATAGTCCACGCGTTTGCCGATACCAAAGTGGGATGTGTGGCGGGAGAAAAACGCATCGCCGTACATACTGAGGATAATGCCGCCTCGGGAGGCGAAGGATTGTACTGGAAGTACGAATCCACCCTGAAGCGATTAGACGCCCGCCTCTACTCGGCGGTAGGAGCAGCCGGAGAGCTTTTCGCCATCCGCCGCGAACTGTTCGAACAGATGGAGACGGATACATTGCTGGACGACTTCGTCCTCTCGCTGCGCATCGTCATGCGTGGCTACACCATCGCCTATTGTGCCGATGCCTACGCCGTGGAAAGCGGCTCGGCGGATATGCACGAAGAAGAAAAACGCAAAGTCCGCATCGCAGCCGGCGGCTTGCAATCCATTTGGCGACTGCGGCCGTTGCTCAATCCGTTCCGTTACGGTATATTCAGTTTCCAATATATCTCCCACCGCGTTTTAAGGTGGTCAATCACCCCTGTATTGCTATTTTTATTGCTTCCACTGAACGCAGTTCTCCTTTTCACGACAAGCTCTCCCGTTTTGTACGCCGTCATCGGCATATTACAGTTGTTATTTTATATCCTGGGATATTGGGGCTATTACTTGTCCACGAAGCATATCAAGAATAAGATACTCTTTATACCTTACTATTTCCTCTTTATGAACGTCAACGTCATACGGGGATTCCATTACCTGTGCAAACGCCGCAACATTGCCGGAGGCGCATGGGAAAAGGCACGAAGAGCATAAACCGAAACAATATGAGAAAGATTCTGCAAAATCCGGAAAACGCTGAAAAGCTGTTGAAGCTGACCTCAGACACCATGATACTATTGGATAAAGACGGTATCTGCGTAGACATCGCCGTCTACAATGTAGATTTATGGTTTATGAAAGAAGAGAATCTCTTGGGAAAGAATATCCTCCAACTGATGCCCGTTCCGACCTATCATCAACTCTATCCGGAGTTTCAGAAAGTGCTGACGCGCAAGATACGTTCCGTCCGCAACTACGAAATGACGCTGGGCAACCAGACGTATTTCTTCAAGTGCATCATGTATCCTTATGACGGCATGGTGCTATGCCAATACCGGGACATCACAGAGCGCAGCCAGCGAAAACTGGAACTGGAGAAAAGAAATCACGAACTGAACGAAATACAAAAAGCCGCCCTCATCGGCCGATGGCGATATGACTCGGAACATGCCTGCTTCTACTATATAGGGCATACCAGCGTGATGTGCACCGAAGAGGAACAGGTAATCCACCTGGACACCTACACCACACACATCCTGCCCGAAGACCGTGAAGTGTTTATGGATTGGCTGGAACGTAACCTGAAAGGGAATACCGAAGAAAGTGTGGATTACCGCATCCACTTCCGACAAAAGATATTCTACATCCGCCTGAAGACTTTCAACCGGGAGATGTCGAAAGACGGACACGCCATCCTGGAGGGTTACATACAGAACATTACCGACATACAGCAGCGTCGCAACGACATCAACCTGCTGACACACGCCATCAACAATTCTTCCGAAATCATCTTCGCCGCGCGTGCCGACGGCACCCTGGTGTTTGCCAACCGCCGTTTCAAGCAATACCACAATATCGGAGTGACCGACGATATCACGCAGATGAAAATCTACCATCTGAATACGTACACCAGAGACAAACAGAAGTGGGAAGAGTTTATCTCCTCGGTCAAAAGCGGTGAAGAACATAACGGATTTGTACTCTACAATCCCCTGCCCCTCTACCCCGAAGTACTTGCCGTGGAGGGCAACGCCTATTGGGTTACGAGCGACGAGGGAATAGAAACGCTATGGATATTCGGACGGGATATCTCGCAGCGCATCCGTCAGGAACAGCAAATCAAGCGATTCAGCCAGATATTGGACAAGACCATCGAAAACCTTCCTGCCGGTATCGTCGTGAAGGATATAAACAACGGCTTCAAGTATATCTACCGCAACCGGGAGTCGTACAACCGGAATATCCCCATGAAAGAGGCGCTGGGTAAGGACGACTTCGACTTTTATCCGCTCGAAATAGCGCAGGAGAAAAGACGGCAGGACCTGGAGGTTGCCCAGACCGGCATCGAGAAACACTGGATTACCGAGGAGTTTGACCAGAACGGCAAATCCATTTACCTGGATAAGCGTAAGATGAAGATTGAAAGCGGAGATTTTCCGCCCATCCTTCTCAGCATCGAATGGGACATCACCGAAATGGAACGTATGAAGCGCGAGCTGCTCATCGCCAAGGAGAAAGCGGAAACATCCGACCAGTTGAAATCGGCTTTCCTTGCCAACATGAGCCACGAGATTCGTACGCCGCTGAATGCCATCGTCGGTTTCTCGCGGATTATCGCGGAGAGCACCGATGCCGATGAACGGAGAAGTTATTATGAGATTGTGGAAGCCAACAACGAGCGGTTGCTGCAACTTATCAACGAGATACTCGACCTGTCGAAGATAGAGGCGGGCATCGTGGAATTCACCATTGCCCCCGTGCGCCTGCATCCCTTGTGCAAGGAGATACACGACGCGCTTGAATTCCGTTGTCCCCCGGGTGTGGCGCTTATCTACGAACCTTCGGAGGAGGATGTCGTTATCGAAGGAGACAAGAACCGGATATTCCAGGTAATATCCAATCTTATCGGTAACGCATTCAAATTCACCACCCAGGGCAGCATCAGTTACGGATATTGCCGCAAAGGCAATGAAATAGAGTTCCACGTCACCGATACGGGCATCGGAATCGAAGCGGACAAGCTCGGCAAAGTATTCGAGCGCTTCGTAAAAGTGAATACTTTCGCTCAAGGGACGGGACTCGGATTGTCTATCTGCAAAACGATTATCGAACGGTTGGGCGGCACGATTTCCGTCAGTTCGGTATGGGGAAAAGGCACTACCTTTACATTCACCCTGCCACTGCCCGGTGCAAAGGAAAATGCGGAGAGCAATCAGGCGGCGGATGCGCAAGAAGAAAACCTGCTGCCCGGCGTCGGAGAAGAAAAGGAAGAACAAGCACCGCAAACAGAGGGGCTTGACGAAACGAACGAAGCGCCTGCCAAGCACGAAAAGACGATCCTCATAGCCGAAGATACCGATAGTAACTACATCCTAACCAAGGCCATCTTAGGTCGTCTGTATCACCTGGAGCGCGCTAAAGACGGAATGGAAGCGGTCACCCTGTTCGAGGAGGTACATCCCGACCTCATTCTGATGGATATGAAAATGCCTAATCTCGGTGGACTGGACGCAACCCGGATTATTCGTGAGTTATCACCGGAAGTCCCCATCATAGCGCTTACCGCTTATGCCTACGAGCACGACAAACAAGCCGCCTTTGACGCAGGCTGCAATGACTTCCTGACGAAGCCTTATACGCAGGAGGTTTTGAAGGAGATGATAAGGAAGTATTTGAAGTAGGTAAGTAGTCAAGTAGTAAGTAGTCAAGTAGTCAAGTAGTTAGAGTAGTAAGTAGTTAAAGTAGTTAAGTAGAATACTTTTTCTTAATGTTTTTGATAATCATAAACAAGAATATCGAACTTTATCCCCTCCCGAAATAATAATTCTTTTAATTACTTGACTACTTAAACTATCCTACTTAACTACTTTAACTACTTACTACTCTAACTACTTACTATTTACTACTCTCACTCCTTTGCCCAACTACTCAAGCAAAAATATCGCTCCTCTGAATATAAGCAATCACATCTCCCTTATTCAAGTGGCTTCCCTGATGCGCACATACTTCAACGATGCGTCCCGTAAGCCCGCACATCACTTTTTCGTATTCGCCCCACGGAGTGGAAAGATAACAAAGCACTTCGTCATGCTGGTACTTACGACCGATAAACGGAGCGGAAGACGGGCCTTCTACCGATACTTCCCACAGCACCTGTCCCTTGGAAGGAGCGATAATCGGGTCGGCTTTGGCGCGTTTCAGTTTCTTTATTTCTTCTTCCGAATAGCCGCTTTTCGCCATAGCCGCATCCTTGGCACGCTGCAATTCATCCTGGAAACGCTTCTTGGCAACGCCCGACTTATAGTCACGATACTGGCGGTCGTGCATAGCCAGCTCGAAAAGTTCTTCATCATCCTCTCCGTACTCCCAACCGTTTTCATCCATCTCTTTCCGGTATTCATCCAGCGCATCCGGATAATTGGACTGCGGGTCGGTATCCGTAAATTCATAGCCCTTGGACTTGGCAAGCTCCACTATCTCCGGAGCCAAAGCACCCGGCAAGCGTCCGCTTTTGCCCAAAATCATATCCCAGGTATGGTTGTCAATCATCGTCCACCGTTCTTCGCCTTTCACCAACTGCATGAGGTTCATCAGCGCCACGTTCTTGACATACTGGCTGAAGGGAGTTACCAAAGGAGGATATCCTAACTTCGGCCATACATATTCCACTTCGTCAAACAGCATCACCAGCAAATCGTCCAGGCTGAGTTGCGGCTCATTCTTCCCTTTCAGTATCAAATTTATGCCGGAGTGCACGCCTTTCAAGTCCGCCATCATCGACCCCATCATGCCGCCCGGCAATCCGCATTTCAGCAGAAGCGAAGACATGTGCTTATTCGTAGGATCCATAAAATAGCCCAGGAAGTCGTCTATAAACGACTGCGTCATGGCGCGCGCCTTCATATAGGCTTTCATATTGATATCAGGCACACGGAAACCGTTATCTTTCAGCATCGCCTGCACGGAGATTACATCCGGATGCACCTTGCCCCACGACATCGGTTCCATCGCCACGTCGATAATGTCGGCTCCGTTTTCGCAAACTTCCAGGATGGAAGCCATCGAAAGCCCCGGCCCGCTATGCCCGTGATACTGCACCAATACGTCGGGATGTTTCTCCTTGATGGATTTCGTCAGGCGTCCCAACATACCCGGACGCCCGATACCCGCCATATCCTTCAGGCAGATTTCCGGAGCTCCCGCCTCGATAAGGCGGTCGGCAATAGCCGAGTAGTATTCCACCGTATGGACGGGAGAATGCGTGATGCACAGCGTTGCCTGAGGAATCATCCCCGCTTCGAGGGCGTAATGTATGGAAGGGATTATGTTCCGGGTCTCATTCAATCCGCAGAAGATACGGGTGATATCCACCCCTTGCGCGTGCTTCACTTTATACATCAACCGGCGGACATCTGCCGGAACCGGATACATACGCAGCGCATTCAGTCCACGGTCCAGCATGTGGGTCTGGATGCCTGCTTCCCTCAGAGGTTTGGTAAAAGCGCGTACCGCTTTGTTAGGATTCTCGCCATAGAGAAGATTGACTTGTTCAAAAGCGCCTCCGTTCGTTTCCACACGGGCAAAACAACCCATCTCGACGATTAACGGGGCAATTTGTACTAACTGGTCTACTCGCGGCTGGTATTTACCGGACGACTGCCACATGTCGCGGTAAACAAGACTGAATTTAATCTCCTTTTTCATCATGGATTAGAAATTAGGGTTTTTCTTTACGGTTAACTTAATATATACAAATATACAGGTTTATTCTGACATATAGTCAAAATAAACCTGATATTTTTCGTGCAAAGAAGATGTTTTATGACATAATGACAAAAGAAGAGCGGAATACTTAAACGAAATCCTTCAATTCTTCCTGCAATTTCTGTCTCGTAAAGAAGATACGGCTTTTCACCGTTCCCAGTGGCAAGCCAAGGCGTTCGGCTATCTCACGATACTTGAAACCGGAGACATGCATGGAGAAGGGTACTTTATAATCCCGGGGCAATGAATTGACGATGCGGTGCATTTCTTTAAGGTCATAAGAACCTTCGGTACTGGCAAACCCCGAATCCTGCGGCATACTGAGATGATACAAGTTATCGGTCTGGTCCACAAAAGTCTGTTCGCGCACCACCTTACGGTAATTATTAATAAAGATGTTACGCATAATCGTATACATCCACCCCTTGAAGTTAGTATCAGGTTCATATTTATCCTCATTATCCAAGGCTTTAAGAGAGGTCTCCTGCAACAAATCATTCGCTTCTTCCCGATCGGCCGTTAATTTGTATGCAAAGCGAAGCAGTTCTTCTTGCACGGCAAGTAAATCTTTTCTAAAACTGTAAGTACTCATACTTTGCTAATATTAAAAGTTAGGTTTAGTGAGTGCAAGTATAAGTAAGTTAAGCAGTTGAAGGGGATTAATTTTGATTAATAAAGAGGGGATTATCTGACATTTGGCCAAATACACCCGACTATTCGACGAATTTTAGGTGCTAAAACCGGCCCGGCGGACAGAACAAACAGGTTATGTAGAGCTGTCTCCGTCGTCTGCACCGGACAAAATGGGCAGGCAAATCTTGTATTTCACAGCCAGAATGCGGGTCACAAATACCGATATACCCCCTGCAACCTGACATCCGTACGACTGCATTCCCGCCAGGTCGCAAATCCAGTAAATGGTTCCGCCCACCACGCACGCCATCGCATATATCTCCTTACGGAAGATAAGCGGTATTTCGTTGATGAACACATCGCGAATCACACCTCCCGCCGCGCCGGTAATACTGCCCATGATGATAGCCACCCAGAAAGGATAGCCCAGCGCAAGGCTTTTGCCAACGCCTACCACCGTAAACAGGGCAAGTCCGATGCTGTCGAAGATAAAGAAGGTGTTATGCAGATGAATCAGGTGCTTGCCGAAAAAGATAACCCACAGCAGGGCAAGTCCGGTACATATCAGGTAGATGGGGTCGGTCATCCATCCCGGTGTCACGTCCAGCAGGAGGTCGCGTATCGTTCCCCCGCCGATTGCCGTTACAAAACCTACCACATAAGCGCCAAACCAGTCGAAACGCTTGGCAGATGCCAGCCGTATGCCGCTGATGGCAAAAGCGAACGTACCTATAAAATCGAGTATCTGAACAAATGTCGGCATATAAATGCAAATATATGATTAAATTATCCCTCATCACATACACAGCTACCGTTTGCAAAGTTGAGTATAAATGAGATTTTTCTTTGCAAAGAAACAAATTATTTCCTAAGAATACGTACTTTTGCCCAATCAATTTATATCGCAATGAAAATAACCATCGTATCGGGAGCTCGTCCCAATTTCATGAAAATCGCTCCTATCTGCCGCGCCGTCGACGCCGCCCGCGAAGCTGGAAAAAGTATTTCGTACCGCATCGTCTATACAGGCCTTCAGGACGACGAAACGCTGGATGCTTCCCTGTTCTCCGACCTCGCCATGAGGAAACCGGACGCTTACCTGGGAGTCTCCGGACGCGACCATTCGCAAGTTGCCGCCGCCATCATGCTGGCTTTTGAGAAAGAACTCGATGCCCATCCGGCACAAGTGGTGCTTGTGGTGGACGACATGACCGCCACCATGAGTTGCGCCATCGTCGCCAAGAAGCGGGGACTCAAAGTAGCCCACGTCATCGCCGGTACGCGTTCATTCGATATGAACATGCCGCGGGAGGTGAACCGCACCATCGTAGATGCCATCTCCGATTATTTGTTCACCGCCGGAATGGTGGCCAACCGCAACCTCAACCAGGAGGGAATGATACCGGACTATATTCATTATGTAGGAAATATCCTCATCGATACCATCCGCTACAACCGCCACCGCCTGCTGCAACCCATGTGGTTCTCCACCCTCGGGCTGCGCAAAGGCAACTACCTGCTGCTCACGCTGAACCGGCACGACTTATTAGCTAAAAAAGCCGTACTGCACGACCTGATGGAGACCCTCCTGCAAAAGACAGAAGGTATACCCGTTGTCGCTCCCCTCCACCCGTATGTGGAGAAAGCGCTGAAATCACTGAATCTGGAGATGCCGAACCTCCATCTTCTGCCTCCTCAAAGCTACCTGCACTTCGGTTTCCTTATCAACCAGGCGAAAGGCATCGTCACCGACTCCGGCAACATCGCCGAAGAAGCCACCTTCCTCGACGTGCCCTGCATCACGCTCAACACCTATGCCGAACATCCCGAAACCTGGCGCATCGGCACAAACGAACTGGTAGGTGAAAGCTCTATCGCCCTCTCCGCCGCCCTCGACAAGATGCTGAACGGCGAATGGAAACATGCCACCCTGCCCGAACGATGGGACGGACGTACGGCAGAACGTATCGTGCAAACGCTCATTAACGGAGAGGCAGCTCCTCTCTGATTCTTTATCGTATCATGAATACAAAACCATCGAGGGCCACCAACTGACCCTCATTTTTGGTATCCTTCCTGCCTAAAGAGAGAAACTAAAAACACCAAGTGCTTTTTGAATGTTGGAACAGAAAGGAAATTAGTATATATTAGGTTGGAGATGAAGCAAGAATGACTTATCTTTGCATAGTAATACTTTAAATAAGGAAAGATTATGAGAATGATGCAATTAAAGCAATCGGTATTGCAAGATGTCGTATCGTTGCTGGACGACAATGAGAGCATGAAGAAGCTTCATGAATTCCTCAAGTCGCTGAAAAGCCAGAACACCGTGGTCGCGAAAGAAAAAGCCGCCAGGAGAAAAGAGGAGATACTCGATGACATCCGCGAGGGGCTGCGGGAAGTGAAAGCTGCCCGTGAAGGTAAGATTAAGTTGCAATCCGCAGAGGAATTTCTGAATGAACTACGAGGTTGAATTAGGCACTAAGTTTAAAAAAGAGTTTAAACGCCTACTGAAAAAATACCGTTCGTTGGATAATGACCTGGAACAGTTAATCGCTGAGCTAAAGCAAAACCCCGACCTCGGCACCGACCTGGGCAGCGGCATCCGTAAAGTGCGTATGGCTATTAGCGATAAAGGAAAAGGCAAAAGCCACGGCGCACGCGTCATCACCCACACTGCCATCGTCAGTGTAGAAGAAGGTGTCATTACCCTTGTTACCCTATATGACAAGTCCGAACAGGTAAACATCACCGCCCAAGAAATTGCACGCCTCCTCAAAGAAGCGGAGGAGTAACCCCGCTTCCCTCCTCTATTTCAACCGAACGCTTATAGTAAGAAACAATTAAAACTATAAGCGCTATGAGACAACTCAACAATTTACGCCCCAACAATGAACGACGACACCTTCGACGCCATTGTCCTGCCCGCCGACTACACCAAAGATTAAACACAGAGTTACTATGTTTGTATCGTGTTGTGTTTTTCGCTCGTCGGGACGAGTGGT
>ENA-OYYE01000491-OYYE01000491.1-human-gut-metagenome-genome-assembly--contig:-NODE-491-length-20403-cov-8.043100_pt1 | contig 20403 bp, 13 predicted proteins | sample MGYA00243244_ERZ653437 | MGnify/ENA primary metagenome ERZ653437 (study PRJEB26926, sample SAMN06165130) | human gut metagenome | biome: ENVO:00009003; feature: ENVO:2100002; material: ENVO:00002003...
TAGGCTCCGGTCTCGTGGGCTCGGAGATGTGTATAAGAGACAGTTACTAGCTCTTTAAATGCCCGATACATTTTATTATGCAAATTTAGTCTGTATTGCTCAAACTCATTGATACAAAATTGACAAAAGAATGATAGAAAAAGGACAGTTGATTTTTTTTGTATATCCATGTGATAGTTTGTCGGGAGTGTCTTTTTGTTCTTCCTTTATTGGATTTTACCCTCTTTTCAGTATATTTGCGCTCGGCGTTTTAAGAATATTATCTTTGAGCCGATTCCAATACTAAACTAGCTAGAATTAATGGAGAAAATAAATGCAGTAATTACGGGAGTGGGAGGGTATGTTCCTGACTATATTCTGACCAATGAAGAAATATCCAAAATGGTAGATACGACAGATGAGTGGATAATGGGGCGTATCGGTATAAAGGAAAGACGTATCTTGCACGAAGAAGGATTGGGGACTTCGTATATGGCCCGTAAAGCTGTAAAACAATTAATGCAACGTACAAAATCTAATCCTGATGATATTGATTTGGTGATTGTGGCCACTACAACGGCCGATTATCATTTTCCTTCAACAGCATCCATATTATGTGAGAGAGTAAAGCTTAAGAATGCTTTTGCTTTTGATATGCAGGCTGTTTGTAGTGGCTTTTTGTATGCATTGGAAACTGGAGCCAATTTTATCCGTTCGGGAAAATACAAGAAGGTCATTGTAGTAGGGGCTGATAAAATGTCGTCGGTGATTGATTATACCGATCGTGCCACTTGTCCGATTTTTGGTGACGGTGCTGCCGCTTTCATGCTGGAACCCACCCGGGAAGGTATGGGAGTAATGGATGCCGTATTGAGAACAGACGGGAAAGGTCTGCCTTTTTTACATATCAAAGCGGGAGGCTCCGTATGTGCTCCATCTTACTATACACTGGACAATCGGATGCATTATATTTATCAGGAAGGACGTACAGTCTTTAAATATGCTGTGGCCAATATGGCGGATGTTTGTGAGGCAGTCATGGAGAGGAATCACTTGACGAAGGAGGACATTGACTGGGTGATTCCCCATCAGGCAAACATGCGTATAATTACTGCTGTTTCGCAACGCTTGGGAGTATCTCCCGAAAAGGTAATGGTCAATATAGAACGGTATGGAAATACAAGTGCCGGCACGCTTCCATTGTGTGTATGGGATTTCGAGGATAAGCTGAAAAAGGGGGATAAACTGATTTTTACAGCATTCGGAGCAGGATTTGCCTGGGGAGCTATTTACGTGAAGTGGGGATACGACGGAAAAGGTTGAGGCTCACTGATAAGATTTAGGTTGTTTGTTTCTTTTCTGATACAACTTTTAGTATCTTTGCGAAACAGCAGTTTTTTATTGTGACAGAAAATTGCATGTGTTTTGTTAACCATATAGAAAACTAAAAACAACCAGCGTATTATGAACCAGGAATTATCCATGAGCCCCAATCTATTGGTGGCTGCCCTTCAAAAACCGGCTTCCGAATTTACGAAAGCAGACATTGTTTCCTATATAAAGGAGAACGACATTCGTATGGTGAACTTCATGTATCCTGCGGCAGACGGGAGACTGAAGACACTGAACTTTGTCATCAATAATGAGGCATACCTTGATGCCATACTTACATGTGGTGAACGCGTAGACGGTTCCAGCTTGTTTCCGTTTATAGAGGCCGGTAGCAGTGATTTGTATGTAGTGCCGCGTTTCCGGACCGCTTTTATAGACCCTTTTTCTGAATTGCCCACACTGTCAATGCTCTGTTCTTATTTCAATAAGGATGGTGAACCGCTGGAAAGTTCTCCGGAATATACCCTGCGTAAGGCATGTCAGGCATTCACTACGGTTACGGGGATGGAATTTCAGGCTATGGGAGAATTGGAATATTATGTAATTTCTGAAAATGACGGATTGTTCCCGGCTACCGATCAGCGTGGTTATCACGAATCGGCCCCTTATGCCAAGTTCAATGATTTCCGTACGGAATGTATGTCATATATTGCGCAGGCAGGCGGACAGATAAAGTATGGGCATTCTGAAGTCGGTAATTTTACGCTGGACGATAAGATTTATGAGCAGAATGAAATAGAGTTCCTGCCGGTGCGTGCCGAGGAGGCTGCTGACCAACTGGTGATAGCAAAATGGGTTATTCGTAATCTGGCTAGCCAGTATGGATATAACATTACTTTTGCACCGAAAATCACGGCAGGAAAAGCCGGTTCCGGATTACATATACATATGCGTATCATGAAGGACGGGCAGAACCAGATGCTGAAAGATGGGGCACTTTCTGAAACAGCCTGTAAGGCCATTGCGGGCATGATGAAGCTGGCTTCTTCCATTACAGCTTTCGGTAATACAAATCCTACTTCCTATTTTCGTCTGGTTCCTCATCAGGAAGCACCGACCAACATTTGCTGGGGCGACCGCAACCGTTCGGTATTGGTACGCGTTCCGTTGGGCTGGTCGGCAAAAACGGATATGTGCATGTTGGCAAATCCGTTGGAGACCCCAAGTCATTATGATACTACACAGAAACAGACGGTGGAAATGCGTTCGCCTGACGGTTCGGCCGATTTGTATCAATTGATTGCCGGACTTGCTGTAGCTTGCCGTTATGGATTTGAGATAGACGATGCTTTAGGAATTGCAGAAAAAACATATGTCAATGTAAATATCCACAAGAAAGAAAATGAAGATAAGTTGAAACAACTGGAACAGCTTCCTGATAGTTGTGCCGCTTCTGCCGATTGTTTGGAAAGACAGCGTGCTGTCTTTGAGCAATATCATGTGTTCAGTCCTGCAATGGTTGATGGGGTTATTTCCAAACTGCGTTCTTACGAGGATAGAACCTTGCGTGCAGAGATACAAGACAGTCCGGAGGAGATGCTGAAACTGGTCGAGAAGTATTTCCACTGCGGATAGGAGAAGAAATGAGGGCATAACTCACCGCAGGTTACACAGATTGCTATAGAATTTCTGATAATCAAGAACTTTTATCTGTGTTAATCTGCGGTGATTGTGTATTTTGACACCTCTCCATTATTTCTTTGGCTTTGAATACTGGTTCTGCTTTTTGTATTTCCGATTCGAAGCCGAACCAATAACCATTTTGGGTATTGTCGTCAATGGGTAGAAAACATAAGCGGAGGCTTTCTTTGTAGTTTCCATAGATGACTTCCCAATATTCCGGTGGCATCTGGCGCTTGGTCTTGACTTTCTCTGCTGGTTTTTTCTTTAATGACATGCCTGCCTCTATCCAGGCAATGGTGACCATGATTTTATAGGCCGGATAATGCATACTGCAGAATTCATAGAGTACGAGGCCTCGCTTTTCCAGGCTCATGGGCTGGTCTATAAGATTTTTATCGATTAAAAATTCCAGAAAGCGACGTAGGAAGTCGTTGTCATCCAGAATCAGCTTGCGGGTGATGGCTTGCCAAGCAGTTGTGTTATAGAATCCATCCAGAAGACGTGACAGTTGCCGGGCTGTTTGAAGCTCGTTGACACTGATTTCATTTGTTTGAAGCACTTCATAAGGGGGGAGAGGAGAATATCGGATGCCTAGTTCTTCCGCCCTTCTTCTCATTTCTGTGCCGGGAAGTAACTTCAGGGATTCAAGCTGTATCTCGCCGGCATTGTATCCGGCAAGTGTACGCACATCTTCAAATATTTCGGATAGGCGGTATAGAGGCAAGCCGGCAATGAGGTCGGCGTGTGTTTCCATATTGGGTAGGGAACATAGGAAACGAAGACCTTGCAGTGAGTCCTCCAGGCTTCCCATCCGACGGCTTTTCTGGAGGACCGGTTCGCGCAGGCTTTGAATACCGGCCTCGAGATGGAGCAATCCTTTAGGTAGCTTTTTCAATTCATTTTTCAGCTCTTCGGATAATAGTGCAGGGTGTATTTCTAAGTGAAAGCATATGTCCGGGTTGAATTCCAGGAAAAGTTGCAGTAATTCTTTAGCACGGCGCGGATTATAATTAAAGGTCCGGTCGAGGACGCGTACGTTTTTTATTCCATGACTGTGGATAATTTGAAGGCGTTCACGGATACTTTCAATGGACAGTGTGCGCACCGGTTTTTCTTCACCGCTGACGCAGAATGCGCATGTGTTGAAACAGCCTCGGGTAGTCTCCAGTTGTACGAATGGTTTGCTCCAATTGAAGAAACTGCTGTTTTCCGGTGGTACGAGCCGGGAAAAGTTAAGTACACGGGCTATGCCGTTGTCTATATATTGCTTTTGAGGATTCATATAGCAGAGTCCCGGAATACTGTTCCATTTTTCCGGCTGGTTCCAGCAAGACAGCCATTGGGGGAATGCTTCTTCTCCCTCTCCCCTGAATACGCAGTCGATGAAAGGGTTTTTATGCAGAAAGTCTTCATTGTTTCCTAAGAATTCAGGTCCGCCCAAGATGAAGCAGCTATTGGGAAGCAATGCTTTTAATCTCGCTGTTATGTGCAACAGTTGTTCGTGGTTGAACAACCATGTTGTTGCGGCAATGATGTCGGGTTGGTGCCGGTATATTTCGTCGACAATCATTCCTACGTTTTCATTGATGGTGGCAGATACGATTTCCCATTTTACGGAATTGTTTTTTGCTATTTGTGCGTGCAGTGCAGGGAGTGCCAACGAAGAGTGTGCATACGAGCTATTGAGGTCTATCCAAAGAATTTTCATGTTTAATTGAGTTTCATCTTTGCAAAGATAACTGATTTTGCTTTTCGTATAAACAAAAAGGGTTATATTTGCATGACGGAAATCGAAAATAGTAAAGTGTTGGTATAGAATGTTCTTTGAAAGATGAAATATTTCTTTTGTATTCTTATTTCTATAAGGTGATAACGGGTTGTCTTATCACTGGCTTGATAAAGTAAGGAAGGAAGTACTATTAAGTGTGATTGATACAGAATGCAAAATATCGGAATAAGTTTCCAGCTATTTTGAACATTTTGAGAAAGTAAACTCTTTTGTACAAGGACTGGTTTAGGTAATTGATTCCTTCCTATGATGTAGGGATACTCTGTGAGGAGTATCCCTACAATTTTTTACATTGATTCCACGTTGCCTCCCTTTGGGGGATTGTTTGGACAATAACAAAAAAAGAGGAATATTCTTTCGAATTTCCTCTTCTTTGCGGGTGGCAGATGGGACTCGAACCCACGACATTCAGAACCACAATCTGACGCTCTAACCAACTGAACTACAGCCACCATGTTAGTGCATTTCTTAAATGCGGTGCAAAGATAGAGATAATCTTTGATATTGCAAATGTTTTGGCGAATATTTTACTGAAAAATATTCTATTTGGTAGTTTCGGAAATGCCGAGATTATGTTCCTGGAGGAGCTTTCTGGAGTTTTTTATAAAGATATTCAGTGAGTTACGAGCCGACTGGGAAAGACTGTCGGGGGACAGATAAGAGGGGAAAAGAATATAATTTTTTTCTCCGGTGAGGGAAGGACGGGCAGTCCATACCAAGGTGTAGCCGCAATTTGTTATGCGGGGGAAGGGGAGAGAGAAGGTAAAAGGTTCCAAAGAGGTGTTATAACTCTGGCGGTTCGGGATCGGGGGAATCGGTTTAGGAAGGGGATATTTCTCAAGCTCTAATTCAAAGATGAGGCCGCCATCGGTACCGGGGGCGCTCATATTCGATATGAAATTGCCTAAAGAATAGACGATGACATGCTGGCGATTACCGTCGGTACGCATTTCCATAGGCTGGATGACATGAGGATGAGAACCGATGACGTGGGTGACACCCTGCTCCAATAACCAGTCGGCAAGTTCGCGTTGCTCCCGGCTGGGGAGGGAGTGGTATTCTTCTCCCCAATGCATACAGGCTATGATGGCATCGGGACGTTTCGCCTGTGCGCTGCGTATATCCTCTTGGATGGTTTCTTTATCGATATAATTTACGATATTGGGCAAAGCCGGTTTGATGCCGTTCGTACCATAAGTATAATTCAGGAACGCAATGCAGAATCCATTCCGGCGGATGAAAAGAGGGTAATTCTGTTTACGTTCTTCGCTGTTGCGGTAAGTTCCCGCGTGCGGGATAGAAAGGGAGTCGAGTAGGAGGACAGTGCGCTCCAATCCTTTTTTTCCACGGTCCAGGCAATGGTTGTTGGCAGTGAGGAGGAGGTCGAATCCGGCATCTTTTATAGCATACAGATACTCATCGGGGGCGCTGAATGCAGGATAGCCTTTGTATGGCTTCCCGCCGAGCGTTACTTCAAGGTTCGCGATAGCTATATCGGCGCGGGAAATTTGCTCTTTAACCAGCGAGAAACAGGGAGAATAATCATACCCTTTATCGGGAGTCTTGGCCGCATCTATCTGCGCCTGATGTTGCATCAGGTCACCAACAAATAATAGCGTAATCCTTTCCTGCGAAGAAAGGGTTACGCTATATAGCAAGACAAGAAAGGATATGAGGGCTTTCATAGCCTTTTCTTATTGGTAGATAGCTTTCTTACCGGCCAGCAACGTATTTTTCATTAACGAAACAATAGTCATGGGACCTACGCCGCCCGGCACGGGAGTGATGTATGAGCATTTCGGTGCGACTTCATCGAACTTCACGTCTCCCGTAAGTTTGAATCCCGACTTCTTGGTAGCATCGGGAACACGCGTAGTGCCTACATCTATTACGACAGCACCCGGTTTTACCATATCCGCTTTCACAAAGTTGGGTTGACCCATAGCGGCGATGATGATATCCGCTTCCTGGCATTCCTTCACCAAATCCTTGCTGCGGCTGTGGCAGACGGTCACGGTCGCGTCTCCGGGATAAGCCTTTTGCATCATCAGGGCGGCCATCGGTTTGCCTACGATATTGCTTCGTCCCAATACGACACATTTCTTGCCGGAGGTTTCGATGTTATACCGCTTCAGTAGTTCGAGGATGCCGTTGGGAGTGGCAGAAACATAACAGGGAAGTCCGATAGACATACGTCCCACATTGATGGGGTGGAAACCGTCCACATCTTTCCGGTAGTCGATGGTTTCAATGACTTTCTGCTCGGAGATATGCTTGGGCAGAGGAAGCTGGACGATGAATCCGTCTACATCGGCGTCTTCGTTCAGTTCACGCACTTTTGCCAATAATTCTTCTTCCGTCACATCCGCTTCATATCGGATAAGGGAAGACTTGAAACCGCAAACTTCACATGCTTTTACTTTGGCGGCGACATAAGTTTCGCTGCCACCGTCATGACCTACAAGAATGGCTGCCAAGTGAGGACGTTTGCCCCCGGCGGCTACAATCCCGGCAACTTCCGCCGCAATCTCCTGTTTTACTTGTTCTGAAATAGCTTTTCCGTCAATAAGTGTCATATCTGTAATTTTTTAGCGCTTCAATTTCGGCATCATCTTGCCCATTTTACTACCCGTTACCATCTTCATCATCTTGCGGGTCTGGTCGAACTGCTTCAACAGGCGGTTTACTTCCTGGATGTTCGTACCGCTACCCTTGGCGATGCGCTGGCGGCGTGAACCGTTCAGCAAAGCCGGATTGCTGCGCTCTGCCGGAGTCATGGAGTAGATAATCGCTTCAATGCTCTTGAACGCGTTATCATCTATATCGATGTCTTTGATGGCTTTGCCCACACCCGGTATCATGGATGCAAGTTCCTTCAGGTTACCCATCTTCTTGATTTGGCTTATCTGGCTCAGGAAGTCGTTGAAGTCAAACTGGTTCTTGGCAATTTTCTTTTGCAGGCGTTTCGCTTCTTCTTCGTCATATTGTTCCTGTGCACGTTCCACCAGGGAGACGATGTCACCCATGCCGAGAATACGGTCGGCCATACGCGAAGGGTGGAACTGGTCGATGGCATCCAGCTTTTCGCCGGTACCTACAAACTTGATGGGTTTGTTTACTACCGAACGGATGGAGAGGGCGGCACCGCCACGGGTATCACCGTCCAATTTTGTCAGTACCACACCGTTGAAGTCCAGACGGTCATTGAATTCCTTGGCGGTGTTTACGGCATCCTGACCGGTCATGGAGTCGACAACGAACAGGATTTCGTTCGGATTCACAGCTTCTTTGATGGCCGTGATTTCTTTCATCATCTCTTCATCCACCGCCAAGCGGCCTGCGGTATCGATGATTACGAGGTCGTATCCTTTCGTTTTCGCTTCCTGGATGGCATTCTGTGCAATGGCTACCGGATTCTTGCTGTCGGGTTCGGAGTACATCGGCACGTCAATCTGCTCGGCCAGTACGCGCAACTGCTCGATAGCTGCCGGACGGTATACGTCGCAGGCCACCAACAACGGTTTCCGGTTCTTCTTGGTCTTCAGCATACGGGCCAGCTTGCCTGAGAAAGTCGTCTTACCGGAACCCTGCAAGCCGGACATCAATATCACCGCCGGTTTGCTGTCGATGTTGATTTCCGCCGTTTCGCCGCCCATCAACTGGGTCAGTTCGTCGTGCACAATCTTTACCATCAACTGGCTGGGCTTTACGGCCGTCAGCACATTTTGACCTAATGCTTTCTCCTTAACGGTATCGGTGAAGTTCTTGGCCACCTTATAGTTAACGTCGGCGTCCAGAAGTGCCTTACGCACATCTTTCAGCGTTTCCGCTACATTGATTTCGGTAATTTTACCTTCACCTTTCAGAATTTTAAACGACCTTTCAAGTCTTTCGCTCAGATTATCGAACATAGTATCTATTTACAATTACTTAAATTACAAATTACTCTTATTGAGGCGCAAAAGTACAAAAAATCCCTGTAAATGCCTTCTTTTAAGCATAGAATATTATTGCGGCTTGCTGGCTGGATAGGTGAAAAGAATGGTCGGTCCTGCCGGAGCGTCCGGAATGACCTGGTAAGTTCCGCCGAAATGTTTCAGCAGCAAGCGGTTGATGTCATGCCGCAGAGACGTCTCCTGACCGGCATGAAGGGTATCGGCCAGCGGACTGTTTTCGATTCTGAAACAGAGTGTCTCCCCGTTTTTGCCCAGGCTGAAATGAATTTCACGTTCCTCCTCTGAGACGGGAACGGAAGGACCGGTAAGCGTGCTGAGAACCAGTTGTATCATACGGTTGCAGTCCGTATGGATGATATATTGGTCTATCGAGTGCTCGAAACGGATGCGCAGGTTGGGGTACTGCATCCGGGCGCCGCCTACGGCATCATCGCACAGTTGCACCACATCACAATCGGCCAATTGGTATTTCATCATGTCGGCTTCCAGGCGGGAGAGGTCCAGCACATTGTTCACCAGAAGCATGAGTTTTTCCGTATTTTGCTGGATGATTCGGGTGTATTCTTCCCGATTCTTATCGTCAAGTTCAGTGTCGGCGGCCATGAGTTGCGAGAAGCCGACCACGCTGTTGAGCGGCACGCGTATGGCATGGCTCATGTTGGACAGGAACCGGCTCTTCACCTCATTGGCTTCTTCTGATTTCCGGGTGGCTTCTTTCGTCTCCTGCTCCGATAGGCGCAGTTCTTTCCGTATCCGGTAAATGCGTATCATATAATGGAGGCATATCAGCAGCAGGATGCCTACCAGTATCAACAAGATAAGTTGCATACGGCTTTTGAGTTCGCCCTGGTTCAGCAGGAGCTGGTTCAGGTGGTAGGAGTCCTTGATTTCCTCCAACTGTTGGTTTGAAACGGCGGTGTTCACGGAATCCTGTATCAGAATCATCTTTTCGTAGAGCGGGATGGCATCGGTAAACCGTCCCATCTCTTTCAGTATGTCCGCTTTATAGCCTATCTCTTTGGCGTAGTCCGATGAGGCGAATGCCTTTTCGCGGACGAATGACAACGTGGTGTCCGCTATGGCAAGGGCAGTGTGATAATCTTTTGTATAGAGGCAATATTCCATAGCCATATTCCGGTAGAATAATAGATAGGAATGATAAGTGTTGGCAGTGATGTAGGCACGGCATTTCTCGTAGTGCTCCTTGGCTGCGGCGGGATTGTCCGTACCTATATAATAATAGGTGTAGTTTATTTCCAGAAACAAAAACTGGTCGAACAGGCTTTTCTGCATGGCGGGGTTCAGGCGTATCATATCCTCTATGATTTCCTGTGTCCGGTCGAGGTAGAATTTCAGATGTTCGTAGTCTTTCTTCCGTTTGTTGTAATTGATAAGTTGGCACAGAATGTTGGCTTTCGCCCCCGGATGTTCGATTTGGGGCAGCAGGTCGTAGGCCTTCTTCAGCATTTCGCCTTCTTCTTTCTGCCGGTTGGTTTCCTGGTAGACATTTGCCAGACATTGATAGGCGGCGAGTTTGCCGTCTACGTCGTTGACGCTTTCCGCCTGTTCCAGCATGTTGGAAGCCTCGTTGAAGGCGTATTCGTACTGGGTTTTGTAGATATACGAATTGATAAGCAACTTCTGCGAGTTGAAGTACACATGCCAGTACTCTATGCTACGGGCAATGGGCTTCATGAAGTTGACCCACTTGATAATGCTGTCCTGATCGCCGTCCGTATTGTAGTAATATAATATCTGAAAATACGCGCTGTTGCACAAGTAATGCTTGTTGTTCTGAAGTTCGGCTTCCGCGGACAATTGCCGGGCGAATTCTATCAGGCGCGGCGAACCTTGCGAGGTCAGTACCAGTCGCTGCAAAACTTCGAGCCGCGTAGTGTCGTGCGGAAGGGTAGGGAGAATGGATAGCAGGCTGTCGGTCATCGACGTAGCCCGGTTGTCCGCCCAACCCGGGAACAACTGCACACAGAACAGGATGAACAATATCCATTTTTTCATATCTTCGTCTCCTCCTTCCTTGCATCGGTCCTAATAGGATGAGTGAATACAAAACGGCAACCGCCCGCGTATTCCGCATCAATCCAGATTTTGCCTCCGAAATGTTCTATAATCAGTTGGCAGATGGATAATCCCAATCCGCTGCCTTGCGCGTTTTCATCCAGTTTCTCGAAGCGGTTGAAAATCTGCTCCTGCTTCTCCGGAGCGATGCCACAGCCGGTGTCGGTGACGGAAAACAATGCCTTGCCCTCCTGAACCTCCAGCGACAGGGTGATGCTGCCCTCGGTAGTAAACTTGGTGGCGTTGATAAGCAGGTTGATGAGCAGCTGTTGCAACCGTGCCTCGTCGGTATATAAATCCAGTTTCTCCAATTCCGTTTGGAAGATTACGGCGGCTGATGTTTGCTTGATTTTGTCTACCGTGTCTACCACGTTCTTGCATAAAGATACGGCGTCATGCGTGCTGAACCGGAACTGCATCTTCCCTCTTTCCAGGCTGGACAGGTCCACGACGTCGTCTATCAGCTTCAGCAGTAAGTCCGAGTTCTGCTGGATGATGTCGTTGCATTGCCGGCGGATGTCCACGTCGATATTGGTGTCGGTCAGGATGGACGAGAATCCGGACAGGGCGTTCAGCGGGGTACGTATCTCGTGACTCATATTGGATAGGAACAGGCTCTTGGTGCGGATGGAGTTCTCGGCGTTTTTCCGCGCCTTGTCCAGTTTCTTCCGGGAAGCTGCCAGGCGGCTGTTCTCCAGTTTCAGATGAATCACGAACACTACGGAGAATGTCAGGATAAGGAGGCTGCCCACAATCAGGTAGAACAGCAGCCGGTGTTGCTGCTCCTGGTTGTGTATGGCAAGGCGGTCCACCTGGTAGACGGTACGCAGCAGATTTATCTGCGACGAATAGCTGTGGGCGTTGATGGAGTCGCGGGCGGTCTTGATGTTGTGATACATCTCGCAGGCTTCCTTGTATTGTCCCCGTTTCTTATACAGTTCGGCTAAATTCTTTCGGAGTTTCAGGTAATTGCTGTAAGAGTCGAAGGTGTTGCTGTTGTTTACCAGGTCTTTGTATAGCAGGATGGCGTTGTTATAGTCTCCCGTTTTGTGGGCATATTCAGCTTTTACATATTTCAATAGGGAGGTATGGAAGTAGAAAGGCTTGTCTTTGATGTGTTTTTCCGCTTCGCTGATGAATTTCTCGGCATTGCCCAGGTCGTTGATGCGTATGCTGTAATAGGCTTGGTAGATGAATAGATAAAAGGGATTCAACTTTTTCCGGGCATAAATCCGCTCCATTTTGGTCAGATAATTCTTTGCTTCGTGCATCCGGCTTAGCTTCACCAGGGTGGGCACTAACTGAATAAATATTCTTTCCTGCAACTTTTCGGTTTCGGGGATGGGCAGCAAGAGGCCTATCGCTTTCTCGTATTCTTCCACCGCTTCGGTTTCCATGCCTGCATGGAGGTAGATGTCGCCAAAGGCAAAGTAGGAAATGGCAATGCCGGTGTCGTCTTTCATCGACCGCGCCTCGTCCATCATGGCGTTGGCTTTCTTCAGTGCTTGGGGAATTTGCGCCTGGAACGAATGCGCATACACAGCCAGGTGTTTCGTCAGGAACATGCGTCTGAAATCCTTGTTTTCCCGATAGGCGGCTACGATATCGTCTTCCCATTGGATGATGTCCTGCGGGGTTACATCCTCGGAGTATCGGAGATTGTTATCGATTAAATTTTCTACAAGACGGATGCCGGATGAATCTTTTTCAGATGCGGTTGCACCGATGCGTATTCCGAATAAAAAGAATAATACTACTACTATATATGTCTTGCTTATTTTCACTTGCCAATCTTCTTATTCTTGTTTTGTCCTACAAACATAATATATTTATATAAAATGACCAAATAGTTGTCTTTTAAATTGCATATAGTTTTTTAAAGGTGGGTGCAAATGGTTCGTTTCGGCAGGGCATACTGTTTGTTTCAGCTGGGGAAACTGTTTGTTTCGCCACGCCGAACACTTTGTTTCCCCACGCGGAACATTTTGTTTCAGCGTTCGGAACATTTCGTTTTGCCGTTTAAAAACAGAGTGCTGTGCAGGGGTAAACAAAGTGCATAAAAAAACTTACCCAAGCCTACGTTGGTGCGTAAACTTGGGTAAGTCGCTATACTTATACTTCAGTCGGTTGACCGGCATTCGGTTTAACTGTTCATGCTCATCAGGAACTCGTCGTTGTCTTTGGTCTTTTCCAGACGGTCTTTTACGAAGTCCATCGCCTCCATCGGATTCATGTCGGCAAGGTATTTGCGAAGTATCCACATGCGGTCCAGCGTTTGCTTGTCTTGCAGCAGGTCGTCGCGACGAGTACTGGAAGCCACGATGTTGACGGCCGGGAAGATACGCTTGTTGGACAGGTTGCGGTCGAGCTGCAACTCCATGTTACCCGTACCCTTGAACTCTTCAAAGATAACTTCGTCCATTTTGGAACCGGTGTCAATCAGCGCCGTAGCCAGGATAGTCAGCGAACCGCCGCCTTCGATGTTACGTGCCGCACCGAAGAAGCGTTTCGGTTTGTGCAGGGCGTTGGCGTCCACACCTCCGGAGAGTACCTTGCCCGATGCCGGGGAGACGGTGTTGTAGGCGCGTGCCAGACGGGTGATGGAGTCGAGGAAGATGACAACGTCATGTCCGCATTCCACCATTCTTTTCGCTTTTTCCAGAACGATTCCGGCAATCTTCACGTGGCGTTCCGCCGGTTCGTCGAAAGTGGAAGCGATTACTTCCGCATTTACGGTACGTGCCATGTCGGTAACTTCCTCCGGACGTTCGTCAATCAGCAACATAATCATGTACACTTCCGGATGATTGGCGGCAATGGCGTTTGCGATGTCTTTCATCAGGATGGTCTTACCGGTCTTGGGCTGAGCCACAATCAGCGCGCGCTGACCTTTACCGATAGGAGCGAACAGGTCTACTACGCGGGCAGATAAAGAATCGGAATAACCGCCTTTGCAAAGTTTGAACTTTTCGTCCGGGAACAGCGGGGTGAGGTGCTCGAACGGTACGCGGTCGCGTACAAAAGCCGGGTCACGACCGTTGATTTTAGCCACCTTTACCAGCGGGAAATATTTCTCGCCTTCCTTGGGCGGACGAATGACGCCTTCCACCACGTCACCGGTCTTCAGACCGAACAGCTTGATTTGCGACTGCGAAACGTAGATGTCATCCGGAGAAGACAGGTAGTTGTAATCGGAAGAACGCAGGAATCCGTAACCGTCCTGCATGATTTCCAATACACCGGTTCCGGTGAGGATATCGTCGAACTCGTAAGCCTTTTCACGCTCCACGGGTTTGCGTTCGGGTGCTACGTAATTATCACCATTGTACTGCTGAGCCGGGCGTTGCGGCAAAGCGGGACGCTGGTTGTTATTATTGTTATTGCGATTATTATTATAAGGTGCATTGTTTTCGCGGGGGCGGAGTCGCGGACGTTGCGGAGTAGGAACTTCGGCTACGGGAGCTACCGGTGCTTCTGTCTTGGTCGCTTCGAACTTGCCAATCAGTTCCGACGGCAATTCTACTTTTTCGGTAGGAAGGTCTTCGATAGGGATAAAATCATCTTCCACATCTGGCAGTACCGGGCTTTCTTCTACAATAGCTTTCGGAGCAACAACGGCTTCGACGGGTTTCTTTTCAGCCGGTTTGGCTTTTACGGGAGTTTCTTCCGCTTTGGGCGTTTCGGCTGACTCGGCTGTTTCCGGTTTTACCTTACGAGGACGGCCGGGACGGCGTTTGGGAGGAGCCGCTTCCGCAGTTACGGCAGATGTTTGAGCCGTTTCGGCTGCTTGTGCGGGTGCCGCTGCTTCGGGTGCGGTGGCTGCTTCCGACTTGGAGGGAGTACCGTTTTTGTTGGTTGTGAACACTTTGTCGGTTCCTTCTTTTTTCACCGATACGCGAGAACGCTTTTGTTTTTCCCCTTTGCGTTCTTCTTTTAATTTGTCGGCGGCCACTTTTTTCGTAGCGCCTGCAATGGCCTGCTCATCGAGTATCTTATAAACAAGTTCTTCTTTCTTGAGTGAATCTGTTTTTTTAATACCCAACTCTTGGGCAATAGTTTGCAATTCCGACAAATTCTTGTCGTTTAATTGGATAATGTTATACATACAGTATATGTGTGAATGGTTTTTTACTTATTCAGGTAAGTTTACCTTGTAAATTACGATTTAATAGGGATATTATTATTGAACCGGATATCTGACTAACAACTCTCACCTCAGCAAGACGTTACAGAAAGTTTCAACGGTGCAAAGGTAATAATAATTTTTGGTTTCATAAATAATTCGTCATTTTTTAATTTTAAAAGTTTATCTTTGCTTCATTATTATCAAAAATACTTTTATGGATATACAAGAAGTACAACTGATTACTTTTTCGCCCACCCATACTTCTAAACAAGTTGGCGAGGCAATTGTTCGCGGCACGGGGCTTACTAAAATCACGGTAACGGATTTAACTTTGACAGAAACCGGAAAACTGGAGATTCCGGAGAATGTGCTTACGGTAATCACCGTTCCTGTTTATGGAGGAAAAGTCGCCCCTTTGGCGTTAGCTCGTATGAAGCAACTTTCTGCTTCCGGTGCTCCTGCCGTGCCGGTAGTGGTGTACGGAAACCGCGCTTATGAAAAGGCGTTGGTGGAATTGGATGCTTTTGTTTCGGAGAAAGGTTTCAAGGTGATAGCCGGAGCAACCTTTGTCGGGGAACATTCCTATAGTACGGAGCAGAATCCCATCGCTCCGGGCCGTCCCGATTCGGAGGATATCCGGTTTGCCGAAAGCTTCGGAGCCAAGCTTCGGGCGAAAATAGAAGCGGCGGCCGATATGGAAAAGCTGTACGGGGTGGATGTCAGTCGCATCCAGCGTCCCCGTCAACCGTTCTTTCCGCTAATCCGTTTTCTGCGGAAAGTGGTAAAATTGCGGAAGGGGGAGGTGCCTATGCCCCGCATTCCGTCGGTGGATGCGGAACTGTGTACGCATTGCGGTTACTGTGCATTGCATTGTCCGTCGGGTGCTATATTGAAGGGGGACGAATGCAAGACGGATGTGGAAAAGTGCATTCGTTGTTGTGCCTGTGTGAAGGGGTGTCCTAAAAAGGCTCGCAAGTTTGATACTCCGTTTGCTGTATTGTTGGCGGATTGCTTCAAAAGACAGAAGGAGAATCGGATTATTATCTGATTATACTTTGGACGGAAGAACGGAACAATGGACATTCGGACAAAGGAACGGATTTAAGAACAGATTTAGACATAAGAACGAAAGGACAAATTCAGGTTTCTTTTTCCACGCTTACCATCAGTATTTTCTTTGTTTCTTTATCTATTCTAAATCTGTTGTCCGGTCGTTCCCCCACTAACCAGATAATATCTTCACCACAGCAAAGTACCCATTGCCGTTCTTTTTGTAAAAGGGAGAATTTGCGGTCGGTCAGGTAATCGCTCACCCTTTTCTTGCCTTGCATTCCGAAAGGTACGAATGTATCTCCCGGTTGCCACAGCCGGAGGGAGAGGGGATGTAATAGCTTGGCGGCATCGAAACAGGCAGTATCCTTATCTCTCGGTATGACGAAATTGGACTGGGCATCCAGTTCCTTTATCTTCAAGACGGGTTCTGTGATTGGTTTCGTCGGTTCGATAAGAAGATATTGGCGGTCTTTCACTACGCGCCAGTCGGCACTCATGAATACTTTGCCCGGCTGTCCGTCTAAAGAACGGTAGATATCGCTGATTTGGGAGGCGTTGAATCTGAGCGGATATAACATCTCGAATAAAAGTGTTTCCGGTGACGCTTCTCTGCGGAGTGCTTCGATGCAAATGCCTTCGGCAGTCCTTACCCGACGTTCCCCTTCTTCCATCGCTTTCTGATAGACGATGGCTGCGTCATTGAGGTGTTCGGCAGTGGTGAGGATACTTTCTTTTACCGACGGATTGATTTCCTGCATCATGGGCAACAGGTTCAGGCGGATTTTGTTGCGGGTGTACTCGTCTTGCAGATTCGTGCTGTCGGTTACATAATCCTGACCGATATCCATGAGATAACGGGTTATTTCTTCCCGGCTGAGGCAAAGCAGGGGACGGACGACGTAATTGTTCTTGGGACGTATGCCCCGTAATCCGTTGATACCTGTTCCTCGGATTAAGTTTAGCAAAACCGTTTCCACGCTGTCGTCCCGATGGTGAGCCACGGCGATGACTGCTGCACCGCATTCTCTGCGTACTTTCCCGAACCATTCGTAGCGCAGTTCGCGCGCAGCCATTTCAATGGATATATGTTTTTCTTCGGCCGTCTGTTCGGTGTTGAAGTGAACGGTGTGCAACCTGACCTTTAGTTCCCTGCACAGTTGGCGGACAAATCGCTCGTCCCTGTCGGACTCCTCGCCGCGGAGATGGAAATTGCAATGGGCGGCTTCGCAAGCATATCCCAAAGATAATAGTATCCGCAGCAGGGCTACTGAATCGGCTCCGCCGCTTAAAGCCACAAGAACTTTATCCTCTTGCTTGAAGAGTTGTTCCCGTTCGATAAATTGTGCTACTTTTCTTATCTCCATCTCGTTGTTTACGTTTCTGTCCCGCAAAGATAAATCATTCTTTTTGATTATCCTTTCTACTCCCTTATTTAAAAACATTCTAAATTATTTGTAGCATTTGAACTTATCCTTTATCTTTGCACCCAAATTAAAGAAAGCAGAAAACTATGCGTTTGTCCGAATTGAAAACCGGTGAAAAAGGTGTAATTGTAAAAGTACTGGGGCATGGCGGTTTCCGTAAGCGTATTGTGGAGATGGGCTTTGTCAAAGGAAAGACGGTGGAAGTATTGCTGAATGCTCCTTTGAAAGATCCTATCAAATATAAGGTGATGGGATATGAAATCTCATTGAGACGGCAAGAAGCCGATATGATTGAAATCGTCAGCGAAAAGGAAGCTCGGGAAGAAGCCGTGCAGCCCGATTATCACCGGGGAATGAGCGAAGATATGCATTTAAGCGAAGAAGAAATGAAACGCCTCGCTCTGGGCAAGCGCCGCACTATCAATGTCGCTCTGGTGGGAAATCCGAATTGCGGCAAGACTTCTCTTTTCAATATCGCGTCCGGCTCTCATGAACATGTGGGCAATTACAGCGGGGTGACTGTGGATGCCAAAGAAGGTTATTTCGATTTTCAGGGCTATCACTTCCGCATTGTCGACCTGCCCGGTACGTATTCTCTTTCTGCTTATTCTCCTGAAGAAATATATGTCCGCCATCATATCATTAACGAAACTCCCGATATTATTATTAATGTGGTGGATTCCTCCAATCTGGAACGGAATCTATATCTTACCACCCAATTAATCGATATGAATGTGCGCATGGTGATTGCGCTCAATATGTACGACGAACTGGAAGCCAGCGGAGATACGCTGGACTATGTGAAGCTCGGCCAGCTTTTCGGCGTCCCCATGTTGCCCACCATCAGCCGCACAGGGAAGGGTATTGAGCAATTGTTCCATATTATCATCAGCATCTACGAAGGTGGGGACTTTCTGGATAAAAAAGGAAAAGTACGCGCCGAGATATTGAACGATTTGCGTAATTGGCATAAGGAGTACGTTCCCGACCACGACTTCGGTACCCATAAGGAAGAAGGCGAACATCCGCGGGGTTTTTATCGCCATATCCATATCAACCACGGCCCGGAACTGGAAAGAAGCATCGAGGAAGTAAAGCGGGTTATCAGCGTCAATGAAAACATCCGCTATAAATATTCCACCCGTTTTCTCGCCATCAAATTGCTGGAGAATGATGAGGATTTTGAAAAGACGGTGAGCGGGTTCTCCAATGGAAAAGAAATTCTTGAAGTATGTGACCGGGAGGAGCAACGCCTGCGGAATGTCTTAAACGAAGACGGTGAGCAGGCCATTACGGATGCCAAATACGGCTTTATAGCCGGTGCTTTGCGCGAAACTTACGTGGATAACCAGGAAGATACGGCGCGTGCCACCCGTGTAATCGATTCGATTGTGACGCATCGCATCTGGGGCTATCCAATCTTTTTCCTGTTCCTGTACCTGATGTTCGAGGGTACGTTTGTTTTGGGCGATTACCCGATGCAAGGCATAGAATGGCTGGTGGGAGCGTTGGGTGATTTTCTGCGTAACCACATGTCCGAAGGTCCGTTTAAGGATTTGCTGGTCGACGGTATTGTCGGCGGGGTAGGCGGCGTCATCGTTTTCCTGCCCAACATTCTTATCCTTTATTTCTTTATCTCGTTGATGGAGGATTCCGGTTATATGGCCCGTGCGGCTTTCATCATGGATAAGATTATGCACAAGATGGGGCTTCACGGAAAGTCGTTTATTCCCCTGATAATGGGATTCGGTTGCAATGTGCCTGCCATCATGGCTTCACGAACTATTGAGAACCGCAAAAGTCGTCTGGTGACCATGCTTATCAATCCGTTGATGTCATGTAGCGCGCGTTTGCCTATTTATCTGTTGCTCGTCGGGGCGTTTTTCCCCAATCAAGCCAGTCTGATGCTGCTGATTATCTATGCCATCGGTATTCTGCTGGCGGTAGTGATGGCGCGTCTGTTTTCTCGTTTTCTGGTGAAAGGGGATGACACTCCGTTTGTGATGGAGTTGCCGCCCTATCGTGTACCGACTTCCAAATCCATTTTCCGCCATACGTGGGAAAAAGGGGCGCAATATCTGCGTAAGATGGGCGGCATTATCATGGTAGCTTCTATTGTGATATGGGCCTTGGGCTATTATCCCAATCATAATGATTATAGCAGTGTAGCCGAGCAGCAGGAAAACTCCTATATCGGACAGATAGGTAAAGCCGTAGAACCGGTCATCAAACCGTTGGGTTTCGATTGGAAATTGGGTATCGGTATTCTTTCCGGGGTAGGTGCCAAAGAATTGGTGGTTAGTACGCTGGGCGTGCTTTATGCCGAGGATGCGGAGGCTGATACGGTAAGTTTGGGTGAGCGTATTCCGATAACGCCTCTAGTTGCGTTCTGCTATATGGTATTTGTACTGATCTATTTCCCTTGTATCGCCACGTTGGCTGCGATAAAAGGCGAGTCAGGCAGTTGGAAATGGGCGTTTTTTACGGCAATATATACTACCGTCCTTGCCTGGGTGGTAACCTTTGCCATCTATAAGATAGGAGGATTAATCGTATGAGTGATTGGCAGACTTGGGCCGTAGCGGTTGTTTTATTATTATGTGTGATTCGTATCATTCAAGGCATTTACTCTTTTTTTCGTCGGATTAAAGAAAAACGCAATCCGTGCGAAAGTTGCACAAGTGTTTGTGAATTAAAGGGTTTGTATGATAAGAAGCGTGCCGAATGCGATAAGAAACGAAAAGTTAAGAAGAAAAAATGCTGCGGATAGTTGGAAGTTCCAAAATTTGTACTACCTTTGCATCCGCAAACGAAAAGATTGGTACCTTGGATGAGTGGCTTAGTCAGCGGTCTGCAAAACCGCGTACGGCGGTTCGAATCCGCCAGGTACCTCGATAGAAATCCTCGCATAAGCATTTATGCGGGGATTTTTTATGTATGCTCGGCCTGTCTCTTATACACATCTGACGCTGCCGACGAAGCTAG
>ENA-OYYE01000492-OYYE01000492.1-human-gut-metagenome-genome-assembly--contig:-NODE-492-length-20403-cov-7.416945_pt1 | contig 20403 bp, 19 predicted proteins | sample MGYA00243244_ERZ653437 | MGnify/ENA primary metagenome ERZ653437 (study PRJEB26926, sample SAMN06165130) | human gut metagenome | biome: ENVO:00009003; feature: ENVO:2100002; material: ENVO:00002003...
TCTACACTTCTAGCTTCGTCGGCAGCGTCAGATGTGTATAAGAGACAGGTTTTCTACTGTCTCAGAAGATGATTTATTCATTGGTGACTTATATATATCAGTAAACAACCGATATATGGTAACCCCGCCGCCTTTGTATATCGGTGCTGCTTACAGGGAAAAGAATTTTGGAATCTCTTTTAAACCGGAGATTACAGCTTCCAGAAATCCTCTGGATGTCATCTTTGATTTTACCAAACCCTTTACCGGTACCATAGAGAATAAACAGGGCTCGATAGGGTATAAAGAGTTGCTGGCCGATGCTTTAGAGTCAAATGAATATAAAGAGTATATGAGTGGCAGGCTTTCTCCATTTGAAATTAAGCTGGTAGAAGTCTATACCTACGAAGATATAGAGAAAGCATTTCCCTACAACGAGGCATTGGGTGAACTTTTGTCTAAAGAGGCTAAAAAGACATCCAAGATAAAAGGCATCAAAAGCAGGACAACGGGTGTCCTGGCCAATAGAAGTTTTTCTGTCTATGCAGACATCCCGGTACAGGGATTCTTTGAAGATAAGCACATGAATGAAAACCCTGAAAATCCGGTTTATATTCGTTCTCTCACTTATGGAAAGACAGCATATTTTGTTATCGAAAGTCCGTATTCCTATCAAGAGGTGGAAGAAGCCGTAAAATCGAAACTATCCTTGAGTAACGCGGACAAAGGAGCTGAAATCTTAAAGAATTCTACAATCACGCTGTTTATTGTATCTGACAACGGGCAGACGGCCAATGTATATACGAGCTTTCAGGATTTGGATAAATTCCTGAAAACACCATTTAACGAACACTTGTATGGATATCCAATATATTGTCAGGGAGTATACACGAAAGACAATACAATTTTTTTAGTGACAAACATTCGATAGGATAAGTTGTTTATACAATAAACTAACCATTTAAAAAAACTGATATGTTAGATAATCTATTGAACTTAATAAAAGAAACCGTTACGCATTCTATCGGTAACAGCAAGGAGGTACCTGAAAATAAAAAGGCGGAGACAGTAGATGTCACTACTCACGCCCTGGCAAGCGGATTAAAAGAGAACCTGCATCCGGGTAATCTTTCCCATTTAACCAGTCTCTTTAAGAAAGGCTCTTCGATAGAAAAGAATCCTATTACCACTAATATTATAGGAACTGTCAGTAGCTCATTGATTCAAAAAATCGGGCTATCTTCGCCTATTGCCGCTTTAATAGCCAATTCGGTGGTACCTGCTGTGATGAAAGTTATTTCGGGAAAGGTGAATGATCCGAAGGAAAAAGGAATAAATGTGGAATCACTTATCCAAGGTTTTGCGGGAAAAGCAGAAAGCGGGATATTGGGAAAGATCGGTAAACTTTTTAGTTGAATGCCTTAATTATAGATAAGATAGGATGGAAAAGGATGTGCGTGAAAATAAAAAGAGATTTAAGAAAATAAGAAATATCGCAATTATCGTAGTGATTCTGGCGCTCGCTCTGTTTGCAGGTATCTGGTATTATTATCCTTATGGTGAAGGAGTAAAAAGCGGGCAGTTAAACTTCGTGGTCCACAAAGGAATTATCTTTAAAACTTATGAAGGGAGATTAATACAAAGCGGATACTGGTCGAGTAAGCCGGGAGGTATACAATCGAATGAATTTAATTTTTCTATTACCGACCCTGCTATTGCCGACTCTTTAATGAATGCCGGAGGTGAAATCGTAGATTTACACTATAAAGAATATTTCGGCGCACTGCCTTGGCGTGGATATTCAAAATATATCGTAGACCGAATTATAAGGATTACTCCTAAATAAGAATGTAAAGCCGGGTGTTTTGTTTTGATAGTCCAAATATTTGGAGGTATGTGCTATATTCCATATCTTCATAGCGATAATATTTTTGGCACACTTTTTTTAAAGCACTACTGCAATGAATAGTTCTTCTGTTATTATGTCGTTTTTGTTTGTTTTGCTGTTTGTTCAATGTACAAATAGTAAAATTCAGAATGAAAATAGTGATACACAAAGTGATAGTATTTCAATAAAGAATAAAGAAGCATGGAGAGAGGCAGTTAAGGTACGAGATTCTATAACTGATTCTGTTTTCTTGAAGACAAAACAGCCTATGTCAGATGATGCAATAGCTCCATACAATTATCAGACTGGTCTAATAGAAGACAGGGCATATAATCAGGTTGTCTATATTAAAGCACTTGAACGGGCAAAGAAACATCTTACCGTAAAAAATGGATTGTTTGTTTGTGATTTGAAAGCAGGCATAGATATTAATATATCAGAAGATTTATATGAATATATAATGAATTTATTTTCTGAATGGAACTCAGGCTTAAAAGAAGGAAGATATAAAATTGTGAAATCAGAAGCTACAGGGTATGATGTATTGCCTGTGTCTCAATAAATGTTTAGTATGAGAATTGCTTAGTGTTTTCGTATATTTGTCTTTATCAAATTTTTAAAGAATACAATTATGAAGATGATTTTATTCGTAGGAGTATTATTGTCATTAGTATTTGGAGTCAAATCTTGTTCAAACGCAGGCTTTGATTCCTCAATTAAGGACACGAATCAACGGACGGTGGATAATATCAATGATGTGATTAACAATCTTGAATCTTCATTTGAAACGCAAACAGGAGCAGGAGAGTATCGATTGGTATATCCCGATTATTATTGTGGAAGTTATGTAAAGGAGGATGTTTTAGCCATAAAGGTAAAGGGAGAAGATTGGGAAACGTATAAAAAAGACTTAGTTCAAAGGTGTAAAAGTCGTAATTTTATTATAGAGGAAGGTGTTCATACAATGAACGAACTTTTATTAGTCAGGGATGTGGTTAACAGTAAAGATGATATGGGGGGATGGAAGGCGTTAGGCATATCTGCTTGTGGCATATACCCGAAAGAAGGAAAAGTTGTTGTGATGATGCAGGAGATTTCTGAGGCTAATATCAATAAATTTAAGAAGGAGGTCATTGATTCGCCATTAGTGAAATTTGGGAAATTGAGCTTTGATGAGAATTGATAATTCTTTAAAATAGAGAGATTGAAAGGGCTCTTGTTTATCATTTACATCTATTTGTGATAAAGTAAATAAGGTATACCTCCATCGCATTATTGCCTGTCTTTGTTAAAAGCAAGGTTAAATCTTTCTTTGTTGGCAAAATAATTTGAATTTTGACAGAAATGATGTAGTTTTGAGGCAATTTCAAGAGTATGACAACGAACGATATTAAACGCGAGATGCAACCGCTACACAGCATATACGCAGAGGGCTAAATAGGTAACCATCTAGTGACATCAAAGAAAAACAGACTTTTTTTCAATTAGGGGGTACTTTTACTACTTGTCGAGCTTGAAGTGGTAGAATCATTCTTCTCAAAAACAACGGATACGCTCCAAATAGCGTCTTTGTATTCTCCTTTTCCATAATGGCTTATTGCAGGCTTCCATCTCGGCATACCTTTGATTATTCGTACGACTTTCTCGTCCCATTCCGGTATTCCGCAACTTCTCAGGGTTTGGGCTTCTTTGACCTCTCCGTATGAATCGATTTTCAGCATGTAGATGCCTCTGGCTTTTTTCTGTTTGCCTAATCGTTTGGCATCATACGAAAGGTGTTGATGGATGTAGTCGGTGACTTTGCTTCCATCTCCTCCTTGAAATTGCGGTTGTTCTTCCCATTCGACAAAGCAGTGTTTCGATTCTTCTTCCAGTATGCTGTCTGAGCGTACTCTGTCTTTGTATCGCTGTGGCAGGAAGGGGACATACACGGTGTATAGACATTCTATCCGTTTCCCCGTTCTGTCTCTGCATGGCAGGCAGTGGGGAAGTTTTTTTATCAGTCTGATTACTTCTTTCCCAAAATCCTGGTGAGTGGTGGATAGTATGTTGATGGCGCGTGGCAATCCCAATGTATCAAGCGAGAACATTGCTACGGTATATCCCGGGCGATTCTCTCTTAACATCTGGGGAGGGTATTTCATGTGGGCCATGAAATACTCTTCCAAATCATTCCATTTCGCCCATCGGGGAGGTTCTATCGTGGAGAGGTCTTTAAAAGGCTTGCCAGATAATGGGGCGACACCGAGATTCCAGATATTTTCTTTACGCCACAGACTGTCTAAACGGGATTCCTCATTTGGATAAGAGGGGGTGGGAATCTTTTCATCATCGGTGATTCGGAAAAGAACAGGAAAATGAAAGATAACCTTCACTGCTTTTCCGTGATACTTGCCCGGTTTCCATTTGGGTATCGATGGTATGATACGCAAGGCTTCTTTATCCAACAGAGAATCTACACTGCCAATGATGGAAGGTTGGATAACCGAACCATCTGCATCTATGATGGCTTGTACAACGACACTCCCTTGTGTCATGGCTTGATAGGCATCTGATGGATATTGGATGCTCCCTTGTATAAATGCGATTAGTTCGCGCATCCCTCCGGGATATTCGGGCTTCTCTGTCAGGGTCAAATAAACCTCATTGGTATTTTCTGTTTTGGGTAATAGATTGGGAAAGAATATAATCGTTGTATCTATGACCACGGTCTTTAGGGTGTCATCTTCATGACTATGGATAGTCGTCCGGTTTCTTTGGTTTATACATCCGATAATCAAGAAACAAAGGAAGTATAATTGGATTACTCTCATGGTATTCAATGGTTTAATCGGGCAATAATGCAGATACAAAAATAGTAAAAGCGTTCTTCATTCACAATTGGAATGATACTTTTATTCTTCGGTTACTGCCTACGTACAGGCAGTACACTGCCTGCGAACAGGCAACACACTGCCTCCTTATATGCAGTACACTGCCTGTTAACTGGCAACAATGTACTTTCTTTAGTCTCTTTCCCCTGAATCTTATCGGTTCCCTGTCTTCTCCCGATGCCTCTTATTTTATAATGTTAAATGCCTAAACAAATTCAGGACTTATCAGTTTTTCATAGATAAAAAGATAATTGATTTAAATTTATCAATACGATGTTAGAATATGAATTATGGGGAAATACTCTTTCAACGTGGGGTACTTCCATTCTCATTGTTTTAGTGACGATTGTCGTAGTGAAAGTGTTCTCGTGGTTCAGCCGGAAAGTGCTCCAGCCATTCGTAACACGAACGAAGAATCATGTAGATGATACGGTGTATTATTCTTTCGAGTCTCCGATTAAGTTCGCGATTCTGCTGTTGGGCTTCTGGATTGCTATCCATCGGCTGGTATATCCGGACAGCTTTGTGAAGTGGGTGGACGATGCATACAAAATCTTGATTGTGCTGAACATCACCTGGATTTTCGCACGTCTGTTCAGCGGACTACTGGAATTGTACTGGGGAAAGAGAACGGATAGTGAGTCCAGCAAGATGTTCCCGGTAGTGAACCGAACCATTTTAGTGGTGGTATGGGTGCTGGGGCTGGTGATGGCTTTGAGCAATGTGGGCGTCAATATCAGTGCGCTGTTGGGCACACTGGGGATAGGCGGTATTGCCTTTGCCTTGGCGGCACAAGATACGGTGAAGAATGTATTCGGCGCTTTCACCATCTTTACCGACCGCCCCTTCTCTTTGGGAGATACCATTCACTTTGACAATATCGAGGGTACGGTAATCGATGTAGGTGCCCGCAGCACGCGAATAATGAATTATGACCGGCGCATCATAGCCATTCCGAATTATAAAATCACCGATGCCGCCATTATTAATATTTCTTCCGAGCCGATGCGGAAGGTGGTGATGAAAATCAGTCTGACCTACGACACTACCGCCGAGCGGATGAAGCAAGCACTGGATATACTGAGAGCCATTCCCAAAAGGGTGGAGTACGTGTCGTCTACCCCTTCGGATGTGATAGCTAATTTCTCGGACTTTTCCGATTCTTCTCTGGATATTACCTATATGTATTATATCAAGAAACCGGGAGATGTGTTGAAAGTGGCTTCGGATATGAATATGGAAGTCTTGGAGTCGTTCAATAAAGCAGGGCTGGAATTCGCCTTTCCTACGCGAACTATTTATATGCAGAAAGAAGGTTCGCAGGAGGAGCCGGAGGACGGCAATGAAGATAGGAAGACGATGGTTAAACCTTTAAAATAAGCAATATGGAATTTGAATCGTATGACAAGTACCCGTGTTATTACGGCGATGATTTGGAGTTAGTGTACACGCCCGAAAAGTCGGCTTTTACTTTGTGGGCGCCGAGTGCGGATAAAGTCCGCCTGAACTTGTATTCTGCCGGAGAGGGTGGTGAACCCGAAGAACAGTTGGATATGAATAAGTCCGATAACGGTACGTGGCGGGTGAGCGTGGAGCGTGACCTGAAAGGTAAGTTCTACACCTTCCAGATAGAAAAGGACGGGAACTGGCTGGACGAGACGCCCGGCATCTGGGCAAAAGCCGTAGGCATCAACGGTAACCGTGCCGCCGTGATAGACTGGAATGAAACCAATCCGGAAGGATGGGAGGAGGACAAAGCTCCCGAACTGAAGATGTATTCGGATATTATTTTGTATGAATTGCATCATCGGGATTTCAGTATCGCCCCCAATTCCGGAGTCAACCACAAAGGTAAGTTCCTGGCTTTGACAGAGACGGGTACTATCACTCCGGAAGGTCACGCATCGGGGCTGGACCATCTGAAAGAGTTGGGAGTGACCCATATCCACATCTTGCCTTCTTTCGATTTTGCAACGGTGGATGAAACCAAGCTCGATGAAAACGATTATAACTGGGGGTATGACCCGAAAAATTATAATGTGCCTGACGGAAGTTACTCCACAGACCCTGCCAATCCTGTGACCCGCATCCGGGAGTTCAAGGAAATGGTGAAGAGCCTCCATCAGAATGGTTTCCGTATCGTACTCGATGTGGTCTATAACCATACGGCATCGACGGACAGTTCCAATTTCAATCTGACTGTTCCCGGTTACTTCTACCGCCAGAACCCCGACGGCTCTTATTCCAACGCATCGGGTTGTGGCAATGAAACGGCATCGGAACGGGAAATGATGAGGCAATATATGGTTGAATCCGTGAAATACTGGGCGAAGGAGTATCATATCGACGGATTCCGATTCGACCTGATGGGCGTTCACGACATTGAGACGATGAACCGCCTGCGTGGCGAATTGATGAAAATCGACCCGACTATCATCGTATACGGCGAAGGATGGCTTGCCGGTGATTCTCCCTTGCCGCCCGAACAACGTGCCGTGAAAGATAATATCGGCCAGATGGAAGGCATCGCCATCTTCTGTGACGACTTCCGGGACGGTGTAAGGGGCAGTACGTTCGACGAGAAACATGCCGGGTATGCAGCAGGTAATATCAATGGTAATTACGAACCGGTGAAATTCGGTATCGTGGGAGGAACGGATCACCCGCAAGTGGATTATAACGGTTTGCTATATAGTTCGGGTCCCTATGCCGCCGCTCCGTCTCAAGTGGTAAACTTCGTGGCGTGCCATGATGGCTATACGTTGGTGGATAAGCTGAAACTGTCGGTGTTCGGCGATCATGCCGACGAGGAGATTACGCCGATTGACAAATTGGTGCATACGATTATGCTGACTGCGCAAGGCATTCCCTTCATACGTGGAGGCGAGGAAGTGATGCAGGATAAAAAGGGTATTGCCAACAGCTTTAATTCTCCCGACGATGTGAATCAGATAGACTGGTCGTTGAAGGCTAAAAACAATGATTTCTTTGAATATATCAAAGGATTGATAGCCTTGCGTAAAGCGCATCCGGCGTTCCGTATCCCTACTGTGGAGGGTTTGCAACAATGCCTTCATTTTATGAATACCGGCGATTCGGGCGTCATTGCCTATACATTAGGCGAATATGCCAACGGCGACTCGTGGAAAGAAATCCTGGTGGCTTATAACGGCAACCGTGCGCAGGCGGAAATCAATATTCCTGAACAGGACTGGATTGTGGTGTGTCGGGATGGAAAAATAGACTTGGACAGCCAGGAGCATATCCAGGGGGGAAATGTGCAGATTGCGGCTTCGTCGGCGCTGATTCTTTATAGGAATTAGAAAGGAGGTAGAGGAGTTAGAAGGAGTTAAAGGAGTTAGAGGAGTTATCGCTTCGCTTAGGAGTTAAAGCTCGATAGTCTTGCCAATTATAAGCAGAAGTATTGAGCTCTAACTCCTTTAACTTCTCTAACTTCTCCTAACTCCTTTATCTCCTCCTCCCTCCTTTCCCTCCATTATCACTATATTGAAATGCGTAAGTACCTCTTTTTTGTAAGCTCTGCCGATGGGGATTGGCCGGTCCTTGACGATAAACGAGTCGCCGGTGTATTGGTCGACATAATGTTTGTTGACGGTGAAGGAGCGATGTACCCGTATAAAGGTATCAGGGCATAGGTAGCCGGTGATGTCTCCTAACGGTCTGGCGATGGTGAGCTTCTTGTTGTCCGAGAGGAAAATGTTACAATAGCTTCCGGAGGCTTCCAGATAGTAAATAGAGGGATAGGATAATTTCTCAAAACTTTCTTTAATCTTGATGTAAATGCAAGGGTCGGTGTTTCTCATAATTGTAAGTATTGTGGGCTCTTGTTTGCAGAGCCGGTGTTTGTGCCGTAAAAGTAGGCAATAGCGGATAAGGAGAAGTACGGAAAGATTGTATTTGTGTCTGTTGCTGCTAAGAAGTTGTAAATCAATCCGGTTGATAAAGGATTTATAGGACGCTTGTCTGACGATTTTGTGAATGGATGTACGATTTAGGGTGTGTTGTGCAGCCCTCTTTCGGATTGTTGGCGCTTTTTCCACGTGAGGGGAGACATTTTATGGCGTTTATAAAAAGCCTCGAAGAAGGTGGAGGGAGACTGAAAGCCTACTTCTTCCGAGACTTCAATCATGGTCAGTTCCGTTTTGCTTTCATCCGTTAAGATTTCTTCCGCCCGTTGAAGGCGTATGGAAGTAATGACTTCCGAGAGTTTTCCACCATATTCCTGCTTGATATACCGGCTCAGCACGTCGCGGTCTATCAGGACTTCTTTCGCTAATGCTTTGAGGGTTACTTTCGACTGAATCGGGTCGGAAGAATGCAACCGCTTGTGTATTTGAATCTTCTGGTCTTCAGTAAGTATGATTTTTCTTCTTTTTCGTGGAGGAGACAGCCTGATGGGGAAATTCTCCCTTCCAAAACCATGAAATATCCGCTTAATTCCTTGATATAGTTTCAGCCTCCCAATGATATAGCCGCTAAATAAGATAATCCCCACATTATACAGTAACTCGGCAATGCCGGCGGATGCGCTCGTGATGTCCGGACACAGATACAAATGCTTGTATAGATTGGCGGTACTTGCCAGCCACAAGATGAAAAACAGGACGGAGGTAACCGTGAAGTTGCTGAATGCTCTCCTGTTGTTACAGCGCAACAGAAAATACCAACCGACACTGGTCGTCATCCAGGCGAGGAACGAGATGCACATGAGTGATATTCTTATGGCAGAAAGCAACATATTCTGATTTTTTGGTTGTAAAATTACACATAATGAGGAATATTCGTAGATTTTATTCCTATTTTTTCTTGTTAAGGAGTGGAAAGATAAAAATAAAATGTTTTCTTTGCCCCCTCAAAATATGAAGGTGAACCGTATTGTATTTTTAATATGCATTCTGCTCCTGTCAAGGCTCTCTGCATCCTATGGGCAAGAGAAATCATCATACCTTGATTCTATCCGGATTGTAAATCTTGGGGAAGTGGTGGTTACTGCCGTGCAGCCGGATATTCCGGGTACGAGTTCGGTTATCGGCAGGGAAGCGGTGCGGCATATCCAGGCGACTGAACTTTCAGGACTTTCGCAATTGTTGCCGGGCGTGCTGACCCGTAATCCGGATTTGAACATGCCTGCGGCATTTACCATTCGAAGCGTTTCGTATAATGACGCAACCAATGCGGTGGGTACTGCAATTGTGGTAGACGGTTTGCGGATGAACAATAATATGAATATGCAACTGGCTTCGCTGGACGGTGGCGGGAAGCTGTTCAACAATTCGGCTCTGTCCGGATATGACGTACGCTCGCTGGCGCCGTCGTCCATCGAATCGGTCGAAGTAATCCGTGGCGTACCTTCCGCCCGTTATGGAGATGTGACGAGTGGGGTGGTGCTGGTGAAATCCAGAGCCGGGGTGCAACCTTATACGATGGGACTGCGCTTTACGGTGAATGAGAAACTGGCGTCGCTGGGGAAAGGGATGAGATTGGGAACGGATGGCGGGGCGCTGTATGTGGGCGCCGATTATGCCCTTTCCACACAGGATGCCCGGTTGCCGAAAGGAACTTTCCGTCGGTTCGGTTTGCAGGCGGCATACTCGAAAGATTTTCCGAAAGCTACTCTCCGGTTACATTTGCGGGGATATCACATGCAGGATAAAGACAAACAGGGAGTAAATCGGATAGAAAGAGAATACCAGCTAATGCGAAATCAGGAACTCGCTTTTTCGATGAACGGGCGCTGGAATACGGGCAAAGCCTGGCTGACGAATCTGGAATACAATGCGGGCGTGACGTTCGGCAGTCAGAAGAACCGGTCGAATACGTATTATTCGGGCACTCGTCAAGTGGTGACCTATGCCACGCAGGCAGGGGAACATACCGGAATCTTTCTGCCGCCCAATTATTTTGCGCCTCTTTCGGTGGAAGGAAAGCCTTTATCGGCGAATCTGTCGCTCATCGCAAATCTGGTACATTCTTTAGGAAGGACGCAATCCCATTTGTCCGTAGGCTTGGAAACCGGGGTAGAGGGAAATCTTGGAAAAGGTGTCCGGTTTAATCCGTCCGCTCCCCCTGTGGAATGGACGGGAGTGCGTGTACGGTCTTACCGGGATATTCCTTTGGTTCGCCGAAATGTCGTTTTTGCAGAAGAAAAGGTAACGCTGCCGGTCGGGAGTATGCGGACGGATCTGCAAGCGGGGGTACGGCTCAGTTCGATGCACACCCGTTCACTTCGTTGCTTGCCGGTCATTGAACCGCGTTTGAATATTCGTCAGGTGTTGTGGAAACGGAATGAAGGCGGCATCAACCGAAGTGTCAGTATACGTGCCGGATGGGGATTGTTGCGGAAAATGCCGTTGCTGACCTATCTGTATCCGGACAAGTATTATAAAGATGAGAACTGCTTTACCTATAACGATGCCGAAAACGATTATCGGTTGGCGGTGTTGAATACGTTTGTTACTGATAATACTTTCAATACGGAACTGAAGTTGCCGGTGAACAGCAAATGGGAGATAGGGGCTAATCTGAATATCCGTAATCTGACGGTCGATGTGGTATGGTACAAGGAACATCTTCGCGACGGATATTCCACTGCATTGCAGGCTGAACCCTTTAGTTATCGCAGATACTCGCCGTTGACAGCTAAGGGGGAGAAACCGGTCTGGTCGGAGGAGGGGTTGATGAATGGCGGTCAGCTTGTTCCGTATACGGTCAATACGACTTTTGCTCTTTACCGGAGTCCTGGGAATGGGGTCGAGCAAATGAAAGAAGGGATTGAATATACGCTGAATTGGGGAGGGTTGCGGTGCTTGCGTTCTTCGTTCGTTGTCAGTGGCAGCTACATACGGATGAAGGAAAAGAACTATGCTTTGACGGCTTATCATCCGCAAGTGGAGACGGAAGGAAAATCTTATCCTTATGTGGGGATTTATGAGGCGACGGGATTGCTTTCCAATGTGCAATACAGCCGGTTAGGGAGCAGCCGCTTCCAATGCATCACACAGATACCCCGTATCGGACTGGTTTCCAGTCTGACCCTGCAAGCCGTATGGGTGGATAAGCAGCGCCGGGGAATGGAGAGTAATTATGGAAATCCGGTTTATCTGGCGGACGAAAACGGGGACCGCATAGAGGGTGATCCGCTGCAAGATGCGGAACACCGCAAGCGCCTTTTGCCGGTATACTATCTGGATGGTGAGGGGAATCGGCATCGCTTCACTGCCGCGATGGCGAAGGATAAACAGTTTGCAGACCTGATACTGGATGCCGGGTCGAGAACCGTATTTCAAGAAGATTCTTTCGGTCCGTATTTTCTGTTGAACTTTCGTCTGACCAAGAAGATAGGGCGTTATGTTTCGATAGCTTTTTGCGCCAATAACCTGACACGCTCCAAACCGAAAAGGTGGGCGCAAAGCTCCCGACAATATATTCTCCTGAATCCGGATTTGTATTACGGAGTTGAAATGAATATAGAATTTTAGCAATGAAGAAGATAATCTGTTTATTATTGGTAGCGACGTTTATCATGCTGTCCTGTTCAGAGGATAAGTACAGCGCTTGTAGGGTGAATATCCGGTTATTGGCACCCGAAGGTTATTCCGATTTTCCATTGGAAAAGATGACGGTAACTTTGGCCAGTCGTTCTCATGGTGCCATATATCAGTCAGCATGTTCTTCCGATGGGGTAGCTTCCTTCGAGGTGGAATGTGGCTATTATACGGTATCGGCTCATTATCAGACTCCGGCGGGGTTGATATTTAGCGGGAGAATCGAGTCATTGGCTTTGCTGTCCGAAGTGGATGAAAAAACGAAGACTGTCGAATTACCACTGCTCCGGTCGGAGACATCCGCATTGGTTATTAAAGAGATATACTATGCCGGTTGCATCGGCAGGCAAGGGGAGGAGTATCAGGCGGACCAATACGTTACCATCTATAACAATTCGGAGGAAGTGTTGTATTTGGACGGTTTATGCGTTGCGGTGGTCGACCCGGCGGGGAGTAATGAATCGCCGTGGATGAAGTATACGGGTATGGACAAGATTCCGGTCAATGATTTGGCTTGGCAGTTTCCCGGTAGGGGTAGGGACCATCCGTTATATCCCGGTGCTGAAACGACGATAGCCACGAATGCGGTTGACCATACCGGCGGAGATTATCTTCACGCTAATTCGGTAGACCTGTCCGGTGTTGATTTCGGTTTCTGGGATGTGAGTCTTAGTCGGCAGGATATACAGGCGGGTGTTGTCCCGATGAAACTGATATCCAGGCTGAACCCGAATACTTCTTTGTATTCGTTTCCTCTGGTCGGGCCTGCATTCATGATATTCAGCCTGCAAACCGCTTCCGCCTTAGAGTATGTGGAAAATCCGCAAAACCGGAAACCCCGTCCACAGGCTGCCAATCAGAATAAGATGTATCTGGTGATACCTAAAGAGTGGGTGATAGATTGTGTGGAATGCGTGGAGAGTCTCGAACGGATTACCGTGAAACGAGTGCCTGACGGCCTGAATCATACTCCGGCTTTTATACCTGAAGGTGCTTACAGCGGAAAGTCGTTGGTTCGTAAGAAAACGGTGGATGCGAATGGACGGGTTATTTATCAGGATACGAATAACGCTTCGCAAGATTTTGAAGTAACTACTCCTTTGCTAAAGAAATGAGCCTATGATGAAACGATGGATGGTATGGGGCGCTTTAATTTGTATGCCTGTGGTGAGCAATGCGCAATCGGACACTGTGCGGGTTCTTTCCTTACGGGAAATATATCGGCAGAATGTCTGGTTGTCGGGTGACAATCCGGTGGGGCTGGCTTTTAATTCTTTCGGCTCCTTTTCGGTAGCTAAAGCAGGTTACTGCTATGAAGAGGGAAATAATGGAAATGCTTCTTTCCCAGTTTCCGCTAATAAATACGTCTTGTCGGTCAACTCCTTTCAGACGATTGGCAAAGTAAACTTATATGGTGGTTTGGAATACAGGCAAAGCCGTGACCGGGGACAGAACTGGAAAGGTATGGTGAATGATTACTGGCAGGCCGCTAATTTATGCGATTCGGTTACGGGTAAACGGCATAATGAGACGTATCATTTATCCGGTGCTTTTTCCCTGCCATTCCGTTCGCATTGGCTGATAGGAGCAAAAGCTGATTTTAGGGCACAGACTGTTGCCAAAGATAGTGATCCTCGAAATAAGAATGAATGGTCGGAATGGCTGTTGGCGCCGGGGATAGGGTATCAGATGGATAAATGTACTTGGGGAATATCCTTATCTTATGCCAATAAAAAAGAAACGGTAGATTATCAGAATATGGGAGCACAGCGGACTTATCCATATTTTGTAGCGTATCCGTTAGGGTTTTACAATACGCTGTCCGGGGACGAGGCTATCAAATGGTATTATAATGCACATGAAGCGGGCGGAACTTTGCAATTGGCTGTGGATTGGCAGAGATACCGGTTGTTTCTGGAATTAGGGGGAAAATTGAGTAAGCAGGATGTGGAAAGTAGTCCGGTATATGATTATAAAGAAGCGGAATCTACGGTTCGACAAATCAATTATAAAGGAAGATTGCAAAGGTTGTTGGAGGGGAGACGTGATGAATGGAGCTGCTTCTTGTCCTATCAATATGCGGATAATTATGAACCCGTGCAACAACAAGAAGAAAGTGGGGTATGGAAATCGTACGGAAAAGTTCTGCGCTCTACTCGAAAAAGTATCGCTTGCGGGGTGAGTTATGGATATGTACGTTTCGACGAGATGGGACATCCGTCTCTTTCTGTGGTATCAGGAGTCGATTATCAATATAAGAAAGAAACATTGAAGTTTTATCCGATAGAGTTTTTGCAACCCTTGCATCAATACGCTTTACAAACTCAGTTTTTGCGGAGTATTTCTTTGCCTGCCGCATATCTTGATTATTCTGTTTTGGTGAGGTACAGCATAGGCAATGGTACGAAACTGGAGGAACGGAATTTTTCTTCCGATCAGGAATCACAGGGATTGAAACTTTGGCAGAATATGGAGCGTTTGCAGCAGATTTATGATGATATGACGGCTTCAAGATGCGGAGTGAATGTGACTTTGACATATACCCGCAAGGCTCCGTTATGTTGGTTTATCCGTTGTTCCGGTTTGTACGAATATTCAGCAAAATGCAGGGTAAGCGAAAATAATAAAAAAATATATATGGGGATTGGTTTGAATTTTTAAATAGTTTGTGTAGATTTGAGGAATAAATGTTTAACTTAAAATTATGAGATTATGGAAAACAACGACAAATGCTTGAATCCGCACCCGTGGCCGTTCGTAGGAAGATGGACTATTAATCAGAAAAAATGTACGATGTGTTGTGAATGTATTGATGCATGTGCGCGAGGATTACTTTATGAGGATAGGAATGTCATACGCATTAAGAATGAGCATAATTGTAATCAATGTGGTGATTGTGTCGCTGCATGTGGTTATGGAGCTATTGTTTTGACCTGAACCATTATAAGATGAGAATAATTTTCCTGCTTCTGATAGTTGGTATATGTCTTGGTTGTACGAATCAGGAGCAGGAAAAAACTTTTCAATTAAAAAATAGATTAAAATCCGTTCCCATTCAATCTTCCTTATTCGATTCCTTACTATTGGAGATTAAATTGTTGCCATTACGGCAACGGATTGATATTTACACTGAAATCGCTTCCCGTGATGAAGTGGAATTAGATGAAGTGAAAAGGCAAAAAGAAATAATAGTTCACTGTTTATCTATTGCTCCTAAAAATAAAAGGAAAAGAATTTTACTCACATTAATAATTCTGAATCAGAAATTATACCAATGTGGCTTACATAATGAAGCTATTGAAGGATTAAAACTCTGTGAAGAACTTGAAAATTATTCTTTATCAGATAAAGAGAGGGAAGATATAAAAGGCATAAAAGTGCTTTTTATGAATCAACAAGGGCAATTCAAAGAAAGTCTTCCTATTTTATATGAATTTTTAGATAAACATCGTAAAGAAAATAATATAATATTAGTCATTAATGATTTATGTGCCATAGCGAATATCTTTTCAAGACTTGGAGATTTAAATAAAGCTCTTGAAGTATATAAGGAAGCATACAGTTTAGCAATAAGTGCCAAATCGGAAGTTTTGCAGATGGAATGTTTAAGTCCTCTTCTTAAACTCTTTTGTGACATGGGACTTCATACAGAGGCTTTGCTCTATTGTCGTAATTTGAATATTGATTCTGTTGCTTTGTATATTCCATCAATATATAATGAAATGTATCAATGTTATCTGCGGATACAAAAGCCAGATAGCGCCCGCCTCTTCTTAAATAAAATGAATAACAAAAATAGGGGGGCTAATAGTGTTCTATATTATTCTTATAAAGCAAACACCTATCTAATCGAACAAAATGAAGATTCTGCTGCTTTAAATCTAAATAAAGCAATGGAGATAATAAAGGAGAGGAAACGATTACATCCTCATTATTCCTTACCATTGATTATTATGCCTGTTTATGTATCTTATGCTTCTCTTTTAGAAAGAAATGGAAAATTGAAACAAGCAGATAAAGCGTTTCAACTGGTTGAGCCTTTGATGTTTGATACAATAACAAAATCTGTGTGGTTGAAACAAAAGATTGATGCCCTCTACCATTACAGCTCCTTCTGTCATAGTACACACCAATATAAAAAAGCGGCATCTTTATTAATGTATCGCGATTCCATTCTAAAAGTATATTATGAATCGAAAGAACTCCGCGAAACTAAGAATTGGGTAGAACGGTTTGAATTGCAGGAAATGACACATGCCTATGAAACTAAAAAGAAAGAACTGAATAATACGAGCCGTATCGCCGCTGTCTCGTGGGTGTTTGCCATCGTACTGGTATTTATTTTGGCTATCGGTATCTTTATCGTTTCTCGTATCTATCGTCAGAAGAATAATAAGATTCTTTTGTTGGAAAAGAAACTTCGCGAATTGAGCAAATCGCAAACTGCTCAAACCCCGAAACGAACTCCCCTTTCTGCCCAAGAACAACTCTATCAAGTGGCTGTAAAGACCGTAGAAACTCAAAAATTGTTTTTGAATGAGACACTCACCCTCGATGAATTGGCTAAATTATTGAATACAAATCGCACTTCCTTATCCGCCTGCATCAATAAATATTCGGGCAGTAACTTCAATCAGTGGATTAATAAGTATCGCATCGATTATGTGAAGAGGCATATCACGCCCTCAAGCAACTTGCGTCAATTGTCTGCTGAAGCCGGATTTAAATCTTATAATACATTCTGCTCCACCTTCAAGGAACATACCGGATGCACTCCAAGCGAATTTATGAGGGAGCATAAATACGATGCTTACTAAGCCCCGATAATATTCAACCGGGAATAAATCGCTTCTTTATATTCACGTCCGATAGGTACTGCCACACCTCCTATATACAACCGGTTACCGATTATCCGATCAATATAATGCGCGTTGACTATATACGAACGGTGAACACGGATGAAGATATCTTTGGGTAAGAAACCGATTAACTCGATGAGAGGTATCGCTAAAACCAACCTTGTCAATTTGTCGGGAGAGAGAAAAACGATGCAGTTTCTCTCCGATGCTTTTATTTGATAAATATCATCATACATATATTTGCAATAGTATTTTCCATTGCGTAAGTAGATGCAGTCCGTAGCCGGGATTTTCTCAGATTCTGTCATGATTATTAAGTATTATCCTTTGGTTTATGAAGCTCGATTCACTTCTGTAAAGTTAGCGCGGATAATACTTTCGATAATTCCGAGAATGCGGAAATGTCGACAGAATGTTGTAAAGGCTTGATTTATATACAACTACTTTGCTGTTTATTCTATCGCATGACGTATAATTCAGGAGATAAATTGATAATTTTGAAACTATGTCAACCGTATCAGTCTACGATTTTGCTTTGAATACCGGTTCTGCCTTTTGTATTTCCGATTCAAAACCGAACCAATAACCATGACGGTTTTCCTCATCCACAGGGAGGAAACATAGACGGAGACTCTCTTTGTATTCGCCATAAATAACATCCCATCTTTCCGGTGGAACCTGGTGTTTTGTTTTTATCTTTTCCGCCGGCAGTTTTTTTAATGACATTCCGGCTTCTATCCAGGCAATACTGGCTTTCAGCCGGAAATCAGGATAATATTGTTTACAGTATTCGTAAAGGATAAGTCCACGTTTCTCCAGACTCAGCGGTTGGTCGATGAGATTCTTCTGTGTCAGATATTCCAGAAATTCGGTCAGAAAAGCAGGATTGTCGAGTATCATTTCCCGGGTTATCCCTTGCCAGGCAGGCGTATTATAGAAACTGTCTAACAGTCTCGAAAGCCGGCGGGCCGTTTGCAGCTCGTCCACACTGATTTCGTTCGTCTTTAATACCTCATAAGGAGGAAAGGGAGAGTAACATATCCCCAGTTCGTCAGCCCGTCGGCGCATTTCCGTACCGGGCAGTAATTTCAAGGATTCCAGTTGTATTTCCCCCGCACGATAGCCGGCAAGGGTTCGTACATCTTCAAAAATTTCATTGAGATGGTAAAGAGGCAGACCGGCGATAAGGTCGGCGTGCGTAACCAGGTTAGGAAGCGAACAAAGAAACCGGAGTCCCTCCAATGCATCAGCCAGCTTGCCCATGCGTCGGCTTTGTCTGAGTACTTCTTCGTTCAGGCTTTGAATGCCGGCTTCCAGGTGTAGTAACCCCTTAGGTAATCGTTTCAGTTTATCTTTCAGTTCGTCGGACAGAAGCGCGGGATGTATTTCAAGGTGGAACCGCATATCCGAGGCATATTCCAAAAACAACTGAAGTAACTCATTGGCACGTTGTGGATGATAGTTAAAGGTACGGTCGAGCACACGTACGTCCCGGATATGATGCTTATGAATGATATCCAGCCGTTGCCGGATGCTGTCTATCGGCAAAGCACGTACAGGCTTTTCGCCTCCACTGACGCAAAATGCACAAGTATTGAAGCAACCTCGTGTGGTTTCGAGTTGCACGAACGGCTTACTCCAATTGAAGAAACAGCTTTTTTCGGGAGGAACCAGTTGAAAAAAGTTGAGTACGCGTGCAATACCGTTATCCGAATATTGTTTGTCGGAATCAAGATAACACAGTCCGGGGATTTCTTTCCATTGTTCTTTCCGATTCCAGCAAGTCAGCCATTTCGGGAAGGCTTCTTCTCCTTCTCCTCTGAAAACACAGTCGACGAAGCTATTTCTGCGAAGAAACTCTTCATTATCGCCTAAAAACTCCGGTCCGCCTAGGATGATGCAACTATCGGGAAGCAGTGCTTTCACTCGGGCTGTTATGTGCATCAATTGCTCATGATTGAACAACCAGGTCGTTGCAGCGATAATATCCGGTTGATGCCGATATACCTCCTCCACAACCATTCCTGTGTTTTCATTAATCGTAGTAGATACCACCGCCCATTCGATGGAGTTATTCTCCGCCACCTGCGCATGTAGCGCCGGAAGTGCCAAAGAAGAATGTGCATACGAACTGTTCAGGTCTATCCAAAGAATTTTCATGCCGACTGTATTTTGTTGGTGCAAAGATAACCGAATTTTATCTTCTACGGATAGCGAAGCATCATATTCTACTGTCCCCGCGGTAAGTGGTGGTATCTGGTCAACCCGTGAAGGCATTATGTTTGCAGGGAATGTGGATCGTATTGAAGAAGAACTTGCGGAAATTAAGGAAGAGCAGGCGGCGAAGAATAATCAAATCGGAAATAAAGAACAGAAAAACGCTTCTTAGTCAGAAAAATACGGGGATTATAATTGGGGTATATCAAAAATAGAATATTTAGCGGTGGCTCTTCGGAGTTGCCGCTATTTTTGTATTCATAGTAAAAAACTGAATAAATACTTCGCTAATATTCGCATTATTACTATATTTGCATAGTAATTAAGTCCAAAGCGTTATGAGTTACAAATCAGTTAAAGACGTTGTAACTATGTTGCAAGAAAACGGTTTTGTTCTAAAAAGTCAGAAAGGTAGTCACATGAAGTTTGAGAAAGACGGTAAAGTGGTTATTGTACCGAATCATAACAGCAAAGGCGTTGAGAAAGGCACTTATTACAGCATTTTGAGGCAAGCGGGGCTGAAATAGCCCCCTTGTTCTCATAATAACCAAAAGAGGAGGTAATATGAAAACAGTCGAAGTAATTGTGGAACATGCAGGGAAAAACTTGAGTGCTTATATTGAAGGTGCTCCGGTTATTACTGTGGGTAATGACATGAAAGAGCTTGAGGATAATATGAAGGAAGCAATTGAGTTGTATCTGGAAGACAATCCTAATCCTTGCGAAGTATTGTCTGGAGAGTTTGAACTAAAGTTCAAAATAGATGCTGCTACTTTTATCAATTATTACAGTAGTATCTTTACTAAAGCTGCATTGAGTCGGATTACAGGTATTAATGAACGTCAGTTATGGCATTATGCGGCTGGAGTTCACAAACCACGTAGACAACAATTGGAGAAGATTCAAAAAGGGATTCAGGCATTGACAAAGGAATTGTCGGCTATAAATTTGCTATAAACTTATATATAACAAAAAAGAGGAACATTCTCATCGAATTTCCTCTTTTTGTGTGGGTGGCAGAT
>ENA-OYYE01000506-OYYE01000506.1-human-gut-metagenome-genome-assembly--contig:-NODE-506-length-20066-cov-8.015192_pt1 | contig 20066 bp, 12 predicted proteins | sample MGYA00243244_ERZ653437 | MGnify/ENA primary metagenome ERZ653437 (study PRJEB26926, sample SAMN06165130) | human gut metagenome | biome: ENVO:00009003; feature: ENVO:2100002; material: ENVO:00002003...
CAGGTGTTGTAATTTCTGAAGAAGACGGGCAGCCAGTTATTGGAGCCTCTGTATTAGTAAAGGGTACACAAATTGGTGCTATTACTGGTGTAGATGGTGATTTTACATTACTGAACGTACCAAGTTCTGCGAAGACTTTGCAGGTCTCCTACATTGGTATGCAGACACAGGAGGTTGGTATTAAGCCAAATATAAAAGTAATCATGCGCTCTGATACAGAGATGCTTGATGAGGTGATGGTGGTAGCTTTCGGTACGGCGAAAAAGTCAGCCTTTACTGGTTCGGCAAAGGTTGTTAGCTCTGAAAAGATCGAGCAGTCACAGGTAACGAGTGTTACTAATGCTTTGGCTGGTGCCGTACCAGGTGTGACGCTAACTTCTAATGATGGTGCACCGGGGGCAACTGCTTCCATTAAAGTTCGCGGTTTCAGTTCGCTCAATGCAGGAAATGACCCCTTGATTATCGTTGACGGGGCACCTTACAGCGGCGACCTTGGTAACATCAATCCTAATGATGTTGAGTCAATGACCGTGTTGAAAGATGCTGCCTCGAATGCCCTTTACGGTGCGCGTGGTGCTAACGGTGTGATTATTATCACCACTAAAAGAGCCAATATGAATGGTGAAGCCAAAGTGACTTTCGATGCCAAGTGGGGTGCCAATACTCGCGCGTTAAAGAAGTATGAAGTAATTACTTCCCCTGGGATGTACTATGAAATGCATTATGGCGCAATGAAGAATTATTATATGAATCAAATGGGCATGAGCGACCAGGCTGCATGGATTGAAGCAAACAATAATCTGTTTGGCTCCAATGGTGGTTTAGGTTATAATGTTTATACTACACCTGAAGGACAATACCTTATTGGACAGAACGGTAAGCTTAACCCCAACGCTACACTAGGTAGGGTAGTGAACTATAAAGGACGTGATTACCTACTTACTCCTGACGATTGGGATAAAGTTGGTTCACGCACCGGATTACGTCAGGAGTATAACTTCTCGATAAGTGCAGCCAACGAGAAATCCTCTTTCTATGTTTCTTTGGGGTATCTGGGAAATGAGGGTATCACTGAAGGTTCTGACTTGAAACGTTTGACCGGTCGTTTGAAAGCAGACTATCAGGCCAAGAAATGGCTGAAGGTAGGTGGAAATATGTCGTATGCACGCTTTGACAGTAATTCTTTGAATAATAATGGATCTAGTTCTTCTACTGCCAATGTCTGGGCGTTCACTACTCAGATGGCCCCCATCTATCCTGCTTACGTGCGCAATGCTGACGGCAGTATTATGATTGATAAGAACGGATTCGAAATGATGGACTACGGTAGTGGTATTAATGCCGGGATGCAACGTCCTTTTATCGCCGATGCCAACCCTATTCAGGACAACAAGCTTAACACTAGGAATGCCGAAGGGAATGCACTTAGTGGCAACGCTTTTATGGACATCACTCCTCTACCGGGATTGAAAGTGACACTGAACGGTGCTTTCAATTTGGACGAAACACGTTTTACTTACGTTTATAATCCCTATTACGGACAGTTTGATTCCACTGGAGGAACAGTGAGCAAATCCCATCAACGTACTTACGATTACAACTTGCAACAGCTTATCTCTTACGCCAACTCATTTGGTGATAACAATTTTGACATCCTATTGGGGCACGAATACTATGATTATCGTCTGTACTATCTGGGTGCCGGCAAATCAAAAATGTTCTCTCAAGATAATCAAGAACTGGATGGCGCCGTAATTGACGGACAGTCAGCTTCTTCTTACAAGAGACGCCGCAACAATGAAGGTTTCTTCGGTCGCTTGCAGTACAACTATGCCGAGCGCATTTTCGGTTCTGCTTCTTTGCGCCGCGATGCTTCCTCACGTTTCCACCCGGACCACCGTTGGGGTACATTTTGGTCAGTAGGTGGTGCATGGCTGATTAACAAAGAGAGTTGGTTTGACGCTTCATGGGTACAGGAACTGAAAATCAAGGCTTCTATTGGTTCGCAGGGTAATGACAATATCGGAGACTTCCGTTATACTGATGTGTTCGACATTATTAACTCCGATAACAACGTCGGTACTTCATTTTATAGTAAAGGTACCAGAGATATTACTTGGGAAACCAACACTAACTTAAACATTGGTGCAGAATTCCAGTTGTGGGATCGCGTGACCGGTAGCATCGAGTACTACAGACGTAAGACTTCGGATATGTTATTCTCATTCTCTGTGGCTCCCTCTTTGGGTTATTCTTCCTATTTTGACAATGTGGGAAACATGATAAACAGCGGTGTGGAAATGGACTTGAATGTTAACATCTTCAATAATCGTAATTTCACATGGGACGTTAATCTCAATGTCTCCACACTAAAGAACCGCCTTACAATGCTTGATCCTGACAAGCAGATTACGACCGAGTATACTGCTGATGGTAAAGGATATAAAGGATATTCTAGTGGCAGTTTCTTCATTGGTGAAGACTTGTCAATGTTTACATGGCGGCTGAAAGAATATGCCGGAGTGAACGAGAACGGTGAATCCTTATGGTATCGTAACACCAAGGACGAGGCCGGAAACATCATTGGACGCGAAACGACTAAGACTTATGCCGATGCCGACTATTATATCACCGAAGAAACTACTATTCCTAAAGTATATGGTGGCTTTGGTACCAAGCTGAAAGTTTATGGTGTGGACTTTGGTATCAACTTTACATATCAGATTGGTGGTAAGCAGTATGACGGCACGTATGCCTATTTCATGTCTTCGCCTTCAGGCACGGCCGGATACAATTATCACAAGGACTTGTTGAAATCTTGGACTCCTGAGAATACAGGCAGCAATATTCCACGCTTCCAACTCAATGACCAGTATTCAGCTGCCACATCTACGCGATTCTTGACCGATGCGAGTTTCCTAAACATTCAAAACATCAACGTAGGCTACACACTGCCCTCCAGATGGACAAAGAAAATGGCCATCAGTTCATTGCGCGTTTATATGTCAGCAGAGAATGTGTTCTATTGGTCTAAACGTCAAGGGTTTGACCCGCGGCAATCATATAATGAGACCACCAACGCCACTTATTACTCGCCGATGCGTACCATCTCCGGCGGTGTGACATTTGAGTTTTAAACCTAAATATAGATAACAAATAATATGAAGAAAAATATATTCAAACTGTTTTTGGCTATGGCAGTATCGACTACAGTACTGACCGGCTGTATTGAAGAGATTTTCCCCGAAAGCTCTTCCGCAACCTCCGAACAAATCGGTGCTTCGGCTTCGGCACTCGAAGCTTCTGTCAATGGTCTGCCGTCGCAGATGGTGCAAGGCTATCTGGTGTACGGAAAACAAACGAATGAAACTGACATTGCTTACCCCTCGCTGATGCTGGTTCAATCCGAACTCCTGGGGGATATTGTTGCCAAAGATTACGGTTATGACTGGTGGTGGCGCTACAATGCAAACAATGGTATGTCTGATAATACTTATTACTCATTCCTACCTTATTTTGCCTTGTATAAATTCATTAAGTCAGCCAATGATGTGATTTCAGTAGTTGACGTTACCGACCCCACCATTTCCGATGAAATGCGTGGATATGGCAGTATGGCTCACGCTTTCCGTGCTTTTGATTACTATATGTTAATGGCACTTTATGAACCGGTGGAAAATATATACACTGATTGCAGCAACGTGCTGGGACTTACAGTGCCCATCGTGACCGAAGCAACTACCAATGACATCGCTAAAAATAATCCGCGTGCAACGCGTGAAGAGATGATTGAGTTTATACTCTCTGACCTTGACAAGGCTGAAATTGGTTTGGCAGATTTCACACCCACTACCAAGAATTTCCCAGACTTGTCAGTGGTATATGGTTTAAAGGCAAAGGTATATATGTGGAATGAGGATTACGCCAAGGCGGCCGAATATGCACGCAAGGCCATTGATAAATCGGGCGCAACACCAATGACCGAGGTACAGTGGCATAACCCTTCTACAGGCTTCAACACCGCTACTTCTTCATGGATGTGGTATCTCCATCCCACTGCTTCCAACATGGGTAATCTTGCCAACTTTATAGGACACATCTCCGGTGAGGCCGACTGGGGTTATTCATCATTGTCGAAGCCTCAGATAGCACGCTCGCTCTATGACGGGATAGCTAATACTGATTTCCGTAAGTATTCTTTCCTTGATCCGGATAGAAGTAGCTACAATTATCAAACGGTGAGAGGCGATGCGTGGTTGGCTGAACAGCCAGACTACTTTTCATTAAAGTTTCGTTGTGTAGGTGGTGATTACAAAACTTATTCCGTTGGTGCAGCTGCCGACATCCCTGTGATGCGTGTAGAAGAAATGTACCTTATAGAGGCCGAAGCTGTCGGCGCTAGTCAAGGTGTGGCAGCAGGTGTGCAGTTGCTGAATAACTTTATGAAACAATACCGTCAACCTGACTACAACTGTACACTGACCGACCTCCGTGCCTTCCAGCTTGAAGTGTTGAAGCAGATGCGCATCGAGTTTTGGGGCGAAGGTATTGCGTTCCCCACAGCCAAGCGTCTGAAACCGGGTGTAATCCAGAACTATGAAGGAACTAATTTTATAGAGGATATCTTCAAGATAAACTGTGAGGGTGTGAAACCCAACTGGACATTGGTAATCCCCAAAGATGAAGTGGATTCAAACATGGCTCTTCAGGGCAAGAACAATCCTGACCCCTCAGGTGCTATTCTCACACGTCCTACCCCGATAGGTCAGTATGCACCTGGCAACAATTAACTAACAAATTAACTTTTAATAGAATTTGTATATGAAAAAGATATTCAATAATCTGTTTTTGGTCATGGCCGTATGTGGCATGACAATGACGGCCTGCTCTGATGACATCGACTGGAAGCCCGGCGCTGCCGCTGATGGACAAGGGGTTTTCTTTCCTGCCAGTCAACCAAACAATGTGACAATAACTGAAACATCAGGAACTTTCGAGGTTAGTGTATTTCGTTCAGTAAGCGCGGGAGCAACTACTGCACAGATTACGGCTACTTTCGGTGAGAATGCGAAAGGTCTTTTTACCGTTCCCGCTGAAGTAAAGTTTGCTGACGGTGAAGTTAAATCTAAAATAACCGTGAATTATCAAAATATAGAACGCGACGTGGATTATGCTCTGACTATCACAGCTGCCGACAGTACCCCCTATGGTATTTCTAATCTTACGCTCAACGTGATATGCCCGCTGGTATGGGAAGTAGTAAGTACTAAAGCTATACTGGTGGATAATCTATTTGAAGCGTTTGGTGCTACCGGTATTTCGATCACTGATATTACAGTAGAAAAGCATCCTGATCAAAACAAATATCGCTTCAAGAGTCCTTATGGCAATGAATACTTTGCGATGCTATTCGGTATAGATGATATACTTCCTGACGATTTTGAGCTTCCCTACATTGAATTGGACGGTGAGACTTATCCCGGCGGATATTATATCGCTCCTGCTTTGTTGGGCTGGAAGATGGTAAATGGTAAAGGTCCTGAAGTTAGCGAAAATTGGAAGGGTTTCGGTTCTGTTTATGGAAACCTTTCTAATAATCTTGCTAAGTATCCATTAGGAAGTTATGATGATTCCAAGAAAGTCTTCGACTTGGGAGCGCTCTACTTCTGTCTTGATAATGATGGAGAATATAATTATCCTATATCAGCTAAGACTTTGCTATATCTGAATAATTAATGCCCGTCTGTATCTCAACTAGGAATGAAGTGACTTAGGATTCAGGAGATATAGAAAAAGTTCTTATTTACCCTTTTTAAAATTTTGGTCTGCACATAACTGACAACAATTTAGGTTATGTGCAGTCCTTTTTCATCCTAACTAAAGATATTGTAATCTTAATATAATGAAGGTGGCGGAGTTAACCTGTTTCTTATTCGTTAATTTGTAGTTTAACGACCTGTTGACTTCATATAAATCAGTTTCTATTAATCATATCCAGTTTAATCACTTATGAAACTAAAAATTATTTCTTTCCTGTCCATCAGCATTCTACTGATAAGCTGTGGAAAAGATTCCGCCCCCGTGGTCGAAGTCTCCCAAACTGAATTCAGCAAGGTTTCCTGTGAAGAGACCACTCTCAATGTCGAACTGCGCACGGAACTTGAATGGACTGCCACAAGCCTGGTGCAGTGGTGTAAGGTTTCCCAGGGCAAAGGCACCGGCAGTACCATGCTGCGTCTGACCGTAGAGGGAAATATCGATAAAGAGCGTTCCGGAACGGTCGCTATCTGGACACCCCAGGAGGTTATAAGAATAAATATCCATCAGATTGCTCTTCCCTCCGGCCAGGAATACCACTACAAAATCCCCGTCATTTTCCATGTATTGTACGCCAGCCAGACCGACAACAAACAATATATCCCCCAATCCCGCCTGGCGGAAATCCTGGAGAACGTCAACGCCTACTATAAGGGCAATACCCTGTATAAGGGAGGCGCCGCCGGCGTGGACATGAACCTGGAGTTCGTCCCGGCAGAAAACGATGAGGAGGGTAACGCACTCCCCACCCCCGGAGTGGAGTATGTCAGGCTGGAGACCATGCCGCTGGATTGCGAAGCCTTCATGTCCGACAAACGCAACGTGGACATGCTTTGGGACCCGAACCGGTATGTAAACGTCATGCTCTATAATTTTGCGGATGTAAGCGGCGGGAACAGCGTGATATTGGGCATCTCCCATCTTCCGTTCTCCACCTCGGGAAGCAACTACCTGGAAGGACTGCCCGCCACAACTTACAGCTATCTGACCAAGGAGAACCTCCCTTATCCCAAATGCGTCTCCATCAACAGCCTGTACGCCTATGAGGAGACGGGAGAGCGGTACAACTCCTACGACGTGAATGTGACACTTGCCCACGAGCTGGGGCACTACCTGGGACTGCACCATGCCTTCGACGAGAACGAGGATGCAAGCCTGTCCTCCCGGTGTGTCAATTCCGACTATTGCGAGGACACCCCCTCCTATGACCGCGCCGCCTATATGATGAACCTGCAGGCGATGATTTATGAAGCGCAGCAGCAGGGGAAACAGCTGGCGATGTCCGAAGTGGTGAAACGGGAGGACTGCCGGACGGGGGAGACCTTCAGCTCCTATAACCTGATGGACTATGAAATCAGCTACAGCGACCGTTTCACCCCCGACCAGCGCCGGCGTATCCGCCACGTCCTGACGTACAGCCCGCTGATTCCGGGTCCCAAGAAGGGGCAAGCCGCCACACGGAGCATTGTCACCGGTACCCTGGACCTGCCAATGGTCATTGTCAAATAGAAGCGCGAGCCGCGGATGACAAACGGCTTTCCCTTCGCTCCATACGTATTACCATAATTAAATCCTTTACAGTTATGAGTTTATCCAAATCAAGAATTCTTATTCTGTTGGCCGTCCTGTCGGTATCCTTTCCGTCTTTCGGCCAGGGCCTGAAAGCCTTCAAGCTCAGGAACGGCCTTTCCGTTTATGTCTGGGAAGACGAGTCAAAATCCGACGTGTTCGGCCTTGTGGGTGTCCGTGCCGGCTCCATCAACGACCCCGGGGAATATACCGGCCTTGCCCACTACCTGGAGCATGTCATGTTCAAGGGCACCGACAAGATAGGCGCCCTGAACTGGGCGGAGGAAGCCCCCCTCTACGGGGAAATCATCGCCAAGTACGACCAGATGGCCGATGAGACAGACCCGGCGAAGAAGGAGGCCATCTCCCGGGAGATTAACGAGCTGACCATCAGCGCCGGCAAGCTCAGCCTGCCCGGGGAGTACTCCAACCTGATGGAAAGCATGGGGGCCAAGGGCGTGAATGCGGGCACGTCCTACGACTATACCTATTACCACTGCTCCTTCCCCGCCTACCAGATCAACAAGTGGCTGGAGATTTCCTCCCAGCGCTTCCTCAACCCGGTCTTCCGCTCCTTCCAGTCGGAACTGGAGTCGGTGTACGAGGAATACAACCGCGCCCAGGACAACCCCTCCCGGCGCCAGCAGCAGTTCATCATGGAGAAGGCCTTCGAGGGGCATCCCTATTCCCGCTCCATCATCGGCCTGCCCGAACACCTGAAGAATCCCCGCCTGAGCAAGCTCATCGAGTTCTACGACACGTGGTATGTCCCCGAAAACATGGTGCTGGTGCTGGCGGGCAACATCAAGGCGGACCAGATCAGCCGGCGCATCGCCGCCACCTTCGGCCGCCTTCCGGCAAAGCCCCTGCCGCAGCGCACGGAATACCCCCAGACGGACATCAAGGGGCGCACGCAGTACACCGCCAAAATCGGATACTACCCCCAGGTGAGGCTGGTGTTCGGGGGAGTGCCCTCGGGGCATGCGGACGAGGACGCCATCGAGATCGCCATGTCCCTGATCAGCAACGGCAGCCAGACCGGCACGCTGGACAAGCTGGTCATCGACGGTGAGCTGACGGCGGCCGGCATGTACCACCAGTCCTTCCGCGAGCGGGGGCGCTGCTTCTTGTACTGCGTGCCCCTGTATGACGAGAACCAGCGTCGGTTCGAATCGAACAAGAGCGCCGAGAAGAAGGCCCTGAAAGCCATCGCCCAGATAGCCGGCGGGGAGTTCGAGGACTGGAAGATAGACGCGATAAAGGCGGAGCTCTGCCGCAACTTCGACCTTGCCATGGAATCGAACGAGCGGAAGGCTGAGATGCTGATGGAGGCGTTCATGGACGGCCAGAGCCCGGAGGAGGTGCTGAACTACAAGGACAAGATCATGGCCGTCACCAACCAGGACGTCAAGCGGGTGGCCAGGGAGTACCTCTCGGACAACTACCTTGCCGTGTACATCGAGAAGGGGAAGGTCGACAAGGAAGGGAAAATCAAGAAGCCGGGCTACAAGCCGGTGGAGCCTCCCGTAGGGAAAGAGTCGCTGTATGCCACGCAGTTCAAGAACCTGCCCATCGGGGCGGTGGAGGAGAAGTTCATCGACTTCGGCGACGTGCAGGTGCGCCAGCTGAACGACCGTTCCAGGATGTACTACACGCCGAATACGGAGAACAACATCTTCCGCCTGATACTGCAATACGGCGCCGGGACGCGTCAGTTCCCCAAGCTGGGCATCGCCGCCGAGCTGATGAACAATGCCGGTATTATGGGAAGCTACGAGCCGCAGCAGCTCAAGGAGGAGCTCAGCAAGCTGAACGTGAACTGCTATGTGACGGCCAGCTCGAACTACCTGACCATCGTGATGGAGGGCTTCGAGCAGACCCTTCCCCAGGCGTGCCAGCTCCTTTCCCGGCAGATACTGATGCCCAGGCTGGACGACCGCCAGCTGGGGCGCCTGAAGGGTTCGGAACTGGGATCGAGACAGCAGCGCAAGAGTAATACGAGCATACTGGGCAGCGCCTTGCGGCAGTATGTCTTCTATGGCGAGAAGTCGCCCTTCATCGACGAGCTGACGGACAAGGAGCTTTACGAGCTGCAGATTTCGGAGCTCACGGGGGACATCAACCGCGCTTCGAACTACGAGGCGAAGATTTACTACAGCGGGAACCTGCCCTTCGAGAGCGCCTATGACATTCTGAGCAAGAACCTGCCGCTGGTGGCCAACGAGCGCCCATCCGACTCCCCGACCCCGACCCCGCTGGCGCCGGTAGCGGAGAACACGGTCTACTTCCTGCCCAACAGCGACGTGGAGCAGGCGCAGATTTACCTGTACATGCCGATGATGAAGACCGATAAGAAGGACGACGTGGTGAAGGACGCCTTCAACCAGTACTTCGGGATGGACTTCAACGGTCTGGTGCTGAACGAGATCCGCGAGAAACGTTCCATGGCCTATTCCGCCTACGCGCTGGCGCTCACGCAGGGGATGGCGGGAAAGGACACCTACCTGAGCGGGTATGTGGGTACGCAGAATGACAAGGCGAACGATGCGCTGGATGTGCTTATGGAGCTTGTCAAGGATATGCCCCGGAACCCCGGCCGTATAGACAACATCAAGAGCTACCTGCGGCAGGAGGCCCTGACCAGCCATCCGGACTTCCGCAGCAAGGCGATGGTGCTGGTGAACCTGGGTTACCAGGGTTACGAGGGGGACCCGGCCAGGGAGAACCTTCCCAAGATTGACGCGCTCACCTTCGATGACATCGTCCGCTTCTATAAGGAGAATATCAAGGGGAAACCGTACTGCATCGGCATTATGGGGAACCCCAAGGACATTGATGTGAAGAGGCTGGAGAAGTATGGAAAGGTGGTCAGGCTGAATGAAAGGAAGCTGTTCGGGACCAAGGATACGATGTTCTGATAGACGTATATAATAAGGTAAAGAGGGTGGCTCATGGTTTAAGAATTTTGGGGACACCCTCTTTTCTGTTTAACGCTATTGTCTTTGCAGATATCTATAACCTCTCCTTATCTTCCGCCAACAAAAAATGACGCAGGTGTATCTGTTTGATACCTTGATAATTGCTTCCGCATTGCATTTCGTCCATTGTAACTACATACTTGGGATAGTTGTCCGGAATGCCCAGTAAATTTTCGAATTCACGCTTAATGGTGGCATCATCATAAAGCATATATGCTATCTGGAGATATATCTTCCGGTCGTTTTTCATTGCAATAAAATCGACTTCCTTGTCTCCGCTTTTTCCTATATACACCTGATAGCCGTGCCGCAATAAATCTATGTATACAACATTCTCCATCAGCTTGTTTATGTCTTTTCTAAAATTGAAATGCCGTATTGCATTGTGCAATCCTAAATCTTCAAAATAGTATTTCTCACCGATTTCGAATATTTTCATACCTTGTATCTCCGCCCTTTGTGCTTTATAGATAAAAAAACTGTTGCACAGGGCTCGCAGGTAGTTGAGGATAGTCTGAGTGGGAATATTGACGTGTTGGGACTTCAGATATTTGCTGATGTTTTGGGCTGAAAACAAGGAACCGGTATTGTCAACAAGGTAGGCTATCAGATTCTCTAGAAACGGAACGTTGCGGATAGATTCACGGATAACGACATCCTTTAATAAAATGGTGGAGTAGACATTCCGCAAATATTCAAATATTACATTTTCATCCAATGCCAGATTGTGGATATAAGGCATTCCGCCAAAAGTAAGATATTGCCTGAAGCTTTCTTGGGAGTCTTGTAATTGATTAAATTGCAGAAACTCTCCATAACTTAAAGAATGAACATGAAATTCGATGTATCTGCCGGCCAAATGTGTGGCTAACTCACCGGAAAGAATCTTCGCATTACTTCCCGTACAGTATAAATCGCAAATATTTTCATTCAACAGGCTTCTGAGACACAATTGAAAGTTTTCAATTTCCTGTACTTCATCCACAAACAGATAGTTATACTCATATCCTTGGGAGGCCGACTTTACGTAATTATAGAGGTCTGTATCTTTTCGTATCTCAGAAAAGGCCAAACGCTCCTTATCTACATAGATGATATTTGCTAATGGATTCTGTTCCTTGATAACATCTGCCAGTTGCATCAGGATATAGCTTTTCCCAATTCGGCGTTGACCGGTGATTACCTTTATCAATTGTTTATTAATAAAAGGCTTTATCCTTTCAGTGTAAAGGGGACGAGGTATATATGATTTCATATCCATTATATTTTAATCTTTATGCAAAGATAAAAAATAAAATTGAGACTTAGGGCAGAACGCAGTAATAAGACTGATGAATAGCGGTTTAGATAATAAAAAGGAAAAAGCAGCAAGCCATCTGAAACCAACAAAAGGCCAAGTGAGGACAGAGCTACATTACTATCTCGTTACTTTCTTTTGGCTGGTAGATGATTTTTGATAGCATGAAAAAAGAAGAAAATCAGATTTCTTTGCACTGATTGGCAGTGTTTTGCATATCAAGAAACAACTCTACAGGTAATAATTTTGTCACTTAAAAAATGTAGAGTATGAGATCAACATTTAAAGTCTTATTTTATCTAAAGCGCAATGCTCCCAAAAAGAATGGGCTTGTGCCGGTCATGTATCATTTCTCCATTTACGATAATAATACTAAACTGTATTCCAGAGAGCAAAGTCGCAAGGAAGCATGCGCCATTGACATCCGGTTTTTACTAAATAAAAAACAACATTAAAAATAGAACGAAAAGAATGTTTTCGCTTGCGATCTTTGTCATCTAAAAGATTTTCTATAACTTGCCACAAGTTTATTACAAAGCAGAACAGTAGAAGTATGAACATAAAAGAGATACTAAACCAATCCGAAGGGCGTAGATTGGAATTTAAGGCAGAGTTGCCGGAGCATTCCGATTTGGCTAAGACGGTTGTGGCATTTGCCAATGATGCAGGTGGCGACCTGTATATTGGTGTGGCAGATGATCCTCGTGAAGTGGTAGGATTGGATGAGGACAAATTGGTGACTATCGAGGAGAAAATAAGTAATATTATTTTTGACCGTTGCTATCCTGCGATATTGCCGGAAATAAAATTTATAAGCGAAGAAAACAAACACTTGATTCAGGTGACTGTTTTCAGAGGTAGCACGCCACCTTATTATCTCAAAGAGAAAGGTAAGTTACAAGGGACATTTATTCGTGTAGGCTCGGCCAATCGACTTGCGGATGAAGCTATCATCTCGGAATTGGAACGTCGGAGACGAAACATCTCTTTTGATAGCGAAGTTATACTAGATAAGCCTGTAAATGATTTGAACATAGATGGTTTTAAGGCTATATTCAAGGAGAAAACGGGGGAAGAATTATCCGACCAAGCATTAAGGAAATTAGACTTGGTTAAAGATATGCAAGGAGCAGAATATCCGACCAATGCGTTGATTCTATTCTCGGACGACCCGTTGCGCAACTCGTTGTTTCACTATGCAAAGGTGGAGTGTGCTCGTTTTAAAGGTGTTAGTATCGATGATTTCATAGACCAAAAGAGTATTACGACCAATATTGCCACACAAGCAGAGGAAGCATACAACTTTGTGTTACGCCATATCAATAAAGGTGCTTCGGTTGAGGGAGTGTACACAGTCTCTCGTTGGGAGTATCCTGTTAAGGCAATTCGTGAGGCGATTCGTAATGCGGTGGTTCATCGGGATTATTCTCTCACAGGAAAAGACGTTAAGATTGCGATCTATGATGATATGGTAGAGATAACCAGTCCGGGACTTCTACCACCATCAATCGACTATGCTGCAATGGAAAGCCGTCAGAGTGATGCACGCAACAAAGTAATAGCCCCTGTTTTCAAACGTCTTGGTATCATCGACCAATGGGGCAACGGCTTGAAGTTGATTGCCGATGAAATGAAAGAGTATCCAAACATCGAACTTCGTTGGAGAGAGGTGGGCTTGTCGTTTCAGGTACAGTTTGTGAGGCTGGATTATGTGCTGAACGCAGAGCGGATAAAGGATATACAGCAAGAGTTGCAGCAAGAGTTGCAGCAAGAGTTGCAGCAAGAGTTGCAGCAAGAGCTACAAAAGGCGACATTGTATTCGGAGGTATTGCGTTGTATAGTAAGTAATGCTTTATCAAGGCAAGATATATCCCTTGCATTGGGACAAAAGAAAGTATCGGGACAATTAAATAAAGTTATTCAAAAACTGATTGCCAACAACCTGATTGAAAGAACTATCCCTGAGAAACCTAACCATCCTGCTCAGAAGTTTCGACTAACAGAACGTGGACAGTTATTTCTTGGTTTACTTGCTAAATGAAATGATTATGATATATAGCTATCTACATTGAAATAAAACCTCGCTTCGACTATATAAACCAAAGCGAGGTTTTATTATTCCAAAAACTTTTCTAACTTTGTAACGAAGTTGTTTTAAGGTACGCAAAGCACAGATTATCAATGCAGCTTTACTTTTGCCAAATCGTTACCGACAACTTATTACTTCTCAATTACAATCTATCATTCAGATAGATACAAGTAATTTTCTTATCCTCTGCAAAGATAAAAATAAACTATGAATGCGGTTTCTACTATTCATGAAAATCTGCAAATCTCTATGTTTTCATATATCAAAGTAGTACTGCAACTATAGATATTAAGATTAAATAGCAATACACCTTATTTTTGATGATAAGTGTGTCTGGTCTGGATGGATAGTCTCTACTTAATATTGCTTTCTATTTGCTCAAAAATCTTTCTTTTTTGTGACGCATACCCTATTTTTTTCTTTTGTGATAGAAGTTGTTTATTGTATATATATGCAAAAGGAAAATGTTTTTGAGAGTCTGAATAATATGTTATTCACTTTTCTGCCCATAGGAAGTGAATAACGTAGTTGCAAAGAGTTCGTTCTTTGCCGGCAGAAAGTTAATTCTTTGTTTATACGAAGTTAACTTCTTGTCGGCGGCAAGTCGGCAGATGATCGACAGTAGTCTTTTTTCTCCTTGAAAAGCGGCTGAAAGTACCGGATTTTCTCTGGTTACTTCTCAATTTTGATTGGCGCAAATCTGTGAAAATGTTTCTCTTTTGTGTCGATCTCTTTAATGTTGTCTCTGTGTTATGTGCTTTTTGCTGTCTTTATTGTAATATGTACTTTGTTTTTGTTTCTTTCTGTATTCTTCTAATGCTGATTTACGGGCTTTTTTCCAGCTTCCCAGTCAGTCGGGCAGGAAAAACAAATTCTATCGCAGGTAAGATATACAATTTGACAATTGTCAGATTCTTGCTCCGACCGTTTATCGAAAGTATAAGTCAATCTCTTTTAATTAAAGATGCAGCAGGGATGTATTCTTATATTCCTAAGCAAGCACAAGTCCGCATTCGTTTCATGTCTTTCTATAATGTATATACTTTTCTTATCTGTCACATGGGGCGTGAGATGTCGTTTTCACCTTGTCCGGGCTGTTCAGAGACCCGGTTATGCGATATTCCGTGGTTTCCATGCCCTACTGGGGAAGCCGGATAAGGTGTTTTTTACCTTTGGCGGGAGAAAAAGAAAGAGAGGTGATACTTCAGGAATCGTCCATTCCATCGGTGAAAAAACGGTATTGCACATTTGCAGCACCCCGAAAAGGGGAGGTGCTGCAAAAATGCAACGCTGATTTTTAGGTTATCTTCAGGACGGAGGCTACATTTGTCCTACCCTTTATGGAGGGAGATGCAAACAAAATGTATAAGATTATTTAAGATAGTGAAATTGGGAAGCTGCCAACATATTGATAGCAGGTGTTGTTTTACTTTTGTAAACCAGTTAAAAGTAAAGAAGAAGATGACATCAATTACACCACGGCTCAATCGCTCGCGCGAGGGGCGTGATGGCAGTTATCCGCTTGTGATACAAATTATTCGCCATCGAAAGAAGAGAGAGATTTATACGCCTTACCGTTTCTGGGAGGCAGAGTTTAACACCCGTTTAGAAATGGTGGAGAACGTCGGAGGCAATCGCCGTCGTCTGCTCATTGTCCGCGAAGCCAATGAATACCTTATATATATAAAGAAGGAGTTGGAGGCTATTTGCGGATCGCTCGAAGCGGATAAGGGGAGTGCTTATACGGTGGACGACATTGTGAACGTTTATAACTACCACAATGATCTGAGCCAGGTGTTGGTATATGCCGACTCGGTGATTGCCGGGCTGGAGAATAAGGGACGTCAGGGTACGGCTGCCAATTATCGTAGCGCCCGCCGTGCGTTTGAGATGTTTTTGGATGGCAGACCTTTTTCGTTTGAGGAGTTGACTCCCGAAGTGCTGGACCGCTTTGTCACCTTTCTCCGTGAGCGGGGCAACCGGCCCAATACGGTTTCGTTTTATCTCCGTCAGTGGCGTGCCATCTACAATCGTGCCTGCGCCGATCATGTGGTTTTTTCCGATCAAAAGCCTTTCCGACGGCTGAACCTCAAAGAGGAGGTGACATCCAAACGCGCCATCTCCCGGGAGAAGATTGCGCAGATCGAATGTGTCGACCTTACTGCTTGTCATGCTGATATGCAGCTTGCCCGTGACCTGTTCCTGTTTAGCTTCTATACGCGCGGAATGTCCTTTGTAGATATGTGCTATTTAAATAAGGAGAACCTGCAGGGAAATTATCTTCGGTACAAACGGCAGAAGACAGGGCAGGAGTTACAGATACGCATTGAAAAAGATTTGCGTGTGTTAATCGACAGATACGCCAGCCCTTTGTCGGACTATCTGCTTCCAATGCTTCGAAACGGTGACCGTTATCAGGATTATCGGCGCAGGCAGCGGAGGCTTAATAAACTGATTCGTGAATTGGGCGACCGGTTACAGTTGGATATGCCACTCACATTTTATGTGGCGCGCCACTCATGGGCGACACTCGCTCACGAAAATGATGTGCCCGTCTCGGTGATCAGCGATTGTATGGGGCACACATCGGAGAAGACTACCCGCATTTATCTGGATCGCATAGACACTAAGCGGCTTGACCGGGCCAACCGGTTGGTGATTAATAGTCTGCGGTAAAGAGGTGGAAAAGAGGGATAAAAAAAACTCTTTCTTATAATGAAAGAGCTACTCAAGAGATTCTTCTTATCTCAGATACATGTCGCAAAGATACGCATTAAATTATTAATTAAACAAGTATTATTTTAATTTTTTTTATTTCTAATGTAAAATATTTATTTTTCTTCTTTCACTTGGATAAAAAACTCCCCGGTACACCTTCTTTCTGTCTCCCGACCTCTTCAAGAAAGCATACGATGTATGTCTACTGTTTCTTTTTCAACGGTTTTTCATCTGTCTGCCTCCACTGCTGCAAACACATGCCGTCACCTATTCACAATAATGATAATCTGTTAATAATCAATTAATAACAGATTGCATATTTCGTTTTGTGATGCTCTTTAACAACCTTTTTCTTTTATGTTTCTGAAAGCGTTTCTGAGTCAATATTAAGTAATGTATTATTAATCAATGTGTTACATTCATACACTTTTTCTTTGTTTCTGAAAATAAAAAAACTCAGAAACATTTTCAGATGGGATATGAAGTAACTTGCTGTATTATAAATGCTTATAATATTTATGAAGTCATTCTCCCTTTCATTATAAGAAAGAGCCGCATAATTATCAAACAAACGGCAAATATGAAAAAAATACTATGCATATGGGTCTTAACCGTTACTTTCCTTGGAGCATTTCCTGCTTTGGCCGACGCCCAGCAATGGGGATTGACTGCCAATGGTCTTTATTGGGCGACAGCTACTCCGAATATAGGTGTGGAATATGCCTTCCATTCAAAGATGAGCATAGCAGGACTTGTTCAATATAATCCGTTTACTTACGCTAAAAACCGGAAAATGAAACATCTTGCCGGGCAGTTAGAGTATCGTTATTGGTTGAGTGATGTGTTCAAGGGGCATTATCTGGGTGTGCATGCCACGGGCGGTATCTTTAATTTTGGTAATCTCCCTTTGGGTATCCTCAAAGACTATCGTCTCGAGGGGCAATTGTATGGTGGCGGACTCACCTACGGTTACCAGTGGATCATCAGCAACCGGGTCAACATTGGCGTCGATATCGGATTAGGATATCTCTATGTTGATTACGATAAATTCTATTGTCCCACTTGTGGGGAACGTGTCGATCACTACCGGACCAATTATCTGGGGCCTACCAAGGTAGGTGTATCCATTATTTATCTGTTAAAGTAGGGGAGGACAGGCTATGAATATCAAACAGGTAATTTTCATAAATATCTCATTTTTCATCTCTCTAACAGTGTTAGCAGCAGATAGGCCTACACAGCTTGTCCGTACTGAGGTGTATCGCTTGGAGCGTCTTGACTCCGTTCTGCTGGTCGATCTGGCTGTCGACCTGACAGGGGTGCACCTGGCGCCGGACTGTACGGTCTATCTGTTTCCGCTACTTGCTTCGGAGAATACTGGTGATTCGTTGTCTCTTCCTCCCATTGTGCTCAACGGCCCCCAAAGCGATCTGATGTATCGCCGGCGTCGGGCTTTGGGTACAACTTCGGGATTGGAGAAGATTACTCCCTACACCGTGCTGCGTGAGGGAGACCATGCTTTGCCTCGCATCCATTATCGGACTGAGGTGCCTTATGCGGCATGGATGGACGATGTTAAAGTATGGATGCGCGACGCGAATTGCAATTGCGATGCCCGTCTGGTACCTTTTGCCATGCATACGGAGCATATACCGCCGTTGGTTGTGGAACGGGTGGATACGATTGTGATACATGACACCATCCGCCTGGCTTCTGTTGCATCCGGACAGTCGACCGTAGCTTCGGATATTCCCCTTCGTAAGAAGGTGACCCGTATTCAGGCCGGTTATGAGGCTGATATTTATTTTCCTACGAATGAAATGCGTATTCTTCCCGATCATGAGTTGAACCGTGCTTCATGGATGCATTTCGTTAACCAAGTGGATTCTATTGAACAGGATAACCGGAATTCCATATCGGGAGTTACCGTTACCGGTTACTCTTCTCCCGAAGGATATACTTCTAATAATGAACGTCTGGCTGAAAAACGTGCCAAGGCCCTTCAAGCGTTCCTGGAAAATAAATATGGCGAACGTATGGAGGTGGCAGTCGAGTGGGTCGGTGAGGATTGGAAACAGTTTGAGAAAGATATAGAGGTTTCTGACCTTCCGGAACGTAATGAAATTCTTTCAATCCTGCGTACTGTGAGTGATAGCAATCAACGGAAGAGTAGGCTGAAGGCACTGAATAAGGGGAAAACATTCGAAATTCTGCTTCGGGAGTATTTTCCGAAACTCCGTCGGGTGTCATGCCGTATTAGATACGTAAAATAAGAATATGAAAAGAATGTATTACATAGGATATATGCTCTGCTTGTTGCTTGCCGGTTGTGTAGTCGGTGAGAAAGCGGACGGCCTGTTGGAGCAACGTCTGTCTGATCGTACCCTTTTGGTCTATATGGGAGGGGATAATGATTTAGCCGACGAGACCGACGAAAAATTGTCAGCGTTAACAGAGGCGTGGGACAGGTTTCCGGGGCATCTATTGATTTATCAGGATAAAAAAGGAGCGGATAGTACCCGCTTGTTAGAGGTTTGTTTGGATGAACAGGGAGAAAAGGTAACAAAAATATTGGCTAAGTATAAACAGGAGAACTCAGCCGGTGCCTCCGTGTTTGCACGGGTTGTCAATGAGGCTATGGCCCGGTATCCTTCCGTTGATCCGGGATTGATCGTATTCTCCCATACCAGCGGATGGTTACCGTCGGGGACGGCAGTGGTTCCGGCCGGTATTACCCGCTCGGTTATCAAGGACAATCATTACGAGATGAGTTTACAGGATTTTGCTTCAGCCATTCCGGACGGGCAATTTAATTTTATCCTTTTTGAAGGGTGTTTTATGGCCGGACTCGAGGTGGCATACGAACTGAAAGATAAAACGCAATATATTGTGGGTTCATCAGCCGAAATGCTTTCACCGGGTTTTACTCCCGTCTATCAACAAATGTTTCCGTTGCTTTATAAAAAAGAAGCGGATCTTCCGGCAGTGGCTGCTGCCTATTACGATTATTACAACAGTATGGAAGGAGACAATCGTTCGGCTACCATCAGTGTGATTCAGACGTCCTGCCTGGAAATGTTGAAAGTTCAACTTCGGGCGGCCGAGAGTCGTGTGGAGCGTTGGGAATGGATAGATCGTAGCGGATTGCAGGCTTTTGACCGCTTATCGGACGGGCGGCATCTCTTTTATGATGCTTCGGCCTATATAAAACGGATTGGAAGTGTTGAAGAATCTGCTGCTTTTGACGAGGCTCTGGAGCAAGTTATCATTTATAAAGCAGCCACGGAGAACTTTATGCCGGAGAGTGTAGGGGGATTTACCATTGACGGACATTGTGGCATGACGTTGTATATACCCGATGCTACTGTTCCCACATTATTGACCGAAAGAAAGAAACTGAAGTTAATGCAATAGTATACATAGTTCAAATTAATTAGTGAATGGTAATAATAAAATTAAAAAAACTGATGGAAAGGAATATTTGATTAACGAAACAGACAGTGACGGTTGACAGATCGATGGAACAGGGAGTATCCGCATTTTTCTCTCTGCTTTTTTCCTTTCACAGTTCGAAAGAGAAAAAAGGAATATCCAAAGC
>ENA-OYYE01000508-OYYE01000508.1-human-gut-metagenome-genome-assembly--contig:-NODE-508-length-20024-cov-8.821874_pt1 | contig 20024 bp, 18 predicted proteins | sample MGYA00243244_ERZ653437 | MGnify/ENA primary metagenome ERZ653437 (study PRJEB26926, sample SAMN06165130) | human gut metagenome | biome: ENVO:00009003; feature: ENVO:2100002; material: ENVO:00002003...
TCCGGTCTCGTGGGCTCGGAGATGTGTATAAGAGACAGTAGCTTATGTGCTTTACAGATTATTGCACAGAATCGTACTTTACAATTAACTTGTAATAATAGTCCGTTTCAAGAAGGTTTGGAATGCCGGTTAACGCTGAGGGATAACTTTGGACATAGCCAAAAATATTATTATCCGGCTGTTTATAATGCGGAAAAAACGAGGTGTAGTTTTACTTTTCCAGATAGTATTTTCCAAAAATATTCATCGTGTGATGTTCTGAAGCAGGATACATTGTATACTACTTGCATATTTAGAGTGATTCATAATGCCGATACCACATTATTTATTTCAAGTCGTTTGTTTTGGGAAGATACAGATACGATGGCATTGCGGGTAAGATTTGAAAGTCAGGATACTGTACGAACTCTCGTTAATAAGTATGTAGATATAAAGTATACTATCGAGAACCCTTCTCAAGAAGTCTTGCTTGGCCTTGTCAGTATAAATAATGATCATGTGAAATACCGGGAGGAAAGTCGTGAACAGCGTTTGGCACGTTATAGGGAACTGATAGCGAAGTATCCTCATTCTCGGAGTCTATTACAAAGTGTATATGAATATTATAGGTTATTTTCGATAGAAGAATTAAATGGCTTGATTTCTCTTTTTTCCAATGAATTGCTTCAGACTTATTTAGGAAAGAAACTGACTGCTTTAATTGATAGCAATTATGCGAAATTTAAAAATCAACTTTTGCAGAATTGCCGTACGGATGAAAAAGAACCGGTGATTATCAATCCTGGAAAATATACTTTCGTAATATTCTCTGCTTCATGGTGTGCTCCTTGTCATAAGTTGATACCTCTTTTAAAAGAACTTCATTCTAAAAAGAAAGATGTAATAGATTTTGTGTATATAAGCTTGGACGAAGAGAAGACTCGTAATTCTTGGAAGCAGTTGTTGGATAAAGAACAAATCCCTTGGCGTGCGCTTTCTGTAAATGATGTGACAAGGGTACGGCAAGATTATAAAGTGCCGGTTATTCCATATTCGTATCTTGTCTCTCCTTCCGGTAGCTTTCAACGGTTGGATATACGAAACGAAGAAGATTTAGATAGAATAGAAAATATACAATATTAGACAGATATTTATATGAAAATAGATAATATGAAAAAGGTAACAACATCTATTCTTATAATACTTTTTTGTGTTTTAGAGATAGATGCACAAGAGAGAACTCTTCGTTTGGTATGCTTTGAACATGCATTTACAGATAGCTTGATTTGCCGTTTATCAATAAATGATGGTGTAGGAAGGGCTGATGAATATAATTATCCTGCTACTTATAATTCGGATAAAACAGTTTGTAGTTTTTCGTTTCCTGATAGTATCTTTGAATGTTATACAGCTATTGAGTTTCGTAAGCTGACAAGTAAAAAGCCTATATTTAGCTTAGAACTTAGAGTAATTAATGAAGTAGATACTACACTATTTAGTAGCGGTAAACTTTTTTGGGAGGAGATGGATACTTTAACATTGAAATTAAAGTATGAAGAGCGTAATGAATACAAGGATTATGTAAATCATCTCATTAGTGAAAGATACACAATTGAAAATCCGACTCCTGAGGTAAAATTAAGTATTGTATCTTACCATAATGACATGATGAGAAATCGTGGGGAAAATAGAGAACAGTTTTATGAACGGTATAAGAAACTGATTCCTCAACATTCCGATTCACGAAGTTTGATGACTAATGTCTATTCTCGATTTGCCAGTGGTACAGTAGAGCAACAAGAAGAATTGTTTTCCCTGTTTTCTAAAAAAATGCAACAATCATATATTGGTAGGGAGTGGAAAGAACGCATCTTAGTACGGAAAAGTAATTTTCAGAATATGCTATTCGAAAATAGCCAGACCGGAATAAAGGAACATCTCATTTTGTCCACTCAAAAATATACACTTGTGATATTCTCTGCATCATGGTGTGCCCCTTGTCATAAACTAATTCCTATATTAAAAGAGTTATATCAGCAAAAAAACAGAGAAATAGATTTTGTTTATGTTTCAATAGACCAACCTCAAACAAAAGAGGCATGGAGAAAACTTTTAATAAAGGAACAGATTCCTTGGCGTTCTCTTTCTACTAATGGAGATTCATCAATTTTTCGGAGGTATAGATTTGCGGGTATTCCTTGTACTTTCTTGATTTATCCGGATGGTCATTTCAAGAAATTGGATGTGCGGGATGAGATGGATTTGAAGGCATTAGAGGACGTGCATTTATAATATATAGAGCATTCGCACAAAAAGAGGAAGTTTGTTTCCTATGGCGATATTATAAGATTATTTTGTATGATGGAAATTGAAATTATTAGGTCTGTGACTATTTATTAATCGTTTTATGAAGAAAGTAATCATTCTTTTTTTATTTGTTTTGGGTGTATTGCAGGCAATGGCTCAAGATCGTACTTTGCATTTGATTTGTGACCAAGTATTGGAAGATAGTTTGGAGTGTCGTTTTACGTTAGGGGCAAATTGGGAGTATACTTCAAAGCATTATTATACGGCTGTCTATAACGTAGATAAAACGAGTTGTTATTTCACTTTTCCGGATAGTATCTTTCAGCGTTTTTCTGCGTTTAATCTGGTAAAACGTTCAATCCCTACTACTCGTTTTGGTTTGGCAGTGATTAATGAAGTTGACACTATTGCTGTAAGCGGGATGTTGTTTTGGGAAGAGACTGATACACTGACATTAAAATTGAAATTTAAGAATAAATTGGAACACAAGACTATGGTTAATCATCTTTATCTGGTTAATTATATCATAGAAAATCCTTCACCAGAGGTGGCACTTAGCCTTTATTGTTATCATTCTGAAGGGAAAAATGAAGGAGAACCGGAACAACTATATAACTATTACAAGCGGCTTATTACACAACATCCTGATTCTCGCAGTGTACTTTGTCGGCTTTACGCTAATTTCAGATTGCTGACCATAGAGCAGCTAATTGAATTGAAATCTCTATTTTCTGAACACTTGCTTCAAACTTACTGGGGTAAGAAATTTACCTCTCTGATTGATAGTGAGAAAGGAAAGTTTAAAAATTTTGCTTTTATCAATAGCCGTACGGGTGAGAAAGAAAAAGTTGTTATAGATTCTCAAAAATATACTTTTGTCATTTTTTCTGCGTCCTGGTGTGCTCCCTGTCATAAACTGATACCTGTTCTGAAGGAAACTTATTTAAAAAAGAAGGATGTGGTAGACTATGTGTATATCAGTTTGGATGAACAAAATACACACAAGGCGTGGACGCAATTCTTAGATAAAGAACAAATCCCCTGGCGTGCATTGTCCGTAGAGGATGTAACAAAGCTACGGCAGGATTATAAAGTGCCGGTTATTCCATATTCGTATCTCGTCTCTCCTTCCGGTAGCTTTCAACGATTGGATATACGAAACGATGAGGACTTGAAGAAGCTGGAGAATATACAATTATAAATCATCTTATGCTAAGTCAATTCCGTCGTTTATGCAAAAAATAAAAGCTCGACATATGCTCGTTAGCTTCAAAGCATATAATGATTAAAATATGTAAAAAGCAAAAAGCGGATGATAGGGGTGATATCTATTTCTGTGTCCTTCTTAATAAACCGTTATTAAATTTATTAACCAATTAATTATCTAACATGAAAAACAGACAATTTCCTGTAAAGAATTCCTTTTCTTTATTGTTGTGTACGTTGTTTTTATGCTTCTCTGCGCTGACGGGATGCAGTGACGACAACGAAGACCCGGGGCGCACAGGCTGGGTAAGAGTGCTTCCTTTGGAGGTGGAGTTTTCTGCCATGGGCGGGGAACAGAACATTACTTTATTACTGACGGACGATATTAAACCTGCCGACTTGGTATGCGCGGTGGCAGCCAATGGTGAGGACTGGTGTTCGGTAGAGTTGTCCGAGGACGTTTTGAAAGTGAAGGCAGACCCTACTTATTATGAATATCCGCGGACAACTATCGTCACGGTGTCTTATGGTGACCTTCAACGGGATATACCTGTCAGCCAGGCAGCTTCCAGCGGTTCGGCGGACATTAAGATTGCCGTAGCTTCTGCCAAGGCTACTACGGAAGAAACGGAGTCGGAAGACCGTGGCATCAAATATTCGTTTGACGGAGACTATGAGTCTTATTTTAACTCCAAGTTCGGCGCTTTCAGCGACTGGCCTTTTATCATCGATTATACGTTTAAGTCTGCTTCCAAATTGGACTATATTGTTTACTATCCCCGTACGGATAAGGGTACCCGCTATGGCGCATTCAATGAATTCAACGTGTATGTAGCTACCGCCGATGCCCCCGCTACCTGGGAGAAAGTGGCTGAATGTGCCCGCGGTGACCAGAACTACAATGCGACGACCATTAAGTTGGAAAAAGGTGTGGAGAATGTGCAGAAGGTTCGCTTTGAAATCAACTCCGCTCATAACAACCGCATCAGTTGTGCTGAGATGGACTTCTTCCAGACCAGTATGAATAAGTTCGATTATACGACTGTCTTTACGGATGAAACCTGCTCGGCACTGAAAGAAGGCATTACAGAGAAAGATATAAAGAAAATGCCAGGAGAAATGTATAAGAAACTTGCTACAGCCTTGCTGTCGGGCACGTATGATACGAAATACCGTGTAGCGGAATACAGACCGTATCAGAACCCGGCTATCATGGCAAGTAAGAACAAGACGAATAAATACAGCTTGCGGGATAACCCCACCGGCATCTATGCGGAAGCGGGAGAAAAGATTACCGTACTGGTGGGCGAGATCTACAAGAACGGCAATCTGTCCATGATTATCCAGGATCTGAACGGCGGTTATAACAACTTTAAGACTTATAGCCTGCAGGAAGGCAGCAATGAGATAACCGTAGAAGTTGGCGGACTGATTTATATCTTGAATCATGTGAATGATGACATCCCACTTTTGCTGGAAGATGCAGACGCCAATCAGAAGAAGATTATCGAAGAGAAAACCGTGAAGGTGCACTTCGTTTATGGAAAGGTAAACGGTTATTTCGACATTCTGAAGAACACTGAAAGCGATTGGAAAGAGATACTCAACAATGCCACTTATCAGGATATAGACGTACTGGGCAGGTATTCACATATCACCTGGACAGTAGCGGACTTCAAGAAGAATAATACCGAAATCACCAAGTCCATCGAGAATACCGACAGGTTGGTGTATCTGGAACAAGACTTCCTGGGACTTGTGAAATATGGTAAGATGTTCAACAACCGTATGCACCTTTGCGTAGACTATAAGGCTGTCAGCCCCAATGCCACCGACTATCGTACGGTATACAGCGCCGGTGACTATTATGCTGAACCGTTCTGCATACCGGAACGCTTCGGCGCCCGCTGCTGGGGACCTGCGCACGAAGTGGGTCATTGCAATCAGACACGCCCGGGCATGAAGTGGGCCGGACTGACGGAAGTGACGAACAACATCATGTCTCTGCACATACAAACTTCTTTCGGTGAACCCAGCAAGATATGGGTGGAGGGATATTATAAGAAAGCTGTCGAGCTGTTTAAGACTACTCCTCACTGTGTGGGTTATTCGGATGATATCTATAATAATTGCTACGAGAAGCTGACGCCTTTCTGGCAGTTGAAGTTATATATGATTGACGCCTTGGGACAGAAAGACTTCTATCGCGATTTGTACGAACACTACCGGGTGACTCCCGATTTGAATACATCTACTCTTACCCAGGGAATCCTACAATTGGATTTTGTCCGTCAGGCATGTAATCTCTCAAAACTGAATCTGCTTAAGTTCTTTAAAGATATGGGATTCCTCACTCCGGTGGATATGACTCTGAAGGATTATGGAACCAAACCGTTCAAGATTACCCAAAAGCAGATTGACGATTTGAAAGCGGAAATCGAAGCGCATAATTATCCGTTGGCTCCGGATGACTTGTACCTAATTACGGACGAGAACTATAATACCTATACCGCTCCTGCCGGTTATGGAAATTAATGTCCTGTAAGTTGCTTAGGAGTGCGAAACTAAAACGAATGATGTATTACTTAATGAAAAACAGAATAACTATGAACTATAAATCGCTTTTGCTGGTCGGTGCTTTGTGCCTGACCACTATGACGGGCTGTGACGATGATGAAGCGGTCGATGCAGGCCTTAAAGTCACTCATTTGCAGGTGACTGGCGTGACGGACGGGGTAGTTGCCCTAACGGAAGGGGATACCTGGAATGCAACGGTAACCGCGTTGCCGGAAAACGCAGTAGATGCCGCTGAGTATAAATATACTTATACCAGCAGCAATGAGAACGTGTTTACAGTGGATGAAAACGGAACGGTTACAGCCGTGGGAGAGGGGGAAGCCGCTCTTACAGCCTGGTCGGCAAACAATACGGATCTGTGGGCATCCTGTATTATCACGGTGGAGAAACGGATCTTTCCGGTTACTTCTATCGAAATTCAGGAAGGCTATCAGAATTACTATATGCCGGTAGAAGGCAAACTGAACCTGAGCGAACTTATCACGGTGTTGCCGGCGAATGCAACCGTGCCGGATGTGATTTACCTGTCTTCCAACTCGAATGTGGCTACGGTGAACAGTAATGGCGAAGTACTTGCGCTGGAAGTGGGCGATGCTGCAATCACGGTGAAAGCTGTGGATGGAAGCGGTGTTACGGCTACCTGCAATATTTATGTACGTGAACCCGATTACGTCAATCTGGACCGCACCGGCTGGACGGTTACGACTTCGCATCCGTATTTTTCCGATGCAGTGGTGAAAGGTACTCCCGAGTCATTGGTGGATGAGGATATGAATAGCTGTCTGGCATTGGTGAAGCCGGGTAAGTCGGCAGGTGGAATTACGGTAGGTAAGGATGAAACGGTATTCTTTGTCATCGACATGCAGCAAAGCAAACCTTTCGACTATTTCCGTCTGCGCCATCGTACTACTAATACGTCGGCTAACCTGCGTGTGACGAAAGCTTCGGTATATGGAAGTAATGATAATGAGACATTTGAAGAGTTGCTGAAAGACGCTCCGGTGGCAACGAATGTGGGCGAAGTGACGGTGGCTTTGCCTAAGGTTTGCAATTATCGTTACTTTAAGTTGGTCGTTGCAGGCTGGAATACCGGTGGCAACACTATCCAGATATCCGATTTCAACATCGGCAAGATGACTTATGAATAAATCCTCTCTGGATTGATTTCATTATATATACTATCTGTTATTCAGAATGCAGGGCAGAATCTTTTCTCCTCGTTCTGAATGACAGATAGTTTTGTTTATTCTTGTCGAATCTCTTCAGCTCTTGTCACCGTACATCCGCCCCCCACATCATCTTATTACGCAGTGTGTCGAAGAAAATGTGGTTGAAGCGCTTGATTACTTTGATGGAATAGTCGGCACGTGAAATTGTCAGGCGAGTCGTTTCTTTGCAAGATTCACTGCGGCCGTCGATGGCAACAAGGAAGTTGTGGCTGCGGCTTTCCACGTCGAGGGTGATTTCCCAATCGTCGCATATCACGATGGGGCGCACGTTCAGGCTATGAGGAGCGACGGGAGTAATGGCAATCGTTTTGCTATGGGGCACGATGACCGGGCCGCCCACACTCAGCGAGTAAGCGGTGGAGCCGGTAGGAGTGGCGATTATCAGTCCGTCGGCCTGGTAGGTAGTGAGTGGAGCGCCGTTGATAGCGGCATGGATGCTAATCATGGAAGAACTGTCACGCTTCAGCACGGCTATTTCGTTAAGTGCGTAGGGTGACCGCATCAATTTCTCATTGTCACAACTCAGTTGCAACACACTGCGTTCTTCTACCTTATAATGATTGTTGTAGATTTCATCGATTGTTTCTTCGATTTCGTCCGGTGATATATCCGCCAGGAAACCGAGGCGTCCCGTATTGATGCCCAGAATCGGAATGTTTTTTTTGCCTACGCGGCTGGCGGCTTTTAGGAACGTACCGTCACCGCCGAGGCTGATAACCATGTCCGCACAGAAGTCGTCACCGTCGAACAATTCGGCGGAAGGTATGTTAAGATGCAAGTCCGATGTGAGGAAATGATGGAACTCACGGCATATGCAGAGTTGCGCCCGGCGCTGTTCCAGCAAGCGGAAGAGAGTTTCGGCATACGATGATTTCTTGGCCTGGTATGTATTTCCGAATATAGCGAATTTCATAACTGATTCTGTTATTGTGGAATGCAAAGATGCTATTTTTTTCTCAGAATGCTGCCAACATATCGCTATTATTTGTACTTTTGCCCCAAACTATAAGCCGAATTATGACGAAATTAAGCGTAAATATCAATAAAGTAGCAACGTTGCGTAACGCCCGTGGAGGCGATGTCCCTAATGTAGTAAAGGTAGCGTTGGATTGCGAAAACTTTGGTGCCGACGGCATTACGGTGCATCCCCGTCCCGACGAACGGCATATCCGCAAGAGTGATGTATATGACCTGCGTCCGTTGCTGCGTACCGAGTTTAATATCGAAGGATATCCCGCACCGGAATTTATTGATTTGGTCTTGAAGGTGAAACCTCATCAGGTAACCTTAGTTCCCGACAGCCCTTCCCAACTGACTTCCAACTCCGGGTGGAACACGAAAGCAAACCTCGAATTTCTGACAGAAGTCCTGGATGAGTTCAATCATGCAGGTATCCGTACTTCCGTATTTGTATCGACGGATGCGGAAATGATAGAATATGCCGCAAAGGCGGGTGCAGACCGTGTGGAACTCTATACCGAGCCGTATGCGACTGCTTTCCCGGCGGGGCAGGAGAATGCCGTAGCGCCTTTTGTGGAAGCGGCTAAAGTAGCCCGCAGCCTGGGTTTGGGCCTTAATGCCGGGCATGACCTGAGTCTTGCGAATCTGAACTACTTTTATAAGAATATTCCCTGGTTGGACGAGGTGTCCATCGGTCATGCGCTGATTAGCGATGCACTCTATTTAGGATTGGAACGTACTATTCAGGAATATAAAAACTGTCTACGCTGATGAATCTACTATTGTTATTAGCCCAGGTAGCCCCCACGCTGGCGGATTCGATTGCCGGTGCCAATCCGGTACTCACGCCCGTGTCCGCTCCCGATGAAATGAACCTTTGGAGTATGGCTATCAAAGGTGGATGGATTATGATTGTTCTCGGATTGTTGTCCGTAGTCTGCTTCTATATCCTGTTCGAACGAAACTATGTCATTCGTAAGGCAGGCAAGGAAGACCCGATGTTTATGGATAAGATTAAGGACTATATCCTGGCAGGTGAGATAAAAGCCGCCATATCCTATTGCCGGAGTGTCAATACACCCTCGGCTCGTATGATTGAAAAAGGAATCAGCCGTTTGGGGCGTCCGGTAAACGATGTGCAGGCTGCTATCGAGAACGTCGGTAACATCGAGGTCGCCAAGTTGGAAAAGGGGCTTACTATTATGGCAACTATTTCGGGAGGAGCACCGATGATTGGTTTCCTCGGTACGGTGACCGGTATGGTAAGGGCGTTCTTCGAAATGGCGAATGCAGGTAACAACATCGATATTACCCTGCTTTCGGGTGGTATCTATGAAGCGATGATTACCACGGTGGGTGGTCTGATTGTCGGCATTATCGCCATGTTTGCCTATAACTACCTGGTGACACTGGTAAATGGCGTAGTCAATAAGATGGAAGCCAAAACCATGGAGTTCATGGACTTGCTGAATGAACCGGCGAAGTAATTCATAATTTATAATTCATAATTAAAGAAGAAGGTGTTAAAACGTAGAGCTAAAATATCGCCAAATTTCAGTATGGCGTCCATGACGGATGTTATCTTCCTGCTGCTGATTTTCTTTATGATAACTTCTACGGTCGTATCGCCGAACGCAATTAAGGTGCTGCTTCCGCAGGGCAAACAGCAGACGTCCGCCAAACCGCTGACAAGGGTTATCATTGATAAGGACCTGAATATTTACGCTGCCTTCGGAAATGATAAGGAGAAAGCGTTTGCGCTGGACGAGTTGACGCCTTTCCTGCGTTCTTGTGCCGACAAGGAGCCGGAAATGTATGTGGCTCTTTATGCCGACGAATCCGTGCCTTACCGGGAAATCGTGAAGATACTGAATATCGCGAATGAGAATCATTTCAAGATGGTATTGGCTACGCGGCCGCCGGACAATGTGAGATAGTGGGGGATAAGTTTTTGAGTTTTTAAGTTTATGAGTTTTTGAGTTGGGGAAACTCAGTAACTTAAGAACTGAAAACAACTCAAGAACTAAATAACTTATAAACTTAAAAACTCAATAACTCATAAACTCAAAAACTTAAAAACTCAGAAACTCAGTAACTCAGAAACTCAAGACTTGAATGAATCAGAAGAAGAAAGGAAAATACGTTGGAATGGTCGGTGCGCTTTTGGTGCACGTGGCCTTTATTGCCCTTTTGATACTGGTCGGATTTACTGTGCCTGAGCAGGAGGAAGAAGGCGGAATACCTGTGATGCTGGGAGAAGTTCCTGATGCATCGGGCTTCAACGATCCATCCTTGGTGGAGGTCGATGTGGTGCCCGAAGAGACAGCTCCGCCGGTGACTGAGGCTGAAGAACAGGAGATGATAACGCAGGAGGAGGAAGAAACCGTTGCCATCAAGCCTAAAGCCGAAGAAAAGAAGAAAGAGATAAAGAAACCGGAGAAGACCGCGGAAGAAAAAGCCGAGGAAGCCCGTAAACTTGCGGAAGCTAAAGCCGAACGCGAACGGAAAGCCGCCGAAGAAGCTGCCCGCAAACGGGTGGCGGGCGCTTTCGGCAAAGGAGCGCAGATGGGCGATAAGGGCACTACCCAGGGAACCGGAGTGCAGGGAAGCCCTACGGGAAATGCTTCTGACGGAGCTGCAACCGGAACAGGGGGCTACGGATCTTTCAACCTTAACGGACGTTCTATCGGTGAGGGCGGATTGCCACGGCCGGTATATAACGTGCAGGACGAAGGAAAAGTCGTAGTAAACATTACCGTGAATCCTGCCGGACAGGTAATCAGGACGAGCATTAATCGTCAGACCAACACGGTGAACTCCGCTCTGCGGAAAGCCGCTGAAGATGCGGCGAAGAAAGCGAGATTTAATTCGGTAGGCGGGTTGAACAACCAGTCTGGAACAATAACGTATTATTTTAATTTAAAATAGAAGGAGATCGATTATGGGTACAGTTTATGTATTTTTTGCGGATGGATTTGAAGAAATAGAAGCTTTCACTTCTGTCGATGTGATGAGACGTGCAGGCTTGAATGTGGAAATGGTGACGGTGACTCCGGATGAGATCGTTACAGGCGCTCATGACGTACCGGTGCTTTGCGATAAGAATATCGTAAACTGTGACTTTTACGATGCCGACCTGGTTTTGCTTCCGGGCGGTATGCCGGGTGCAGCCACTTTGGATAAGAGTGAAGAACTGCGCAAACTGATTTTGCGCTTTGCGGAAGAAAACAAACCCATCGCCGCTATTTGTGCCGCTCCTATGGTACTGGGCAAGTTGGGACTGCTGAAAGGCAAGAAAGCAACCTGCTATCCGGGCTTTGAACAGTATTTGGAAGGTGCCGAGTGTACGGGTGCTCCGGTGGAGAAAGACGGCAATATCATTACCGCCAAAGGTCCGGGCGCCGCTATGGAGTTTGCTCTCACGGTAGTCGAACTTCTGCAAGGCAAAGAGAAAGTTCAGGAGTTGAAAGAAGCAATGGTTGTTAATGAAAAGTGAATAATGAAAAATGAAAAGTGAGGAGCGGAGACGTTTTTCATTTTACATTTATCATTTTACATTGAATAAATGGAATATGCACTGATTGTAGCGGGTGGAAAGGGATTGCGTATGGGAGGTGAACTTCCCAAGCAGTTCCTTCCGATAGGGGGGAAGCCGGTGCTGATGCGCACTATCGAAGCTTTCTATGCCTATAATCCGGAGATTCAAATCATATTGGTGCTTCCGGTCAGCCAGCAGTCTTATTGGCAGGGGCTATGCCGGGAGCATCGCTTTGTCATTCCCCACCGGATTGCGGATGGGGGAGAGACTCGTTTCCATTCAGTGAAGAACGGATTGCAGTTGGTGGAAGCTCCCGGTTTGGTCGGGGTGCACGATGGGGTGCGTCCGTTCGTTTCCCGTGAAGTGATTGCCCGCTGCTATGCTTTGGCGGCGGAAAAGAAAGCGGTAATTCCTGTGGCCGATGTGGTAGAAACCGTTCGGCACCTGCAAGGCGACACCAGCCGGACAGTCAGCCGCGATGAATACAAACTGGTGCAAACTCCACAAGTATTCGACGCCGCCCTACTGAAACGAGCCTACGGACAACCTTACTCCCCGCAGTTTACAGATGATGCTTCGGTAGTCGAAGCGTGGGGGCAACCGGTCTACCTGATTGCCGGTAATCGGGAAAACATCAAAATAACCACTCCTTTCGATTTGAAAATAGCTGCTGCATTGTTAGACCCATGTTCGATTTAACCACGCGTGACATAAAATACTTGTCGGGCGTCGGGCCGCAACGCGCTTCGGTGCTCAATAAGGAGTTGGGCATCTATTCCTTCCATGATTTACTGTATTATTTTCCTTATAAATATGTAGACCGTAGCCGCATTTACGCCATCCGTGAGATAGACGGCTCGATGCCCTACATCCAGTTGAAAGGAGAAATCGTGAGCTTCGAAACGGCAGGCGAAGGACGCCAGCGGAGGCTGATTGCGCATTTCACCGACGGAACGGGGTATGTCGACCTGATTTGGTTTCAAGGCATCAAATACCTGATTGGCAAATATAAGGTACATCAGGAATACATTGTGTTCGGCAAACCGACGGTCTTCAACGGCCGCATCAATATCGCTCATCCGGACATCGACCCGGCTTCCGAACTGAAGTTGTCCGCTATGGGGTTACAGCCCTACTATAATACTACGGAGAAAATGAAAAGGAGTTCGCTCAATTCGCATTCTCTCGAAAAGATGATGAAGACCATCGTCGGGCAATTGAACGAACCCCTTCCCGAAACCCTTTCTCCGGCTATACTTGCCGAACACCACCTGATGCCGCTTACCGAGGCATTGGTCAATATTCATTTTCCTACTCATCCCGAACTGTTGCGGAAAGCCCAGTACCGCTTAAAGTTCGAGGAACTGTTTTACGTCCAGCTCAACATCCTGCGCTATGCCAAAGACCGTCAGCGGAAGTATCGGGGCTATATCTTCGAGAAGGTGGGCGAGATATTCAATACCTTTTATTCCCGCAACCTGCCGTTTGAACTCACCGGCGCTCAAAAGCGCGTATTGAAGGAAATACGCAAGGATTTGGGCTCTGGCAAGCAGATGAACCGGCTGTTGCAGGGAGATGTCGGAAGCGGCAAAACGCTTGTCGCCCTGATGAGTATGCTGATGGCCCTTGACAACGGTTACCAGGCGTGCATGATGGCTCCTACCGAAATACTTGCCAACCAGCACTATGAAACCATCCGCGAATTGCTGTTCGGAATGGACATACGTGTGGAGCTGCTTACCAGTTCTGTGAAAGGTAAGCGCCGCGAATCCATCCTCAGCGGACTACTAACCGGAGACGTTAAGATTCTGATAGGCACTCATGCCGTGATAGAAGATACGGTGAACTTTGCCTCGCTGGGGCTGGTTGTTATCGACGAGCAGCACCGTTTCGGCGTGGCACAGCGTGCCCGTCTGTGGACAAAGAGCGTGCAACCGCCCCATGTGCTGGTGATGACTGCCACCCCCATACCCCGTACGTTGGCGATGACCCTTTACGGTGATCTGGATGTATCCGTTATCGACGAACTGCCGCCGGGTCGGAAACCGATTGCCACCCTTCACCAGTTCGACAACCGGCGGGAGAGCATGTACCGTTCCATACGTAAGCAGATTGCCGAAGGACGGCAGGTTTACATCGTCTACCCCCTCATCAAGGAGAGTGAAAAAATCGACCTGAAGAATCTGGAAGAAGGTTATCTGCATATTTGCGAAGACTTTCCCGATTGCAAGGTATGCAAGGTGCACGGAAAAATGAAGCCCGCCGAGAAAGATGCGCAAATGCAATTGTTTGCTTCCGGCGAAGCGCAGATAATGGTCGCCACTACCGTGATCGAAGTAGGGGTCAATGTCCCCAATGCCTCCGTCATGATTATCGAGAATGCCGAACGCTTCGGCCTTTCCCAGCTACACCAGCTCCGCGGACGGGTAGGGCGGGGTGCGGAACAGTCTTATTGCATCCTTGTCACCGGTTATAAACTGGCGGAAGATACCCGGAAGCGCCTGGAAATCATGGTACGCACGAACGACGGTTTCGAGATTGCCGAAGCAGACCTGAAACTGCGTGGTCCCGGCGACCTCGAAGGAACCCAGCAGAGCGGTATCGCATTCGACCTGAAGATAGCCGATATCGCCCGCGACGGCCAGTTGTTGCAATATGTCCGTGGCGTGGCGCAAGCCATTGTGGATAAAGACCCGAACGGCGTTCTTCCCGAAAACGAAGTCCTTTGGCGGCAACTGAAAGCCTTGCGAAAATCGAATGTTAATTGGGCGGCCATAAGCTGAAAAACGGTTAATCATACGCTTTATTTGCAGTTTATGTTGTAAAACATGTTGGCTTGTAACTTTCATATTGTCAGTAGGTTATTGTCGTTACATCCTTCTGTTCTTCTGCCTCCCTCCAAAAAAATAGTTAATGAATCACCTTGGTTTTCAGAGAGAAATGTTACCTTTGGAAGAATTTTTGAAAATAATCTGGATATTCGCATAAGAACGAAGATATGGTAACTTACCAGACATGCTGAACGAGTATCAAAATGAATGACGAAACGGAATGAATTTTAATTGGATTAAATCGACATTATTAGCTGCGACGGCAATGGTTAGTCTCAGTTCTTTTTCACAAGATCTGATTGCCCGTCAAGCTCCCATAGACAGAAAACTTAAAAGTGTTGACTCACTTGCATTGCAGAAACAGATACGTGCGGAACAATCCCTGTATCCGGGTCTTGACCTGTATCCGAACTGGAACAACGAGTTCGTGCAGGCTTATGGCGATGCCATCGTCCCCGATAGTTACACGTTCGACCTTACCGGTTTTTGTATGCCGACGGAACACAACCGCATTACGGATGTATTCGGTTACCGCCCCCGCCGCAGAAGGGCTCACTACGGACTGGATATTAAAGTATATGTAGGAGATACTATCCGTGCGGCGTTCGACGGAAAGGTACGTGTCGTCAAGAATCAGGGTCGCCGTGGATACGGTAAATACGTCGTTATCCGTCATGACAACGGACTGGAAACCGTTTACGGGCATTTATCCAAGCAATTGGTTGAAATCAACCAGTTGGTAAAGGCCGGAGAACCGATCGCGTTGGGTGGTAATACCGGACGTTCTACCGGTTCGCACTTGCATTTCGAAACCCGTTTCCTCGGTATACCCATTAATCCTGCATTGATGTTCGACTTTGAAAAGCAAGACATCGTAGCCGATGCCTACACCTTCCATAAAACCAAAGGTGGTTCGGGCAAGGCACGCAGCATGGCTACCGGCGAAGGCTTATTCTATAAGGTGAAGAAAGGCGATACCCTTTCCAAGATTGCATCCCGCCAAGGAACGTCTATCGACAAGCTTTGCAAGCTGAACCGCATTACACGGCGGACGATTCTTCGCCCAGGCCAAGTGTTGAGGTGTTCATAGTATTTGTTAGTAGTTAGAGTAGTTAAAGAAGTTAGAGTAGTTAAAGGAGTTAGCAGCCCGCTTCGCGAGCTTAGTAGCTGATACTCTCCTTTGCATTCATAAGCTATTCTACTTGACTACTTACTACTTGACTACTTACTACTTAACTACTTAAACTCAACCACTCCAATCCCTTCAGACTCTTTCAAACGTAAACAATCTCTATATGAAGAGGGTACTTTAATATAATTTAGAGTGCCCTCTTTTCTTTATTTATTTAATTATTCCTAACTTTGCGGTCTATTTGTAAGGAGATGAAAGATACCAAGCAACAATTTGAACATGTCATAACTATTTGTCGTGATTTGTTCTCCAAGAAACTGCATGATTACGGACCGGCATGGCGCATCCTTCGTCCGGCATCCGTGACCGACCAGATATTCATAAAGGCCAACCGCATCCGCAGCATCGAAACCAAAGGCGTGACTTTGGTGGACGAAGGCATCCGTTCGGAATTCATTGCAATTGTCAATTATGGGATAATCGGACTGATACAACTCGAACTGGGTTACGCAGAATCCGCCGACCTTACGAATGAAGAAGCTTTGGCGCTTTATGACAAATACGCGAAAGAATCCCTGGACCTGATGCTTGCCAAGAACCACGATTACGATGAGGCATGGCGCAGTATGCGCATCAGTTCTTATACCGACCTGATATTGATGAAAATCTACCGGACGAAGCAAATCGAGAGCCTTGCCGGGCAGACATTGGTGTCCGAAGGAGTCGATGCCAACTACATGGATATGATAAATTACGCTGTATTCGGTTTGATAAAGATAGAGTTTGGAGACTGAAAAGAAACATATCATACAGAAGGTCTGGGTGAATGCCTGCCGCTTCCTGCTGGCGGGAATGTTCATATTCTCCGGATTCGTGAAGGCGGTAGACCCGTTGGGCTTCTTCTATAAGATTCAGGATTACCTTGCGGCGTTCGGCATGAGTTCCTGGTTTCCTTCTTATCTGCCGTTGCTTTTCGCGGTGATTCTCTCTGCGGTTGAGTTCAGCGTGGGTGTTTTCCTGTTTTTCGGTATACGCCGAAAGCTATCAGCGACTTTAGTCCTTCTGCTGATGGGCTTCATGACGCCGCTCACCCTCTACCTTGCCCTGGCCAATCCTGTATCCGATTGCGGTTGCTTCGGCGATGCGTGGGTGTTGACCAACTGGCAGACTTTCGGCAAGAACGTCGTGTTGCTGGCCGCGGCTATTGCCGTAGCCCGAAACAGAAAGTTGCTGGTGCGTTTCATCACACGGAAGATGGAATGGATGATTTCCATGTACACCATCCTGTTTGTCTTTGCACTTTCCTTCTATTGCCTCCAATACCTGCCGGTACTGGACTTCCGCCCTTATAAGATTGGTGTGAACATAAAGTCTGGGATGGAAATACCTGAAGGAGCCCGTCCGAGCGTGTTTGAAAGCCGCTTCATCCTCGAAAAAAATGGCAAACGGCAAGAGTTTACCTTAGATAACTATCCCGACAGTACCTGGACGTTTGTCGAAACCCGTACCCTGCTGAAAGAGAAAGGATACGAACCGCCCATACACGACTTCTCGATGATGAGCGTAGAGACCGGTGAAGACCTTACCGACAGCGTTTTGTCCGACAAGGGCTATACCTTCCTGCTCGTGGCGCATCGCATCGAAAATGCGGACGACAGCAACATCGACCTCATCAACGAGATATACGATTATAGTGTAGAGCATGGTTACGGCTTCTACGCCCTGACCTCTTCGCCGGAGGAAGAAATCAGTTCGTGGCGCGAGAAGACCGGGGCGGAATATCCGTTCTGCCAGATGGACGACATCACACTGAAGACCATTATCCGTTCCAATCCGGGACTGCTACTCCTGAAAGACGGCACCATCCTGAACAAATGGAGCGCCAATAACCTGCCCGACGAATATGTGTTGAACGACCGGCTGGAAAAATTGGAGATAGGACAGCAGAAGCAAGAGAACAACTTCCATACGGTGGGTTACATCCTGCTTTGGTTCGTCATCCCCTTATCTTTGGTGCTCGGCGTGGACTTGCTCGTGGTGAAGCGCCGGGAGAAGAACCGGAAGCTGAGCCGAAAGTCATAAGAAACTGAAACGTAGATTTGTAATATATTAACCCTTTAATAATTAAACAAAATGAGAAAGAACATTGTTGCAGGAAACTGGAAAATGAACAAAACCCTTCAAGAGGGTATGGCACTGGCAAAAGAACTGAACGAAGCGTTGGCAAACGAAAAGCCCAACTGTGATGTAATCATCTGCACTCCGTTTATCCACCTGGCATCCGTAACTCCGTTGGTAGATGCCGCTAAGATTGGCGTAGGCGCTGAAAACTGTGCAGACAAGGAATCCGGAGCTTATACAGGTGAGGTATCGGCTGCTATGGTTGCTTCTACCGGCGCTAAGTACGTGATTCTGGGTCACTCCGAACGTCGCGCTTACTATGGCGAAACGGTGGAAATCCTGAAAGAGAAAGTAAAACTGGCTTTGGCCAACGGTCTGACTCCGATTTTCTGCATCGGCGAAGTATTGGAAGAACGCGAAGCCAACAAACAGAATGAAGTGGTTGCCGCTCAGTTGGAATCCGTATTCGCTCTGTCTGCCGAAGATTTCTCGAAGATTGTGTTGGCTTACGAACCCGTTTGGGCTATCGGTACAGGTAAGACCGCTACTCCGGCACAGGCACAGGAAATCCACGCTTTCATCCGTTCTACGGTTGCTGCCAAGTATGGCAATGAAATCGCTGACAACTGCTCTATCCTTTACGGTGGTAGCTGCAAGCCTTCCAATGCGAAAGAATTGTTTGCAAATCCGGATGTCGATGGTGGTTTGATTGGTGGTGCAGCTTTGAAAGTTGCCGACTTCAAAGGTATCATTGACGCCTTTAATTAATAAATAACCGGAAAGTGAGGTGGTCAGAAGTCTGATACGATATCAGACTTTTGACACTTCCCTTTTTCCAAAAGCAGGTTGAATCATGAAGAAACTCGGTTTACTATTCGTCCTATGTTTTGCTTTCGCAACCCTTTCTGCGGCGCAGGATAACATTGTGAAGAGCTTGGAACGTAACGTGCCCGGTCAGGGCAAGGTAACCATCCACCAGGATGAACGTATCGAAGCTTTGATTGGCACTCAATACATCCCGTCCGGTTCCGATGACCGGAAAGTGATAAAGAATACGGGATACCGTGTGCAGGTATATGCCGGCAACAACACCCGTCAGTCGAAGAACGAAGCCTATGCCGTCGCTTCCCACATCCGTGAGCGCTTTCCCGAGCTGCCGGTTTATACATCTTTCAATCCTCCCCGTTGGCTGTGCCGTGCCGGAGACTTCCGCAGCATTGAAGAAGCTGACGCCATGATGCGTCAATTGCGTGCCACCGGTGTCTTCAAGGAAGTATCCATCGTCAAAGACCAAGTAAATATTCCCCTTTGATACGTCGTTTTTTGCATCCGAATCGGTACATAGCAATCCATAATAAGTAGTGATGAACAGAACTATCTGTTATTCAGAGCGTAGCGAAGAATCTACTCTCTTTATGAATAAGTAGGGCATACATCGTAAAACACAATCAATAATATGTTAGAAAAAGAAGAAATCCTTTCCCCCTCATTGGACGAACTGAAAGAACATTATCATCGTATACTAACCTTATTGGGTGAAGACCCAGGTCGTGAAGGCCTTCTGAAAACCCCCGAACGTGTGGCAAAAGCCATGTTGTCGCTGACGAAAGGCTATACGATGGACCCTCACGAAGTGCTTCGTTCCGCCAAGTTCCAGGAAGAATACAGCCAGATGGTGATTGTGAAAGACATCGATTTCTTCTCCCTTTGCGAGCATCACATGCTGCCTTTCTACGGAAAGGCCCATGTTGCCTACATTCCCAATGGTTATATCACCGGCCTGAGCAAGATAGCCCGGGTGGTCGATATCTTCTCCCATCGCTTGCAGGTGCAGGAGCGCATGACCCTGCAAATCAAGGAATGCATTCAGGAAACTTTGAATCCGCTGGGTGTAATGGTTGTCGTCGAGGCGAAACACATGTGTATGCAGATGCGTGGCGTCGAAAAGCAGAACTCCATCACCACCACTTCCGACTTTACCGGTGCTTTCAATCAGGCAAAAACGCGTGAGGAGTTCATGAACCTTATCCGCCACAACTCCCTTTAATGCCCCGTCAAATTTGCATGTACAACAAACTTTTCTCTTGAGTTTTACTACCATACTTCCATAAATCTCTGAAACCCTTTATTCATCGGGGTTTCAG
>ENA-OYYE01000511-OYYE01000511.1-human-gut-metagenome-genome-assembly--contig:-NODE-511-length-19975-cov-4.871938_pt1 | contig 19975 bp, 16 predicted proteins | sample MGYA00243244_ERZ653437 | MGnify/ENA primary metagenome ERZ653437 (study PRJEB26926, sample SAMN06165130) | human gut metagenome | biome: ENVO:00009003; feature: ENVO:2100002; material: ENVO:00002003...
TACCAGACTCTGCGCTCGATTTCCTGAATTCACTGTAGGGGGTGATTCCAATGTTCTAACAATAAGTGGACAAACAAAAAAACAAAAGAGAGGTTGATACATAGTGAACGGTAAAAAATCTTGTTTGGTGCAGCCTGTGATGGGCTGCTTTTGTTTTTGATGAGGGGCGCCTATTAAGTACCTTCGCAGATCCGGCAAACATCCCCATAGGGAGTTGTGCCCTTGATCAAGTTTGTAGATATGTTCTCCGGCATCGGCGGTTTCCGCGAAGGACTGACTCGTGCCGGAGGATTTGAATGCGTAGGACACTGCGAAATCGACAAATACGCCAACCGCAGTTACAACGCCCTGTTTGACACGAAGGGAGAGTGGTTCATTGAAGATGCCCGAAAAGCCGACCCCTGCACCATGCCGGACTTCCAGCTGCTCTGCGGCGGATTTCCTTGCCAAAGTTTCAGCGTGGCCGGGGCAAGAAGGGGCTTTAGTGACCCCAGAGGAACTTTGTTCTTTGAAATTGCCCGACTGGTTGAGGCCCGACACCCTGCGTATCTCATCTTGGAAAATGTACCCGGTCTGCTTAACCATTCACGGGGCGAGACCTACGCGACAATCCTCAACACGCTGGACCGACTGGGGTATGGTGTGGAATGGCAATGTCTTAACAGCAAAGATTTCGGCGTTCCCCAGTCAAGAAACCGCGTGTACATTATCGGATATCTTGATGAGCGATGTAGAGGAAAAGTATTTCCTTTCACCGAAACAACAGGAGGTTCTCTTATACAAACCCACGGCGGTCACCAAGGAGAACGAGTCTACTCCCCCGAAGGACTGAGTTGTACGCTGGCTGCCAATCCGGGCGGGTTTGGCGGAAAGACCGGGCTGTATGAGGTGGGCGTACCAATCAAATGTGCGACCAAGACAGGCTACCAGATGGCACAGGTCGGTGACAGCATCGACCTGAGCTACGCCACAGTCAACAGTCGGCGCGGACGGGTTGGTAAAGAGATTGCGCATACACTTACAACGGGCTGCCAACAAGGCACTGTTGAAGTTCGCCCGGTCAAAAATCCCATCAAGTCCGACCTCGCCCGCAACACCGAACGCACCGGTAAGCCTGGCGCACCCATGCATACACTTACCACAAAAGACCGTCACGGCGTTCTATGCGAGGGTCGCATCCGCCGCCTGACACCGCGCGAATGTCTGCGGCTGCAGGGTTGGGCAGATGACCGCATCGATACGGTGCTTGCCATCCAGAGCGATAATCAAGCCTACAAGCAGGCAGGCAACGGTGTAACAGTCAACGTGGTAGAGGCCATCGGGCGGAGAATTGCAGCCATGGACGCAGAACTGCGGGGTGAGGCGCTTGCCCCTTGATTTCCGTGACCAGTATTTTGGCTGTGAAATTGAACTGACCGGGATAAACCGCGCCACGGCAGCCCAAACGCTGGCCGACCTGTTTGGCACCCGCGCCGAGCATTCCGGCGGTGGCTATGATGCTTACCGCGTCAAAGATTTGGACGGTAAAGAGTGGAAAATCGTTCGGGACGGCAGCATCCATCCCGAATGCCGCAGGCGGTCTGTTCTTATTGGGGAGACCTACAAGGTCGAATTGAACTCTCCGAAACTCGAATACGGCGAGATGGAAAAGCTGCAGGAGGTTGTCCGCGCCCTGCGCCGCGCAGGCGGCATTGTAAACGACAGCTGCGGAATGCACGTCCATGTGGATGCCAGTAAGCATACTCCGCAGAGCCTCAAAAATGTGCTGTCCATCATGTATTCCAAAGAGGATATTTTGTTTGCAGCACTCAAAGTAAACCCTGCCCGCATCGACAGCTACTGTCAGGCGGTGGATGAACCAATTCTGGAAGAAATCCGCAAGCTGCCCAGCGGCGCGAGTATGGATCAACTGAAAGACCGCTGGTATCAAGGGAGGGATGGGAGTGATTATCACTACCATTCGTCACGGTACAGGGCTTGTTATGGCAAGAAAGCGATTATGTATCCCACGTTCCAAACTTTAATTGTACAGCGACAAAAATTATAAAAACAGTCTGTTTTTCTCTACATAATAACTATATAATTTGAGTATTCCAGATATGATGGAGGATGTTATTGTGGATGATGGAAATCGACTGACCGTGTATGAACTTGTGGAAAGAGTTATCCCCTGCATCATTGCAAAGCACTATAGCGAAAACTATATTCAAGGCTTTCGTTCGACGTTTAGGAACCTGTTAGCGTACTGCAATAAAAATGAAAAGAAATATTTTACAGCGGAATTGGCTCAGCAGTTCATGCTGGATTGCTACGGTGTGCAGCCGGGAACAGTAGAACGGCGATGCTCACGAGTTCACCGTGCAATGGATTTGTTGTCAGACTACCAACATTTCAACGCGGTTATGCTTCGGCGGAGGTTGAATCGAGAGTTCCCTGCAGGACTGCAAGAAGGTGCGGTCAACTACTTGCAAAAGCTATCTCTCCACGGACGCAGGGAGAATACGCTGCGCAGCCACAGAAATGTTCTTCTTCGCTTTACAGATTATTTGTTCAGCGTTGGAGTCACGGATTACAAATTACTTTCAGCAGATATTGTAAATCGATACGTCAAAGTTGTTTCGTGCAATTACAGCAATTCGGTTGTAAGGCTCCATTACAGTATCCTTTTACGCTTTTTTCAGTACCTTGCGCATAGTGGCTACAAGGAAACAGATTTGTCTTTGAAAATGATGCCAATTGTAAAAGTATCCGCTTCCGCGCGAATTCCTACAACATTAGATCTTAGCCAAATCGAAAGTATCCTTGCATCTGTTGACCGTGAAAGTCCACAAGGGAAACGCGATTATGCAGTTTTAATGATTGCAGTAAAACTCGGTATTAGAACCAGCGATATACGTAATCTTCGCCCTGCCAATTTTAATTGGGAACAGCATTTGGTGTCTTTCACCCAAGTCAAAACAGGAGAGCCGATAACTTTACCACTTCCCACAGATGTTGGATGGGCTGTAATAGACTATCTGAAAAATGGAAGGCCTGTAAGCGATGCCCCGGAAATTTTTCTCCGCGCAGTCGCTCCATACGTCTCTCTGCAAAACTTTGACAACATTCTTATTAAGCATATGCGAAAAGCGGGCATTCCTTTGGATTCAATAAAGCACCACGGGCTTCACTCGCTTCGACACAGCCTCGCAACACATATGTTAGATGAAGGAATCCCCATTACCTCGATTCAGGGTGTATTAGGACACATAAATGCCGATTCTACTCAAAAATATATTGGTGTAAATGTACGTCAGCTTCGCAGCTGCGCATTGGAGGTGACTGATTAGTGTTTGAGGAAAAACTTCTTGAACCCCATTTTACCAGTGTGCTTGCACCATATATGCTGGATGTTGTGGAGCAAAAACGTGCCCTTGGCAATAAATACAACGCCGGTGTTGAGGCACTCAGTGCATTCGATGACTTTTGCAATGAGCAACAATTGCGTATACCTGCCATTTCGAAAGAACTGCTGCAAAAGTGGGAGAAAAAGAGACCTCACGAAAACGAAACCACGCAATGTTTTCGGATTTCGTATGTGCGAATTCTTTGTAAGTATTTGCACAGCAATGGCTATGATGCTCCATGTGCATTCCACCCTGCGCCTCATGTAAATAAATGTTTCGTTCCCTACATTTTTACGAAAGACGAAATCGAGAGATTGTTTTCTGCGGTAGATTGTACCAAAGAATCTTCAGAATCTCCACTACGACATTTAGTTATGCCGGTTCTGTTTCGCCTGCTTTATACATGTGGGCTGCGCGTGTCAGAGGCTCTGCACCTTAAGGTTGCAGATGTTGATTTGGATGCTGGAGTTTTAGCCATATACGGTGCAAAAGGAGACAAAGAACGGCTGGTAGGAATTTCGGACTCAATGCTTGCATACATGAAATCCTACCGCAGTAATCCATTAGTGACAAATGCAAAAAGTATTTACTTTTTCCCTGCTCCTGATGGCGGATTCTATGATACAAGTACAATTTACGATATTTTTCGAAAATGCTTATTTGATGCCGGGATTCCACACCGAGGTCGAGGAAAAGGGCCTCGTCTCCATGATCTCAGGCATTCCTTTGCGATCCACATTCTAAACAAATGGAGTTCCGAAGGAAAAGACATATATACCTGTTTGCCGATTCTCCGCACTGCTCTTGGGCATGACCGAATTACAACAACCGAAAAATACTTGAGGCTTGTCCCGGAAGCCTACAAAGAAGTCACCGAACCATTCAATGACCGATTCCATACCATTACAGAGGTACTTTGCAATGAGGAATAGATGCAGCTACGCCGGTTTAGTCTCCGCATACTTTAGCGTGTATCTGGCAGGAACTAAAAATGTCAGTACAAATACAATTTACTCTTACCGGGACACCTTTGTTATTTTTCATGGCTACCTTGAAAAGTATTGTGGCTTTAAATTAGAGAAAATGCTTTTTAACGACCTTTCCCGCGAACTGATTCTTGAATTTCTACAATATCTTGAAACTGAACGCAAATACAGTATATCTTCTCGAAACCAACGACTTGCTGCGCTGAAGTCATTTGCAAAATATGTACAAATTGAATGCCCGGATGAAATGATTCTGTGTCAGCGCATTCTTTCAATTGACAGCAAAAAAGCAGCAAAGCCGACGGTTCAATATTTGAGTAACCAGCAAACCGATATTCTAATGGAACAGCCTGATATTTCCACGCCAAAAGGTCGCAGAGACTTGGCGATGCTTCTTCTCCTTTACGATTCAGCTGCACGAGTGCAGGAACTTTGCGATTTAAGAATCTGCGATATCCGAATAGATTCACTACCGGTTGTACATTTATTAGGGAAGGGGCGAAAAAGTCGAGATGTTCCGCTTACCAAACCGTGTGCACAGGTATTGCGCCAATACATTTGTGAGAACCATCTTGATATACCAGAACGCCGCAATGACCAGCTGTTTACAAATCCGCAAGGGAAAAAGTTGACTCGCAGCGGTGTTTCTTACGTGCTAGCAAAATATATCCACAAAGCAAATACTGCGGTGGGTTCATTTTTTCCGCAGATTACACCGCATTGTCTCCGGCATTCTAAAGCAATGCATCTTGTTGAGGCAGGCAAAAATCTCATTTATATTCGTGACTTTTTAGGGCACGAATCTATTGAGACAACACAGGTTTACGCAAAAGCTAATCCCGAAGCCCGGCGCAAGGCATTAGAAACAATGGACACGAGGATGAATACGCCTGCCATGCCGGATTGGAACGACGACCCTGACTTAAAGTCGTTTTTAAAGACCTTGTAGAAAATTATGCTGAGATTTCTGGTGAACAGTCTCGAAGTAACGTCTGTTCTAAAAGATTCTCAGCATAACTTTTTTCTGCGCATAACAAGCCTTATGTTGAGCTCAACATAAGGCTTGCAATATGCATTCTGTATTCTATCACGGTACAATCGAATGGCGGTTGTTCAACTCCACGCTCCATGCGGGTGAAGCCAAAGCAAACATCATTCTGGCTATGGCAATCTCGGCGCAGGGCATCAACCAGAAGTACACGCAGTTCCGAAAAACGCCCATCGGGGATAATCCGGCGTTCACCTTCCGCACCTTTCTGCTGCGGCTGGGGCTGATCGGCCCGGAGTATAAGAATGTGCGGATGCACCTGCTGAAGAACCTGCCCGGTGACAAGGCGTGGCGGCACGACAAATCGCTGTATCCCAGCAATCAACCAAGGCCCCGCACTGATGAGGCCAGATAGGAGAAGAAATGTCGAGAAAAGAATACTTTGCCTATGGTTCCAATCTGAATTTTGAACAGATGGCCTACCGCTGCCCCGAAGCAACGGTGGTAGGCACTGCCAAGCTGGATGGCTATGAGCTGGCGTTCCGGCGCGGCTACCTGACGGTCCTGCCCAAAGAAGGAGCAAGCGTTGAAGGGCTGATCTGGTCTGTCACCGACCATGACGAATCACAGCTTGACTGTTATGAGGGTTACCCGACATTCTATGACAAGGAAACCATGACGGTCACGGATGCAGACGGCACGCCGCATGAAATCATGGTTTACACCATGAACGCACCGTACCGCGACCAGTTGCTCCCGGTCAGCAGCCGCTACAATGCGGTTGTTTTGCAGGGGTGTCTGGATGCCGATATTTCTCCGCAGCAGATCTATGATGCTGACGAAAAATACAGAAAAGCCCACAAGGCCAGAGCCGCGCCGGTCCCTATGAAACACGCTCCCGAACGCTAACCAAGCCCGCTGCAACCCGCAGCGGGCTTTTTCTTTTGCAACAAAAGGAGAACCAGTATGAAAAACAAACACAGAATAAAGCAGGGATTGTCGCTGCTGCTGGCGGGCGCACTGACGTTTACCAATGTTGGCGCATCGCTGCCCGCCTTTGCAGAGGATGCCCCTGCCACGCCGGAGACAGCTTCAGCGGCCACACCGGAAACCGCTGAAGCCAATGTCCCGACACCGAATCTTTCGCAGATCACTGAAAATCTGTACGACGATCTGCCGGACGCGCCTACCGGCAGTTACCTTGGCAGCATGGGTCTGCCCGTGGCAACCGGCGAAACAAAAATCGGTATCTCCGCGTGGGTTTCTGACCTGTATGACGGCGTAGATGCCCATATGGATGCCGATGCGCTGAACGCAGATGAGAACACGGTCACAATCGGCAAAACTCCCGGCACAGACTATGCCATTGTTCCGCTGTTGGCGCAGGTCGAATACCCGGCAGACGGTGCGGTATCCGAAATCATACTGCCGGACGGTGTAGAGCTTTTAAGCTACCGCTCCACCGATTATGAGCCGATCCCGGCAGACGATCGGGAACAGGCTGAAATCCTGCACCAGACATACTCGGAGCAATCGGCGGCAGCCACCGGCCTGTATGTAAAAGCCTCTGCCGATTTTACGGCGCAGCTGGTCTATACGGATTCGGACGGAAACTCGCAGTCAAAATCTATCCATGTACAGATCAGCGAGGATGCCGCACCCACACAGATGTATGCCGACACCGGCGATGACGGCATTGCCGCCTATGCTGCGGGGCCGAACCCACCATATGCCACCGGAAAAATCACCAGTATTGCTAAAGAAGGCGGCACATGGCTGATTTGGTTCAACGGCCAGGAAGCCTACTGCTGCAGCCACGGCCTGAACGGCCAGCCCAAGGGCTGCCCCACCTACAGCTTCTCTCATGTGTCCCGCCTTGAACCCGGCCAGTATACCCCCGGCAACCACTATGCAAATCAGGTCAACATCTGGGGCGGTCTTGGTCAGCTGAGTCTGGATATGCTGGATGATCGTCCTGTTGTGGCAAGCCTTGAAGATGATCCTGAAGGCTGTGAAGAACAGCCGGACATCCTTGGCAGCCTTTACGATGAAACCCAGCAGTGGATCATGGAAAACTATCCCGACAGCTACGCGGCGCAGACCTATATTGCTGCTGCAGAAGAACTGGTAAACGGTACAGATGCGCAGTCTGGGGAAAACGGCTACTACACCTACATCTATAACCCGCCTGCAGGGTATGCGTGGCAGGTTGTGGCGCTGGTCGGTGAAGAAATTGCGGGCGGCACTGAGATCCCGGATGTGCCGAGTGTTCCGGAACCGAAGTATTATTCCGCCGCGTGGACAGCTCCTGCGCAAAGCGCCAGCGGAAGCTTTGATCTGACATTCACTGTCAACACCGACAAGTACCAGCTGAACACGCTGGAAAAGGTGGACGGCGCGGTCATTACCGTCACGCCCAGCCGGACCGGCGGCAGCGTGGACGGCGGCAGCTGGCAGATGACCCCTGCCGGGGCACAAACCATTACCACAAGCGGTCACACACAGGATGACAGTTTTCACCTCAACGGCGGCGATGGTTCTGCCACATGGACGGTTCACTATGAGGTGTCCAAGACCAGCACCAGTACGCTCAGCGGGCAGGAAGGACCGTTCACCAGCCAAGCCGAAGCGGATGCCGCTGCCGAAGCCGCCAAGAATGCGGCCATCGGGCAGCTGCAGAACGAGGCGCAGGGCATGGTAGATGCCGCTATTGCCTCGGCGCGGGCGCAGCTTGCCAATATTACATTCAGCTACGATGAGATCACTATCCCGCATGGCTTCGATTCTACACCCGGTGCGCTGGGCAGCCACCAGACCATTACGGTTTCTGCCAATAGCAGCAACGACTACCTGATGAAAAACGATGAGTGGTCGGTAAAAGTCAGCATTGACAAAATCGACAGTGAAACCAAGCAGCGCATCAAGGGCGATGCCGAGTTTAAGATTTTTGAGTGGGACACCGTTCGGCAGTGCTATATCCCGTTTGGCGGATACAACCGGTACAAGGTCGAGCGCCAAGCAGATGGCACCTACAAGGTCATCAACCACAGCAATTATGCCAATGGTTCTGACAATATCTATTACACCCAGCGCAATGAGGGCAAGTTCGTCATTGTGGAGAGCCGTGCGCCCAGCGGATATTACGGCGATTGGACGGATGTGATTAAACCCGGCACGGCAGGTTCTGTGCTGGGCAAGCGGGCGTATGCCTTTGAGATTACCAAAGCGCTGGACGGTCAGACGATTTGGCTGGGCAACGCCGATTATAACGCCGACATTACCACGGCCAACAGCGGCGGTCCCCTCATCGACACCGGCGAGGGCATCGTAACTATCACCTTTGGCATCCGCAATGCAGACAAGACCTACGTCACAGACCCCACCGGCATTGCCAACAACGAAGATTCCTACACCATGCACGCCAATGCCGACAAGATGCAGAATGACCGTGTCCTCGGCAATATTCTGTTGACAAAAGTGGACTTGGACGCCGCGCGGTATCTGGCTGCGGGCAGCAACGGAGATACTACGCTGGAAGGTGCTGTGTACGATCTGTACGCCGCTGACACCATTGAACACCCGGACGGTGTTTCGGGTGTCGTAGATTATTCAAAAATCACCGATGCCAACGGCACGCCCATTTGGCACACCACTGTCCTCACCAATGGCGGCTGGGATACCGATTACCTGCCCATTTTGCAGAAAGACCGACTTGTGGCTTCCGCCCAAATCAAGGACGGCAAGCTGGCTTTTGCCAACTTGTACATGGGCCGCTACTATCTGGTCGAGCGTGCCACCGGGCTGGTGCTGCCCATTGACGGAAACGGCAAGCTGTATGTTACCGGAAAGTATCCGCAACTAAACAAGAAGCTGGAACGCACCGGCAAGTACAGCAGCCTTGCCACCAAGGGCGGCGAGTACACCGACTACATCTACAAAAACCAGTATTCTGCTGTGGCTGAGAGCCGTAAGCTGAACGGCAGCAAGGCGTGGGATGGCTACTATCTGTCCTACGCGAAAGGCTACCTCTGCGATGAGGTCAACCACTACAAAACCTTGTCCTATGCTGACGAATCCACCTACCACATCCACGCCGAGCAGGAAAGCCAAGACGAAGTCCTCAAATCCGGCTTTAGTTTGCAGAAGTTGGTTTCGACCACAGGCCAGCCCTCCCCGGCACTGAAGCTGGAGGGTGCGGGCTTCACCGTTTACCGCATCTCTAAACTGAGCAAGGCGGCGCAGTTCAAGTAGAACCCGGATGGCAGCTACAATGCACAAAGCATTTTGGACGCCTACCGCAAGGACAACTACGATAACGCAACACTAAAATACGATTTCACCGCCGAAGGGCAAGCCATCGCCAATATGTACGAGAGCAGTACCGAAACAGTCAACGCCTATAACGCGACCTTGACCGCAGACGGCGACTACGCCAACGGCAGGGGCAACGGCTGGATGCCCACGGATCAGCCCGCTGAATATAGGCTGGGAGAAATGTTCACCAACGATGAGGGCATCTTCCGCGTGGAGGGGCTGCCCTATGGGCAGTACCTCGTGGTAGAAACTACTATTCCCAAGGATGTGTTCCAGTGCGATCCATTCATCGTGACGGTAGACGCCAACAGCCCGCAGAGCCGATTCACGGTTCCGGCGGGCTGTGTCACTACAGCCACCAATAACTATATGACCTACAACGTACTGGATGAGGAATTGGAGGGCTATTTGCAGCTTATCAAGACCGATACAGAAACCGGCAAGGCGGTCAAAATTGCAAACACAGCCTTTGCGCTGTATCGGCTGGACGAAAAAGACCGCAAGACCCGCATTTCAATGATCGACCCCGCCAGCGGCAGCGCCACCAAGAAAACGGATGTGTTCTACACCGATGCAGACGGTCTTATGAAAACACCCGAAAAACTGCCGCTGGGCAGATACCTGATTGAGGAACTGCAAGGTCCGGAAGGGTACTATAACGATCCTGCCTACTCGGTGGAGTTTGAAATCAAGTCCGACCATGTTTGGCAGGTTGTGGGCAATGCCACTAACGACATGGACGAGTATATCGTAGAAGAAAAATACTGCAACCACGAAACGCTCGGTCAGCTTACCATCCGCAAGCTGGGCAATGTGCTGACCGACTACAAGGACGGTCAGTTTATCTACACACAGGACAACCTTGCGGGCGCGGTGTACGAAATTCACGCTACAGCCGACATTGCCACGCCCGACCGCCAAGGCACCTACTGGTACAAAGACGGTGACCTCGTTGCCACCGTTACTACTGGCGCGGAGGGGCAGGTGGATGAAGTAAAATTCAGCCCCACCCGCACACAGGCCACCTATGATTTCTTGAAAATTACCCATGATGGCACCAAAGGCGAAGTCACCGTGACCCTGCCGCTGGGCAAGTACAGCATTACCGAGGTTCAAGCGCCGTATGGTTTTGTGCTGACCCAGCAGAGCTACACTGTGGAATTCGGCTGGGACAACCAGAAAAATGACATTGTGCTGGCAAAAACTATTGTCAGCCACGAGCAGGACGGCGACAAGGAATGTTCGTACAGCATTGTGAATGTCAAGGACGCCTCGGAAGCCCACAAGATTGGACAGATTCTCGTGTTTGAAAATGCGCGGGTGCTGCCCACGCCCGAAAAGCCCGGCGATAAAGTTAGCAAAATCGGTGTAGGCATTTACAAGCAGGACCGTGAGGCGCGGACCTATCTGGCAGGAGCCGTGTATGAACTCTACACCGTGGATGACATTTTCTCCGCAGACGGTACGAAGCTGCTGGACGCCGGTACAAAGCTGGCCACCAGTAGCACAACCAACGCCAGCGGCTTTACTTGGTTTGATGTGGACGTGCCGATTCGCGGCGAATATTACATTGACCCTGCAGGTCCGCGAAGCACCAGCCGCGAGAACAGCGGCAGATACCGCATTGTGGAAATCACCGCCCCTGCGGGTTACCTGCTGGACAGCACCCCTATGGAAGTTTCCTTCACCTATGAAGGTCAGCAAATCGCGTGGCAGGTCGTGGACGGTACGAACACCAACCTGCGCACCACGGTGGACATTTCCAAGCAGGACATCACTAACGGCAAGGAACTGCCCGGTGCAAAGCTGGAAATCCGTGATACTGACGGCAATCTGGTGGAGGGCTGGACTTCCACAAAAACGTCGCACACCGTGCGAGGTCTGGAACTGGAAAAAGCGTACACCCTGACCGAAACTCGTGCCCCGGACGGCTACACCGAAGCCGAAAGCATCGTGTTCAAGCTGGTGCAGGAAGGCAACGAACAAAGCAATATCGTCTATGTGAAATCCGACGATGATTGGGTAAAACTCAACGATGCCACCGTCATTATGCAGGACGCACCTGTACTTGACATAGACAAAACGGACATTGCGGGTAATCTGCTGCCGGGTGCTACGCTGACGATCCGTGATGCGAATGATGAGGTCGTCGACACTTGGACAACCGACTACAAAACGCATAGTGTTCCCATCTCGGATGAATTTATCAAGCTGTCGGATGGCAACAAGGAGTACATCTACACCCTGACCGAAGATGCCGCCCCGGCTGGCTTTGAAATTGCCGAATCGGTGCAGTTTAAGGTACAGCAGGAAGACGAAACTGTTTGCCTGTTCGTCCGCAAAAACGCCGATACCGAATGGGTGCGCGCTGACAAGCGGCTAATTCAAATGATCGATGAAGCTATGCCCCGCGAGGATACGCCTACACCAACACCGCAGCCGACACCCGCTGCAACCCCGGTGCCAACTCCCGCGCCCACGCCGGTTATTGCACCGCGCAAGGTGCAGACCCTCCCGCAGACAGGAGATGGTTTCCCGCTGCTGGCTATTGTGGTCGTTTCCCTTGCGTCTGCGACAGGCATCGTGCTGCTGACCGTTAAGCAGAAAAATGCGCTGAAAGAAACTTCTGATGAGGAGGATGCCGATGAAAGTTCTGATCGTTGAACCCGGAAAGTGCCCCCGCGAAGCCGACATTGAACACACCCTTGAAGCCGAGCAGAAAATTGTCGGCGGCACCATCGGGGCAGTGTACCCTTGGCGGGATAGCGCCTGTATCGTCTGTAATGAGTAGTTCCTACAAATGAGTAGTAATTGAGCAAAATGCCCAGAATCCCGGGCGTTTAAGCATAATTTACTACACATAATCAGAAAGTTTTCTTTCCAAATTGTGTTAACCATTGCAATAAATCTTCATCCTCCTCCCAAGGCATTGTGGTATTGGGTGTGTAATTCGGCACTTTCTCCTCAAATACTTTTCGCTTCATCTCTGCATCGATGCGAGCGTAAACCTCTGTTGTAGAGATGTCTGCATGCCCAAGAAAATCTCGAATATATATCATGTTAACACCAGCTCGCAGCAAGTGCATGGCTTTGGTGTGGCGTAATACATGAGGAGATATATTCTGTGGTTCAAGTACCGGAGATGCCTTTGCCGCATACTTCTTCAGAATATAGGTGACTCCATAGCGAGATAAAGCCTGCTTTTTTGCATTATAAAATAGCGGAATCATCTGAGACTGAGAATCGGAATGAAAGCTGCGGATATATCTGTCCAACAGTTTGCAGGTATCCTTCATCAGGGGAACCTGACGAACTTTTCGTCCTTTTCCAGTTAGAATAACCATTGGGGGGTGTGTTAGACGGACATCTTTCAGCCTAAGATCCACCAATTCCTGTACCCGTGCGCCAGAGTCATACAGTAGTGCAAGAAGTGTCAAATCTCGGAGCCCTTGTCGGGTAGATGCATCTGGTTGGGACAGAAGAAGTGACAGATCATCCTCCGTCAAAAACGGTATCAATGCCTTTTCGTACTTTTTGGGTCGCAGATTAATAATGTCAACGCAGCTTTCTATGTTTTCCGGAAACTTGTACTGTACAAAATGAGCAAAGGCCTTTATGGCGGCAAGTCGCTGGTTTCTTGTTGTAACCGCAATATGGCGGGATGTTTCTAACCAATCCAGAAATTCAGAAACAAGTTCCATATTCAGATAGCGCAATTCTATATAATTTGCGGAGATGCCTTTCTTTTCTTGAAAAAATAGAAGGAGTTGCTTGAAAGTATCTCTGTATGAATTGGTGGTATTGGGACTCACCCCGCATGTAGTAGGCAGATAGATTGAGAAATACTCGGTCAGTGCTTTGGTAAAGTCAGTTTTCCTCATCCGTCTCACCTCCAACCGGAATAATGCCGACAAATGCTCTGTCAAGTTTTTGGGAAAGTTCCGGGAACGAAGCAACCGTCAGGTGAATATACCAACAGGTTTCACGGTAACTCTTATGTCCCAAATACGCGGCAAGGCGAGGAACGATTACCATGGGATCATACCCATCAGAAAGTTGTTTTTCCAGTGTATGAACTGCGAATGTATGCCGAAAATCATGCACACGAGGGCCATTGCCGGTGTGAGGAATATTGCATGCGAATAGCAGCTCGCGAAAATTATCATAGATTGTTTTAATAGAATAATGGCCACAAGCAGATGGAAAGAACCATTCTCTTTCATCTGGTAACTGAGCAGAGTAGCTTCGGAGATACTCTATTACGCTATTGTGGACAGGGACAAGTCTATCCTTACCTCCTTTCCCGTTGTGTACAGTAATAATGCCTGTATCCAAATCGACATCCTTCACTCTTAGCCGGAGCACCTCACCTATACGAAAACCACAGCAATATAAAAGCCGGATAACAGCAGGTATGACCAGATGCCTTGTTGGCGCATTATTCCTGACCGGCAGATTATCTGCTGCATATAATAATCGCCGTATTTCTTCAACAGTAAATATATGCGGGGTAAAAGTCGAACTGTTCTTTAGTTTGCTGGTATCCGGGACATAGGAGATTCCGTCCTGCGTGTATGCAAATTTTGCAAAAGCGCGTATCGCATTATGTCTGACTATTTTCGAACGGTTTGAAAGATATGGCTTTAATAAATCCCATGCGTCAATAAGCTCTTTTGTCACCACGGGGGCATCCGAGAGTTCCTTTGAAAGGCAGTCCAGTTCCTGCATATAATAGCCGCAATGCACGGAGGTATATCCCTCATTTTGTCGAGATTCCAGATATTTCCATATTATTGGCGCAAGCTGGCTTGTGAAAGTAAATTGTTTCATAGTAATCCCTCCAAACTCAGCGAACATAACCGCATATGTTCAATATCGACCCGCAAGTAGGTTTCTGTTACACTGATGTTACTGTGACCGAGGATTTGGGACACATCCTGCACCGGAGTGCCTTTTCTCAGCATATTTGTGGCAAACGAATGGCGGATAGTGTGTACGCCTGTGTGCCTCTTTGTTGGGATAGCAATCCCTGCTCTGCGTAAATACTTATGAAATTCCGGATTGAAATTGTTATGCTCACCCAATGGCTGAAACGGTGCGTTATGGCTCAGAAAGATAAAAGCCGAGGAGGACTGTGGGCGGCCATCTTGCAAATAAGAAATAATCGCCATACCTAGCTCTTTGCTGAGTGGCAGACTCAAGGCGTTCCCTGTCTTCTGCTGAGAAAGTGAAATGCAGTTTTCCTTCCAGTTAATATTTGAAAATTTGAGTCCCAAAACGTCGCTTATCCTTAACCCTGTTCTTGCAAGAAGCAGAAAAATCGCGTAATTCCGCCTTCCAACTGGATTGGCAGTATCGATGACTGCAAGAATCTTGTCGATTTCTTCAGGACTCCATACCTGTGGAATCTGGGGTGCAGTGCGTTTGAAGTTTGGGAGTTGAAGGGAATAATCCAAATCCGTATATTTGTGGTCATAAAGCCAGTGCAGGTAAGCACCAACTTGTCGGCATCTTGCTCTACGAACATTCATGCATATTTCTGAAGCATTGCTCATAGCCGTGGAAAAACAGTTGATAGTCTCCGCATTTATGCTTTTGATGTTCTGTGTGTTTGATGAATGAACAGCAAGCAAGAAAAGCCTCAATGCTGCTATTGTGTTGTCCATCCACGATCTCGAAAAATTCTGCATTTTGCAATAACTCAAGTAGTCGGAAAAAAACTTATCGAAACAATCGTCATCAATAGAAGCAACGCCATAAACTTTACGGCGGCACACTGTTCCCGTGCGAAAAATCTCGTCCAATGCATTCATGTGACGCCGTGCATGGCGCATTCGACCGTCAAGAGTCTGATCTATAGCGTGGACATCGACTCCGAAGTATTGAAGCAAAAACTGCTCTGCAGTTTCACGGCTATAAGCGGGAGAGGCTGAATACGAAAGAAATCTGTTCCATGTAGCTCTATAAAACCCAAGAGTACTTTTCTTGTAACCCTGACCGAGTAGCCATTGCTCGGTCTTTTCCATCAATTCCTTGATTGGTATTGTTGCTTCAGACATTATAAAACCTCCTGATGTTATTTGCAGAGCATTGTGTCTCTACATTATGTAGAGTATCACAAAAAGCTACCGGCTAAAATACAAATGAAATCAGGAGGTACGAAAGGAGATGTCAATTATGCTACACATAACATATAACTACGCATTACAAACGTTATGTGGTGCACCACATAACGTTTGTAATGACAACGGCATTGCAGAAAACCTGCCGCTGAACCGTATGCTGGGCGACTATGACATCATCCATGGCACGTTTTTCGTCTGCGGGCTGACCAGCAACGATTTTACTGACCTTACCCCGCAGCAGATGAAGCACTACGAAGAAATGTACCACGATCCGCAGCTGTTTTTCCTGCTGGGCAAGACCCTGTGCGTGGAACACACCACGCCGGAAGGCTACGCTCAATTCATGCAGGCAACAAGACAGCCCCCGCGCCAAGAACAGGAGCGCTGATATGAATACCACTATTCTGGCCCGCAGCCCGCCTGCGGGCTTTTTCCTTTGTCCGAAACCATCCAACAAGCAAGGAGAAGAATCTATGAACGACATTTTCAAAAATATCGAAACTATGCAGGAAAACGAACATCCCCGTTTTTACACCGCAGAATCCGTTATGCGCGGTCATCCCGACAAGCTGTGCGACCTTATTGCCGACAGCGTGCTGGACGCCTGTCTGCAGCATGATCCCGCCAGCCGCGTGGCCTGTGAGGTCATGGCAACCCACGGTCACATCATTGTGGCTGGCGAAATCACGACCAGCGCTAAGCCGGATGTGTTCAACATCGTCCGCGACACCCTGCGGGATGTCGGCTATGACCCGAAGGCGTACCAAATCGACTGCTACATCCACGACCAAAGCCCCGACATTGCGGGCGCTGTCGAGCCGGAATTGGCTGAGGGAGAGGACGAGGACACCCTCGGCGCGGGCGATCAGGGGGTTATGGTTGGCTACGCCTGCAACGAAACGCCCGAATATCTGCCCATGCCTGTGGTGGCGGCGCAGCGCCTTGTAACGCTGTTGGAAATCTCCCGCATGACCGGCGTTATCCCCGACATCGGCCCGGACGGCAAGGTGCAGGTCACGATGGAATACAACGGCGACACGCCTGTGCGCATCACCACAGTGGTCGTTTCTGTCCAGCACAAGGAGGACACCGACATCAATAAGCTGGCAGATTTGTTGGACGAGTATGTGTTCCCGCTGGCCTTTGACGGTATGCCCGCCGATGACGCGGAAATCATCCTGAATCCCAGCGGCAAGTTTGTGCAGGGCGGCCCGGATGCCGATACCGGCTTGACCGGGCGCAAGCTCATGGTGGACAGCTACGGCACATTTGCGCCCCACGGCGGCGGTGCGTTCAGCGGCAAGGATGCCACCAAGGTAGACCGCAGCGGCGCATATATGGCGCGGTACATTGCCAAAAACATGGTCGCCGCCCATCTTGCCAATCGTTGTCAGGTCACGCTGGCGTATGCCATCGGGGAAAAAGACCCTGTCATGGTGGATGTGAACACCTTCGGCACCGGCATCTGCGAGGATGACTGCCTGTCGGCCGCTGTGCGCAAGGCGTATGACCTGACCCCTGCGGGCATAATCAAGCAGTTGAACCTGCTGAACCCCATTTACAGCCGCACGGCGGCGGGCGGTCACTTCGGGCGCGAGGATTTTCCGTGGGAAAATGTTGAACATATGAGCGATCTCGCCGCTTACATTGTGTAATTGCCGCGCGTCAGTAAAGAACAGATCCATGCCGCCAACCGGATGACGGCGATAGAATTTCTGCGGCGGTACCGCCCCGGTTCGCTGGTGAAAAGCAGTGCGCGGGGTGAGTACCAGCTTGCGGAGCATGACAGCTTCAAGATAAACGGCGAATCCAGTGTCTGGCACTGGAAAAGCCGCGACATTGGCGGCAAGTCGGCGCTGAAATATTTGATTTATGTGGAAGGTGTACCGTTTGTGGAGGCGGTGCGGCTGCTGTGTGAGGGAAGCCCGATGTACATCCCAGTACAGCATGAAGCGGTGGAGCGCGAGCGCCCACAGTTTAAACTCCCCCGAAAAGCACCCACCAATGACCGCGTAACGCGGTATCTGCTGGGGCGCGGCATCTCACTGCCCACGATTCGCTACTGCATTGCGAGAAAAATTCTGTACGAAAGTGCAGAATATCACAACTGTGTTTTCTTGGGAAAAGACCCACAGGGCGTGCCGAAATATGCGGCTCTGCGCGGTATTTATGACTACGGGAAACCATTCAAGCGCGAGGCGCCCGGCAGTCAGAAACAGTACGGTTTCTGTATCCCGCCGATGCAGCCCGGCACTACCGTGGCCGTGTTTGAAGCCGCTATAGATGCCATGGCAGAGATGACGCTCTGCGGGGATGCTGCGGACAAATACCGTCTGTCGCTGGGCGGGGTCTCGTCCTCCGGCAAGGAGCCGCTGGCCTTGCAGGAATTTCTGCGCCAGCACCCGGAGATCACCACGATAGAACTGCGGCTGGACAACGATGCCAAAGGGCGCGTGGCGAGTGTCGGCATCCGGAAAATCTATGCTGACCGCTACGCCGTGCATGACCTTCCGCCCAACATCGAGAATGGAGATTACGCTGATATGGCAAAAAACAACCTGATGGCAAGAACTGCCGCCCACCGCGCGGCGCCTTGCCGATAGAGAGAAAAATCAACATGAAAGTTAGAAATCGTTCGCCCACTTATAGGGCATAAACAGGAGGTAAATCGTTATGGCTGTGTTCCGTGTACAAAAGACGCAAAATTATACCATTATGTCCAACCATCATCTGCGCAACAAGGCTCTTTCGCTCAAGGCGAAGGGGCTTTTATCTTTGATGCTGTCTCTGCCCGAAGATTGGGATTATACCACGCGAGGGCTGGCGTCCATCTGCAAAGAGGGCGTGGACAGCGTGTGTGCCACCGTGCGCGAGTTAGAAGCGGCGGGGTATATTATCCGCCGCCGCATCCGCGACAAGAACGGGCAGATGCGCGGTATGGAGTACACGGTTTTAGAGCAGCCGCAGCCCCCGGAACAGGGCCCCGAAGAAGCTGCGCCTAAGTGTGTCCAACCAAAACAGGCAGAGCCTAAACGGGAAAAACCTGTACAGGAAAATCCTGCACAATTAAATACTAAAGAAATAAAGAAAGAAGAAACAAATAACGTATCGAATCCTATCCGCGCGGCGGGCCAGCGGACAGAGTACCGCGCCCTGCTGCTGAAAAATATCGAGTATCCGATTTTGGCGCAGAATAACCCGATGGATACGATGCGATTGGATGAACTGGTGGAGTTGATGCTGGATGTGGTTTGCTCCAAACGGGCTGCTATCCGTATCGCTGGCGAAAATATGCCTGCAGAGGTAGTAAAATCCAGATTTCTCAAGCTGAACGCGGAACACATCCAGTATGTTCTGGATTGCCTCAAGGACAACCCGCCCCGCATCCGAAACATCAAGCAATACTTACTGGCGGCGCTCTACAATGCGCCGCTGACGATAGAAAATTACTATGCCGCGCAGATCGACCATGACCTGTGCGGCAGAAATTGAGGTGATGCAATTTGCAGATGAAATTTTATTCTCCCTTGACTGCGGACTTTTTCCCGAATGACACCGAGGATTTGGACGATGACTACAGCGAATACGAGGGTATCCCTTACACCGGCAAGGAATTGACCGGCTACCGCGATGTTATCCGCGATGCCATCTACGAGGATGTCAAAGATTTTTACGGCGACCTGATGCGATATTACCGTGAGGACGATTCCGTCCGCCGCAAGGTCGTCCGCGCCATTCCCACGGTGGACGAGGTGAACGGTGAACTGGTCGGCTCCCTGTGGGTCGATACGGACGCACCGCTTACCGCCGAGGAACAGGCCGTGTTCTGCGCATATATTTCCGGTCAGTACAGCGACGGCTGGGGCGAGGGCTTTGAGCAACGGGAGATTTCCGTGGATGACGGCGGTGAATTGTATGTCCACTTTTGGAACTCGGACGAGTGGAGCATCCAAACGGAGCAGGAGCTTTTCTCTCCCAAGTTGGCGGAGGGTCTCCCGGAGCTGTGCTTCTCTACCCTTGCCAGCACCGGCGAACTCATCTGCATCAAGCGCGGCGAGAGCGGCTACTATCCCAGCGACTGGAACACAAACGATCCTGCGCATAACCAAGAGTTGGCAGACTATAACAACTGTCTCTTATACACATCTCCGAGCCCACGAGACCGGAGCCTATCTC
>ENA-OYYE01000518-OYYE01000518.1-human-gut-metagenome-genome-assembly--contig:-NODE-518-length-19802-cov-7.226313_pt1 | contig 19802 bp, 13 predicted proteins | sample MGYA00243244_ERZ653437 | MGnify/ENA primary metagenome ERZ653437 (study PRJEB26926, sample SAMN06165130) | human gut metagenome | biome: ENVO:00009003; feature: ENVO:2100002; material: ENVO:00002003...
TGCCAATCATGGCTTTCTTTCCGGTAATTTGACAAATCTTCGACATTTCTATCTTTATTTTATAGTTTTTATCTATACTTATTTCAAACAGAGCGCAAAGTAAGCACTTTTATCGTTACCAAACAAGTTTTTCTTAAAATAATTCATTGTAGGATAGCATTTTTTCCATCTTACAGCATGTCACGAAGCAGGAGCAGCGCATTTTCAATGGCTTTCTCCACATTTCCGGTTCTTCCCGAATCTCCTTCCTGCTTTTGGGTATGGATTTCATTTTTATAGGCAGCGGCTATCCACACGGTGCCCACCGGCTTCTCCGGCGTACCGCCACCGGGACCCGCAATGCCCGACGTGGCGACGGCGCAATCCGTTTTCAGCGTTTTCATCGCACCTTTTACCATTTCTTCCACGGTTTCGCGGCTCACCGCACCGTGTTTTTCCAGGGTTTCGGCGGAAACGTGCAGCAATGTCCTCTTTATTTCGTTGGAATAAGCGACGATGCCGCCTTTAAAATATTCCGAACTTCCCGGTACGGAAGTAACCAAGGCGGCTATTCCCCCACCCGTGCAACTTTCTGCGGTGGAAAGGGACAAATTCTTCGCTTTGAGCAATGCTCCTATTTCTTCTTCTATCCTCATACCTTATTATATATATGCTACAAAGTTACCCGGGAATATGCGGGGGCTTCTATCGGGCAGAAGTCCTTATCCAGGTATTTAAAGTAACCCGTGATGGCAATCATCGCCGCATTGTCGGTGGTATAGCTGAATTTGGGGATAAAGATATTCCATCCGTACTTCTCGGCATGTTCCCTGAAGGCATTGCGCAATCCGTTATTGGCGGAAACGCCTCCGGCGACGGCAACCTCCTTTATTTTATATTGTTTGGCCGCCTTGCGTAACTTATCCATCAGGATATCGACAATCGTAGCCTCCAACGAAGCGGCCAGGTCGACCTTGTGATGCTCGATGAAATCGGGATCTTCTTTTATCCAGTCGCGCAGGGAATACAGGAACGACGTCTTTAATCCGCTGAAGCTGTAATCCAAACCCGGAATATGCGGTTTGCTGAACGTAAAGGCTTTCGGATTGCCCTGACGTGCCAGCTTGTCGATAATCGGGCCTCCGGGATAGCCCAGCCCCATTACTTTGGAGCATTTATCAATGGCTTCTCCGGCTGCATCGTCGATAGTTTGCCCCAGGATTTCCATATCATTATAGGCTTTTACCAGAATGATTTGCGAATTTCCGCCGGAAACCAACAAGCAGAGGAAAGGAAACTCCGGTTGAATGTTTTCTTCATTTTCCGCTTTAATGAAATGAGCTAATACATGTCCTGTCAGGTGATTAACATCAATCATTGGAATGCCGAGCGAACGGGCGAATCCTTTAGCGAAAGATACGCCCACCAATAAAGAACCCATCAGTCCGGGCCCCCGGGTGAATGCCACGGCACTCAATTCTTCTTTTGTCACTCCGGCACGTTTCAGCGCCTCGTGCACCACCGGCACTATGTTCTGCTGATGGGCGCGCGAAGCCAGTTCGGGAACTACCCCGCCGTAAGCTTCATGCACCGCCTGACTGGCGACAACGTTTGAAAGCAGATAACCGTCCTTGATGACCGCTGCGGATGTGTCATCACACGAGGATTCAATTCCTAAGATTATTGTACTCATAGTGTTTATTTACGTTTAAACGCTGCAAAAGTAGTGATAAAAGTAGTATCCATAACGTATTATTTCATATTTTTGTCAGTCGAATATAAAATTCTCCGCCTATCAAAACACTAAAAACGACAGTACACTGGATAATCGGTATAGTATTGGGGCTCTATATCGGGGTTATTTTGCTGTTGAACATTCCCTATGTTCAGCGCGAAATGTCCGTTCTTGTAGCCAAGGAACTGAGTTCCGTACTCGGCAGCCGGCTTTCCATCGGGCGGATAAATCTCGGATTGCTCAACCGTATTATTATCGACGATTTACTGTTGGAAGACCAGGCGGGAAAAGAAATGCTGAAAGTGGCCCGGTTGTCCGCCAAGTTTGACATACTCCCCCTGTTCAACGGAAAGATTTCCATCAGCAATGTGCAGTTGTTCAGCTTCAATGCCCGACTGGAAAAACAGACTCCGCAGGCTCCCTCCAATTTCCAGTTTGTGCTCGATGCATTCGCTTCCAAGGATACCATCAAGAAGAAAAGCGACCTGGACCTGCGTATCAACTCCCTGCTGATACGCCGGGGAAAAGTGTCCTATGATGTGCATTCCGAGAAGGAGACGCCCGGAAAGTTCAACCCGCGCCACATCCGTCTATCCAATATCCTGGCAAATATCTCGCTGAAAGCCCTGCAAAACGATTCGGTCAATGCCGCCATCAAGCGCATGAGCATGGAAGAAGAAAATTCCGGGGCGGAACTGAAGAAACTCAGTCTTAAAATCGTTGCCAATGACCGTCACATGCGGATTGAGAACTTTGCCATCGACCTGCCCAATACTTCGCTGGAAATGGATACCATCCGCATGGAATACGACAGCCTGGAGGCTTTCGGAAACTTTACCAACGATGTCCGTTTCTCGTTCCACATGTTGCCTTCGGAAGTCGCGTTGCAGGATTTATCCGCCTTTGTACCCGCCTTCGCCCCTTTCCGGGAGAAACTGAAACTGGAGATGCAGGCGGACGGAACCATCAACAGCCTGAACTGTCCGCAATTACTGATTACTGCCGGAAGCCATTTCCTGCTGAGAGGCGACGTGTCCCTGCAAGACCTTTCCCATCCGCAGGAGGCTTATATCTTCGGAAACCTCACGAACTTGTATGCCGATCCGGAAGGAGTCGCCTTTTTCGTTCGCAATCTCAGTAAGGATTATAAGGGTGTGCCGCCGGTGTTGCAACACCTGGGCACGGTATCGTTCCGCGGTGAAATCTCGGGATACTTCACGGATTTGGTTACCTATGGCGAGGTCAAGACAGACATCGGTACCATAAAGACCGACCTTAAACTCAGTTCTGACAAAGAGAAAGGATATTTCGCCTATTCCGGTGCAGTGAAGACCACGGAATTCGAAATAGGCAAAATGCTGGGGAACGATAAATTCGGAAAAGTAACCTTAAACCTGGACGTGAAAGGCAATCATTACGAGAAGAAACGCCCCTCCATCGTGCTGAAAGGCCTGGTAGCGTCCGTGGATTATAGCGATTACACCTACGAAAACATTACGCTGGACGGCGAATACCGGCAAGGCGGTTTCAACGGAAAGGTTGCGCTGGATGATGTGAACGGCAACATCCTGCTGAATGGTTCCATCGACATCTCCAGCCGGAAGCCCACCTTCAATTTCCGTGCGGACATCAACCGTTTCCGCCCGAACGACCTCCATTTGACGCCCAAATACAAAGACACCGAACTCTCCGTGAAGATAAAGGCCGATTTCACCGGTTCCTCCATCGACGACATGAACGGAGAAATCAGCGTAGACAGCCTGCAATACACCGCTCCGGAACAGGATTTCTATATGGACAACCTCCAGATTACCGCCACCCGCAAGGAGCAAGGCAGGAAACTGCTGACCTTGAACTCGGGCTTTATGAAAGGCAGCATCGAAGGCGACTATTCCTATCAGACGCTGCCCGCAAGCGTGCTGAACATTATGCGCAGATACATCCCCTCCCTGATATTGCCGAATAAGAATCCGAAAGAGACGGAAAACAACTTCCACTTCGACCTGCATATCTTCAATACGGATATCCTCTCCACCGTCTTCCAGATACCGCTAAAAGTATATACGCATTCCACCATTAAGGGCTACTTCAACGACAAGGCACAGCGATTGCGTGTCGAGGGCTACTTCCCGCGGCTGAGCTACGGGGAGAAGTTCATCGAATCGGGCGTGCTGCTTTGCGAGAATCCGGGAGAACAGTTCCAGGCGCGGCTTCGCTTCACTAACCGGAAAGCGCAGGGAGCCGTCAACGTCTCGCTGGAAGCCAACGCGAAAGATGACGAAGTCCATACCGTCCTCAATTGGGGCAACAGCAGCGCCGTGACTTACAGTGGAAAGCTGGCTGCCGTCACCCAATTTATCCGCCAACAAAGCGAGGACGACGTCACTAAAAAACTTACGAAAGACAGAAAGACCGCCCGCAAGGGTAAAAAAGAGACAACCCCGCTGAAGACCGTTGTCAACGTTCAGGAAACCGACGTAATCCTCAACGATACAGTCTGGAAAATCCACCCCTCCCAAATCGTGGTCGATTCCGGCAAGATTCATATCGACAACTTCTATTTCAGCCATAAGGAGCGCCACTTGCGGATAGACGGCATCGTTTCGGAACAACCGGAAGACACCGTGCGGCTGAATCTGAAGGAAATCAACATCGGCTACGTCTTCGACATCGCCAACCTCGGCGTCAACTTCCAGGGCGAAGCCACCGGCCCGGCCTACGCCAGCGGCGTGCTGAAGAAACCGGTCATGAGCACCGACCTGTTCATCCGCAACCTCGGCCTGAACGACGGTTTGCTGGGAGACGCCGATATCCACGGCGAATGGCACCACGACGTGAAAGGCATCTTGCTGGATGCCCGCATCCGCGAGAAGGACATCGCCAGGAGTCACGTCTACGGGTTCATCTACCCCATCAAGCCGACCAGTTCGCTGGACCTGCAAATCGAAGCCGACAACACGAACCTGAAGTTCATCCACCATTACATGCGGAGCATTACGCCGGAGTTCAACGGGCGCGCCACCGGACACGTCCACTTCTACGGCAAGTTCAAAGCACTGACAATGCAAGGACAGGTATACGGAGACGCCTCCCTCAAGGTGGATGTGCTCAACACCACCTTCTCGCTGCGCGACAGCATCCTTATCGAACCCGAAGGCCTCACGTTCCGCAACAACCGCATCTACGATACGCAGGGGCATGAGGGACGCATGAACGGCTACCTGCGCTACCAGCACTTCAAGAACCTGCAATACCGCTTCCAGTTCGACGTCAACAATATGCTGGTGATGAACACGAAAGAGTCGCCCGATTTTCCTTTCTACGGAACCATATACGGCACGGGCAACGCCACCATCGCCGGCAATGCGAACGACGGCGTCAACATCGACGTGGCAATGCGTACCAACCGCAACACCACTTTCACGTACATGAAGGAAGGAGTCGCCTCGGCGGTGAGCAACCAGTTCATCCGCTTTGTGGACAAGACTCCCCGGCGGGTTCTGCAAGACTCCCTCCTGTTCGTCTCCGACTTCGAGTTGGCGCAAAAGGAGATTGAAGAGAAAGAAAGCGATACCGACATCCGCCTGAACCTGCTGATAGACGCCACGACGGACGCGAATATGCGCATCATCATGGACCCCATCGCCGGCGACTATATCAGCGGAAGGGGTAGCGGAAACATCCGTACCGAATTTTACAATAAAGGGGATGTGAAGATGTTCGGCAGTTACCGCATCAATCAGGGAGTCTACAAGTTCAGTTTGCAGGAAGTCATCCGCAAGGACTTCAACATCCGGGACGGAAGCACCATTACCTTCAACGGTTCTCCGCTTGATGCAACGCTCGATATCAAGGCGGGTTATCTGGTGAACTCCGCTTCGCTGAACGACTTGATTCCCGACGCCAGCAGTTATGTCAGCCAGACCAACGTCAAGGTGAACTGCCTGATGGACCTGACGGGACAACTGACTTCACCGGAGATTAAGATGAGTCTGGAGCTGCCCAACGAGCGCGACGAGGTACAGGCATTGGTCCGCAACTATATCCCTACGGACGAACAGATGAATATGCAGATACTCTACCTCCTGGGAATCGGAAAGTTCTATACCCCGGAAAATGTGGACGTGGCGGGCAACTCGAACATGATGTCCAGCGTATTGTCTTCCACGCTCTCGGGACAATTGAACAATGCACTCTCGAACATCATCGACAGCAACAACTGGAATTTCGGTACGAACTTCAGCACCGGCGAAAAGGGTTGGACGGATATGGAGTTCGAAACCATGCTTTCGGGGCAACTGCTGAATAACCGTCTGCTTATCAACGGTAACTTCGGATATCGCGACAACCCGATGGCAAACACGAACTTCGTGGGCGACTTCCAGGCCGAATGGCTGGTAAACCGTTCCGGCGATATCCGCCTGAAAGCGTATAATGAGACGAACGACCGATACTACACCAAGACCAACCTGACGACCCAGGGAATCGGTATCGTCTTCCGGAAGGATTTCAATCGATGGCGTGAACTGATATTCTGGAATAAATGGAAGCTGAAAAGGCTGAAAAAGTAGCTGCCCCCCGGATAGGTATCCGGTAACCTCCCGGATAGGTATCCGGTACTCCCCCGGATAGGCATCCGGTACTCCCCCGGATAGGTATCCGGTAACCTCCCGGGCAAGTACTCGGTAACCTCCTCGGCCAGTACCTTACCTATCCGTTCTTGCTACACCTTATTATATATAGAGATTATTCCGGCAAGCTCTTGGCATAAAGGCTATCCACAATGCCATCCGCCAGTCCGATAACCGGCACGTGGATATACTCTGCCTTTACGATGTCCGCTATGGTCAGAAAAATCTCGGCGGCAGGCACAATGACGTCCGCGCGGTCGGCTTTCAGGTCGTAGGCCTCCATGCGCTGCTCCGGAGTGAGGACTTTCATTTTATCATAAAGGGTTTGCAGGGAAGTTACCGGCAGGCGCAGCTTTCTCTTATCCTTTTTCTCGGCAATGCGGAACAGCTTGTTGATGTTTCCGCCCGAACCGATAATATTGATACCCTCATAGTCGGCGGTCAGGCGTGCCAGGTCTTGCTTCATCTGTTGCCAGGCTTCCTCCTTCACGGCGTTGCTCAGCATACGTACGGTACCGATGTTATACGACAGCGACTGAATCAACTCGCCATCATGCAGCAGGTTGATTTCCGTGCTGCCGCCGCCCACATCCACATAAATATAATTACCCACGCGGTCTTCCATGCACTCCACATGGTTGTTATATATCAGCCGCGCTTCCTCCTGCCCATCTATCACCTCGATGCGGATGCCGGTATCTTTCCGTATCTTCTTGATAATGGCTTTCCCGTTCTTCGCGTCGCGGATAGCGGCCGTGGCGCAAGCCCGGTAGTCGGTCACCTCGTAAATCTTCAGCAGTTGCCGGAAAGCTTTCATCAGGCGACGCAGTTTGACGGTTTTCACCTCCGAGACCTTTCCCAAAGCAAACACGTCGAATCCCAACCGTAGCGGCACCCGGATCATCAGTGCCTTCGACAGGCGTTTATCGTTGTAAGGAATCTCGTTCTTTATCAGTAGCCGCACGGCATTGGAGCCGATGTCGACCGCCGCATAACATTTATTTTCCATCTTCTTAATCACAATTTATTATTCAGGTTTTACATCATCTATATACTCGTAACTCTTATACAATTCTTCCTGTGAGCGGAACAACGCTCCGTCGTCCACAGTCCAGGGACGGTTCTCGCCCGTGCCGTCCACAATGCTTCCCTTACAGTTGTCCCGAAGTCCGAAGTCAATCACCTTCCATAAGTCCGCTTTGATAAGCGGGTCGTAGACAGGCGTAACCACCTCTATCCGGTTGTCCAGATTGCGGGGCATCCAGTCCGCCGAGCCGATATACGTCTTGTTTTCTCCGCCTGCGGCGAAAATGAAGATTCGCGAATGTTCCAGGTAGCGGTCGATGATTCCGTTGATATGTATCGTCTCGCTCATGCCGGGAATGCCCGTTTTCAGCGAGCAGTTTCCACGCACCAGCATGTCGATGGGCACTCCGCAGGCCGATGCTTCGTAAAGTTTCCGCACCATGGTCAGGTCGGTGATATGGTTTACTTTAATCCGGATGTAGGCTATCTTGCCTGCAAGCTTGTTTTTTATCTCGGCATCGATTAGTTTGATAAACTTCCGCTTCATCTCGTTGGGAGATATCAGCAACTCCTGGAACGTGCCATGCAGATACGGCTTTTCGATGAAAGTAAAGACGGAGTTTACTTCGTGCACCACGTTGCGGGCGGCGGTCATCAGCATATAGTCGGTATACATACGGGCATTTCCTTCGTGGAAGTTGCCGGTGCTGATGCAGGCGATGTCATTGCCACTCTTCATGTTGATGTGGGTTATTTTAGAATGCACCTTCAGCCCCTCCACGCCGAAGATGACGTGGATGCCGGCATCCTGCATCTTCTTGGACCAGTCGATATTGGAGGCTTCGTCAAACCGCGCCAGCAGTTCGATGACCACCGTCACCTTCTTGCCGTTGCGGGCGGCACAGATAAGGGCTTTTACCACCTTCGAGTCTTTGGCAAGGCGGTAGAGGGTGGTTTTTATGCTCTTTACGTTTTTGCTGATGGCGGCTTCCTGCAACACGCGGATGTAGTAGTCGAAGCTGTGGTAAGGCACGTGGATAAAGCGGTCACCCTGCTGAATCAGTTTCAGAAGGCTTTCGCTGCTGTCCAGTTCCGGTTTGATAATCGGTTCCCAGGATGGATATTTCAAGTCTTGCCGTCCACAGTCCGGAAAAGACATCAAGTCCTTGTGGTTATGATATCTCCCGCTTCGGATTACTGTGTCGAGCTTGTCCAGATTCAGTTTGTTGAGGACGCGCTTCAGCAGGTCTTTCGGCATTTCAGCGTCATATATCACTCGCAGGGCGTCTCCCTTCCGGCGGCTTTTTACGCCTTTGGCTATCTTTTGCAGGATGCCGTTGCGCAGGTCATTGTCTATCTCCATCTCGGCGTCCTTGGTAAACTTGAAGGCATAAGCCTTGAAATCCACGTAGTTTAAGCCCGAAAAAATCATCGGGAGGCAATAGCGGACTACGTCGTCCAGATACATCAGGTAGCTTCTTCCCTCTTTGTCGGGCAGGCGGACGAACCGTCCGCACTCCGCAACGGGAAGCGCGATGAGCGCATAGTCGGAACATTTCTTTTCAGGCACCTGCATCTTGACGCCCATGTAAATGCTCTCGTCGGTTTCGTCGGTCAGTTGCTTTACTTCCGACAACCATACGGGACTGACGCAGCCGCTCAACTGCCGATGATAGAAAAGGCGGACATATTGCTGCTGGTCTTGGTCCAATTCGTTTTCGTTCAGCAAAAAGATGTTTTCTTCGCGCAGCAGCCGAGTCACTTCGTGTATGGCTTCAGCGTAGTCTTGGGCATAACGGCTGTTCAGGCGGTTGATTTGTTTGAGAAGTTGCTGCGCGTGCATCCGCTCCGAGTGCGCTTTCTTTTCCCCGCATTCGGCTATGCGGCTCAGCGTGGCCATGCGGACACGGAAAAACTCATCCAGGTTGTTCGAATAGATGCCGAGGAACTTTAACCGCTCCAGTAAAGGCACTTCCGGTTTCTCGGCTTCCTTCAGTATGCGGCGGTTGAAGTACATCCAACTCAAATCGCGGTCTACGTATGCTTCCAAAAGTTTCTTCTTGCTAATCATCTTATGACAATATCAGATACATTACCTAATAGGGATTTCAGATATTGTAGAGGAAACAGCAGAACGGGCGTTTTGTTTAATAGTCGGCTTATATTGTGATAAATTTTAGGCACGGATGCCACGGATTTTCACGGAAGTCTTTCAACTTATCCGTGTTTTTCCGTGGCATCCGTGCCTAAAAAAAGAGGTTTACGCGTTTTCAGCCAAACGGGAGGAAAGGGAGTTGAACACAGAGGCACAAAGACACAGAGTTTTTTAAGTCTGATAAGAAAAACTCTGTGTCTCCGTGCCTTCGTGTTCAATCTTCCCCAATATTAATAAGAGCGTGCAAATATCACGCGGCAGGGAGACGGCTTGCCGGTAACCATACATTTGCCCGGCTCTTTGTCTCCGGGGACAAACGTATCGAATGGAATGCAACGGATAGTCGCTTTCGTCTCTTCCTTAATCTTCTCTTCGGTTTCCGTCGTTCCGTCCCAATGGGCAAGGATAAATCCGCCTTCTTCAATCTTTTCTTTAAATTCTTCGTAAGTGTCGGCTGTTGTGATACGGCTGTTGCGGTAATCCAACGCTTTCTTATAGATGTTTGCCTGCATTTCTTCGAGCAAATCCTTTACGTATTCCTCGATGCCCTCGCAAGAACGCGTTTCTTTCTCCAAGGTATCACGACGCATCACTTCCATCGTGTTATTCTCCAGGTCGCGTCCGCCCATCACCAGACGTACAGGAACTCCCTTCACTTCATAGTCGGCAAACTTGAATCCCGGACGCTTGTTGTCGGCATTGTCATACTTCACGGAGATGCCCATCGACTTCAACTTGGCAACGATGCCTGCCACTTTCTCGTCAATCTTCGCCAACATTTCCGCATTCTTATAGATAGGCACGATAACCACTTGTATCGGAGCCAGATGCGGCGGCAATACAAGACCGTTGTCATCGGAGTGCGTCATGATAAGCGCTCCCATCAAGCGGGTGGAAACGCCCCAGGAAGTAGCCCAAACGTATTCCAGCTTATTCTCTTTGTTGACAAACTGCACATCGAACGCCTTAGCGAAATTCTGTCCCAGGAAGTGGGAAGTACCGCTCTGCAAGGCCTTTCCGTCCTGCATCATCGCCTCGATGGTATAGGTGTTAAGCGCTCCGGCAAAACGCTCGTTGGCAGACTTCACGCCCTTGACAACGGGCACCGCCATATATTTCTCGGCAAATTCACCGTATACGTTCAGCATTCTTACTGCTTCCTCCTCAGCTTCCTCACGGGTGGCATGTGCCGTATGGCCTTCCTGCCACAGGAATTCAGCGGTACGCAGGAACAGACGGGTACGCATTTCCCAACGGAATACATTGGCCCATTGGTTGCACAGGATAGGCAGGTCGCGGTAAGAATTAATCCAGTTCTTATACGTGTTCCAGATGATTGTTTCGGAAGTGGGACGGATAATCAGTTCTTCTTCCAGTTTAGCTGCCGGGTCCACCACCACGCCGCCGCCATTGGGGTCATTCTTCAAACGATAGTGCGTCACTACGGCACATTCCTTGGCAAAGCCCTCTACGTGTTCCGCCTCCCGGCTCAGGAATGATTTCGGGATAAGCAACGGGAAATAAGCGTTCACGTGTCCCGTTTCCTTGAACATATCGTCCAACTGACGCTGCATTTTCTCCCATATAGCGTATCCGTAAGGCTTGATAACCATACAACCGCGCACCGCCGACTGTTCTGCCAAATCGGCTTTCACCACCAACTCGTTGTACCACTGAGAATAGTTCTCACTACGTTTGGTAAGGTCTTTTAATTCTACTGCCATATTATTTGTTTTTTAAAGTTTTCGATTCGATTTCTAAACGGAGTGCAAAAGTACAAATTTCTGAGCGAAAAGCGTTGATTATCCAAACACTATTTTATCGCGACTCCTATAATTACGGGCAAAAACTCCGCCACTTCTTCAGCATGGGTGAAAAAATGTCCAATTCTACCTAAAGTTTGAAAAAATTTTACCCATTAAGAAAGAATCAAAAAATCTAAACTTGCACTCTCGAACAACAAGTAAAATCAACCAACTAAAATTTAATTGAAACATGAAAAAGAACAAACGACTTTTGTCAAATCTGCAAACATCTGCGGAAAAAGAATCAAAGGATAATGCATCCGCCGAACCTACCGTACCAACCTCTTCAAAGGATGCCGATGACGGAGAAATACTGCCGAAGCAACCGAAGAAATCCGGTGCGAAGTCCGATATTTTATTAGTAATGAGTGACGAAGTGCTCAGTAATATTTTATTTACTTCCCTTTCATCCGATTTCAGGATAACTGTCCTTCAGGATTCTGCGCAATTACTGACGGTTTCCGCTACCCTGACCCCGGAGACGATTATCATCGACGAAACAGTGAATGGAATCGGCGGAGACGAACTTTGTTCCAAGTTGAAGACCAATTCCGTATTTACCATCATTCCGGTCATTCTCATGATAAGTTCTTCTGATAACGAGAGTTACCTTCTTCACACTGCCTGCGGAGCCGACAGGCTGGAACCCAGAACGGTCGATATCTGCAAGTTCAAAGCCGATGTGAGTATGCTGATACACAATCACGTGCAACGGCAGAAGCAGGTCAAGCAGTTATTGGAGCAGAACGCATTTACCTCCCGATTCGCCTGCCTCATAAAAGGTGAAAAGGACGAAGATTTCATAAACCGGATAAATAATGTACTGGAAACGAATCTCTCCACCCCGAACTTCACCATCAACCGGCTTTCTTCGATAATAGGAATGAGCCGTTCGAATTTCTTTAAGAAAATCAAGAAGATCACCAAGATGTCTCCCGAGGAGTATATCATTGCCTTCAAAATAGAAAGAGCGAAAGAATTATTAGTCACGAGCCACTTCAACGTGACCGAAATATCCTCCAGTCTGGGCTTCTGCGATTCAAAATACTTCGGACGCAGGTTTAAAGATTGCTGCGGGGTCTCTCCTACGCAATACGCTAAGATACAATTAGGTAAGAATAATTGCTGAATGGGGTATTAAAGGGCGTAGAAGTAGATTGAACACAGAGACACTGAGGCACAGAGTTTTTTTAAGGACTAAAATAAGGATGCTGTGCCTCAGTGTCCTTTGTGTTCAATCTTTAAGGGATACGCACTGAAAGATGAAAAGTTAATGTGCAAATATGCCAATGTGCTAATATGTCAATGTACTAATGTGCAAATATGCCAATGTGCTAATATGCCAATGTGCTAATGTGCAAATATGCCAATGTGCTAATATGCCAATGTGCTAATATGCCAATGTGCTAATATGCTAATATGCCAATGTGCTAATGTGATAATATGCTAATGTGTAGATATGCCAATGCGTCAATGTCCTAATATCCCGGCGGTAGGATAGCGCAGTCGAAGGCTGAAGGCCTTCTATCTTATAGCCCAGGATAACATCCTGGGTAAAGATTTCTATCAACCCTTACGCCCTGTAAGGGCAAAAGCTTGGTATGTATGATTATGCCCTTACAGGGCGTAGATGTAGGGGGGGGACTTGGAGACCCAGGATGTTATCCTGGGCTATAAGATAGAAGGCTTTCAGCCTTCGGCTGCGCTATCCTGCCACAAGGGTATTAGCACATTGGTGCATTAGTATATTAGCCCATTAGTACATTGACACATTAAGACATTAGCCTATTAACACATTTGCACATTGTCACATTAGCCCATTATCACATTCTCCCATTATCACATTAGCATATTATCACATTAGCATATTATCACATTAGCATATTAGCCCATTAGCACATTGGCATATTAGCACATTGGCATATTAGCACATTGGCATATTTGCACATTAGCATATTAGCACCTTAACACATTAGCATATTATTTCTCTTGAATCCCCTGCTTCCGAAGCATCCGGAAATCCTCTTCATGCATACCGATATCATCCAATGGCCGGGCCTCGTTGTGGTCATTCAGATACACGCGGGGCTTTTCGGTAAACAGGGCGCTGGTCACGGATAAAGAATCATTCCGGTAAGGCGTCTCCACCCCACCCAATTCGAGCATCGTTTGGAAAAAGGATACGCTGGAAGATACGTTCTTCTGCTTATTCCCTTCCGCAGCCTGTTGCAAGGACGGATAGGCCTGCCGGTAACTGTCGGACATCCATATCACGAACGGTACATGTATCTGATAATAAGAAGGAACCGGAGACGCGTGGAGGAACAGATGCCGGTCGTCGTCAAAGATATCCTCCCCGTGGTCGGAAGTGTAAATCATGGCGGCATCCGCCTGCTGCTCTTGCAACAGATGGATAAGGCGCACCAGGAAATCATCCGTGTAGCGGATGGTATTGTCGTAGGCATTCACTAAATTATCCCTATACTTCACCTCCGCATCTGCCGGGAAATCGGGCGTGAAGTAAGCGCTGCCGGACGGATAGCGTTCGCGGTAATTGAAATGAGAACCGTAAGTATGCAGTACGATAAACTGCTTGGAAGCACCTTTTGCCAGCTCCGCTTCCACCAGTTTCAGGAGCTCGTCGTCCGACGGATTGTAAGTGGAGGACAGGGAATCTTCCTTGATGAAATCGTACGTATGCGCCTCCATCCCGAAGAAATCGATGAAAGAACGGTTATATCGCTGGTTCGAGAAGAAAGCCGTCCGGTAGCCCGCCTCGTTGAAAGCGGTAAGGATGCCCTTCTGATAATAAATCGTATTGAAATCATGCGCGGAGACAGGAGACATCAGCATCGGAACGCTCTTGTGGGTCGTATTGGATTCCGTCAGCACATGGGAAAAGGCCGTCAGCCCCTCCACGGTGGACAGGCGGGGATTGGTATCGCGCCCATAGCCGTACAAAGACCAGTTCAAGGCACGGGAAGTCTCGCCCACCACCATGACATACACCTCACGCCTCTCTGCCGGATGCGTGGCACGGGCATGATAAGTGAAATCGCGGGAAGTCTCCGCATAGTTCTGCGTCCGTGCCGTGCGCTGAAAGGCAAGCGCGATGTTGTAGCACACATTGGCGGGATATAAGTCGGACTTTATTTCGTAACGCTTATCCAGCAGATAGGCAGACCCCAGCGAGAGCAGTCCGATGAACAACGCCACCCACGCCCGTTTTCTCTCACGGCGGATGAAGGCTTCGGACAAGTTGCGCTTCCGCACGATGGATATCGTGGCGAAGATTAATGCCGGAATATACAGTACCACCACGATGACAAGCGCCGGAACCAGGTTGTCCAGCAATTCCAGCGCCTCGCTCGAATTGGTCGTCACCAGATTGAGGAACATATCCACCGCAATGATGCTCTGCCCGAAAAGGTAGAGCAACACAATCTGGAAAGCTCCGAAAAAGAGGAACACGAACAATATCCAGAACATCCTGCCGCAGTTCCTCGACAAGGTCATCACCAGATAATATACGGAAAGAGGCAACAGGATATTGCATATCTTAGCCACCAGCGGCATCGGTTCCGTGATACAGAGCGCGATGTTGGGGACTATCAGGATAAGCAGGAACATATAGAAGAGGTGTTCCTGATTATCAAACCATTTCTTGATTAACTTAAAAAGCTTCATTGATATTAAATATAAATCCGGTCTGGTGCTTTCCAAACCCTAAATCCAAACGTACATTCACTCTCTTCTTAAACTCCCAACGATAGCCTAAACCGTAGTTCGGGAGAATATGTTTTCCTTGGATATCCGAAATCTTCGGAAAGATGGTTCCCGCCCCTACCCATACGGCCACACCGTTGCGCTTCCAGACATGTTGGCGCAGTTCCACTTGGGCGTCCATCGAACATTTGTCCCGGTATCGCCCTTCATAATACCCGCGCATGGAATAGGAACTTCCCAACGTCGCCATCAGCCCCCACGGAGGATTGCCATAATTTAATAAGGTATGGAACTGCCCGGCCAGGATTCCCCCCTTCCACACGGGGTGATAATACCGGGTATCCAGTTCGGTACTGCTGAAAGCGTATTTATTCCCCATAAAACCGGGGCTGAACCGCTGGTCTATCCGCAGGTAATAACCCCGATAGGCATTGGTCAGGAAGTCGCGCGAGTCATAAAGAACCGAGAAGCCCGCACTCAGGTTGGTGGTACGCGCCTCCATCCCCTCCCAGAGTTCAGGATGCTCGAAATCATGTCCGGAGGTATAGTCGAAGACAGCCATCGGACCTACATAGAAGTTACGTGCCAGGCGGAACATAAAATCCACCTTCACCTGTGCCTGAAAACGGTCGTACTTGCTTTCGTTGGCATCGTCAGCGCCGTTATCATACCCCTTGCCCCAATAAAGGCTGGGGAAAGAATAGAAATACAGATTGTAATTCAGCCGGTAACGGTCGCGCGGGAACAAGTGATTACCGCGCACTCCCAGCAGATAGAACCCCACCGTGGACACATCGCCATACAGCGAAACATTGGACGGCGGAAGCAAGGTATCTTTCCGGTCGGCGCGATACAGACCGGCAGCCACCAGCCCCAGACCCAGTTTGGTGTCACTCGAAAAATGAGGACCGCCGAGAATGCTGAAATCAAACTTCTTGTTCTTATCCTCTTTATTGGCTTCATTGAAATAGTCCAGTACCTTCTTGAAAAAGCTTTTTTTAGCAGGAAGCGTATCCGGCACGGCAACAGACGAACTATCCGCCAACGCTTCCGTTTCGGCAGGATGCGATTGTGCATGGACAGTAGTAACCGTCAGCAGCGACATCACCCAAAGTAACCATTTTGTTTGTCTTGTATACATTTCTTTGAAAACTTCGGGTGCAAAGATAGTTTTTTATTATGGGGGTAGCAGCATAGCGAGTCGTCTTTTTGTCTCCGTTTCTTCTGTTTAAGTGTTTTAATATTCTCTTATCCGGTGTTTTTGTCCTTACTCTATATGTACCAAGACTTACTGTCAAAGTGACTGAACACAAACACACAAAGGTATAGAGCTCTTATTTTCAATACTATAAGACGCTCTATACCTCTGCACCTAATTATACTTCCTTTCGTCTATCACCTACAAACCACGTTGCAACTCAACGATTCCGTGATAGCCCCCTCTTTTTCATTCTTTAATTCTTTTATTCTTTAATTATTATCTCCCTTCCCTCACATTCACATCCTTAAACTCACCGCTTCGGGGATTTTCGGGGGAAACATCATAATTAGTCGTATAATACATGGAGAACTGGTCATCGTTATCGAAAACAACCTTTACGGAAAAGGTCTGACCATTTCCGTGCAAGGAGAAAGTGGAGGTCTCTTCGTCAACGCTCCATGTCATTTCGGCTGTTCGCTCCTGTCCGCCGGAGCGTTGGCGACCAGTGACTGTGCCGTCGGGTCTGATATCGTACGAGCATTCATCGCCTTCTTTTAAGATGTTCACCCACTCGCCGTTTTTCTTCTCAAAGCTTCCCGTAGTGTTCCATTTACCTACTAATTTATCTGCAAGGCTATCATCGTCCTTGCAACCCGGCAGCGTGATAATGATTGACGCCATGATTCCGAGTAAGAGGACCCGTAAATTAATTTTTCTACTATTCATAATTCTACCTGTTATTTATTAATTCTTTCATTATTAATTCTTTAATTTTTCAAATTATCTCTCCCTCTGCTGCACATCCTTGAACTCCCCCTCGCGAGTTTGTCCTATGGAATGGTCAAAAGTAATCGTATAGTGGATAGCGAACCGGTCGTCATTTTCAAAAACCACCTTCCCGGGATGTGTTTTCCCGTTATCCCGAATCAAAGTGCAGTCACCGGTCGCTTCATCAACGCTCCATTCCATCTCGACTTTCTGCTCCTGCCCGCTGTTGAGCTGGTAGGCGGACACTGTGCCGTCGGGTCTGAACTCGTACCAGCCCTTATCGCCTTCTTCGGACATTTTCACCCACTCGCCGTTCAGCTTCTCATAGCTTCCCGTAGTATTCCATCTGCCTATCATCTTCTCTGCAAGGCTCTTTTCTGCTTTGTCCTTACAACCCGGCAGTGCAACGGCGATTATCGCCATGATTCCGAGTAAGAGGACGCTTAACGTAATCTTTCTACTTTTCATAATTTTACTTGTTGTTTACTTATTGTTTATTTGTTGTTTACTTTCTTACGATAAATATCCCATCACCGCCGTCTCCTGCACCGCAATCGGCAATGCAAGCAACACGATAAGCGACAAAAACATAATTCTTTTCAACATATTATCCATAACTTTGATAAATTCTTGGGGAGTAATCTCTGGAGGATTGAAAGGATAAGGCTCCTTCAGACCGGGATTCTGTTTCCTCAACTCCAGGTTGCTGGTGATGTAGCGCACCAGGTACTCATGACTCTTACGAAGTTTGCCCTTCTGATGACGAAGACAGACCACAAGCCCGACGATAATAACCAAAAGGGAAACCACGAGCAACAGCAGCACCGGCACGAGAATGCTCCCCGAGTCGATGTAAGTTGCAGCGCCGCCTGTTTCTTCGGCACACACCGAAGCAGGCACGCAGAACACAGACAAGAGGAATATAAATAAGGAAAAAGATCCGATGGATTGCTTATTTCCTATTTTATTATAGGAGACGCGGGTCAGAAAAGCCCTCCTAACCTCTGCCCGATAACGATTAAATATGTCCATTACTCTTCTCCTCATTTGAATGACATGTTTTGTTTTTTGTATGCGGCTCAAAAGTAGAGAAATTTAATTTTATCACTAAAGTTTTTTAGGCACTTGTTGTCCCAAAAAATCCCGCATGTTGTCCCAAAAAATCCCGCAAGGCTCTTATCTTGTTTATTTCCAACGATTTATAAACTTACTCAAAAACCATCAAAATCATGCCATATTCCTTCGAAAAACGCCGATACAAAGTGATGGCGAAGGCAAACATTCTTTCCGTATGCTTTGTTCATTGTGTAATTATACAAAGAATGGCGTAGAATATGAAGACAGCAATGGACATTCCGGATAAGGAAGGACGGAAAAGACTCGTAATCGTAGGTGGCGGATTCGGAGGATTGAAACTGGCAAGAAGACTGAAGAGCGATAAGTTCCAAGTTGTCTTGCTGGACAGGAACAACCACCACATTTTCCAGCCCCTGCTCTACCAGGTGGCAACGGCAGGCATCGAGCCCAGTGCCATCTCCTTTCCTTTCCGCAAGGTTTTCAAGAAACGGGAGCACTTCCACTTCCGCATTTGCGAAGCGCAACGTGTGATTCCGGAAAACGATTTGCTGGAAACCTCTATCGGCACCATAGCCTATGATTATCTGGTCATTGCCACCGGATGCGATACGAATTACTTCGGCAACGGGGAGATGGAGCGGCAGACGATGGCGCTGAAAAGCACGTCGGAAGCCCTGTATAACCGTAACCGGATTCTGGAAAGCTTCGAACAGGCACAGAATACGGCGAATACCCGTATCCGCAATCAACTGATGACCTTCGCCATCGTGGGAGGAGGTGCCACGGGCATCGAACTGGCAGGCGCGCTGGCGGAAATGAGAAAATTCGGTTTGCCGCAAGACTACCCTGACCTGAACATCGACAAGATGCGCATCGTCCTCATCGACGGTGCTTCCCGTCTGCTGTCCGCCTTCTCGGAAAAATCCTCGCGCGACGTCACCGACTACCTGAATAAGCGGGACGTGGAAATCCTGTTGAACGCGCGCGTCCTCAGCTACGAAAACGATTGCCTGTCGCTAAGCGACGGCACCCGGATAGAGACCAAGAATGTTTTCTGGGTGGCGGGCGTCAAGGCCAACAGCCTGCAAGGCTTGCCGCCGGAAGTCTACGGGCCGGGAAACCGCCTGCGGGTGGACAGCTACAACCGCCTGTACGGACACACTAACATCTTTGCCATTGGCGATACCGCCCTGATGATTTCCACCGATTTCCCGAAAGGCCATCCCCAAGTGGTGCAACCCGCCATTCAGCAGGCCCGAAGGTTGGTCAAGAACCTGCGGCGAATGGAAGAAGGCCTGTCCCTGCAACCGTTTGTGTACCATAATAAAGGTTCGATGGCAACCGTCGGACGCAATCATGCCGTGGTGGAACTGAAAAGATTGCGCTTCGGAGGATTCCTGGCATGGGCAGTGTGGCTGTTTATCCATCTGATGAGCATTGTGGGAGTGAAAAACCGTTTATTCATCTTTGCCGACTGGATGTGGAGCTACTTCACGTACGATCCTTCCCTGCGAATTATCATCAAACCCTTGAAGCGAGAGTGAACTTTTTATTTACACTTGTGATTTTATTTACCCAATATCTTCCATCTTTTATAAATTTAATCTATATTTGCAGACAACTACTATTTAAGCGAATGGATTTTTTTTTATAAACACAGTAAAATAAAAGAAAGTATTATGAAAAAGTTCAATTTGAA
>ENA-OYYE01000524-OYYE01000524.1-human-gut-metagenome-genome-assembly--contig:-NODE-524-length-19654-cov-8.914639_pt1 | contig 19654 bp, 17 predicted proteins | sample MGYA00243244_ERZ653437 | MGnify/ENA primary metagenome ERZ653437 (study PRJEB26926, sample SAMN06165130) | human gut metagenome | biome: ENVO:00009003; feature: ENVO:2100002; material: ENVO:00002003...
TGTATGAAATTAATTTGAATATCCTAATTCGGCGAGCACTTCATTGCTGATGTCGATGCTGGGCGAGGCGAAAATAATGCTCGATGCGGTGGCGCGGTCTACCACTACGGCATAGCCTTCCTGCACCGCAATCTCCTTGACGGCATCGTAAATGGCGTCTTGGATGGGCTGCATCAGTTCTTCGCGTTTCTTGAACAGTTCGCCTTCGGGACCGAAGTACTTGCGGCGCAGTTCGGCTGCCGACTTCTCCTTGGCTACGATTTCTTCTTCCCTCTTTGCCTTTTGCGCATCCGAAAGTGTCTTGATAGCGGCCTGGTAGCTGTCGAACAGCGACTTGGCTTCCTTGCTCAGCTTCTCTACTTCGTCCTGCCATTGCTTGGTGGCCTGGTTCAGTTGTTCGGTGGCGTTCTGGTAGGCAGGGATGTTCTTCAGGATGTATTCCGTATCAATCAGGGCGAACTTCTGCGCCTGGGCTGTGATGCCTGCGGCAAACAGCAGAAACATAATTAAAATACTCTTTTTCATAACGTTCTGGTTTTAGTTAAACAATTAGAATTCCTGTCCCAGGATGAAGTGGAACTGGCTGCCGCCGTATTCCTTCGATCCGAGAACCTTGTCGAAACCGTAAGCCCAGTCGATACCCATCATACCAATCATAGGCAGGAAGATACGGACACCGATTCCGGCAGAACGCTTCAAGTCAAACGGGTTGAACTTATTCACATCATACCATGCATTACCGGCTTCGACAAAAGTTAACGCATAAATACTGGTACTTGTTTCCAGCATCAGCGGATATCTTAATTCCAAACCGAGACGTGTATAGGCATAACCCTCGTGGCCGTACGGCGTCAAAGAGCTGTTTTCATATCCGCGCAGGGCGACACTCTCCGTTGCGTAGCTGGAATATCCGGTCATACCGTCGCCACCTACGTCGAAAGTCTCGAACGGAGATTTCTTGTATTTGTTGTAGTGTCCCAGCAAGCCGAATTCCACGCGTCCCATCAGCACCGGCGTGCGCTTTACGGAAATCGGGTCCATCAGCGGGATATAGATTTTGGATTTGAATTTCCACTTGTGATATTCAATCCAGCGGTGCATCTTGTTCATGTCGTCCTGGTTGCTGGTACTGTACTTGCTGTAATCGGTACCGTCGAACAACGAATAGGGAGGCGTTATCTGTGCCGACAACGAGAACTCGGAACCTTGGCGCGGATAAATCGGATTGTCGATAGAGCTGCGCGACAGGGTGAGGTTGATGCTCAGGTTGTTGCACTTACCGTTGGTTACGGGGAAGTATTGCCAGTCTTTCAGGATGTAGCGCTGGTAAGACAATTCGGCGGTGAACTGGAAGTAGTCATCCGGCCATTTCAGTCGTTTACCGAACATCACGGCGAGTCCCCACATCTGGATGGACTTGTCGGGGTCGTAATAGTTCTCGTAGTTGTTGTAGTTGCCGTAGTTGTACATACCATAGCCGTACATGCCGCTGTAATAGCTGTTGTAGAAGCTATTCATGTAAGCGGAATTGTAGTAACGGCTACTGATATCAGTCTGGCGCGAATAGAATGCCGATACGGAGAACGCATTCGGGCGTTTGCCTCCGAACCACGGGTCGTAGAATGAAACGCTGTACGACTGGTAGTATTTTGCATTGGTCTGTCCGCTGATGGTCAGCGTCTGGCCGTCACCTTGCGGGAGGATACCGCGGTAGTTCTCGCCCGGATGCAGCAGGTTGGCAAGCGAGAAGTTGGTGAACTTCAAGCTCAACTTACCGATGATACCGGTCTGTCCCCAACCGGCGGAGAATTCCACCTGGTCGTTGGCTTTCGACACGAGGTCGTAGCCGATGTCTACCGTACCGTCTTCGGGCCGCGGCTGGATGTCCGGCTTGATTTGTTCGGGGTCGAAGTGTCCCATCTGCTGGATTTCACGCATGGAACGCATCAGGTCTTCACGGCTGAACAGTTGCCCGGGACGTGTACGGAGCTCGCGGCGAACGACGTTCTCGTACAGGCGGTCGTTACCTTTGATGCTGACGTTATTGATGGTGGCCTGGCGTCCTTCGTAGATACGCATTTCCAGGTCGATGGAGTCGCCTACGATGTTTACTTCCACGGGTTCGAGCGAGTAGAACAGGTAACCGTTGTTGTAATACAGGTTGCCGATGGCGTCTTCGTCCGTAGAGGTACGCTCTTCCAGTAACTTCTGGTTGTAGACGTCGCCTTTCTTCATACGCAGCAGGTAGTTCAACTGTTCCGAAGGATAGAGGGTGTTGCCCACCCACGTCACGTTGCGCAGATAGTACTTCTGACCTTCTTCTATCTCCAGGTAGATGTCCACCGTGCGGTCGTCGTAGGGCTTGATGCTGTCCTTGACGATGATGGCGTCACGGTAACCCAGTTCGTTATATTTGTCGATAATCAGTTGCTTGTCGGCCTCGAAGTTCTCTTCCACAAACTTCTTGGTGCGGAACAGGTTCAGCAGTTTGCCTTTCTCGTTGGTCTTCTTCATGACCCTTTTCAGTTTCTTGGTCGGGATAGCCTCGTTGCCCACAATGGTGATGTTGTGCACTTTCACCTTCTCCTTCTTGTCGATGTCGATGTCTACCAATACCTGGTTGGCATTGTTCGGATCGTCTTTCTGGGTGATGATGATGTCGGCATTCTTGAACCCCTTGTCGTCGAAGTAGCGCTTGATGAGGGTCTTGGCGCGGTCGATGTGGTTCGGCGTAATCTGATTGCCTTTAATCAGCCCGACACGTGCTTCGAGGTCTTCTCGTTCGGACTTCTTCACACCGTGGAAACGGATGTCGGACACACGCGGACGCATCGTCAGGTGAATCGTAATCCAGATTTTGTCTCCTTCGATTTTGTCGGCCGTAATCTGTACGTCAGAGAAAAGTCCGTGACGCCAATAGCGTTTGCACGCCTGGGTGATTTCGTCGCCCGGCACGGTAATGAGCTGTCCCTTGGACAGGCCGGACAGGCCGATAATCACATAATCTTCATAATTACTGGCTCCTTCCACCTTTATATCGGCTATTTCATACTTTTTAGGAGTGCCCGAGTAAAGTATGACCGGTTTCTCGGCTTCATCGGTATTGATTGTATCTTGCGCAGCGCTGGACAGTGCACAGCCGAAAAGGCAGATAAACGTTACGAGTATGGAGAAAATACGATATTGCATTTATATTACTGATTAAATATGTTTGAGTTAACTGATTTGTTCACTGGTTTTGCCGAATCTCCGTTCACGCTTCTGGTAATCGGATATTGCCCGGCGCAATTCCTTCTCGCGGAAGTCGGGCCAGAACGTATCGCAGAAATAGAGTTCGGAATAGGCGCATTGCCACAGCAGGTAGTTGCTCAGGCGTACTTCGCCGCCGGTACGGATTAGCAAATCCGGGTCGGGCATGAAGCGGGTGGTGAGGTGCTGTGAAAGGGTTTCACTGTCGATTTCCTCGGGCTGCAACTCTCCTTTCTGTACGAGCGTCGCAATCTGACGGGCGGCTTCGGTAATCTCCCAGCGGGAAGAATAACTGAGGGCCAGCACAAGACACATGCCCGTATTCGCCGCGGTATGTTCTACGCACGCCGTCAAGCGCTCCTGTACCTGGAGAGGCAACTTGCGGATGTCTCCGATAATCCGGAAACTGATGTTGTTCTTCATAAACGTCTCTTCCTCGATGGAGTCGAACAGAAGCGCCATCAGCGCGGCGATTTCATCGGAGGGACGATTCCAGTTTTCGGTGGAGAACGTGTATAAGGTGAGATATTTGATACCCAGTCTTGCCGCTTCCTCTGCAATGACATGCACGGTTTCGGCACCTGCCTGATGTCCGAAGCTACGCTCGCGTCCGCGTTGCTTGGCCCATCGCCCGTTGCCGTCCATGATGATTGCCACGTGTTGGGGAATCCGGTTGTAATCGATATCTTCTGTATTTAGCATCTTTCTATACTTACTCTATTGGTTGCTGTCTTTTGCCTATACATTATTATATTAGGAGTTTTCCCAATAAACCATGCTTATTGTATCTTGAATCCTAACCGGTTGAGGCGGCCGCGCCAAACGGAGGTTTCCTTGCCGTCTCCGGCGAATATCACCCAAATGTAATTATCCGCATCCACGGTTATGGAGTAGGGAACTGCAATGCCCTTGAATTCTTCGGGCAGCAGGAATTTCCTTTCTGTCTTCTTCCAGGTAAGGCCGGCGACAGATGAATATATAGCATCGAGCTTGTTGTCTTCTTCGCTGCCGAACAAGTAGAACGTGTCTCCATAATACATGCAGACGGGATTGTGCAGGTAGGGACAAGCCGCGTCGTAGCTGGTGGTTATCATGTCGGTCCATTCGCTGCCGTTCATCGAGAACCAGGGTACGGTCAGTTCAGGGTATTGTGGATTAGGCGTTCCGCTTACCAGCATTACCTGTGACAGGTTGTTCACATTGGTAAAGGTGGTATAATAGACGTTCTCTTTCGGGAAATTAGCATCGAGGGCGGTAAGAACAGGAGTGCCGTCGGCATTCTGTAACCATGTCTTGCCGTTTTCGCTAATGCAGGAATATCCGTCGGCTGTAATCCCGGTGAGTTTGTCGGGGAAGCCGGCTATCAGGTTGACGATGTTGTTGCCAAGTCCGGTTTCAGCCGTCCAAGTTTCTCCGTCGGAGGAACTGTACACTTCGTTGTTGTCGGTTACGACATACAGCGATTGGGTGTAGTCGCTTTTGGATTTGTTGGTCTTCCGGAAGTTGACGAGCGTGTTTAGTCTGGCTCCTGCCGGGAATGTGGAAACCGAGGTGGAGTTCCATCCGAACTTATCGGGCAGGGTAGATGTGTGATAGGCAGTGCCTGTTTCCGTATATACCCATAATTCGTTGTTCAGTATCACCGATTTCTGGTTACCCGTAAGGGTGGGAGCGAATGCACTCAGGTTATGCCATACCAGTGAATCCGGGTCTACCGTGTGCTTGTTGACTTTCAGCGTGTATTCGCGGTAGGTTCTCCCGTCGGGCGCATGTACCTTGAACTTCATGCCGCTTTCGTTGTTGACGGCGGGAAGAAGGTCTACGGAATCGGTCCTGATAAATAAGGTGTCGCTTACTCCGGCGGTAATCCATCCGGCTACGGTGAATGTGTCAATCAGTATGCGGTCGATAATCGTATCCGAACCTACCGGCAGAGAGTCTCTGTTGTAAATCACCCGGTTGATCTGGTCGATGGTAAATGTGTAATGTTTGCCATATATCGTGTCGAGGCCAAAAGCGTATACGGTCGCATCGGAGCTATATTCTACTGTATTATCTGAGTCAAGGCACGAGCTTAATGCGATTGATACAAAAAGAAAACCCGCGATGATTGCTAAAAACTTTATTCTCATTTGAAAGATAGTGTTTATTTACAAGTTGCAAAAATAGGAACATTTTTTTCTATAAACAGCTTTATCGGCAAGTTTTATATAAAATTATAGATAATATAGCTGTTTTTCTCGATAAAAAAGCCCGCAAATAAGGCTTTTAGCCCAATCTCGCGGCGATGTAATGCCGAAAGTTCCGTCCGAAGGTTTGTTCGGTGAGGTAGGGAGTTTTAGCGCTTATTTCAGGCGATTTAACACCGCTTTGTAATAATTCGGGGCTTTCTTCCACATAAATCTCGTCCCATAATCCGGCGTCAATAAAGGATTGTAACAATTGGCTGCCGCCTTCTACCAGCAGCGACTGGAGCCCGCGGCGGTGCAGGACTTCCAGGACTTGCGGGAGAATGTCGCGGTGGTAATCGACTTGTATGCATTCCGCTCCGGGGCATTCTTCGTCCGCCTTTTCGGTAAAGAGGAGGGTGGGGACACTTCCGTCGAACAGACGCAGTGTGTCCGGTAAGGTGCGGAAGCGATCTAAAACGACACGAACCGGTGAGGGGCCGTACCAATGGCGTACGTTCAGGCTGGGATTATCGAGGAGTGCGGTGCGTGTGCCTACCATGATGGCGCTGTGCTCGGCACGCTTTTTATGTACCAGCATCGAGGTCAGGGGGGTGGAAAGGATAACCGGGCTTCCGTTTTCACGGATGCGGTCGAGGTATCTGTCTTGCGATTCCGCCCATTTCAGGGTGATATAAGGACGGTGAAGCGTGTGGAAGGTGATGAAACGCCGGATGAGATACCGGCATTCCTTTTCGAGCACGCCGACTATTACTTCGCGGCCCGCATCTTGCAGTTTGCGGATGCCCTGTCCCGCTACCCGTGCGAAAGGGTCCTGGCAGCCGATGACGATGCGCGGAATCTGTTTCTCGATAATCAGGTCGGCACAAGGAGGCGTTTTGCCGTAATGCGAACAAGGTTCGAGGCTGACATAAATGGTGGAGCGCTTGAGCAGGGATTCGTCTTTGACGGAACGAATCGCATTGACTTCGGCGTGTGCCTCGCCGCAACGGATATGATAACCTTCTCCGATGATTTTTCCATCGCATACGATAACCGCTCCCACCATCGGGTTGGGAGCTACATTGCAAAAACCGTTTTGCGCCAGTTGGATGCAGCGGCGCATGTACTTTTCTTCTTCCATAAGTTGCTTAGGGACTTCGAAGTGCAAAAAAGACCGCGTTTTGATAAAAACAAAGTCGCGAACTTTGTTTTAGTCGCAACTTGCATTATTTTTGCAGCTCGAAAAGTCCGAATATCATGAATATTTCCGTTTCTTCCATTCGTGGCGCATTGCAGCAATGCTACCCTGCGCAGGAAGCCGCTAACTTATCCCGCATCGTCTGTTGTGAGATGCTGGGGCAAAGCACGGTCGATTATTATTTGGGCAAAGATATAACTTTATCTTCAAAAGAAGCGCAGGAATTGGATGGCATTCTTGCCCGACTGTGCAATTTTGAACCAGTTCAGTATGTGCAGGGGACGGCGCGGTTCTTCAATCGCTCGTTCCGGGTGGCGCCGGGAGTATTGATTCCCCGTCCCGAAACGGAAGAACTGGTCGAGATAATGTTAAAGGAAATCGCGCCGGATTCGCGCATCCTCGATATCGGTACGGGGAGCGGATGCATTGCGGTCACCCTCTCCAAAGAACTTCCGGAGGCGGATGTGGCGGCATGGGATGTATCGGAAGAAGCGCTCGGGATTGCACGTCTCAATAATGAAGAACAAAAGACGTCTGTCCGTTTCTTTCGAAGGGATGTGCTGACGTATGTTCCGGAACTTAACGAGCAGTATGACGTGATTGTGAGCAATCCGCCCTATGTCACCGAGTCGGAAAAAAAGGATATGGAGCGTAATGTGCTGGATTGGGAACCTTTTCAGGCGTTATTTGTTTCGGATAATAATCCCTTGATTTTTTACCGGGGCATTGCGGAACTGGGCAGGTCGATGCTGTCTGCCGGCGGCCGGCTTTATTTTGAAATTAACAGGGCCTTTGGAAAAGCTACGGAAACCATGCTCCTTGAGCAGGGTTACAGCCATGTCCGGGTCATAAAAGATATTTCCGGGAACGACCGGATTGTAATAGCTGAACGATGATAGAAATAACAGAAACAGAAGCATTAAGCCGCGTGGCTGCCTATTGCTCCACAGCGGAACATTGCCGGGCTGAAATTACGGAGAAACTGCAACGCTGGAGTATCCCTTATGATGCGATAGACCGCATCCTCGCCCGGTTGGAACAGGAGAAATATATCGACGAAGAACGTTATTGCCGTGCTTTTGTCAGGGACAAATATCGTTTCGACAAATGGGGAAAGGTGAAGATCGGTCAGGCGCTTCAGTTGAAAAAAATACCGCAAAGCGTCTATTTCCCCTTTCTGAACGAAATAGATGAGGAAGAATATCTTTCCATTCTGAGTGGACTTTTGGCGGCGAAGCGCAAAAGCGTCCGTGCGGAAAACGAATACGAACGGAATAATAAACTGGTGCGCTTTGCACTGAGCAGAGGGTTCGAAATGAAAGATATTCGTCGTTGTATTCCGATTTCTGATGAAAATGAGTCTTTGGAGTAAAAAATATCCGCATTCTTTTTTTTATTCTCATAAGCTTTCCGTATTTTTGTACCATAATTTATCATAATAGTTAGTTTTGCTATGAAAACTTTAGAAAGATTGTTTGCAGAAAAGTTGCTGAAGATAAAAGCGATTAAACTACAACCCGCTAATCCCTTTACTTGGGCTTCCGGGTGGAAATCTCCGTTTTATTGTGATAACCGTAAAACTCTTTCATATCCTTCTCTCCGTAATTTCGTAAAGTTGGAAATTACACGTCTCATTCTGGAACGTTTCGGCCAGGTGGATGCCATTGCCGGTGTGGCAACGGGAGCAATTCCGCAAGGCGCTTTGGTGGCGGACGCGCTGAACTTGCCGTTCGTATACGTACGCTCTACGCCGAAAGACCACGGATTGGAGAATCTGATTGAAGGAGAACTTCGTCCGGGTATGAAAGTGGTGGTGGTAGAAGACTTGATTTCTACCGGGGGAAGCAGCTTAAAGGCTGTCGAAGCTATCCGCCGTGACGGTTGTGAAGTAATCGGTATGGTTGCCGCTTACACTTATGGATTCCCGGTTGCCGAAAAGGCGTTCAAGGATGCCAAAGTGCCTTTGGTGACACTGACCAATTATGAAGCGGTGATGGAAGTCGCCCTTCGCACAGGCTATATCGAAGAAGAAGATGTGGCTACGCTGAACGAATGGCGCAAAGACCCCGCACATTGGGATGCCGGAAAATAAGATTTTACATTATAAATATGACATGACAAAAGAGCCGTTCGGATGGAAACTGTCCGGATAGTTCTTTTTGTTGTTTAAAGACATGGAAATATGACTAAATTTGAAAGCTCGGTGAAGATGATAGCTGCTTCGCAGGAAGCAGTGTATACGAAACTCTCCAATCCAAATAATCTGGAGAAGGTGAAAGACCGTCTTCCGCAGGATAAAGTGAAAAATCTCACTTTCGATGAAGAAAGTTTATCGATAGAAGTACCTCCCGTAGGGCGGATTACCTTGCGGGTGGAGGAAAAAGAACCTTGCAAGTGCATTAAGTATGGATCGACTACGTCTCCGCTGCCGTTCAACTTGTGGATACAGATTGTGCCGGTCACGGAAACGGAATGTAAGATGAAACTTACCGTCGCAATAGAACTGAATCCGTTTATGAAGGCAATGGTGCAGAAACCTTTGCAGGAAGGACTGGAGAAGATGGCGGAAATGCTGTCGTTGGTAGATTATTGTTCTTAACCCTTTAATACAGATTATCGTGGCTCAGAAACTTTGGGAAAAATCCGTTCAGGTAAATAAAGATATAGAACGCTTTACGGTGGGACGCGACCGCGAACTGGACCTCTATTTGGCAAAGCATGATGTGTTGGGCTCTATGGCGCATATCACGATGCTCGAAAGTATCGGTTTGCTGACGAAAGAAGAACTTGCCCTATTGCTTGCCGAACTGAAAGCTATCTATGCGACTGCCGAACAGGGAGAATTTGTAATAGAAGAAGGAGTGGAAGACGTGCATTCCCAGGTGGAACTCATGCTGACGCGCAAGTTGGGCGATGTAGGCAAGAAAATACATAGCGGACGCTCCCGCAACGACCAGGTGCTTTTGGACTTGAAATTATTCACCCGCACCCAGTTGAAGGAGATTGCCGAGGCTGTGGAGCAACTGTTTCATGTGCTTATTATGCAAAGCGAGCGTTATAAGAACGTGTTGATGCCGGGCTACACCCATTTACAGATAGCCATGCCGTCGTCTTTCGGACTTTGGTTCGGTGCGTATGCCGAGAGTCTGGTGGATGATATGCTTTTCCTGCAAGCAGCCTTCAAGATGTGCAACCGGAATCCTTTAGGCTCGGCTGCGGGCTACGGTTCTTCCTTCCCGTTGAACCGCACCCTGACAACTCGCTTGCTGGGATTCGATTCCATGAATTATAATGTGGTCTATGCCCAGATGGGACGAGGTAAGATGGAACGTAATGTTGCCTTTGCCCTGGCGAGCATTGCGGGTACAGTCTCCAAACTCGCTTTTGACGCCTGCCTGTTCAACAGCCAGAATTTCGGTTTCGTCAAATTGCCCGATGAGTGTACCACAGGTTCCAGTATCATGCCGCACAAGAAGAACCCGGACGTGTTCGAGTTGACGCGTGCCAAGTGCAACAAGCTCCAGTCGTTGCCCCAGCAGATAATGATGATTGCCAATAACCTGCCTTCCGGCTATTTCCGTGATTTGCAGATTATCAAGGAAGTCTTTCTGCCGGCTTTCGACGAGTTGAAAGACTGTCTGCGGATGACAACTTATATTATGAACGAAATAAAGGTGAACGAGCACATCCTCGACGATGATAAATACCTCTATATCTTCAGTGTAGAAGAAGTGAACCGTCTGGTGCGCGAAGGTATGCCCTTCCGCGACGCCTACAAGAAAGTAGGGCTGGATATCGAAGCCGGCAACTTTACCCATAATAAAGAGGTGCACCACACCCATGAAGGCAGTATCGGCAATCTTTGCAACAATGAGATTTCCAGTTTGATGCAGAAAATCATCGAAGGCTTTAATTTCGAAACGATGGAGCAGGCAGAAAAACTTCTGCTGGGTCGCGCAGAATAATTCCGGAATGCCGTTTATCCTTTTGGCAGAGAGATAAACGGCATTCTTCATGTGCTTTTTTCTTTGAAAAGTTTGGCTGTAACCCGGAAACTATTTATCTTTGCATCCGTTCTCCGGAAACCTGCGGAAATAGCTCAGTTGGTAGAGCATAACCTTGCCAAGGTTAGGGTCGCGAGTTCGAGTCTCGTTTTCCGCTCTCTTTGAAAGGATGCTCGAATGGTGGAATGGTAGACACGAAGGACTTAAAATCCTTTGGCCATTGCGGCTGTGCGGGTTCAAGTCCCGCTTCGAGTACGAAGAAAGCCTCAAAATCGATTGGTTTTGAGGCTTTTCTTATATGTAGATTCTACTCTTGTCCTACTTCATCGAACGGGTAGCAGAACCCTCTTCCCCATCTTCGGGATTCTTACTGAAGATAGCATGAATCAGTTTCGTGTCGAATTTAGGAGTACGGTCATAATAGTAAATGCCGTTTTGCTCTTGTTCCACATCCGTCAATTGGGTGTAGCAATAACCCCATACATGGTCTTTCAGTTTAAGGATACCGTCTATCTGACCTTGCAGACGTTTCAGAAACTCTTTTTCGGTCTTGGGTGGTGTGCCGTATCCCCATGACTGGGTGTTGGAGTTACTCTTGTCCTGGCCTTTCACCCATTTGATGCCGCCTACTTCATCAATCAGGTAAGGCATCTTGCCGTCATATACGGGAAAGTCGTAGACATCATTGTGGCGCGGACCGTTGAAGCCGATATTGGCAACCGGAAGTCCGGTGGCATAGTTGGGCGTCTGGAAGAACTTGCCGTCTTTGTAAATGATATCTTTCAGCTTGGCAGGGTTCTGCTCGTAGTTGTGCACGGTCCAAATGTCCGTTTTGATATGGCAACCGCCACTGGCATCGTTTATCGGGCGGGTAGGGTCGAGCGATTTGGTCAGATTGTATAAATCCGTTGTAAAACGGGGATATTGCACCCGGTCCGGCCACCATTCCTCGTTCATTGGCGTCCAGATTAGTAAGGAGGGGTGATTACGGTCGCGCAGCACCAGTTCCGACCATTCTACCAGGAAGTTCCGGGCTACTTCAATGCTATTGGCATCCATTCCCCAACTCGGAGCTTCTCCCCAGGTGATGTATCCCAATTTATCCGCCCAATAGTAGAAGCGTTCTTCGAATGCCTTCTGATGCAGGCGAGCGCCGTTGAAGCCGGCAGCCATGGAAAGCTCGATATCACGTTTGAGGGCCTCGTCGGTAGGAGCTGTCCAAATGCCATCGGGATAGAAGCCCTGGTCAAGTACCAAGCGCTGGTAGTAAGGCTGATTGTTCAGATAAATCTTGTTCCCTTCGATGTGCACCTTCCGTATGCCGATGTAAGACGAAACTTCATCGATGACTTTGCCTTCCGGGTCAATCACCTGATAGGTGATATCATATAAGAAAGGAGATTCGGGCGACCAAAGCTTGACCTTCTTTATCGGAAGCACGGCTACGGAACTGTTTGTACCTTTCACGGTAGCGGTAGCAACCACTTTATTTCCATCTTTCAACATTATTTTCAGTCGATTGGGGCCATCGCTGAAGAAAGCAGGCCATACGACTACCTGCTCCTGGTCGACATCGGCAATCGTTTGTACGGACTTTAGTCCGGAAGGGTGGACCGCTTCCATCCATACCGTCTGCCAGATGCCGGTGGTGCGGGTATAGTTGCAACCGTAGGAGCCGAACTGCAAACTCTGCTTCCCGGCACTCTGCATTCCCGAACGCAGGTCACTGGATGCACGTACCACCAGATGGTGTTTCTTTCCCGGAGTTACCCACTTGGTGAGGTCGATGCTGAACGAAGAACTACCGCCGAAATGACGGCCTGCAAGAGCACCATCAATGTAAATTTCCGAGTTAAAGTAAACCGCCCCGAAGTTCAGCAATATATTCTTTCCCGTCCAATCCTGCGGAATGCTGATTTCTCTGTGATACCAGATGTGGTTGATAAAGTCCTTGTGTCCTACGCCGGACAGGCTGCTCTCCGGACAAAAAGGCACGGTTATCTTTCCGTCGAAAGACGTGGCTTGCGGGTATCCCTGCTCCTGTCCCGAATTGGCGAAGTCAAAAGTATAATCCCATTCACCGTTCAGGTTCATCCAAGTTGCCCGCTCAAATTGTGGACGGGGATACTCCTTCCGGGGAATGTCTGCGGCATTGCACAGAAATGTCATGCCCGTAGCCAATGCGGCTGCAATGAAAATTCTCTTTATTTCCATACTCTTTATAATATTAAAGTGTTATTTCCTCGTTTGCAAACATACACAAGTTTATCCGAAAGTATTAGTAATATAAAGCCAAAAAATGAAACTTTTCACTCATTTCCTTTTATCATTAACAGACTTCTCTTCTAAATTCTCTTTTCCTGCTTTCTTTTATAAATAAAGCAGCCGGAATCGCTCAAACTAAGCAATCCCGGCTGCCGCCTAAAACAAAATAACCGCTGTTACCTGTCGTTTATTATTAAAGTCGTATACGTACCATCGACGGAGCGCCAAGTTCCTCCCGCTCCAGCACTTCTATCTGTCCACTTTGTTCCAATTCAAATAGTGCAGGATAAACCCGTAATTTTTCTGCACCTGAATTTCGGATGATATCTTCTACTGGAACCTTGTCGGAAGAAGAACGGATGTAATCAATGATTTTCTGAGTATCTAAAACCTTGTAATTCATCTATTGCAATTTTTTCAAACATTCTATATTTCTCTGTTTCCTCTTTCCGTCAAATATCCATCCCCATTTATTGAAATACTTGACCACAGAGCACAAATGATATTTCAGTAGTTTTTTATTCTTATAAGAGCCCTTTTCGTATTCATGGTAAATCGAAACAAAAGGATAATACATTGTTTTCGATATCTCTCCTATTCTTCTGCACAAATCCAAATCCTCCGCATACATGAAGTAACGCTCGTCAAAACCGCCTGTTCGTTTCAGCACATCCGCCCTCATAAACATAAAGCATCCGGAAAGAGACGGTACTTCCATCAATTTATCGTATCCCGTCCAATGCATTTCAAACCGGGCATCATGTTTTTCCTGATACCTTTTCCATGGAATAAATCGCCTGCCGAACAAATCCATCGGTGTAGGTAACAACTTACATAGATACTGAGTATCTCCATTAGGATAAAGTACCTTGGGCATTACCAAGCCGCACTCCAGTTCTTTATTCATATATTCAGTCAGTCCTTCAATCACCTTTCCATTCCAATAAATATCCGGATTTATCACGATATGGTATTGCGCGCCCAGTTCTATTGCTTTACAAATAGCGATATTATGTCCGCTTCCAAACCCCAGATTATCACTATAAACATAAATGATTTTATCAGAAAGCGAAGTAAACTCTCGTAAACTATCATTTGATGAATTATCAATAATAAAAAAAATGTCAATTGGGGATTGTAATACACAATTCATCAAGCGTTTTAAATCCGTAGACGAAGTATGAAACGTTACAACAGATGCAGTAATCATAATTTATAATTTTGAGAATTTGGAACACAAATATTAAAATAAAGATTATACCTTTCTTACGTCATACTTACATATTATTTTGTAATCGATTATGGGACAGCATCTCATCTAATTGTTTGTATATGTTGTCAACACTGTACTTTTTAAAAAAGTCAGTTTCCTCAACAAACGTCTTTTGGGTCGCCTCATAAAGCGCCATAATGAATTGTTCTCGGTTTCCAAGTTCAAAAAATATAATATTCTCACTCTCAAATTCCAAAAAAGCAGAGATTTTAGATGCAACGACTAATGTTTTAGAATTCAAAGCTTCCAAAACAGGAAGTCCAAATCCTTCATATTTAGAAGGAAAAATAAAAGCAATTGAAGCTTGATATAAAGTTCTTAAAGTACTTTCTGAAACTACTCCTACTGTTTTTACATTTAGACTGTCTTCATGCCCAACCCCTGCTAATACCAATTGTGGCAGTTCTGGTAAAGAATTAAATATGTCAATAACAAATTGCAAATTTTTATGGGGTCTATTATTTCCACAATAAAAGAAGAAATTTTTCTTTTTCAGCTCCAATTTTTCCAATACTAAATCACTACTATCTGTACATATCTCAGAAAATTCTGGTATATAAATCGAAACTGAATGAAATAAGTTGTATAAATCTTGTTGAGTCGTTTTAGACACAGCAACAATGACATCTGCAGTATGCAATGTACATCTCAGTATAAAATCAAAATAAAACCTTTTCAGACAGTTTATGCATTTATTATTCCCAAAAAAGTTTTCCACAAGCTTATACATCAAATCATGAACAGTTACTATGACCTTTGGCTTTTTTATTTTGCAGGACAAACCTGAATAAAACGGGATATGTAAGATTTCTACGTCTAATAAAGATACAAATTTTGCGTATTTGGTAAAATGAAATATATTAAACGGCTTCAATGTTGTATAAATCATCTTACAATTATTATATCGCAAAGAAGAATCATTTGTTAATACATATACATTTTCTACTCCATAGCGGTTTATATAATAAATAATTAAAAATTCTGTATATCTTGAGATTCCAGTGTTATGTTGTAAATCTAGTAAACGACCATCAATTCCTATTTTCATAGCATTCTTATTATTAATACAATTAAACCGTTATAAACTCCTCATACATTGACACAATTGATTTCCAACAACTTGGTAGATTATTATGTAGATATAGTTGTGACTTTTTTTGATAAAATTCAAATGTATCGTCATCCATAGTATCCAAAATTGACAATATTGTTTCTACAGCATGTGGGTACGAGGTCGAAATAAAAATATTTTTTAATTCTTTTGTTGTAAAACGTCCTGTATAGGAAACGACTAATGTACCATTTGATATGGCAGCTAAAAAAGAACCTCTACGTTCAGATAAGCCATCAATAAATGGCAAAAAAACAATTTTGGTTTTATTCAATAATTGAGCTGCTTCTAAATTGCTACAATTAAAATGCAATTCCACATTATGCTTACAGTTATTAAGCAATGTATGTAAATAGGTTTCGTATTCCACAAGTCTTTGGCCAATAATACAAACTCTAATTTTACTTCGAGAAGTGTGTATGGTATTAATGATTTGAATAAAATCCTCAAGTCCCTTTTGAGGGCGTAAATGCCCAAAATAAGCCACATCAATATCGCGTTCATGCATGGGATGTAATGGTAGTTCAGCTGTTATATTTGATAAAATTCTAATGACAGCGGCATTTTTTGCCAAACCACATACAATCCTGTTAGCTGCTAATTTTTCATATTCACTGGTAAATATTACTTTGTTTGCAAAAAGTAAAAATAAAGAAGCTATCTTAGCTTTAAATGTGCGTTGCGAAAATTCGTGCAACACTACTGTAAAACGTTTTCGAGTAAACCAAGAATAATATAAACAAATCAATTGGGGCAGTAAACTCCATCCATATCCTTGAGTGGGGTATTGCATTACAATATACTTACAACCATAACTATTGATTTCTCTTATTTTTGTTATGATACAGTTTACTTTCCAATTTGATGAATGATATAAATTCCATTTTTCACAGTCTGTTTCACGCATAAAACAGGCCGAATAATCGCCTACCCCACATACATCAGGAGGATACGATCCTGTAATCATTAAGAAATTTTTCATAACATTTTACAATCTATGTATATCTGTCCAAAAGGGTAAATAAGGTAAATATTGTTCAGGATAAGTTCCTACAGCATTCATCATCTGTAAAAATCCATATAAAAAGAGCATACAAATGAATAATAACTTTGTACTCCCGTTAACGTATGAATACATTCTTCCTATAAGAATCACTTCTATGAAAGTAAAAAATGCGGTCAACATCTGGAAGAAGGATCCTATAAAGAAAAGATATCCAGCAAATCCTATTATATAGATATTATAAAAAAACTGTGTTAACTTATCAACATTATTTCGGCGTGTAATATAAATATAGAATACAAGAAAGATAGTTCTTTTTAGAACTGCTAATAACGTGGATAAAAATAAACTTCCTGTAGAATAGACCAAATGTTCCTCATTTGTTTCAGAATAATACACCATATTTTCTACAATAGGATTATTAACAAAAGCAATCAGGGTATTACCTATTAAGTCTACTAGTTTCGCAGGAATCTGTAATAATCCAATAAGTAAAGAACATAGTAAAATTAAGATAGTTGTTCTTATGGTAAATAGAGTGCGAGGTATAAAATAAGATGTGATATTTATGATTGATGAACGATGAAAGACGAAAGCTAGTCCTATATTTATTGCTGAGTATACTTTTTTCTCATAAAAGATATAATAAAAAGCCCAAAGGACGAAAACCATTGCCATCATTCTTCTATTACTTCCCATAAATTGGGCTATCATAAAATTAGCATAAAAGAAAAACAGAGACAAATTAGGATATGGCGATAGTTTCCTTATCAGTTTGTATAAGAAATAAATAGTGATTCCACTATTAAGTATTAAAAATATTGTATATGAATTTGTAAATAAGCGAGTTAAGGCATTAAAAAGGACGTATCCTATATCAAAATGATATATATTAAACAAAAATGTCCAATTCAATTCTAACGAATCAAAAAGTTCTTTATAAGAGTTCCAATCAGTTCCTGTTTCCCATCTTAATCCTATAAAAAGCCATAAAATAATGGATGAGCAAAGAAATGTAGTTTTCTTATATTGCGAGAAGTATTTAGAAGATTCAAAGATTACAAGTATCCATAAAAGTAAGTATAGAAACAAATAAATCTTTCCTTCTAATAATAAACGATTAACAAGTTCCAAAAGATTATAAGTATCTTTTAATTAAACCTCTAACTATATAAAGAGATTAAATCGGTTAATATTGAATTATACTATGTAATGTATAATGAAAAAGTTTATATTTTATTCTCAGAGTCCAGCAATTCTTCCCAAAGCGGCAAAATCCGCTCTATACTATAACAAGTAGCTTTTTCATATGCTTTATCAGCTATTTTTTTTGACTTCTCTACATTATCCATTAATTTCTCTAACTCATTGATATAAATTTCCTGATTAAATGGAGGGACAATAACTCCACTTATACCATTATCAATAATATCATAAACAGCAGAATAGGAGCCATACACAATAGGAATACATCGATTATACATAGCCTCAGCAATCACCATAGGAAACCCTTCATAATCAGAAACTAAAGACAAAAGAGAAGCCTGTTTCATATAAGTAGAAACATCTTTTCGATATCCCTCAAAAAAAACTCTTGGTATTTGGTTATTTTCTACATATTTTTTGTATTCATTCATTTTTTCACCATCACCAACAATTTGTAGCTTCCAATCAATATGACGTTTAGACAAAATATTCCATATTTCAAATAAACGGGAAAGGCGTTTTTGTTCTTCAACCACTCGCCCTACATAAAGCACAACCTTATCTTTATGGGGCTCGGATATTTTAGTATTGGCAAACTCAAAACAATTTGGTATTGTCACTAATTTATTTTTATTAGCTAAGCCAGAATAACGACAAAAATCATCTTGAAAAGAATGTGATAGAAGAACAATTCGTGAACTAAACGAGACTACTTGTTTGAAGTTACTAACAACCAGCCAATATACCCATAACTTATAAATAGGCCATACCATCCGTTTTACAATTGACTTCCAGTCTTTAGAGGTTTTCACTTGTAGCAGACTCTGAAATCCGGCTAGAGGATCATTATGTAAAACGGATATCACTTTAGCATTATGTCTACCCCTACATTTATTCAAAAATCTATCTACTTCCGGATAACACCCTTGGTTAATAACATATCGTATTTTAGAGTCATAAACTATGGATATAAAATAGTTTATATTTTCTTTGGACATATATGTATGCGATGGAAAGTACAAGCAAGTAACATCTTCATCTAAATCAGAAAGCAATTCTTCTGACTCTCCCTTTTCTGACATTATAAAAACATTATATCCCCTCTGTTGTAAAGCAGAAGCAAGAGTTATTGTAATTCTTTCGACACCACCATATAAAGGGAATTGCCTTAAGAAGAAAAGTATGTTCATCTAATAATTAAAAGTGCGATTTAAAATATTTATATATTTTTCTTACAAACATAGGGGTCAAATTACGAAAATTATACCGCATAGGAGCATTCACTGGCAAGATTAATATTATAGGAGACAAACACAACATTTTAATGTAGCTAATAATACTTTGACGGACAAAATAGTCACTCTTGTATAATTCAAAACACACATACCATTTAGGAAAAAAAGATAAATTACCCCAGTAATTATTCATTAATAGCTGGCATACTTTATACCTACTTTCTGCCAATGTCGTCATATGCGAAGAAGTGGTTACTCCCACATTCTCCCTATATATATACCCTGGTTCATCAATATAAAAGTATCGTTCACACAACAATGTTCTATCAATATGATAAAGCCAATCGGCTTGATAACCTATATCGGTACGTATATCTGCAGTTTTCTTGAATAATTCTATCGACATTCCTGTTTCCCATATATACATAGCATGGAAGCAAGTTAAATCTAATGGAGTGCGTTTTCTATTGATATAATTTGACACTTTTCTCATCGTACCATCAGGAGAAAGCAAAAGAGAATTGGTGTAAATCATAAAGGGAACATTTACAAACAGATTATTTTTCTTTATAAACTCAGAATATTTATATAAAATTCCTTCGGGTAACATATCATCACCCGCAACTATATTAACCAAATCTCCAGTAGGATATTGTTTGATTTTATTTAAATGCGGATTTATACCTATGTTTTTTTCGTTCCTGTATATTTTTATAATTTGAGGGAACTTCTTCTGATATTCTCTAACAATATTCCACGTGTTATCTGTAGAGCAATCATCGCTGATAATTAATTCATAGGGTAGAATAGATTGTCCCAGAACAGATTCAATACATTCACTGATATATATTTCTTGATTATATGTTATGATAATTACACTATGCTTGATTCCCATATAGTAGCTGTCTCTTATACACATCTGACGCTGCCGACGAAGCT
>ENA-OYYE01000527-OYYE01000527.1-human-gut-metagenome-genome-assembly--contig:-NODE-527-length-19614-cov-8.096784_pt1 | contig 19614 bp, 17 predicted proteins | sample MGYA00243244_ERZ653437 | MGnify/ENA primary metagenome ERZ653437 (study PRJEB26926, sample SAMN06165130) | human gut metagenome | biome: ENVO:00009003; feature: ENVO:2100002; material: ENVO:00002003...
CTACACTTCTAGCTTCGTCGGCAGCGTCAGATGTGTATAAGAGACAGCCTTTAAACAAAATGAATTTCTTATTTATTTTCTTGCTTCGGCAATATACCCCAAAGCTTCTTTACATTTTTCTGTAACGTAAGTCCAGTCTTCGGCAGCGACCTTATCCTTCGGGAAGAGTTTGGAACCCATACCTACGCAGAACACACCCGCCTTAATCCAGGAGGTCAGGTTTTCCTGAGTCGGCTCCACCCCACCGGTCACCATCAGCTTGGACCAGGGCATCGGAGCCAGCAGACCTTTCACGAGTTTGGCACCAAGCACGTCGCCCGGGAATATCTTGCAGAGGTCGCACCCTACTTCTTGCGCGAAGCCCACTTCTGAAACGCTTCCGCATCCCGGAGTATAGGCTACCAGGCGACGGTTACAAATCTTAGCAATCTCCGGGTTGAACAACGGGCCTACAACGAAACATGCACCCAACTGCAAATACAGCGCCGCAGTAGCAGGGTCAACGATGGAACCTACACCCATAGCCATCTCCGGGCACTCTTTTGCCGCAAATTTCACCACTTCGGCAAACACCTCGTGGGCAAAGTCACCACGGTTCGTGAACTCGAACGCACGAACACCTCCATCGTAACAAGCCTTTACAACTTTCTTTGCAACTTCTGCATCCTTATGATAAAAGACGGGCACCATGCCGGTAGAACCAATCTTATTCAATACTGCGATTTTATCAAATTTACTCATCTTTTTATTTACGATTTGACGATTTACGATTTACGATTAATATTACTTTACTTTATATCTATTCTTTTTATTTACGATTTGACGATTCAAACTTCCTTTGCTAACCGATTTCTTGTAGTGACAATAGAACTCACTATTATTTTATACAATTCATGCGCCTCTTGTTGCAACCCAAGCAGTTTATTAGCAGGAATCATCTCACTTTCAGCAATAATTTCCAACCAGTGTATAGTTTCATCCAGTTCTTCCTCTACCATTTTCAGTTTATTCAGAAAATCCTTATCAGACTTTTCCAAACAAGCTGCCCTATAATTGGCAGCAGGTGAAGTCCCTGAACGCACTATTTGTTTAGCTATAGCCATTGACGAAATCCGATTAGGCATACAATCTACCATCTTGATTATTCTCAAAGAGAACACCTTCAATCGTATTTTCAATTCCTCCGAGTTCACTGTAGAAGTAATTTCAATCGTACATCGTAAATCGTCAAATCGTAAATGAGCTTAGCGTTGTACTCGTCCGCTTGCATCCCCTCCTGCCAGCGCTTCTACCTCTTCTGTGGAAACAAGGTTGAAGTCACCGTTGATAGTGTGCTTCAAGGCGGAAGCGGCTACTGCAAATTCGAGGGCGGCACCCTGGTTGGGTTTTGTCAGCAGGCCGTGAATGATACCACCTGAGAAAGAGTCGCCGCCACCTACGCGGTCGATGATAGGATTGATGTCGTAACGCTTTGACTCGTAGAATTCCTCGCCGTTGTAAATCATTGCTTTCCAGCCGTTGTGGGTAGCGGAGAAAGACTCGCGCAACGTAGAGATTACGTATTTGAAGCCGAATTCCTTCGCCATCGCCTTGAAGATTCCCTTGTAGCCTTCAGCGTCCGTCTTGCCGCCTTCCACGTCTGCATCGGGCTTGAAGCCCAGGCAGAGTTCAGCATCCTCTTCATTGCCGATACAGACATCCACATACTGCATCAAAGGCTTCATGATGGACTGGGCTTTTTCTTTGGTCCAGAGTTTTTTACGGAAATTGAGGTCTACCGACACCGTAACGCCGTGACGTTTGGCAGCCTCGCAAGCCAGGCGGGTCAACTCGGCGGCCTTGTCGGAGATGGCGGGAGTGATACCTGACCAGTGGAACCAGTCTGCACCTTCCATGATGGCATCGAAATCAAAGTCTGCCGCATCTGCCTCGGCAATGGCAGAGTGTGCACGGTCATAGATTACCTTACTGGGACGCATGGAAGCACCGGTCTCAAGATAGTAGATACCTACACGGTCACCACCACGCGCAATGAAATCTGTTTTTACGCCATACTTGCGCAATACGTTGACAGCCGACTGGCCTATTTCATGTTTCGGCAACTTGGTTACAAAATAAGCATCATGTCCGTAGTTGGCACAGCTGACAGCCACGTTGGCCTCGCCGCCGCCATATACCACATCAAAAGAGTCGGACTGCACAAAACGGGTGTTTCCCGGAGTAGACAGCCTCAGCATGATTTCACCTAATGTAACTACTTTCTTTCCCATAATCTTTCTATGTTTTATTTTAATATGAAATTAATTTGTTTCCTTTCAATTTATCATTTCGAGGTATAAACAGAACCTAAACACCTGAAACTATGGAGAGTAAATCAAAATAATATTCGTTCTTCATAGTCTTCGTGTACGGGCACAAAGATACAACAATTTTTGAAATACAAAAAATTATCATAAATCTGTATAAGGAATATACCTCTTTGAAATCAAGAGAGTTAGAAGAATTACCACGTTTTGTGGTAATGATTTGGCAACCGTTCATGTTGCTGCGGTCTGCATCGCTTTGCTTGTTTCGGATAACTCTTTGTATGCAAAGGTATGACTTTGTTTCATATAAAACAAAAGTATCTTAGAATTTCGGCTTTTATTATTGTTAAAATCATTATTTTTGCAATCAAAGAAATAACAATGAAAATTAATGGAAGATTTGAATCAACTTAAAATAGTTTTGGCAAAGAAAAAACGTACTAATAAATGGTTGGCAGAACAACTTGGAGTAAACCAAACAACGGTATCTAAATGGTGCACAAATACAACACAACCAGATTTACAAACATTGAAACGTATAACAGAACTGTTAGAAGTGAACATTCAAGACTTAATAAACTTCTCGTGAAATAAAACATAGTGCAATGAATGAAATAACAATATCATCTATGCTGCCTGCTATCAGGAATACAGCACTCATGCGTGGTAAAACGTACATCGGAATCGATTTTGGTACATCAACAACGGTGGTATCTATCGCTTCCTATGATGAGTACGACCATAAAATTCATACGAAGTCTTTACGATTGCCGCAAATGCTTCCTGACGGGACTTTATACAGGTCAGAGATAGTGCCTACGGTAATAGCGTGGCTGAATGGACGTATTTTGGTTGGAGAAGGAGCATCTCAGATGAAATACCAACTGAAAAAGGGAAAGAATATCTGGTACTCGTTCAAAATGGAGTTAGGCGAGGATTTAGGAGCAAAGTATTACGATAGTGAACTGCGTGAGGTAGATCCTTTTCGGATAAAGAATCCTGTGGATGCTGCACGGGTATTCTTTGCCTATCTGAAATACCTCATCATTAAATACTGTACCGAAAATAATATCAGTACAGATATTTTGTATGCAGTAAGCATCCCTGCATCATTTGAAGCTAATCAGCGTAAAGATTTACTTGACGCACTAATGGCGAATGATATGAAAGTGTCAAAGCAAGCTCTTATAGACGAGCCGAATGCGGCTTTTATCAGCTATGCTGTATCACGGGCAGCAGAAGACCGCCCCATGTTCATAAGCCCAGATTATAATTCGAAAGTATTAGTCTTTGATTTCGGAGGAGGTACATGCGATATATCTATACTCGAAATAGGACAGAGTGCTAATGGTTTTTTTTCTAAGAACATTGCCATTTCAAAATTTACGAAGTTAGGTGGTGACGACATAGATAGGTACATAACGTACCATTATCTCATGCCACGCTTTTTAGAAGCTAATGGAAAGAAAAAAGAACAGTTTCGGACGAATGAACGTAAACAAATAGCATCTGCACTTTATAAAGTCGCAGAACGACTGAAAATATTAGTGAACAAAACATTAGCAACGCTTGCCTCTGATTTTGTAATACCTGATGTGAAATCGAGCGATTCAAAGACTGAAATAGAGTCTGAGGTTGAAATCATCACCAATAAAGGTACGCTCAAACAGAACAAGTTCTACCTGACGAATAAGGAGCTTACAGAAACAATGGCTGTGTTCTTAAAACAAGGATTCGGTAAGACTACCCGCATAAAAGGAGAAGATGAATACAACAGTATATTCTCTCCTATAGAAAGTGCCATTAAGAAATCTAAAACTCCCAAAGAAGAGATTGATTATATCTTGCTTATTGGAGGAAGCAGCAAAAGTCCATACATCCAAGAAGCCTTGCATTCCTATTTTGAGGATTCGGAGATATTGGTTCCGATGGACCTGCAAACCCACGTTTCACAAGGAGCAGCCATTCACAGCTTATTGTTCAATGGTATGAATAAATGCCTGATACAACCTATCACGAGTGAACCGATTTTAATCATTACCAAGGACGACCAACCTAAAATCATTCTCCCTGCAGGAACAGAGATACCCTGTAACACTATAGAGATTGATGATTTGGTAACAAGCCGGGATGGGCAAAAAATTGTCGAGTTACCTATTTGTGTTGGTAATACAACAAAAATGCTTTTCAATTTGAAGATAGAATCTTCCATGCCCAATGGCTTTCCTATCAATACTCCAATCCAATTGATAATTGAAGTCAATGCGGATAAGATGCTGATTATCCATGCTACTTGCATGGGAACAATATGCCATGTGGAACCACTTAGTCCATTTGCAAATAAAGAATTGACAACCGAAGAAAGGGCTGCCCTAAAAGCAGAAAGACAAGCTAACCTTGAAGCCGAACAAAATGGCGGTGTACCTTCGAAAGAGACCCTGATTACACTCAAACAGGCTTATCTGAAGATTGGAAATGATTTCAAGGCGGCAGAAACGTTTGAACTGCAAAATGAATTATATCCAGTTTCTACCAATTATAATAGCATAGGTGTCCTTTACAGCAATGCTGGGGCTACAGACAAAGCGATTGAATTTTATGAAAAAGCAATCGAAGAAAATCCTCATGACAAACATGCTTATGCGAACTTAGGTTCCACTTTGCTTTACAAAAAACCGAAACAAGCCAAAGAATATCTACAAAAGGCATTAAATATAGACCCAGAACATGATATAGCTTTGATTGAATTAGGGAAAATAGATAAAAGTGAAGGAAACACGGTTGCCGCACAAGTAAAATTCAGAAAAGCATATGACTTGTATTTGAAACAATGGAAGACAAATTCTTTGCCAAAATATGCTTATGGATGGTTTGCTACTGTAGCGGAAGAATTAGGGGAAAATAATTTTGCCAAAGAAATTAGGGCATCTGCTCCCAAAACAGAAAGTGAAGCTTATTACAATAAAGAAAATTTGTCAATGACAAAGACTAAAGCACTAACGAACAACAATTAAACAGTAATATTATGGCATGGATAATAGAAGAGAATAAACTCGATGCTCAGCAACGTGATTTTCTTGATAATGTGGACATAAACCGCAAGAATGTTTGGATTAAAGGATTTGCAGGTTCTGGAAAATCTATTTTACTTGCATATACAGCAAAAAAAGTCCGTGCAAAATCGCCCTCTGCAAGTATTTTATTGATTGTGTTCACACAATCATTGGTTGAAATGTTTAAATCCGCATTTAAGGAAATCGGATTGAATGTTACCGTAGAAACTTACTACAGGTTCATGAGGGGGAATAGCCATTATGACTATATCCTGTGCGATGAGGTTCAAGATTTAACACCACGTATTCTTTCAGAAATGAAAAGCCGTGGTACGCACGTTGTTGTGGCTGGTGATTCTAATCAATCGATTTTTGACCGTGACCCTCAATGGCAAGAAGCAACCGTAACCCCGTCAGAAATAGGAAGACTAATCAATGGAGACGCTTTTGAATTAGGAATCATCCATCGTTTGTCACGGTCTATTATCGATGCCGTGCAACGTTTCCTTCCACGAATGAATATTTTTTCATCGAAAAGGGATATGACACATGATGATACACAGATACGTTTGTGCGAAGCTCCCTCCGAAGAAAAAGAAGTAGCTTACGTAATAGAACAGGCAACGAAAGCCGTGAATGTAGGTGATACAGCCGCTATCTTGATTCCATCTGCTCAGAAAATTATCCATTTCGTAAATTTAGCTCTTAGTCATACCGGAAAACCAACATGGGCAGGAGTAACCAACCAGTATGGGAAAACAGATTTCGGTGCAATGAATGTATTTCTCAAAGCAAATGGTATGAAAATGCAATATGTGGGTAATGGTTATGGCAATTTTTCTGAAAATGACCGTCGCATTATCCTCATGACATATCACAGCGCAAAGGGATTGGACTTTGATAATGTTTTCATTCCATTTGCTAATAACAATTTGTATATCAGCCCAGATGAAAGCATGGCTAAAACCTTGTTTATGGTGGCAATGACCAGAGCAAGAAAGAATTTGTATATTTCTTATTATGGCTATCCAAGTGATTATTTGGATGCTTTCAAGTCAAATTGTTCGCACATAGATATTTCCACATCGGTGGCAAGTCAATCAACAACTAATAACAACAATAACAACCCTTGGGGATTTTAAATTATAGATACAATGGATTATTTAGCAATTATACGTAAGGCGGATTTCGTAGATTTATTCAAGTATGGTAAATTGAATGTTTATTCGGCAATCAATTTTGACGGAAACATCAAGGCTCATGCAAATGATGATGATTTGTTTGAGAAGCTGGCAAAGAATATGAACTTTTTCGAATACTCTTTTGAGTATATGGTGATACATTTTATCAGCGATAATGGGAATGAGTGTCCCTGTCCTGTAAGCATTGAAAATGTAAGGGGGCTTTATACTTTCGATGAGGAAGCCAAAAAGGAAATGAGTGTATCGTTTGATTCTCGAATTAAGCTTCATGTGTCACCTTGGGGTGAGAAATTTAATACTTTACACAATAATCGGCTAATGTTGCAATCCAAACGAGGTATTGATAATTTATGGGCGATATTTGATTTGTCGGAAACCGACAGGAAGATGTGTGAATCTATTATTACCGATGATATTGTTTCCGAAGTATTTGATGAATTGTTTTCATATAAACGTCCGACAGGAGAACAATCTATATGGACGTATCTTCTACGGTATGAACGCCATAGTTTTTATCCTAACAATACGAAAGGGTATTTTTGTGACTATATCCATGTAGCTTGCAATTGGCTGAAAAAAATAGAACTGCAAGAAGATGTTGCTGAAACGACAGGGCTTTATACACAGATAATAAATTGTTCCAAAGACGACTTCGCATCACTTTCGAATATAGCTGTTAGGTCCAATTTGTCTTCTTTGACTGATGAAGATGCAGGGTGCAAATTTGCTATTGCAGCTCCATTGTTTTTACTTATGAAAGATAAGTTTAGCGATGGATTTTGCATTGATTCGAAAATTATCAATTATGCAAAAAAATTTGGGCTTGAATGTTCTGTTGCTGTGTATCTTTTGGGGCTAACTCTTGGGTATGACAAAACTTATGATGCGTATTACGATTTTGTAAAATTACCTATATTTGAATTACGAACTGAAAATCAAGAAGCTAATAAATTAGATTATGTGCAAGAATCTAACGAAAAAGAAATCTGTTCGGAAAATAGAAACGAAAATGTAGCAGTAAGTTTATCTTCTGAAGATACGATAAAAGGTAAAGACATATCCACCACGGACACATATTTCCCAACAATAGAACAAGAAACTTCGCTCGTTCAGCAAGGACAACTATTTGTCATGGAAAGTGTCAATAAAAAGCAACCAATAGCTTGGCTTAGACTAAAAAATAAAAACGATAATGATTTTAAGCCAGCATTTAACGATAAGGAAGTTTCGACTTTGATAAGTAAGGGCTATAAAATCGCTAAAAGATTCAGCAAGGAAGAAAAGTCGTATATCATTTCACAAGGTTACGAAGTTTCATGATTCATTTATCTTTAAAATATCAACGAGAGGATTGCAAGCGGTTTTGGTCTGTCCAAAACAAACTTGCTATCCTCTCGTTGGTATTGTTTATAATCCCATGCCCTTGCCTTTTCTATACGGCTCAACTGTCCTCCTAATGGATGAAAACAGCCTGTTGAACTGTTCCTTGAACCATTCGCCAATCAGTTGCCCATTTATGGCAAGTACAAGTTTGGACTTGTCTCTTGGGTCTTTCACCACTTGAAAACCTGCTCTTTCAGTTTTGAACTTCCGCTTGTGTTCCTCCGAATAGAGTTCACCCTCATAGAACAGCGGCTTGCCGCTGATGAGCGTGGCAGTCTGTCTTTCGTTGAAGCCGACTTTAAGGCAGAACTTCTCCATGTGCACCAGTTCTTGGAACAGCGGAAACCATGTTTGTGCTTTTGAAATGATGGATTTCAAAAATGACACCTTTTTTTGGTGTTCTGCTTCCTTGTCCGCCATTTCCCTGCGGTGCTTGGCTTGCATCTCCATCAACTGCCGGTGGTGTTCTTCCTGCTGCCGCTGCATCTGTTGCTGCAACAGTTCTATGCTCTCGTCACGAGCTGTAACCTTGCTTTGCAGAGCATGGTTGTCGGCTTCCAACTCTTTGAGCTTGCCGCTGCCCAAAAGAGAACCAACTTTTGCCACAAATGCGGCTTTCGCTTCCGTCTTGGCTGCTTCCAGCTTCTCCGACTTGATTTCTTGCTTAACCTTATCAAGCTGTTGTTCCGCCTGTCGCTGTTCGGTCTGCAACTGTTGTACGTTGGCTTCCAATTCTCCCGTCTGCCGCTTCAGGTCACGGTAGTATTGGGCGGTGGTGGTATGCCGTGCTTCCGAACCACGGACACCACGCTGCAAGCCATATTTCGCCATCGCTGCGGCGTAGCTGTCATGGTAGGCGACCAGCTTCCCACGTGTCAGCACATCATCGGCGCACAGGCGAACGGCGTTGGATTTCTTGCGGTACGTGCGTTTGCCCTCTATCTGCTTCCTCTTGGTTTTCCTGCGCTCTCCTGTTACTATCGGCACGACCGTTGCGTGGATATGCGGTGTATGTTCGTCCATGTGTAGGACTGCCGAAACTGTGTTCTCCTTGCCGAATGTGCGTTGTAGCCATTGCAGGTTGTCATCACACCATTCGTCAAGTCTGCCCTCGTCCTGTATTTTCATCATATCCTCGTGCGTACCCGAAAGCACGATTCTAATTGCCCGCACTTGGTCAGGGGTTATCTTACGTTTGATACCAGCCGTACGGATACGGTGACTTATCGCTTCGGTACGGTCGGACACTCCATCAGGAAACTCCACCAGTTCACGGTTGAGATGTGTACGTGTAGGGTCTGCGTTCTTGGGTATGGTCTTACGTTCTATGTGGTCGGATGCGCCCGTGTCAGCCGAGCCTTTCGCTTTGTTGATTTGAATGCTTATATATCCCATGCTTGTTTTTCGTTTTCAAGTTTGACAATTTGGTTTGTTGGTTTCGTCTGCTGCGGTCATGCCGCATGGCAAACGGGGGTGTCCAGAGGGGTGTAACCCCGTTGGCTCATTGGGGCATTTTTAGCTGTGCCTGCACTGCGTAAAGAAAATGCCCTAATGAGCTATGGCTTTTCTGTTTCCAAAAGCCTGTGAGAGTACCAGCGGTATAGGCAGACCTTTTCTTTTCATTGATATGATACGCCTTCCCTTGTCGGCAGGTCGGACAGCAAGCAGGTCGGATGTCCGACCAGCCTGCGGATAGTGGCATTTTCTTCCGTCCGTTTGTTCGATAGACTTGTTGGCGGATGAAAATCCGATGAATTGATGAGGTGATAGGATAATATACTGATAACCAAAATGATATGCATTCATCATCGTTTCATCAAATCGCTCGCCAAAAGAAAAGTGATGTAGAGTGCGGTATGTCCTTCCTCTTTTCATCAGCCCGATTCTCTTGTTGAAAGGTTGATGAAGACGTAAGTTGCTGTTTCTCTTTATGTTTATATATACTTTCATCATCTCATCAAAATATCAGAATTTTTCCAGCTGTGTTTTGTTTACCGTGTAGTAACGTCCTATTCCCCTTATAGGTGAATAATGACAATCCCGATTTACAATCCTGTAGAGAGTTGTACCTACGCAAATGATTTTTTTCTTCATGTTCTTGATACAGGTTTTAGTGCTGCCTACATTCTGTCGGCAACGGGTTAAACATGGTTGCAAAGCTACGGAAGTGTCGGTAAAATCTTGATACGCAAATCTATGCGGAACGGCGCAAAATAGGTCATGCCAAAAGAAAATGCAGTATAAACGGGTTGCTCTTTCAGGTAAAAGGAGATAAAAAAGCCCGAAGTCGTGGAATATGCACGTCTTCGGGGATTGGTTGTTGCAGATAATTACAGATTGACTGACGCACTGATTTACGGATTTAATGACTTCATGTCGTCACTACGTCAGATTAAACCGTTAATCATCAAATGGCTGGACATTAAAAGTTCATGCTAACATTCATACGGCATCCTGTTATTCACTGACACCAGCAGGACTTGTTCCTTTTTTCGCCGGCACAATCTTTCCAGCAGGACATTGCGAATCATTGCGGCACCTGACGTGTCAATGCGGAAAGCGAGTGCCACCACCATCGGCAGGGCATACATGTCAGCATAATAGCCGTTGGGCAGCCTGATACGTTTTTCTGCTTCAAGTGGATTCAAAACTCCACACTTGTACACGGCACGGATGGCGGCACGGAGCGTCGGGGCGATTACCCCGAACAGTTCCACCAGCTCCCTTTCATTCATCCATATATTACCTGTATCGGATGGTATGGTAATTCTACCATAGCTGTCCGTTGTGATTATTTCCCGTTTCATATCCCTGCCATTTTCACGTTTCCGAATGATTTGCTCAGTTTGTCGCCCAACATCGTGAGGTCATTATCCAATTTCTGCACGGTTATCTTCGCATAGATTTGCGTGGTCTCAATGTTCGTATGTCCCAAAATACGGCTGACGCTCTCGATTGGCATCCCTTTGCTGAGAGCCAGGGTCGCAAACCCATGCCTTGAGCAATGAAAGCTGATTTTCTTGGTGATGCCGCATTCCTTTATCATCTTTCCCATACGCTTGCATATTGACCAATAGTTGAGATTGGGAAATACAAGATTGTTTTCCTGAAAAGCCTTGTAACGCTCGATTATCTGCAAGGGAATATCCAGCAGCTTTACCTGAAAAGGCACACCCGTCTTGTGTCGTTTGGAAATAATCCATTTCTCACCGTTCACTTCCACAATCTGGTCGTTGCTTAATTCCTTTATATCCACGAATGAGAGGGCGGTAAAACTGGCGAAAACAAAAATATCACGGAGATAGGAGTTCTTGGGGTCTTTGAACTGAAATTCCATCAATGTTTTCAGCTCATTCTCCGTCAGATATTCACGTTCTTTCGTGTTCGGGCTTATATGAAACTGGGCAAACGGATTTCTCGGTATATGTCCGTTGAAATGTGCCCGCATCACCACACCTTTCAGCCACATGCAGTTTTCCCATATCGAACCGTTGTGCAGTCCGGCTTCGTTGGAAAGGAACACGGCGAACTCCTTGATGAAGTCGGGCGTAAGTTCAGGCATAGAGATGTCGTTCCGCTTGTAATGTGACCTGATGAATGCCGCCACATGGTTTCTTGCCCGTACCCTTGCCATATAGGTAGCCCTGACCCTGTCTTTTCCCACACGCTTCTTGAACACTTCATTTTCCTTATCGAAAGCACCGAGCAACGTTTCATACTCACCGCCCAATCCCTGATAGGCATTGCGTACCATTTCTGCCGTTACATAGGTTTCACGGTCGGATATACGCTGATAATGCTTGATGATTTGAGCCTTGATGTTGTCAAGGGCAAGATTGGTTTCCCTCGCTTCCATACTCTTGCCCTTTGCCTTGTTCCCTTTGGCATCCCAAAGCTCTTTCGGGATAGTCCGCTTGCAGCTGAACTGTGCTACCGTACCATTGATTGTAACTCGTCCCATGATGGGGACAATTCCGTTCTTTTCCTTACTGCCGTTCACGTAGAACAGCACCTTGAATGTGCTTCTTACCATACTCGTTTCTTTTTGGTTGCAAAACTATAAATCAACGAGTTACCTATTGATAAGCAAAGCTGCGCAGAACGCCGCAAAATGAAACAGGGACTGTTAAATCTGCACTTTCATCGGGTAATGATTAGGAAACCGTTCTTTTGCTTTAATCTGCTTTAAGACGGTTTTCAACTGTCTGCCCAACTTCTGCGTTTTTCTTCTAACTCCCTAATTATCAAATTCTGTTGCGTTAATCTGCTGCAATTCGGCGGATATTCCAGAGATTTTTGATATATTTGTATCGAAAATATTAAGATTATAATTGTGTGCGAGCACAAGAAGATGTACGATGGGACGATTTACGATTAGACGATTGAGATTACATTGTAGAATCGTAGCCAAAGCAACATCAATCGTACATCGTAAATCGTTAAATCGTAAATATACAGATGGAAAGAGTCAGAATAAAGGATATCGCCAAGATGGCCGATGTATCCGTGGGAACCGTCGACCGTGTGATTCACGGGCGTAGCGGTGTGTCCGAGTCCAGCCGGAAGCGGGTGGAAGAAATCCTGAAACAACTGGATTACCAGCCCAATATGTATGCCAGCGCACTGGCTTCGAACAAGAAGTACGCATTTGCCTGCCTGCTGCCACTGCACGAGAAAGGTGAATACTGGACAGACGTGGAGACGGGCATACACAACGCCGTAGAGACTTACTCTGACTTCAACGTGGCCGTGCACCTCTCCTACTATGACCCGTATGACTATCATTCATTCGCGGAAGCCTCCGGACAGATTCTGGCACTGGAGCCGGACGGAGTGATGTTTGCCCCCACCGTTCCGCAATACACCAAGCCCTTCACGGATGAGCTGACGCAACATAATATACCTTATATATATATAGACTCCAACATAAAGGAAGAGCCCGCCCTCTCCTTCTACGGGCAGAACTCGCACCAGAGCGGATATTTTGCCGCCCGCATGCTGATGCTGCTTGCCGGAGAAAACGCGCAGGAAATCGTCATCTTCCGCAAGATAAATGAAGGCATCGTGGGGTCGAACCAGCAGGAACGCCGCGAAATAGGTTTCCGCGAATACATGCAGGAGCATCATCCCGCCTGCCGCATCTGGGAACTGGACCTGCATGCCAAGCGCGACAGCGAAGACACACTGATGCTGGACGAGTTCTTCCAAGAGCATCCTACCGTAAAGAACGGAATCACCTTCAACTCCAAAGCATACATCATCGGGGAATACCTGCTGAAGAAGCAGAAAAAAGACTTCAACCTGATGGGCTATGACTTGCTGCAACGCAACGTAGACTGCCTGAAACAAGGAAGCATCTTCTTCCTCATAGCACAGCAGCCCACCCTGCAAGGATTCGACGGCATCAAGGCCTTGTGCGAATACCTGATTCTGAAGAAGGAAATCACAAGGGAAAACTTCATGCCGATTGACTTGCTGACGAAGGAGAATATAGAGTTTTATTACAATAAATAGTTGCATGTACAATGTACCATCTACAATGTACAATTCGACCATGCGGAAGGGGACTAATACTAGCGCAGCGCAGCCAAATTGTACATTGTAGATGGTAAATGGAAAATTTAAAAGATGGAGGCAAAGTACCTGAAAATCAACCCTGCCGACAATGTTGCAGTGGCTATCACAGCACTCCCGGCCGGTGAAAAACTCACGGTGGACGGAAAGGGAATCACCCTGAACGAGGATGTTCCTGCCGGACACAAATTTGCACTGAAAGATTTTGCGGAAGGCGAAAACGTCATTAAATACGGATATCCCATCGGCCACGCCCGGAAAGCGCAGAAGCAGGGGGATTGGATGAATGAAAACAATATCAAGACCAACTTGTCCGGGTTGCTGGAATACACTTACAACCCCGTCAACGTAGACCTCAATACTACAACCCTAAACCTCAATACCGGCGCGCCAAACCTAACCTTTAGAGGGTACAAACGTAAGAACGGCGACGTAGGTGTGCGCAACGAGATATGGATTATTCCGACAGTGGGCTGCGTGAACGGAATCATCAACCAGCTTGCCGAAGGCCTGCGCCGCGAAACGGGCGGAAAGGGCGTGGATGCCATCATGGCTTATCCCCATAACTACGGCTGCTCCCAGTTGGGCGACGACCACGAGAATACAAAGAAAATCCTCCGCGACATGGTGCTGCATCCCAATGCGGGAGCCGTACTCGTGGTAGGCTTGGGGTGCGAGAATAATCAGCCGGATGTATTCCGCGAGTTCCTGGGAGACTATGACCAGGAGCGCGTAAAGTTTATGGTGACCCAGAAAGTGGGTGATGAATACGAAGAAGGAATGGAACTGCTGCGCGAACTTTATGCCAAAGCCATCCAGGACCAGCGCGAGGATATTCCCTTAAGCGAACTGCGCGTAGGCCTGAAGTGTGGCGGTTCGGACGGTTTCTCCGGTATCACCGCCAATCCGCTACTGGGCATGTTCTCCGACTTCCTCGTAGCACAAGGCGGCACCAGCGTACTGACGGAAGTGCCGGAAATGTTCGGCGCAGAAACCATCCTGATGAACCGCTGCCGCACCAAAGAGCTGTTTGAGGACACGGTGAAGCTGATTAATGACTTCAAGGAATATTTCCTCTCACACGGTGAACCGGTAGGTGAAAACCCGTCTCCGGGAAATAAGGCGGGTGGCATCTCTACATTGGAGGACAAGGCCTTGGGATGCACACAGAAATGCGGCACAAGCTACGTGGAAGGGGTACTTCCATATGGCGAACGCCTGAAAGTAAAGGGACTGAACCTGCTGTCTGCTCCGGGAAACGACCTTGTAGCCGCCACTGCCCTTGCCTCTTGCGGATGCCACATGGTGCTGTTCACCACAGGACGCGGAACCCCCTTCGGAACCTATGTGCCGACCATGAAGATTTCCACCAACTCCACTTTGGCAAAGAACAAGCCGGGCTGGATAGACTTCAACGCCGGAGTTATCGTCGAGAACGAACCGATGAAGAAAACCTGCGAACGCTTCATCGAATATATCATCAAAGTAGCAAGCGGTGAATTCGTGAACAACGAAAAGAAAGGCTACAAGGAAATAGCCATCTTCAAGACCGGAGTAACTTTGTAAATTGAAAATTAAGGGCTGATAGATGGAGGGCGGGACAAAACCATTTTGTGCCGCCCTTTGTTTTTGTTACCTTTGCGGCGAAATTGATTTCACCACAGATAACACCGATTAACATGGAATTGATTGAAAGATAGAAATCTGTGGTGAAACATTAATCTCAACCAAACAATACAACTATGTCAGCAACAACCGATACAACCCCTAAAACCAAAGGCGGCTGGTGGGCACTCAGCCCGTTGGCGGTGTTCCTTTGCCTCTATCTGGTGACCTCGCTCCTGGTGAACGACTTCTATAAAGTCCCCATCACGGTAGCCTTCCTCGCCTCGTCCTGCTATGCCATCGCCATCACGCGCGGCCTGAATCTGGAACAGCGTATCTACCAGTTTTCCGTGGGCGCCAGTAACAAGAACATCATGCTGATGGTATGGATATTCATCCTTGCAGGAGCATTCGCCCAAAGCGCCAAGCAGATGGGCGCCATTGATGCAACCGTAAATCTGACCCTGCATATACTGCCGGACAACCTGCTACTGGCGGGCATCTTCATTGCCGCCTGCTTCATCTCCCTCTCGATAGGAACAAGCGTAGGAACTATCGTCGCACTGACTCCCGTAGCCGTGGGACTGGCGGAAAAGACGGGCATCGACCTGCCCTACATGGTCGCCATCGTGGTGGGAGGCTCGTTCTTCGGAGACAATCTTTCCTTCATATCCGACACCACCATTGCATCGACCAAGACGCAGGACTGCGTGATGAGGGACAAGTTCCGCGTCAACTTCATGATTGTAGTCCCCGCAGCTCTTGTCGTGCTGGGTCTCTACATCTTTCAAGGACTGTCCGTCTCCGCCCCGCCCCAAGTGCAGACCATCGAGTGGATAAAGGTAATCCCCTACCTCATCGTGCTGGGCACGGCCGTAGCAGGTGTCAACGTCATGCTGGTACTGCTGCTGGGCATCCTCTCTACTGGAATTATCGGTATCTATACCGGTACCGCCTTCTTCGACTGGTTCGGAGCCATGGGAACGGGCATCACCGGCATGGGCGAGCTCATCATCATCACCCTGCTGGCCGGAGGCATGCTCGAGACCATCCGCTACAACGGCGGCATCGACTTCATCATCTCCCGGCTGACCCGCCACGTCAGCGGCAAGCGGGGAGCCGAATTCAGCATCGCTGCCCTGGTCAGCATCGCCAATCTCTGTACCGCCAACAACACCATTGCCATCATCACCACCGGCCCCATAGCCAAGGACATCGCCCTCCGCTTCCACCTGGACCGCCGGAAAACAGCCAGCATACTGGACACCTTCTCATGCCTCGTGCAAGGAATCATCCCCTACGGAGCGCAAATGCTGATAGCCTCCGGACTTGCCGGCATTTCACCCATCAGCATCATCGGAAACCTGTATTACCCCTTCTGCATGGGAACATGCGCCATACTCGCCATTCTGCTGAGATACCCCAGGAAATACTCGGGAGAAGGATGAGTGACAAGTGATGAGTTATGGGTGACGTTGTGTGAACATTTAAAAAAAAACACCCCTCGTGCCAACAAATAACTCATAACTCATAACTCAAAACTCAAAATCTTTTCTTACCTTTGCACTCGCTATTACGAGATAGTAGCATAATTCAAATCATTAACTAAAAACATTTTAATTAAATGGCAACAAAAATCAGATTGCAAAGACATGGACGTAAAAGCTACGCTTTCTACTCTATCGTAATTGCAGACGTAAGAGCACCACGTGATGGTAAATTTATTGAGAAGATTGGTACTTACAATCCTAACACCAATCCTGCCACAGTAGATTTGAAGTTCGACCGCGCACTTGACTGGGTGTTGAAAGGCGCTCAACCTACCGACACCGTTCGTACCATCCTGTCACGCGAAGGCGTTTACATGAAGAAGCACCTCCTGGGCGGTGTTGCAAAAGGCGCATTTGGCGAAGCTGAAGCAGAAGCTAAGTTCGAAGCTTGGAAGAACAACAAACAATCCGGTTTGGCTGCTCTGAAAGCTAAGGACGAAGAAGCTAAGAAAGCTGAAGCAAAAGCCCGCATTGAAGCTGAAAAGAAAGTAAACGAAGCGAAGGCAAAAGCATTGGCCGAAAAGAAAGCCGCTGAAGAAGCTGCTAAGGCTGCCGCTGAAGCACCCGCTGAAGAAGCTACCGAAGCTCCGGCTGAAGAAGCTCCCGCAGCAGAAGCTGCTGCTGAATAAGAAAGCAGAGCGTAGCCCTAAAATGAGGGCAAAAAGCATAAAATCCTCTCCGGTTCTGCCGGGGAGGATTTTTTATTATTATCTTTGTCCCTTGTAAATTTACTAAATAAAAAAAGCAATGAAGAAAATTACTTACCTGCTCGCTATTGCCGCTGTATTCACAGCTTGTAACAGTGGCAATAAGGGTTACACCGTAACCGGAACAGTAGAAGGCGCTGCCGATGGCGACACCGTTTATCTGGAAACCGTCGAAGGACGGCAATTTGTAAAATTGGACACAGCTGTTATCACTAACGGAACTTTCACTTTCAAGGGCCGTCAGGACTCAACCGTTAACCGCTATATCTCCTGCAAACCTGCCGGAAAAGAAGGCGTGGCGATTAACTTCTTCCTGGAAAACGGGGATATCAACATCAAAATGGGTGGCAACGAAGGCGAATCTGCAACCGGAACGCCTAACAATGATACGTACCAGCAAATCAGAGTGCAGCTCAACGACCTGAACAACCAGATGATGACCATCTATAACTCCATGTCCGACAGCACGCTGACCGACGAACAACGCGAAGCCAAAGGCAAGGAAATGGAAGCGTTGCAGGATAAGATGATAGAAATAATCAAGGAAAGCATCAAGAACAATATCACTAACTTTGTGGGTATACAGTTGCTGAAGCAGAACTTCTATTACCTGGATGTGGAAGACCTCGATCCGCTGATGCCGCAGATACCCGCGGCTTACGACAACGACGAAACCATCATCCGCATCAAGAATAATGTAGAGAAGATGAAGGCGACTGCCGTAGGACAGAAGTTCACGGATTTCGAGATGAAGACTCCGGAAGGCAAGCCCGTAAAATTATCCGATTACGTGGGTAAAGGCAAGGTAGTTCTCGTTGACTTCTGGGCAAGCTGGTGCGGTCCCTGCCGTCGCGAGATGCCGAACCTGGTTGAACTCTACGCTAAAAACAAGAATAAGAACTTCGAAATCGTTGGTGTATCTTTAGATCAGAATGGTGAATCCTGGAAGGAAGCTATCGAAAAGCTGAATATCACCTGGCCGCAAATGTCCGACCTGAAATACTGGAACAGTGAAGGCGCACAGCTCTATGCTGTCAGCAGCATTCCTCACACCGTATTGATAGACGGTGAAGGCTTCATCCTGGCACGCGGCTTGCATGGCGAGGAACTTCAGGAGAAAATTGCGGAAGTAGTCAAATAAACCGGATATACCGTCTTATTAATTAGGCACGGATTGCACGGAAAATCACGGATAAATTTAAAGAACCCCGTGAAATTCCGTGAAATCCGTGCCTGAATTTTATCAAACCGAGTCGATTTCTCTTTTAGCACAATCCTTTTACTTCGAGAAAAGGCGGGTTGCCATCTCTTCCGCCAGCGCTACCGTTCTCCACTGGTTCTCCTCGTCCGACTGGGACGTGCGAAGCAGACTGTCGGCATCCGGCAGGCAAAGCGTGAAACGTTTCAAGGGGATATAATTCAGCACTTCTTCTATCTTGGCTTGCAGCTCGTCCAGCTCATCCTCTTCGGGATAATGCGAAACGACAAAGCCGAAAACGGCCTCCTTTTCACGGACAAACCACAGGAGGCGGCTACGGTCGCAAAGTCCGCAATCATAATTCAGGAAGTAGGCATCGGAACCATGCAAGCGGCTCAGCATATCCGTCGCCGCATGAAAAGCCACGAACAGGCCATCGGGACGCTCACGCAAAACCCGGTTATTGAGCCGGATAGCTTCGTCCGTCAGCATCGTCTTCACTCCATCGAACTGCACATACCGGCATCCGGCTTCGTAAAGTCCTTCCAGCAGCGTCTTATAGGCGGCGGACAAATCATCCAGCAGCACATTCATATCCGGATAAACCCGTTTCACATCTTCCGTATCCATCTCGCGGAGAATCCTTATCAGCAACTTGCCCGGGGAAGGTATATGCTGTTTAGGCAATGCCGCATCTCCGGCCAGCTCCGAAAGAAAAGCGTAATCGTCCAACATGGGATGGCGGGTCAGGCTGATTTTACCGGTCAGCGTCCACCGGAATGGAGACGAAGCATCTTCATTCGACAGGCACCGGAATCCCTCCCAGCCTTCCAGGAAATCACGACTCCGGAATCCTCCGTCAGAGATAACCTTAATTCCTCCGGCTTGCAGCCGTCCGGCCAGATTGCTTATTTCGGCATTTTCAACAGCACGCAACGCGGGTTCGTCAATCTGTCCGTTCCGATATTGTTCCCTTGCCTCTTGCAAGGCTGTCTCTTATACACATCTCCGAGCCCACGAGACCGGAGCCTATCTC
>ENA-OYYE01000550-OYYE01000550.1-human-gut-metagenome-genome-assembly--contig:-NODE-550-length-19155-cov-9.058743_pt1 | contig 19155 bp, 13 predicted proteins | sample MGYA00243244_ERZ653437 | MGnify/ENA primary metagenome ERZ653437 (study PRJEB26926, sample SAMN06165130) | human gut metagenome | biome: ENVO:00009003; feature: ENVO:2100002; material: ENVO:00002003...
CACTTCTAGCTTCGTCGGCAGCGTCAGATGTGTATAAGAGACAGTCCTTATCCCCCTCCTCCCTAAAATAATCTATTCGCTTAGTTCATAGCGCTGAACACTTTGTTCCGACCTATAAAAACATTTTGTTCCATAGGCTTGGCACACTTCGTTTTTCTATATAAAAACGAAATGTACGGAAGTAGAAAACAAAGTGTTCGGTACAAGGGAACAAAGTGTTCGGAGCTTAGAAACACTTCGTTTCCCCCGTTGAAATAAGTCATTCCAAATGCGGAAATAAACGGTTTTGAACGCCAAAACGAGCCGTTTTGACCGCTGGAATGAGCGTAAGATGCGAAAGGATCAGATAAAGTCCTTAAGTTTCGCAGGTTGATGATTGTTTGATAAATGAGCGTTTTTTGCCTAGCTAGTTAGAGAATTATTTTTTCCTAATAGAGAAAAAATAAAAGCTGTTTTAAGATATGCTACCGGCCTTGTTCCCTTATCTCCTGAAAAGTTGAGCTTGCGAAACTTAAATAAAGTCTAAATGGAATTTGAAGTATTGTGCAGTTGGTTGCGACAAGAGTGTTTCCAATTAGTTTGCATGTAAGCCTATCGGGTACATTTGTTTATAAATGTTGTAGGCGAAAGGCTTATTTTTGTCTTTAAAATTAACATAAACTTAATTGATTATCCTTAATTTGGAATAAGTAGGAAGGCGTTGAAACAATGAACGGCGGTGAATAAGGTGAATAAAAGAACGATATAAACGAAGGGGTATTTTTATGTTGAATACAGGAGAAACTTTTGCAGACAGATATGAGTTGCTCAGGCAGTTGGGAAGAGGAGGATTCTCAGAGGTTTGGTTGGCACAAGACAAACTTACGGGAATACAAGTTGCCGTCAAGGTCTATGCACCCGGAACGGGACTGGACGATGCGGGCATCTCTCTCTTTACGCAAGAGTTTTCTTTGGTTTTTGACATGAACCATACTAACCTGCTCCATCCCACTTATTACGATTGCTGGGAGAGAATGCCTTATCTTATTCTGCCTTATTGCAAAAACGGGTCGGTCTTTGGCTATGTGGCGAGTGACATAAAGATTACGGAAGCGGAATGCTGGCATATCCTTCATGATGTGGCGGAAGGTTTGGCCTATCTTCATGGAAAAACTCCGCCCATTATCCACCAGGACATTAAACCGGATAATATCCTGATAAACGATGAACACGACTATATGATAACGGACTTTGGCATCAGCGCACGTGTCAGGAGTTCGTTGCATCGGAATCAAGGATTTAATACCAGTGGCGGGACATTGGCGTATATGGGGCCGGAACGTTTTGGCCCGTCGCCCGCTCCCATTATGGCAAGTGATATATGGTCGTTGGGGGCTACGATGTACGAACTGATGACCGGAATGCCTCCTTATGGAGAACATGGCGGGATGCTGCAAAAACAGGGAGCCGATATTCCTCTTATCGACGAACCATTCTCACAACAACTGAAAGATATCGTATATAAGTGTATCGCACTGAATCCCTGGGACAGACCTACCGCCGCTCAGGTTGCGGATTATGCCGGTCAGTATATGGCGGGCGGTTTGCCCGCGAAGCAACCGGAATCCACTCCGGCGGTGAAGAAGCTGTGGGTATCGTTGCAGTCCGTCGTCCGTAAAATCGAGATACACTGGGATAAGAAAAAGATGATTCCTGCCGCTGCCGTCGCATGTGTCTTAGTGATTGTAATGACGGTGTTGCTTGGCATCGATTGGAAAAAAGATGATGCTGTGCCGCCCGCCGCCGGGTATGTGCCGGATATCTATTATGACAGTTTGTGTCTTGCCCGCATCGGTCAGGGCAGAAGTTACAGGCTTCGGGGCGACACTTTGATATATCCCGTTCTGCGAATCGATTCCTTTTTTGAAGACGCCTATATTCATGCTCTGAAGATTTATAGGGTAGCTATGGCGGATTACGGGGATTCGATTTCTCCCAAAATCAGGAGGGATGCGGAAAAAGAAATCCAAAAAGTGGAAATTGAATTATATAAAGCGTACGACCTGTTCAAAGGAAAGGTGGATACGCTGAGAACACTGAAGGGAGCAGACCAAAGCCTGGTGGATTCATTGGAACAACGAGCCTTGAAAATCAAGGAATATATAGACATAAAGGAGACTGCTGCGTATGAAAACGAAGATGTGTATTAGGTTGCTGGCATTGCTTGCCGCGTTTCTGTTACCTGTAAATGCCGGTGCACAGTGTGCCGGTATCTTCCGGCATGGAGTGGAAAACATGCAAAACAAGAATTACAAAAAGGCCATCGAGAATTTTGAAGCTGCCAAGGTGTGTGACCCCAATCTGGCAAAAGAGTGTAATGCCAAGATTGAAGAATGCCGCAGAAAGCTGGCAGGACCATCCAAACCGGTTGCCGTAACAAGCGTTTCGCGACTGGTGATAAATAAGGAAAAAGTGGAATTCGGATATGAGACAATGACTGCTTCGGAAGTGAAAGTGGAAAGTGAACCGGCCGAATGGACTGCTTCGTCGGATGCAAAATGGTGCAAAGTACATGTGCTGGATGATAAGCGCTTTTCGATACAATGTCTGAAAAACACATTGACAACGGAACGCCAGACTGTAGTAACAGTCAGCAACGAGCGGATGAAAAAAAGTATAACGGTGGTCCAGACGGGGCTGGAAGAAATTATCAATATTCCGATTCGTGAACTGGTCTTTTCAAGCAAAGGGGAAATAAAAGTTCTGGACGTAAAATGCAATACGGATTGGGAAGTAGCGGAAATACCGGAGTGGGTGAAAGTCATAGCCAAGGATTCGGGAAAGTTGATACTGAAAGTGGAGAAAAACAAAAAATACAGGCAAGGCAGTCTTGTCGTGAGAACCATAGGGGGCGAGATTGCTACAACCATTCTTATACAAGAAAAGAGGAAACTGAAAGACCTGTTGAAATAGATTATAGTGTGATAAACCATTAAACTTTCTGCTTATGCGATGTATGAATTGTGGCTGGGAGAATACTCCGGAAAGAAGGGAATGCCTGAAGTGCGGGCTTCCATTGAGAGGAAATGAAAATGCCGTTTCCGGCGAAAAGGTGTCTCCGAAACCGACCCTGCTGAGTATAAGGCCGGAAATGGAGAATAGCAGGAAAACCGTAGTTTACCCTGTAGCGGAGAAAACGGCAGAGGAGGAAGAACGCATCGTGCAACCCGTAATGGAATGCATTCAGTGCGGCTATCCCATTGCAGGCGGTTTTACGACTTGTCCCCAGTGCGGCGCTTCCGTCCATCGCACTACCGTATGCAGGCAAATCAGAAATGTGTCGGATACGGACCCGCAACCGGTTCCAAGTTTTTCTTTGGCTATAGTTCCCGAGGCAAACGAGGAAATCAAGTCCGAGACACTGGTATACTCCGGTAAATCCGTTATCCTGAACAGGGAGAACACCGAAAAAGACAATTGCACCATCACCACCAAAGAGCAGGCCGAAGTCATTTTCGAGGATGGGCATTGGTATCTCATCGACCACAGTGAGCTGAACACGACTTACCTGCAAGTCAACCGCAAAATAGAACTGGAACCGGACGATATAATCGTGCTGGGCGACAGGCGATTCAAGTTCAGGCATGAATAAGGACGAAGGACATATTGTAGATAGATGTGATTTCAACGTAGGCGAATGTATCGGTCATCGTTATCGGGTAGTCAGGACGTTGGGAGAAGGCTCGTTTGGCAAGGTATACAAGGTGACGGATGGGACGGGTGAAGAATATGCTCTGAAACTGTTGAGGCTTTGGGAAGTGTCGCCTGAGATTCGTAAGCCGCTGATGGAGCGCTTTGAGATGGAATTTAAAGCGGGACAAATAGATTGTGATAATCTGGTTCGCTCTTTGGATTATGGAACAACGGGAGGCAATCCATATATTGTGATGGAGTATTGTCCGGGTGGAGACTTGATTCCGTATTTAGGATCCGGCAGTGGCAGGATACCGCAAATCTGCCAACAGATTCTTTTCGGGCTTCATGCCTTGCATACCCGGGGGAAAGTGCACCGTGACCTGAAACCGGAAAATGTTCTTTTCAAAAGTAACGGGATGGCTGCCCTGACGGATTTCGGGATAGCCGGTGACCGGAACAGACGGATGACGGAACGCAACCTCTTGGGCAAACCCACTCAAGTTTTCGGAACCTATGCTTATATGCCACCGGAGCAAATCAATCGGACAAGGGGAGGGGTGACAGTGCTGCCCACGACGGATGTTTTTTCTTTCGGAGTGTTGGCATTCCAGTTGTTGACGGGGAAGTTGCCTTTCGGTCAGTTGAATAATCATAATGAACTGGCGTGCTATCAGCAACGTCTTAAAAAGGGAGAATGGGACTGGCAGTTGCTGTCGCAAGTACCTGCGGGCGACCGATGGAAGGAGGTATTGGCAGGTTGCTTGAAACCTAACTTTAAAGACCGCTTTCAGTCTGCGGAAGAGGTGCTGAAACATATACCGGGAAGCACGCTGTCGCCAGGTTCACGGATAGGCACGCCGGTGAATGCCGCATCCGGATTTGCATTGCAGGTGCTTCAGGGCGAAGAGGCAGGAAGAGTTTACCCGTTAAGCGAACTTTTTGACCGGGGAAAGAGAATTGTCACCATCGGACGGGCGATGGATAATGTGATAGTTATTAAAGAAGAGCATAGCGCTTATATATCGCGCCACCATTGCTGCATAGAAACAAATTCCGCCGGAGATTGCTGGATTGTGCGGGACGGGCAGTGGATAAAAGAAAAGCGTGTGTGGCAGCAGTCCGGTAACGGAACATTTGTTAATTCCACGCAGGTGGACAAACAGGGTTGCCTCCTGAAAGCCGGTGACCTACTCTCGATAGGAGATGTGAAAATGAGATTTGAAAAACACTAAATTGTGAATATTATGGATACACAAAATTACAAACGTACGTTGGCCGGTTCTGTAGGTGCCGGTATCGGTTCCTTGATGAATGCTTCCGGTAAGACCTATTTTATATTGGAGCATAAGACTTCTTCGAAGTATCATCAGGCAGGAGAAACACAAAAAATAATCGTCGATCAGGTGGAATTGGGCCGGGCGTCTTCTTGTCAAATCAGATTTGACGAGAGTTTTGAGACGGTAAGCCGCAGACATGCTGCCATTGTGCGTGATGGTGAACACTGGAAATTGGTCCATCTTTCACAATCCAATCCTACGTTGGTCAATGGAAACCCTATCAACGGTTCCTACTATTTGCAAACCGGCGATGAGATACAGTTGTCGGTGGGCGGACCGCGTTTAGGTTTTATTGTTCCCCAAGGGCGTCAGGCGCTGACTTCCAGCATCGGGTTGACAGAGAGGATGAATCTGTTTCGCAAACAGGCATTGCGTCCTTATAAAACGGCTTTGACTATCATGTCGGTAGTTCTGGTACTGGCCATTGCCGGACTGGCAACCTGGAATTATATGTTAGGTACGGAAAATGATGCGCTGGCTGCAAAGACGGAACAACAGGAACGCGCCCTGCAAACCTACCAAAGCCAATTGGATTCGCTGGAGAATGAACGGGACAGATTGGAAAAACAGCAATTGGAGTTGGAATATAAACTGAAAAACAGCGATGGGAATACGGATAGACTGAAAGCCGAGTTGGTGGCGGTAAACAGTCAGTTGAATAACGTCGGTATGGCTCATGCCAGAACCATTTCACAGGTGCGCCATATCGAAGATCTTATTGCGAAGAAAGAAGTGGAAGAGAAAGAAGAAGAGGAGATAGACAAGGCTCCTTCGGTAACGAAGGTCCGCGAGGAGGAAAGCGTTACTCCCGCTCCGGTTCAGGAAGCCGGCGTTGCGGATAATCTGGGTGCTTATTACGATTATATTTATACCATAAAGGTGGATCGTATTGAAATAGAATATGGAGGTATCAAATTTGATCCGGGCATACAAGTCTCTGATATTATCTGTGGAACAGGTTTTATGCTGAACAACGGGAATTTTGTAACCGACAAGCAAAACGTGGAGCCGTGGATATATTCCAATACCGAATGGAAGGACGCATGGCGCAGGTTGCTCGCCATATACAAAGGAGTAGGTTGTAATATCATTATTCATTATCGCGCATACAGTACACAAGGAACGGGCAAGCCCTTGACCTTTACGAATACTGACTTTAAGGTGAATTCTTTCAATGACTTGAAAGTGACGGAGATAGAAGTGGATAAGTCAGTCAGAGTGCAACTGCGTGAGCATGGAATAAAAGTGGAGTACCGCCGCAGGAAGTATGTGGAAGTTTCCATCGTCACCCCTACCGCATATAGCTGGGCTTATATCGAAGGCAAAGGCACACCGGGTGTGGGACTGCCTTATGATGAAATGATTGCCAGAAACATGCCGGGCGGAACGGAAATCGAAATGGTGGGATATGCAGGTCATGCGGATATCCATCATCTTACTCCGGCTCATTTCAACGACCGCACCAATGTGGCTGATACTAAGAATGGAGCCATCGTATTGCAGAACCGTGTGGCGGAATATGGATATTACGGGTCACCGGCATTCCTGCTGAAAGACGGAGGATATAAGGTGGTAGGACTGGTTGTCGGCAGCATAGCCGGTAAAGACAGATTGGTACCCATAGGGAATCTAAACTATTAGGAAATGCCAAAGCTTGTAATAAAATTAGCTGCCGGTACCAATGTCGGATTAGTCAGAGGCAATAATGAGGACAACTTTATTGTAAGCAAAAACCTGGGACAGGCCGAATGGCTTGTCCCTCAATCCACCGAGCCGGTTACCTTAAGTAAATACGGCAGTCTGTTGGTTGTTGCCGACGGTATGGGAGGTGCCAATGCCGGTGAAGTCGCTTCTGCCATTGCCATCGAAACGATACAGGAAATGTTCGTTCCGGAAAATATAGAAGAGATTCTTCCGGAAGGGCAGCCCGAAGGGGTGGAAAACAGGATTAAGGACTTTCTGATAAAGGTTATAAAAACTGCAGATTCGAACATTGGTAAAGAGAGTGAAATCAATAGTAGTACTCAGGGCATGGGTACTACTATTGTTTTGGCTTGGATTTTGGATGGCAAAGCTTATATTGCCTGGTGCGGAGATAGTCGTTGTTACGTTTTTAATTCTGCTTCCGGCCTGATGCGGTTGTCCAAAGATCACTCTTATGTACAGGAATTGGTGGATCAAGGTAAACTGGATCCGGAGAATACATTCGACCATCCCTACAGCAATATCATCACTCGCTGTTTGGGAAATTCTGATAACCGCGCCACTCCGGATTTTCGTTCGTACGAATTGAAAAACGGAGATGTGATTTTACTTTGCAGCGACGGACTGTGCGGCGTATGCCGTGACGAAGAAATTATGGAAATAATCAAAGAGCAAGAAGAAGATATGATGACTTGCAAGGATAGCCTGATCGAAGCCGCTCTTTCTGCCGGAGGGTATGATAACGTGACTGTTGCCCTCTGCCGTATCCATGATATGGAGACGGTTTCTACCGAGATGGGAAATACGGTCTTTGATAAGCCGAAGCATACTGTCAGAAAGCTTCTCCTTATAATCTTTGCGTTAGTGGCTCTTCTTCTTATCGGTTTCTATATATGTAGAACCTATTTTCCCGAATTGTCATTGATAGCGGGTTGATTATAAATCTTTATTTCTTCCATCGCCTGCTTCTTCTCCCTATCCAGCGGCATCACCTGGTAACTGACTTTCGAGAAGTCAATCGTCTGCAAATTAATGCTTCGGATCAGGCTGTTGTACATTGTCCGGTAATAGATAATCCGGTTGGTGATATCCGTGGTGGAAGTCCATTGCGTGGCGCTGGGGATATCCGCCGGAATCTCGCCCGGAGCGAACTCGATGCCGATGGGGATATCGAAGTTGTTCAGTATCTGGAAGCATTGAAGGACGGTGCCCAAAGCGGTGGCTTGTTGCGGCGCAGTGGTCTGATAGAAGGCGGCGCGGACAAAGCGCGATGGCGAAGTGATGTCTCCGGGCAGCCCTAAGAAACCGCTGCCTACACCGAAAGAGAAGATTTCCACATCGCCCAACGGATGTTCCGGAGTTTTGCCGGGATAGAGGTTGACGTAATTGTTAAGGTTCGTCATATGCCACTCGAAACCCGGAGAGTTGGCAAGGACACCCAGTTTGTTTTCATAGAACATGGGCTTGCCGTCGATAACTTCGAGGACGAGTTGCCTTCCCGTGGCATCGATAAAACGCCAGTGCACCGTCGATGCGCGCGGGTCGATATTGATGATACGCACTTGGCTGACAGCCTTTTTTACATCGTCTACGTTTTTGCATTCTCCCAGAATCCAGGAGACGAGTTGCAGGTCAGCAATGCTTTTATCTTTCTGTGAGGCGTCGTAAGATTCGTATTGGCCGTAGTGGGGGAAATAGAACAGACCGGCGGAAAGGCCGGCTTCATTCAGTCCTTCGGCCACGAAGTCTTTCTGCTCCACCGCCAGTCCCACGTATCCGTAGCGGGCGGTAAAGGTCATGCCGTCCGTTGTTCCGCCGGGCGTATAGGATTGTTCAGTGTAGCCGCGCGGCACGATGACATACTGGCTGTTCAGGTTAGTGCCGCCCCATTCGATGGTGCGTGCCACGACGGTGGCGCCGTCTTTACTTTTCAGTGTGATGCCCGTACAGGCTACTGCCGGATACAGGGACGATGATAACAAGGTAGCCGCCAACAGGCGGGAAATAGAATTCGGTTTCATAAGCAGGAATATTTAATGGGATTAAAACAACTTTTCCTTCCTTTCTGTTCAATCCCCTCCGAAGAACATTCCCCCGGCTTAATTATTTATGAAAAGATTCAAAGGATAAGTTGCGCCGAAAACTTAGAATGTGTCCGGTATAACTCAAAATATTTTAGCTTTCTTTTCTATATAAACCGTCAATAACAAGGCTATGATTCCCGACACCCACCATTTCATAAATTCATTCCCGATGAACCAAATAGAAAGCCATAATAACGAGTCTAATAAGCATTCTAAAATAAAATGGCGTTTCAAATAAGCATTGATTCTGCTATTGAACATTAAAAGTACTGTGCCGACTGAGATGAATGCAAACAATACTAATCCCCAAGTTCCTAAATTAAGTGCAAAATTATCATTCATACGGTAGTTATATGTATAATAGAAACGTCCTATGGATTATTATTTCGTAAAGATAGTAAAAGATATTGTGTTTCAAATAAAAATATAAAAAGAGATTGCGATAGGCAGAGATGTTCCTTTCATGATTCATAAGCAAGGATATTTAATGGGATTAAAACAACTTTCCCTCTCTTTCTGTTCAATCCCTCCAAAGAACATTCCCCCGGCTTAGTTGTTCTTTTCTGAAAAAACATTGCGTGTATGGAAAGATTCAAAGGACAAGTCGCTTTGGTGACGGGTGGGGCAAGCGGTATCGGCCGGGCCACGGTGGAAAGGCTGACAGCCGAAGGAGCCGATGTGGTGATAGCCGATTATCATCTGGAAGAAGCGGACAAACTCGCAACCCGGCTTCGGGAAGAAGGACACCGGGTGAAGGCGATTTATTATAATGCCACCGATACGGACAGCGGGGCGAATGCCGTAACGGAAACCATCGGCTGGATGGGCGGTATAGACTGCCTGGTGAATAATGTGGGAGGCAGCAACCTGAAACGCGATTCGGACATCGCCTCATTGGATATGAACTATTTCGACGAAGTGTTCCACCTCAACCTGAGAAGTATGCTGGCTACCATACGGACCGCCTTGCCGGCAATGAAGGAAAAAGGAAAGGGAAGCATCGTCAATGTTGCCTCCATCGGCGGGCTGACCGGAGATTTCCGCGGCTCGCTCTATGGAATGAGTAAAGCCGGGGTAATCAATCTCACCCGCTACGTGGCTACCCAATACGGCAGGATGGGCATACGTTGCAACAGCGTAGCACCGGGATTGGTGCTTACTCCTGCCGCTACGCGAAACCTACCGGAGGAAGTAAGGAAAGTGTTTCTGAAGTTCAACGCCCTGCCTTACCTGGGAGAAGCGGCGGATATTGCCGCCATCATCGCTTTTCTGGCTTCGGACGATGCCCGGTACATTACAGGGCAGACTATCGTCGCCGACGGAGGAATGAATTGTCATAATCCCACGATGGCGGATATAGCTGCCCTGGAAGGTAACGGTTGATTTTTATCGGAAACATTCGTAGTGCCCGGCGGTGCCTTCAAACTGAAGGATACCGTCGTCTGCACGCACTGCGGTGGCGGGGATATACAGTTTCCCGTCTTTCTTTATCTGCCACGTCCCGCTGACAAGGTCAGTGAGGACGAACTTATAAGTTCCGTTGCCGCCCACCGCCAGTTCCACCTTGCCGGAGAGCGGTTCGCTGTTCTTGCTGAACGTCACCACCCGGTCGGCTATCCGGACCCCTACCACACGCGCTGCGTCGATGCGTTCCACTTCATTCATTTGCCGGCAAGTGTTGTCGGCCACCTGTATCACGTTCAGGAAATAATTTTCGGTGGCAGGAGAGGCGGGCGATACTTCTACGCGCCATGCACCCCGATCGTGGGCTTCGTCGTCCGTGCGGGGAATGTTGGGATAGTCCGTGCCGAATACCCAGCACTCTTTGCCCGGTCCGCCGACTTTTTCAATCCGCAGATTCTCCGCTTCGGGCAGCAACACCTGGTTCTGCAACATGCCCGTGTCGCTGTTCTTGGTGCGCTTCACGGTGAAGCGGTTACCCGCAATTTCCGGTTCTTCGATGCTGTGCAGCAGCCAGAACTTCTTGAAGTCGGGATTGGAAGACACCACTTTGTCGAAGACAATCAGTGCGGCAGGCACCTGTTCCGATTTCAGGTTGAGGAACATGAAAGAGCGCTTCACCTCCTTCACCTTGCCCGAGTACGCCTTCGTGAGGTCGCCCTTCAGATAAGAATAGTCCGGCGTGCGGATATCGTTGCCCGTACCGTGAGCCAATACCCGCCCTACGGTGTAAGCCTCGCTCAGCAGGTCTTTGAAGGAGCGGCAAGTCTCCCAGCGGTCGCCCGGCATACGTTGTCCGCCGTCGTTGTCGGCATACTCGGTTTTGCCGCCACCGCCGTAGTTCCAGCAGGCGAACTTCTCGTCAGGGTCGTATATCAGCAGTGAGTTGTGGGCGATGGTGCGCTTGAAGAAGTTCTTGTTGTGCGGACTGTTGTAACCGCCCGAACTTCCCTGATAGGAACCGGCGTCGATGGCCAAAGGCCCTTTGTAGTAGAGCTGGAAAGAACCGCCGTCCAGATGTTGGTGGTTGCCCACAAACTGCTCGTTGATTTTCATTTCGGCTATGACACTGTTGTCGCCCCAGCCCGTACGCGCTATCATCCATCCGAAGGGAGAACCCGAATAGCGTGTCAGCGGCAGGTCTTCGGGAGAGCGGGGCACTACGTCCAAATCTCTCCACAGCACGTCGAAGATGAGGCAATGGTTGTCAATCTTCGGCTTGCGACCGTATTCATAAGCCAGATATCCGTCTTTATAATAGCTGTAAGCCAGCATGGAGGGCAGGGCATACGAGACGATGTTCTTCCGGCTGGGATTGGTGTCTCCGGCAGGCAGCACCTGGCCGTCCGGACGCCGGCGATAGATGAAGTCGTACAGGACGAACTGCTGCGAAGGGTCGTAGATGCTGCCTGCTCCCATGCGCGACAGAATCCATTGCGAAATCAGGTCGTTGCTGAAGCGCACGTTCACATAGCTGGTACCCTGATGGTAATTGTGTCCGGCATAGATAAAGTTCCGTGCCGGAATATAATCGCGGTACATCATGCGGATGACGTGATTGTACATATCGGGATATTCGTCGTAGACCGCGATGCCTGCCGACAGCATATCACGCAGCACCATCCATTCGGAAGAATGCCCGGCGATGGGTTCGCGGTTGCGGGGAGGGTAGCCGCATTCCATCGTCTTGGCGATGCGTACAAAGGATTCGATGTAGGCTTTCTTCTCCGACTCTTTCATCTGGTCGTAGCACCAGTCATACACCATCGCGCCGCACATCAGCATGGAGCCGCTGGCGCGGGACAGGTCGCCCTGCGTGCCGTAATTCGTAGTCCGCAGGGTGTCGAGCATGGCGGTGATGGCTTTCCGCGCCTGCTTCTTGTCGCCGTAGACCAGGTAGTCCAGCGCCTGCAACTGCGCACGGCTGGTAACCCCGCGCATCTCGGCGTAGTAGCGGAACCCGTTGCGGGCGGGCGCTTTGGCTTCTTCTTCCGGCGTGCGGTCTTTGCCGAGCCGTTTCATGGTTTCAAGGGTTTTCCGTACTTCCGGATGGTTCAGCCGTTGCTTCAGGCCGGGCAGGTCGGACGACAGGAGGTAGAGCCGGGGATGTACTTTGGGAGGAAGGGGAACGGTCACTCCGTCCACCGTCTCCCAGGTTACTTCCTGCTTGCCCTGTGCCGACAGGTGGGCGGAAGACAGAATGATGAGACTGATTGCTGAAAGGATGAATTTCTTTTTCATGTAGCGTACTGTTAAAGGTTGAATGCACAAAAGTACTCCCGCCGGACGGAAACAGTCTCCTGATTTGTGTTTTTATCTTTCAATAAAGTACAAGTCTATGCCACTTTTGTTGAAAGCGATAGGACGAATGTCCAATAAGGGCCGCTCAGGGCAGTACAACGCGGTCGCCGAGGCGCTTCGCCATAAGGCTTTGTATCTGCCGCATCTCGTTGTAGCGCTCCATGATGGTGTTGCATTTCTCCTCGTTGTTCGCCACTTCGGGGTCTTGCAGGGCGTAGAGGATGTGCTTCAGTTCCTCTTTCACGATGGCGCATTTGAAGTTTATCATCAGCCGGGGGATGAGTTCGTAGAGGCGTTCCTCGTCGGTAACCATTTGTTGCACCTGTGATTTGCGCAACTGGTAGCGGTTGCTGATAAGCTCTACGCTCAGCTTGCTGATGGTGGGGTCGGGATGCGCCACGAAGTAACGTTCGGCAGTAAATCCCTGGTCGTGCAGGTGGGCGGCGGCTTCGGTCAGTATCTGCCGGTGCAACGGGTTGTGGAAAGCCAGTTCGTCCTGCTTCAGGTCGCTGATGACGTATTCGGTGACGGTAATCGGGGTTTCCTGTCCTTCCTCATTGGTCACGTTGCACATGACTTTTTCGCCGTAGCGCACAATCATCTGGAGTATCAGCCGCTCGTATTTGTAGAATTCCTGTCCTTCCTTGGCATCCTGCGGGATGTAAGAGATGTAGGCGTCGTCGTCCGGCGGAAAAGGGGCGGCTTCGGGCGGTGCGGCGGCCTGCGGGTCTGTGGCAGGAGACGCCGCACGATTACTGGAGGCGGCACGGCGTTCGCGTTCCGCTTGCTCGCTGCGCTTTTCCGCTTGTGCTTCACGGCGCTTCGCCACTTCCGAAACCAGCAGCTTGTCCTCCACGTGCAGCAACTGGGCGCACTCCTTGATGTAGACGTCGCGCACGATGGCTTCGGGAATCACCGAGATGCTCTGCACCAGGTTGCCGATGAGTTCGGCGCGTTTGATGGGGTCTTTTCCGGCATCTTCCAGCAGAAGGTTGGTCTTGAAGCGGATAAAGTCCGTCTCATGCTTCTGTATGAACTCCTGGAACTCCGTGGAGTTGTGCTTGCGCGCGAAAGAGTCGGGGTCGTCGCCGTCGGGCAGAAGGCAGACCTTGATGTTCATCCCTTCTTCCAGCAGCATGTCGATACCGCGGAGCGAAGCCTTGATACCTGCCGCGTCGCCGTCGTACAGGATGGTCATGTTGTCGGTAAAGCGGTGAATCATCCGGATTTGTCCGGAAGTCAGCGCCGTGCCCGAAGAAGCCACCACGTTTTCTATCCCTGACTGATGCATCGAAATGACGTCCGTATATCCTTCCACAAGGAAGCAGCGGTCTTGCTTCACAATCGCCTGCTTGGCGAAGTAGATGCCGTAGAGTTCGTTGCTCTTGTGATAAATCTCCGATTCGGGCGAGTTGACGTATTTCACCTTCACCCCCTTGGTGGCGCTGGCAAGCACGCGTCCGCCAAAGGCCACGACCTTACCCGACAGGGTGTGCACCGGAAAGATGACCCTTCCCCAGAAGCGGTCGCGCAGGCGGTGGTCGTCCGTCTCGTAGCAGAGTCCGGTCTTGATGAGGAACTCTTTCTTATATCCTTTCTGCAGGGCTTCCTGCGCCAGAGCGTCGTGGCTCTCGGTGGAGTAGCCCAACTGGAACTTCTCGATGATGTCGTCGCGGAACCCACGGTTGCGGAAATACGCCATGCCGATGCTGCGCCCGTCCACGTGGTTGTGCAGGATGTTCTGGAAGTAGTCGCGGGCAAACTGGTTGACGATAAAGAGGCTTTCGCGCTCGGTCTGCGCCAGTTTCTCCTCGTTGGAGAGTTCGCGTTCCTTGATTTCGATACCGTATTTCCGGGCAAGATACCTCAGCGCCTCGGGGTAGGTCATCTGCTCGTGCTCCATGATGAAGTGCACCGCATTGCCGCCCTTGCCGCAGGCGAAGCACTTGCACAGCCCCTTGGCGGGAGACACGTAGAAAGACGGGGTCTTGTCATCATGGAAGGGGCATAGGCCGACGTAGTTCACCCCGCGTTTCCGCAGGGTGACAAAGTCGGACACGACGTCCACAATCTGCGCCGCATCCAGAATCCTGTCTATGGTGGCTTGGTCTATCATTACTGCTTTTCTCCTTTAAATCCGTTTTGCGGATACAAAGGTATACATAAAGCCGGAAAACTATTTAATTTTCTCCCGAATCTTCGTCAGGTACTTCTTCATCCCTTCGGCATCCTTGTTCTCGATGATTTCGAGCAGGTTCTTCAATTCCGTGCGGATGTTGGCCACTTGGCCCGGTGTGCGCGGGTTGAACAGGATTTCCTGGAGCAGGTAGTCGTCTTCGTTCAGCAGTCCTTTGGCGATGGCCATGTGTTTCTTGAACGTGGTGCCCGGCGCTTCCTGATGCTTCATCACCGCCGCAAACACGAATGTCGATACGAAGGGAATGGACAGGGAGTAGGCCACCGTTTCGTCATGCTCGTCGAAGGTGTACTCGAAGATGTTGAGTTTCAGCGTCTGGTACAGGTCCTTGAAGAAGATTTTGCCTAAGTGGTCGCCCTCGCTGATGATAATGGCGTTCTCGGTGTGCAGGTTGTTCAGGCTGGCAAAGGTGGGCCCGAACATCGGGTGCGTGGATACATAGCGGAATCCGCTTTCGGTGTAGAACTTCTTGAGTCCCGTCTTCACCGAAGCGATGTCGCTGATGATGCAGTCCTTAGGCAGCACCGGCAGCACCTGCCTGAATGCTTCGAGTGTATATTTCACCGTTACTGCATTGATAACCAGTTCCGGTTCGAACTCCTTGATTTCTTCCAGCTTAGTGAAACGATACGTGTTGTACACAAAGCGCAATTGATGCGGATTAACGTCGAACACCGCCGTCTCGTGCTGAAAACTCAAAATATCTGTAAAGAAGGAGCCCATCTTACCGGCTCCGAGGATTAGGATTCTCATAATGTTTTAATGTTTTAATGTGCTAATGTGCTAATATGCTAATGTGCTAATGACCATGCGGCATGATAGCGTAGCGTATACATGTGCAACATACACACAGTGCTACATACACACAGCGCAGCCAATTAGCACATTAGCATATTAGCACATTATTTATTAATAATCTCCATCTGTTGTCTCACGCTTTCCTCATGAATCAGTTCGAATACCTTCTTGATGAAGTCCGAATCCATGCCGCAGAGAGCGCCTTGCGAACCGCGTTTGTCGAGGATTTCGTTGTAGCGGCCCGTTTGCAGGATGGTCATGTCATGCTCTTTCTTGTAAGTACCGATTTCGCGGGCTACACGCATACGCTTGGCAAGTTCCTGGATGAGGTTGTTGTCGCACTCGTCGATTTGCTTGCGCAGTTCGCTCAGGTTTTCGGTGGTTTGCGTCTCCTGACGGATGACGAGCAGGTTCAGGATGTAGTCCAGTACGTCGGGCGTCACCTGCTGGAAAGCATCGCTCCAGGCGCAGTCCGGATTGCAGTGGCTTTCGATAATCAGACCGTTGAAGCCCAAGTCCATCGCCTGCTGGCTGAGGGGAGCCACCAGTTCGCGTTTACCACCGATGTGGCTGGGGTCGCAGATGATGGGCAGGTTGGGGATGCGGCGGCGCAGTTCGATGGGGATGTGCCACTGCGGCAGGTTGCGGTATATCTTCTTGTCGTAGCTGCTGAATCCGCGGTGGATGACGCCGAGACGCTTCAATCCGGCGTTGTTGATACGCTCCAGCGCGCCAATCCACAGTTCGAGGTCGGGGTTCACCGGATTCTTCACCAATACAGGGATGTCCACGCCTTTCAGGGCATCTGCAATCTCCTGCACGGCAAAGGGGTTGGCGGTGGTGCGCGCACCTATCCAAAGGATGTCGATGCCCGCTTTCAGGCATTCGTACACATGCTTGGCGGTTGCCACTTCGGTGGAAACGTACATGCCGGTTTCCTTCTTCACCTCCTTCAGCCAGGCAAGGCCTTCCACGCCGATGCCTTCGAAGCCGCCCGGTTTGGTACGGGGTTTCCAGATACCTGCACGGAATATCTTTATTCCTTTGTCTGCCAGTTCCCTGGCTGTGCTCATCACTTGTTCTTCTGTCTCCGCGCTACACGGACCGGCAATCACTAAGGGGCGTTTCTCTTCGATGCCCGGCAATAAAATCGATTCTAATTCGAGTTCCATATTCGTAAATTGTTTTGTTGTATCAATATGTTTAAATTCTTCCTTCTCCTTTTTCTATTCCAAATCCCTGCCGTGAGGGTACTCAGAGAGGGGAAGGAATTTTTAGTAAATTTCCATCGGATTTTTAGTAAAAATCCTCCGGGTTTTTAGTAAATCTTCGGGCAATTTCTTTAAGAAAAGAAGCTGCCGGTTTTGAATCCTTCTTCTTGTAAATATATTACAATGTTTCCCGGATTCGTTGCAGTGCCTCCGCCAGTTTATCGTCCTTGCAGCACAGCGAAATGCGGATGAAGCGTTTGCCGTTGCTTCCGAAGATAAATCCCGGGGTGATGAAGACCCGTGCCCGGTGCAATACCCGTTCGGTGAGTTCCTCTACGTCGGCACAACTATCGGGTATCTTGCCCCAAAGGAACATGCCTACCTGGTTCTCGTCGTAGGTGCAACCCAGCGCGTCCATAATCTCTCCTGCCAGGCGGCGGCGGTTGCGGTAGTTGCGGTTGTTGCCTTCGTACCAGTCCTGTTCGGCTTCGAGGGCGGTGGCGGCGGCCAGTTGCATGGCGCGGAACATGCCGCTGTCGATGTTGCTTTTCACTTTCAGTATCCATTGCACGAAGTCGGCGTTGGAGGCAAGCATACCGATGCGCCATCCCGGCATGTTGTGGCTCTTGCTCATGGAGTTGAACTCGATGCAGCACTCTTTTGCTCCCGGCACGCTGAGGATGCTCAGGGGGTGATTGTTTAGGATGAAGCTGTACGGGTTGTCGTTGACGATGACGATGTTCTTGCGGCGGGCAAAGTCCACCAGCTTCTCATAGAGCTCCGGGGTGGCGTTGGCTCCCGTGGGCATGTTGGGGTAGTTGGTCCACATCAGTTTCACGCGGCTCAGGTCCATCTTCTCCAGTTGGTCGAAGTCGGGCATCCAGCCGTTTTCTTCTTTCAGGTCGTAGTTCACTACCTCAGCGCCCAGAATCTTGCTCAGCGAGGTGTAGGTGGGGTAACCGGGATTGGGCACCAGCACCTGTTCGCCGGGGTTGACGAAGGCGAGCGTGACGTGCAGGATGCCTTCCTTGGAGCCGATAAGGGGCTGTATCTCCGTATTGGGATTCAGCTCCACGCCGTACCACTTCCGGTACCATCCGGCAAAGCTGCGGCGCAGTTCGGGGATGCCTACGTAGGGCTGGTAGCCGTGTCCGTCGGGGTTCTTTGCCGCTTCGCACAGCGTCTCGATGGTTTTTGCCGACGGCGGCATGTCGGGGCTTCCGATGCCCAGGCTGATGACGTCTTTTCCTTCGGCATTCATCTGTGCCACTTCTTTCAGCTTCTTCGAGAAGTAGTATTCGCTTACGCTTGCCAGCCGGTCGGCGGGCTTTATCTTAGATGTTTGATTTTCCATCTTCGTATTCTCCTAATATTTTAAGTTCTTTGGTCAGCGGGGTGATGGCCGCGATAGATTGCTTGTATCTCAGTACGTTGTCAAAGACGACATCGACGTAAAACTGGTATTCCCACTCGCGGCCGATGATGGGCAGTGACTGTATCTTGGTCAGGTTGATGCGGTAGAAAGACAGGATGGACAGCACCTGCGAGAGGCTTCCTTCGGTGTGGGGAAGGGTGAACACGATGCTTGCCTTGTTCACTTCCTTGGTGCGGTGGCGGTTCAGTTCGTCCACCTGCCAGGGGTCGGCGACAACCAGGAAGCGGGTGAAGTTGTGCTTGTTCGTCTCGATGCCTTCCTGCAACACCTTCATGCCGTAGCGCTCGGCGGCGGCTTTGGAGCAGATGGCGGCGTGGCCTTTCAGGTTCTCTTTCTTGATAATCTCGGCGCTGAGGGCGGTGTCTTCGCCTTCCACCACTTTGATGCGCGGGTGCTGTCCCAGGAACTCGCGGCATTGCATCAGGGCGATGGGGTGGGAGTTGACTTCCGTAATGTCGTCCCAGTCTTCATCGGGCAGGCAGACGAAGCTGTGGGAGATGCGCAACTTGTATTCTCCTACAATCTGCGCGCCGCTTTGGCGGAGCAGTTCGTTGTTGTGCAGCAGGCTGCCCGCTATCGTATTTTCTATTGCCAGCATCCCGATAGTCTGACTGTCCTTATGGATGGCTGTGAACACGTCTTCGAAGTTGGCGCAGCAAATCAGCTCGATTTCTTCTCCTTCGAAGTACTTGTGGGCGGCAATGTCATGATACGAACCTAATGTTCCTTGAATGGCTATTCTTTTCATTCCTGTATCTTTGTTTTCTTGGTTTATTCTACAAAAAAAATCCCGCGTCCATACGATGGAGCGGGATTCCGTATATTACTTGGTTCTCTATTCAGTTCTTAAGCATCACTGTCACTTGACACATACAAACTCCCGCTCTACTTTCCGGCTAAAGTAAAAGTAAAAAAAGAAGTAATATGCATAAGTAAATGACTTCATACTTGT
>ENA-OYYE01000559-OYYE01000559.1-human-gut-metagenome-genome-assembly--contig:-NODE-559-length-18918-cov-8.900175_pt1 | contig 18918 bp, 18 predicted proteins | sample MGYA00243244_ERZ653437 | MGnify/ENA primary metagenome ERZ653437 (study PRJEB26926, sample SAMN06165130) | human gut metagenome | biome: ENVO:00009003; feature: ENVO:2100002; material: ENVO:00002003...
GCTCAGACTTGTACCTGATCCCTTTGGTTGTCTCCCTCTTTCATATTGACAGGTGTATCCACTCGAATAGCGAACTCGAGAAGTGCTGTCCGACAAAAAGAACTATCGGTAGCTTGCTATCGTGGTCTAAGCTGAATGATATAATCGAAGCACATTAAACAAAAAACATTTTCTCACCCCAACGTACAATCAAGCACCATCATAACAACAAACCCTGCCGCCGCACCTATCGTTCCTATGTTGCTATGCTCTCCGCCCTGTGCCTCGGGTATAAGTTCTTCTATCACAACATACATCATAGCCCCTGCCGCAAACGACAGCATATACGGCAAAAGCGGAGCGATGAATGAAGCGAGCAGTATCATCACCGCCGCACCTATCGGCTCGACAACGCCCGACAGCACTCCCATCGCAAACGCTTTTCCCTTTTTCATTCCCTCGCTTTTAAGCGGCATTGAAACCACCGCTCCTTCGGGGAAGTTCTGTATTGCAATACCCAGCGCCAGCGCAAATGTGCTTGCAAGAGTAACGCTGTCACCGCCCGTACCGGTTGACCCGGCTACAGCCGCACCGACAGCCATTCCCTCCGGCACGTTATGGATGGTCACCGCAAGCAGCATCATAGTAGTTTTCGAAAGCCCCGAGCGCACGCCCTCAGGCTTATCGCTGTCAAGATGCAGGTGCGGCACAAAGCTGTCTATCCCAAGCAGGAACAGTATCCCCGCTGCAAAGCCGACCACAGCAGGCACCCAGTTCATTTTCCCGTAACTCTGCTCTGACAGTTCCATTGACGGTATCAGAAGCGACCATACCGAAGCCGCTATCATTACTCCCGATGCAAAACCAAGCAGCAGCTTCTCCGTCTGGGCCCTCACCTTATCACGCATAAGGAACACCATAAGCGAGCCGAGCGTTGTTCCCATAAGCGGTATCATCAGTATCAGAAATATCTCCAATTGCGTCACCTCAATATAAGTTAGTTTAGACTTACCGCTTATATTTTACCACAAACAAAAGAAAAAGCCAAGCGTTACACCTGACTTTTTCCGTAATATTTACTTTTTGCGTTTCTCACAGCGTGCAGAGGCTGCTTCCTTTACTGATTCTTTGTTCTGATTTTTATCAGTTCAGCTATTGTGTAAATTCCTTCCGTTACAGCAGAACCTTCTATAGAAAACATTTTTCCCTTTTTTTACGCTATCATTAATTCACAAAAAATCTCCGCAGCCCAAAGCCACGGAGATAAAACCGTCAATATGTAACGCCGTATTACTTGATAACCTCAACCATCATACCGGGAGTAGCCATAACAGCGTTTGACTCATCGGTATCAATGTGCATAGCGTCCGCGAACTTCTCGCTTACTCTGATAACAACGTCACCGAGCACTGCGCTTCTGCCGTCCGAGTTTACCTTAACGCTTACAACGTCCTTGTTCTTAACGCCCCACTTTTCAGCGGTTTCGGGAACAAGGTGGATGTGGCGCTTTGCAACGATAACGCCCTCGCTGATTTCGATCTCACCCTCAGGACCTGTTATCTTACAGCCGGGTGTGCCTGCAATATCGCCCGATTCTCTTACGAATATAGGACATCCGATAGAACGTGCATCCGTAGCCGAAAGCTCAACCTGTGTAGCAGGACGAACAGGGCCTAAAATAGATACGTTTGCAAGCGATCTCTTGGGGCCTGTTATAGTAACTCTTTCCTCGCAAGCGAACTGACCGGGCTGAGAAAGATCCTTCTTCTTTGTAAGCTCATGACCCTTGCCGAACAGTGTTTCGAGAGCCTCCTGCGTAACGTGGATGTGACGTGCGGAGGTTTCCAGTAATACTTCCATTTTTTCCATAATGTTATCCTTCTTTCATGCCAAAGGCAATTTTTACTGTTAACATTATACACCCGTGAAACGAAAATTTCAAGTGTTTCATATAACGAATATCGGGCGGAACAAAAAAGTTATAACAGCGTCCGCTATCCCCAGCAGAAAGCACCCGATACAGCATACCGCAAACCGCTCAAGATATATCTTATAATAGTGCGGAGCCTCGTCACGCCTGCCTTTAAGCACAGCCAGCACACTGTTTGAGCATAACACGGACAGACGGCACTGATAACAGCAGATTACCGTTCCTATAAATGCGGACGGAAGAACAAACACCGCAAAAGCCGGTATCCCGTTTGCCCCGTATATATTCACAAGCGCTGCAAACGTCATTCCCACACCTATACCCTTGAATGCCGGTATAAGCGCTCCCACAGGCTGTCCCACAGCGCAAAGCCCTGCTAAAAACGGTACAATGCACCATATAAGCGCCGATATGAACGAAGCGGCGGCATTCCCGAAAAATCCGCCGTGTATCCTTCCTTCGAGAAAGCCCTCCAGCATCTCATCAGGCACGGTCACCGTCGCCTTCCCGTAAAACACCGCCCCGACAACAGCCCCGGCAACCGCCGTTATAAAGAGTATCAGCCCTGCATACTGCCTGTTGCGCCTGCCTTTAACCACTACTTCCGATACGGTTATACCGTCGGCACTCAGCTTCCCGTTTTCCTCCGTCATAACCGCCGTATCCGCATCCTGTCCCTTGCAAACATCATCCCCGCCCGCCACAGCGTCAGACTCGCACACCGCATTTCGTTCCTTTAAAAATTCTTCCCTTGTCATAATTTCGTTCATACTGCACGTCCTTTCCTTTCGGGTACTCTACAGTAAATCTATGAAATGAGAAGAAAATTTATGACCGTTTCGCAATAAAACACAACCGCCATGCCTCAGCACAGCGGTTGATTTCAGATGAAATATATGATATAATAGCGAAGAGGGTTCCTCGGACGACAGGCGGTCAATACATCTCCCAAGATGCGAAAACATCTGAAAGGGGGTGTAGCTGATGTACATAACCTTGAGCGATTTAACACAGATAGGTATTTTCCTTACTGCGTTCACAGTTATGATATTTACTATCAGTTCTTCAAATAAAAAGAAATAACCGCCCACAGCTTCCAACTACGACGGTTATTTCTTAGCCAACACGGGAGCGGTCGTCTGTCGTTCCCTCTTTATTTGTATTCTATCACACTTTCAATAAATTGTCAAGGTGCATTCCGATAGCCAAACAACCGCCATGCCTCAGCACAGCGGTTGTTTCCTGTTATCCGTTAAATTTCATATTAATAATATCCGGGATCCGGCAGACCGCTGAGATAATATCTCGGGTTCAGCCTTTCCGAACCGTATCTTACTTCGAAGTGGCAGTGACAGCCGTACGCAAGTCCGGTTTCGCCTACTGCGGCTATGCACTCGCCCTGATTTACCTCCTGACCTGCACTGACGAATATCTCACTGTTGTGGGCATATACCGTTGTGTATCCGTCGGGATGAAGTATCATCACAGCATTACCGAGTCCGCCGTTGTCCCAGCCTGCAAATATTACAGTACCGCTTGCTCCGGCGTATACATCCGTACCGTAGGGTGCGCCTATATCAACGCCTCTGTGTCCGGCATAACCGCCGTCCCACCAGCCCCACTCCCAGAATGTGCCGCCGTCAACAGGCCATATATACTTCTTGCCCGTATCAGCAGAAGCGTTTGAATAATGTGATGACTGCGGAGGCAGTGTACCCTGAAGGATAATCTCCGTTACAGGCTCTTTCACTCTTTCGGTTTTCTTTATGGTACGCTTGACTTCTTCGCCGTTTACATAATACACCTTTGCCGTGATTTTGTTCGTACCGGTCTCGCCCTCCTGGTAAACCGTTTCAACACCCTCATAGCGTGTATCATCGTCCTCATATTTCGTTTCATACGGAACTTCAACGTTGTATGTTTCCGTTCTTGAAATACTTACCGACAGGAAAGGCACCTCCTGCGTTTTAAGCAGCTTTTCGCCGGCTCTCAGCACATAGTCCTCATCCATAATGCCGGGATTCAATGCCTCAAGCTCCTCCATGCTTATTCCGAGCTTTGAGCATATTCCCGAATGGCTGTCGCCGTCTACCACAGTGTAATAGGACGCTTCTTCCTTTTTGGAATTTATCAGCTTGATGATTTCATCACTCGACACAATACTGTCCGACAGATAAAGACCGGGGACATACTCTATATCCTTCTCAAAGGCAACGTCCTCGTCCTTTGCATTTGTGCGGTAGCCGTCAAGTATCTTCTCAAGCTCAGCCTCAACCGCTGTATTGTCAACAAGTGCGCCATAGAACTTTCCGCCTATGTACATTCCGTATGCATACTCGATAGGAGTATCGCTCAGCTCAAGCAGCTTGTTTGCAAGCTGATATTTCGTCAGATATTCCTGGTCGCCGAGCATTTCGAGCGAATATTCCGGCTCCATGCTTATCTTCTTCTCGTTGCCGATATATGTGATACGCTCCTGCATTATACGCTCTGCGTCATTGAACACCTGCTCGCTTTCGACATATCCTACAAACTTTCCGTCAACCGTCAGCTTTATTGCATAGTCTGTACCCGTCGCATATCCGACAACACTCATAAGAAATACTATTGCGATGATCGGTGCGGCATAGTTGAACAGCGTTACCGCAAGACCCTGCTTGCCGAATACTGCGTCCTTCGCTATACTTCCGTACAGCTTTGCCGCCTTCTTGTTGTCGCCCTGCTCCTTTGCGGTCCTTATCTGCCTGTTTGTACGCTGAAGCACACGCTTTGACTTTAACAAAGGTGCAAAGAAGAAGCTGCCTATTTCGCAGAACGTCCTCTTTACTGCGTCCCTGAACAGCGCCGTATGCTTCCATATAAACACGGCGGCATAAGCCACATATACAGCAGGCTTTGAAAATACATCGGCTATAATATGGCAGAAATACTGCCCTGCCATAACCAAAAAATCAAAGATTCTGTCGGCAACAGCCGATATACCGTTTTTGCCTTTGTCTTTTTCTTCGTTGTTTTCTTCATTCCGATTCTCCGACGTATCGGCAACCGCAGGCTTTACATCAGCCTCCTGCGCTTCCTTTTCACTGTCGCTGTCAGGAAGTATAGTTTCCTCAATATCGTCACGATAATCGGGTATCATCAGTTTTCCCATTATCAATCCTTTTCCGTATAAGCCAAATCAAACGGGCATGCGCCCCAAACAATCAATATATTTATATAATAACCCGCCGTTGTGAACGACAGGTGATAAATCAACGCTTTTTCCGTTAAAAGCAGGAACGGGCATAACGCCCGCTCCACACCTTTAAGGTTGCTTTTCCTTCCGTCATGAAAGACAGCAAATCTTTTCCGTCACCGCCATTATAACATAAAAGATTACAAACCCGCAACAATTTGTAACCATTTTGTTACCGTTTTGTAACCTTTTCGACCTTTTGCATAAAAATAAATCTACTTTCGCTTTTATAATAGTGCATTTTTGACAGACTTATTTTATTGTGATTTTACATAAACGCCACACGTTAATTTGTGCAATCCTTACAAATATTTTCTGGCAATTTCAGTATCTGTTGACACGCTAAACGCATTTGTGATAGAATATAGGTGTTAAATTATGCTTACCGTTAAGTTCAGGCAAAAGGCAGGTGATACCCATGAACATGAACGAAGAAAACAAAACCGAAAACCCGGAAAGCGGGATTCAGACATACAGCAGGAAAAAGAAGTCACACGGCACTTTTCTGAAAATCGGCTGTGCGTCATGCGGTTTTGTCGCCGTAGTCGCTCTTTGTGTTCTTTCAAGCCGTTACTCATGGTTCGGAGTCAAAGCCGATGACGAGGGTATCAGCTACAGCAACGGTTCAGAGTCATCATATTCCACTACTGCACCTGTCGAGGAAAAAAAGCTTCCCACCAAAGCCAACAAGCATAACGAGGCGCAGGAAACCACCGTTTCAACATCGGCAACCACATCGGCAACAACATCGGCAACCACAACAGCAAAAACCACTCAGACCACAGCGGCCACAACCAAGGCTACAGCTCCCGCAACAACCAAGGCAACAGCTCCTGCGACAACCGCCGCACCAAAGCCCGCATGGACAGAAAAGAAGTGCAGCGGCACAATGTACATAAACATTTCAAGCTGTTCCGCAAGAAAAGAGGGCTTACAAGGCTCTGAGGTCGTTTCCTATAAATATTACGGAGATGCGGTAAATATCGCCGCACTGACAGACACCGGCTACTATAAGCTCGATGACGGCACATATGTCCACAGTGACTATCTTTCCGAAAGCAAGCCTGTCGCAACTACCGTTCCCAAAGCGGCAAAACCCACCGTGCAGGATAATGCAACTCCCGCACCGGTCATAACCGACAGTCCCGTAAACTGCACCGCAGAGGAGGCGGAGGTTTTCCGTATCGTAAATGAGATTCGTGTTTCCTACGGCCTTAAGCCTTATAAATGGGATACAAACGCATACAAGGCGGCAAAGGCACGTTGCACTGAAATTGAACAGCAGTTCAGCCATCTGCGGCCGGACGGCTCAAACTTCAAGACCATATACGGCTACAGTGACGATGAGTTATGGTATAAGTTCTGCTCCGTCGGAGAAAATCTCGGCTCAGGTCAGCCCACTGCACAGAGAGTAGTCGACAGCTGGATGGCTTCTACCAAGGGTCACCGTGAAAATATACTCAATCCCGATTTTGAAAATCTCGCCGTAGCATTCGGCACATATAACGATGCTTATAAGTATTACTGGGTACAGGAATTCACAACCTACAGATAGGCGTAATAACACTTTCTAAAAGCACAAACGCACAGGCTGTTCGCCTGTGCGTTATTTTTATGCTATATTTTCGTAAGATCCTCCGCTCTTACCGCCGCAGTGACCTGCCCGCCCTGACCGATGACGATATAATCCTCTCTGTCACCCGAGCCTGCCTGCATAACCTCGTACACATTCGTGTACACGAACAACGCAAGCGAGCCACCGTTATACGTCTTAGCACCGTAATTCACCTTGACTTTATCGCCTACAGCAAATTTCTGCGTTATCTCGTCACTTTCCGCCTTGTACAGATTCTCTGTATAAAGCCATCCGGTAGGCACCGAGCCGATGCCTATAAGCGTTTCCTTGCCGCTTGCCGACACCTGCTGAACGGTATAGATTGTATCATATACATAAGAATACGGCTCTACTCCGTTTGTAAACCTCGCACCACGCTTCACCCTCACGCTGTCGCCTTTTTTAAACAGATTCACGGGCTTTTCCGGCTTTTCCGGCTTTTCCGGCTTATCGCCGCAATTTTCCCTGTACCACTTAGCCGTTATCGCAGGATAATCTACAAAGCAAATATCCCCGTCAACGTCCTTGCCTGCGATACTGTCAATGCCCCACTGCCACATTTTCTGCCCGTAGTCATACCGGCTTGCATAATCCGGGCTTTCGGTCCAGTGTGCAAGCCATATATCACGCTTTCCAACAATACGTTCCTTCTGATAGTAGCTTTCAAGCCACGAAGGATTAGCATACACTCCCGACGGAAGCCCTGCCTTATTCAGCCTGTCGCAGAACTCAAGTGCCATATCGGTTCTTTCCTTGCTTGTGAGGTTGTCTATCTGACGCTGTTCCTCCATGTCGCAGAACACGGGATATGACGGTTTTTCGTCACCTATTGTCTTGACGCACGCATTTATCTGCCTGTCAAGCTCCGCCGTGTCTGTCGCCGTAACATACCAGTAACAGCCGAAATCTATTCCGAGTTTTCTGCACTGCTCGATATTGCGTCTGAAGTAAGTGTCCTCATCCGTGCGTATGCCGGCACGGATAATTACAAACTTCACTCCTGCCGACACAGCCGCCGTAAAATCGAACTGCTCCTGCGCTCTGCTTATATCAATGCCCTTTGTTCTCACTGTCGTCCTCCCCGCTTTTGCTTTTTATCTGCCTTAGTACATTCTTTATTTTCTGCGGCACCGGCAGTCCCAGTGCCGATGCGTTTTCGACAATGCTGATTCCCTCGTTAGCGATATAGAAAAGCATTACCGCCGTCATAGCGACAGGCACACCGCCAAGCACATAGGTGTCTGCGATATGACCTACCGACAGGAACACAAGTATCAGCAGCTTTTTCGCTATCCCCTTGAAGCCTACCGCACTTGACAGCTTCTTCTCCGCTATCGCCGCAAGCACACCGCTCACATAGTCCAGGATCATAAAAGCGATAAGCGCACGGAACAAGCCGTTTACCTCGCCGTACATAAATCCCAGCACCGCTCCGACAGCACCTGCTATGCTGTCTATAATTATCTGTATCCTGCTCATATTTCCCCTCCTTTGCTTTGACTTTTTTACTTTTTTGTCATCCCTTGATTCAACCACCAGAAGCTCTGGGAATGAGGAGGCGTAGCTCCGCCGCCTGTTGCGGTTCTTCTTATAAGCTCGTCATCAGGCATACCCATTTTCTTAAACGTTGTCGGCTTAAGCTCCGGATGTATCTCATACAACAGCTCAAGATACGTTGTGCCCTTTGTGTCACCGGGTATCTCCATCTGCTCCACCCAGTCAAAGAAGCCATCTTTATCACCGTAAAGCTGATATAGTGCCTCGATATATTCCTCGTCCGTATAGATTTTATCCCCGTACTTGCTGATAAAATCATAAGCGTCTCTCGGCGAAAATTTCGTACTGCCGGTTTCCTCATTCTCCACAGCGTCTTTCAGCGAGCTGTTCAGTTTTATCTGATAATTGCGGTCGCTGTCATACACCTTCTGAGCATAATCCCTGTCATTTTCGCTCACCCTACGGTTATAATCCCTGTTGTTTTCATATACCCTGCGGTTATAATCCCTGTCGTTCTCGTAATTATCCCGTTCAAACTGTGCCTGTAAATTACGCTGTGCCAGAGCGTCCTTACTTTTATTATATTCAAAATTCCTGTTTGTGTTATAATCGTCAACACTGTCACGGTATCTTCCGTAGTCCGACTTCTCAAGCCCTATAAGCGTGTTAAGCCGTTTATAAGCACTTTCCTCATCATCCTTATAACGTTCATACGCCCTTTGTTCAAGTTCGGGTATCTTATCGCTGAGCTTTGACATATAGCTGTTGTACGCCTGCTGACCTGCCGTGACCGCATAGCTGTTGCCGTATCCGCCCGTAAGCGATGCCGCATTTCCCATCGTGTCACGCATAGCCGTTCTGCCCGATTTTTCATAGCTGTTCTTATACTGTGAGAACAGCTTGTCCTTATCTGCGTCATAGGTGAAGTTCTTCTTTTCCATAACCTTTGCAAGATTGTTTTTCAGTGCGTTGCCGTATCCGCTCTTATATACCGGAGCGCTGTCCTTGTCCTTGTTTTTCTGTTTTTCGCTCATATAACCTCCTCATAAATTTCAGTGCAATCGGCCTCGTTCATCTTTGCCTCAAACTCATTCATCTCCTCATCAAACCTCGCAATATCCTCCGCCGTTATCCTGTCACGGCTGTAATGATTGCCAAGCTGCATAGCCGCCCAAGCCCTGTCAAAACTGCCGCTTTTAACGCCGTTCACAGCAACCTCGACTATCCATCTGCCAAAATCCAACATTATACCTCACCTCCCGATACCGCCATAGCCTCAAGCGCCGCTACTCTTGCTTCAAGGCTTGCGATACGCTCTGTATCCTCCTCGGGAGCAGGCGACCAGTCTGTAGCCTTAGTGCCTTTTTCAAGCTTGATGTTGCAAGCCTCAATCATACCGTTTTTATCAAGCGCAAGCGCCACGCATTCGAGCTTTGCTATGTCGCTGTCGTCTATCGTCCAAGTCTTTTCGCAGTAGAGCCACTCGTCCTTTTTGGTTTTGTTGTTGACGGTAAGCGGTAAAATATGCAGCTTCGTATTATCAGCGGAACGGAATCTTGCCATTACATAGCCGCTTGCGTCAAGCTCGACATCGCTTCTGACCTTTATCCACGCCGAAAGCGTGTAGCTTGTGCCGACCTCGAAATCCGTCAGAAAGTGCCTCTTGCTCGTGCCAAAATATCGTGCATTGCCGGAATAGCCGGTTCTGGATATTGCAAGGCTATTTCCTGATATTCCGCCATCAACCGTTATTATAGTGTTACCGCTCCAGCCGTTTTTGATGTTCCCCGTGCTGTCATACAGCAGATTTCTTCCGCCGATCTTGACAGCATTCACCGCCGCAGTAATATCTGCCGCTGTTGCCGCTCCGACCTCGCTTGCCGTATAAGCAGGCTTGCTTTTTGCCTTCGCCCAGTCCGATATTTCGTCTGATTTCAGATATGCCGACAGGTCAACCGATATTGTACCGCTGTCCGATACATTAATATTCTCGCCTATCATCACACCGCCGAGCGTGTCGGCTGTTGCAGGCGACAAGGTATAACCTCCGCTGCCACCGCCGCACTTTATACTGCCTGCCACCCACAGATTTCCTGCGTTATCAAGCACGAGTGCATCGCTTTCGTAACTTCCTCCCGGTGAGCCGTTTCCGACAACAAAAAGTGCGTCTTTGGTCTTGTTGCTGACACCGAAAGCCGCACCGCCTCGATAATCGGATACCGCATACTCGCCGTGAGCGAAGGATGCTTCCGCTTTCGCTTCGCTGTTAATACCGCCTGCGTGGCTGTACCAACCGCTTGCCGTTGTATTGCTGTTTTCTGCGTGGCTGTATCCGCCGCTTGCAACAGTGCCGTTTCCTTCTGCGTGGCTGTTATAACCGCTTGCTGTGGTGTTTTCTCCCTCAGCGTGCGAGCTTGTTCCGCTTGCTGTGGTGCTGTTCCCTTCAGCGTGTGCGTATGTGCTGCTTGCTGTGGTGCTGTTTCCTTCTGCGTGTGTACCGGGCGCTGTTGCCTTCGTGCCGTTTCCTTCAGCGTGAGCGTATGTGCTGCTTGCGATATTATTTTCATAGTCGTTGAATATCTCACAGCCGATGCCGGTAGCGGTGAGCAGTCCCACTTCGTCTGCAATCGTACTGTAAATAAGCTGTTTTTCCTCTTTGCCGTCAGACTTCTGTGCAATATTCTCATCAATGCCGTTAAAACAGAATTTTATCCTTTCGGTAAGTAGCGACAGATAATCCTCTACCGCATTTATCCGCCCTTTGTCCTCTGCCGTTTTATCGGGAGCAAAGCTCATATTCAGATTATCCACTTATCTCACTTCCCTTTTCACTGTCAAGATATATGCCGTACAGCGTTGCATAAGCGTCACCGCTTACTTCGCCGCATATCTTTATTTTTATCTTTCTGCTTCTGAGCGGTATTACAGGAGCGACAGCTATTTCTTCGCCATTCCCCTTTTCACTGCAAAGCTCATATACCTTCCTCCATTCTCCGCCGTCAGTGCTTATATATGCCGACAGCTCAAGCGTTTCGTTGTCCTGCTTTTTGTGATACAGCGACATTCTCAGCTTTTTATATATTCTGAATATGCTTCCCCTGCCAAGCTCGCCGCTAACCGCAGAAAATTCGCTCCTGTCACTGTCCGTATAACCGCTGTCGTTTCCGACAAGCGTTACAAGCCTCATCTTTTTATTGCTGTCACGGGTAACGGCATACAGCCTGCCGTTTATCTCGTGCGCCGAGATTACATCCGCAAGCCGCCTCGTGTACCACGCCGAGTAGCGCTTGTCATAATAATACACCGTTTTGTCAGCCGCACACATAACAACATATCTTCCGTTTGCCGTCATCACCGCCGTATCGGTAATATCATCACCCAGCTTTGCGTCGATCCTCACCGATGCAGAGCCGTTAAAGCTGAATATCCCCTCAGGCGCCTTATAATAAAGCAGTCCGTCCGATATGCACAGCGAGCCGTCACTGCCCTTCTGAACGCCTCTCAGCTTTACGGTGCTTAGCGTAAAGTTTGACGCTCTTGTGCCATAGACAATATGAACGACATTTTCTTTAAAGAACAGTACGCCTCCCCCGTACACGCATACTCCGGTGAAATCCCCGTCAGACCCTACCGTTGCCGCCCATGCGTCAGTTGAGATGCCGTCATAGCTTCCCCACTCCGTAGCACTTCCGAGCTTTGAACAGTATATTTCACGATTTGCCGACGAACACCCCCACAGCCTGTTGTTATGCTCTGTTATAAAATCCATCTTCGGTATCGGACAGCTTAAGACCGCATTCTTTATATTAGGCACCATGAATTTGTCCATCTTCCGCTTTTCCGTATAAAAATAGTAGGTATCGCTGTATGCACTCGTGTCGAAGTTAATCGACACACACCCGTCCATACTGTAGCTTTCCTTTCCCACCGAGCTTATCACTACAGACAGGTACTGTTTCTTTCCGCCGTATTCATAATCTATCCTGACCATATCGCCAACGCTGTATCTTGACAGCGCTACGCTTTCCTCAGGCACATCAAGATACAACAGCTTATATATAGAAACCGTAGGCCGTGTCTGGTTCTGGTTATATTCGAACAGCGTGCCTGAAAGCGAGGGCTTCGCCGTATACTGCACGCTTGCAGGCGTATCAGCGGTATTTACAAGCACCTCGTCCGGCATTATCAGTATGTATGCTCCCAGCGACACAAGCTGTTTTTCCCCTGCACTGAGATTTACCGCCGTTTTCACTCCCGAAATATATATACCGTCCGCCTTTGTGTATACTATCTCTCCGTTTTTTATGATATACCCCGTTATACCGTCAGCCAACGCCTTGTACGAAAACGGCTTTACCGTTTTAAGCGCAGGAAAAGCGGTAAAATCCATACCGTACAGCTCCTGCCAGTATCCAAGCGGCGTACCGTTCGAGCGATCGATACCGCCGAACTTTACGGCACTTTCCGTACCACCCGTTATTTCTCTTACCGCCAAGTTCTTCCTCCTATCCCGTGATCTCGGTTCTCACGCACGAAATATGCCTGCTGTTCCAGAAACGGCAGCAGCTTTCATACAAAGCGTCAAACAGAGCGTTGTCATTGGCATATCTCTCATACTCCGCATGGTAAAAATCTATCAGCGAGCAAAGATAAAGAATGTATATCTCATCGTGCGGAGCCTTTATGAAAAGCTCCGTTGCACCATCGCTCAGTATCTTTTCCGTATCGGTAAACCCAATCCCCTCATGTTCGTGCGTAACATACAGATCCTCATATATTCTGCTTTCAAGCTCATAAAGCCACTTTCTCTTGTCCTCTGCAGCAATCTCGTTCGGTCGCAGTGCGTCAACCGTTTCAATGACTTCCTTTACCGTCATCACTTGCCCTCCTGCACTATCAGCGACTGCTTCCAGCCTTCATCACGGTAGTATTCCGCTCTCTTTCTCTGAAGCTCAGCTCTGTCCAGTTCCTTTTTTATGAACAACGGCACCATCACCGTTTCACCTCTGCGTATAAGATAATTGTTGCAGTTCACCGATACAAACACATCCGAGTTGTACTTGTCATTGTCCTTGAACAGCCTTACCGCCACAAGCTCAGTTAAGTTTTCTTTCATATATTTCTCCTTTACAATAATTATTTCCCTCTTACCCTCCCGCACTGCCGTTGCTGTCACCATTTCCTGCAGTGACCCTGTGCCGCTTATTCCGGTTGTCCTTTACCGGCTTTAATTTGCGCTCGTCTTTTCCGAATAAACAGGAGAACAGCTCTCTATTCTCACCATATACTCGTCCGTAAGTATCTCGGCTGTGCGTACTGCCTTCCAGCCCACGCTCGCTCTCTGGTTCAGAGGATCATCGCCGTAGCCGAGCTGCTTTACTATGTGCTGAAGACCGCCGCCGGCAACGTCCGTCACCGCATAAGCGTGCGCTCCTATAACCAGAGTAGAGAACACCGCAAGTGCCTTCTTCTCGTAATATGTCGAGGCTGTGACCTGTCCGCCCGCCGTAACACTTGCCTTCTGATAGCTGTCGCCCGACTTAGTATAATAGTCCTTTCCCTCAAGGAAATTTGCATCCGAGGTCAGCTGATAGAACTGCGGACAGCTTTCATCGGCAAATATCTTCGCCTCCGTGCTTTTTACAAATCTCACATTGCCGAGCGAGCCTATCTCCCCCTTGAATATGCTTTCGGGATCGGCATACTTATGCACATCGACCCACTCCGCACTTCTCATAAGGTCATATGCGGCATAAGGGTGAATTATTGCAACATAGCTCTCCCCGTCTATTCCGTCTGCATTCATGCTCTCAAGCTGTGCGGCGGCACGGAATACCGTATCCACCGATAAAACGCAGTCCTTGCTCAGTTCATCTCTTGACAGCACCTCGCTCCCGTCCTTGCCGCAGGCATATATAACATTCGTTCCTGCGTTAACTATCTCTCTTGTTATCGTGTCAAGCGTTCTTCCCGACTGACTGCCGAGCAGCTTTGTTGACTGCACTACATTGTTGTCGATTGCGGTAAGTTCCAGCATATCAGACAGCTTGATATAGTCGCCGTACTGATTCACTGTTGCCGTCTTAGCTGTTACCGACAGCATATTTCCCGCAGGTGTAACGCCCTCGACAAGCGGCGTTGTCGCCTTTGCAAGCGAGCTGTACTTTCTCAGCTCTATCGTCTTGCCGTTATTCTTGGGTATCGGATATTTGTCTGCAAAGCGGTCATGCACCAGCTTAGGCTCCGCCATATCTATCAGCGTGTTCTCATAGAACGTTTTCATCTCGGCGGACAGACTTGCCTGTCCTGTTGTCTGCACATTGAACAGATTTAATTTAACTTCTCTCATCTTCATATAGATTTCCTTTCCCGACGGCTGATACCGTCATCTTTCTATTTTCTTATCGTTTTTTCTGCCGCAAAACTTTTCCCCGTGCGGCTGTGGCTTTTTTAAATTCCCGCCTGCCCTCCCGTTGCAATATTCATATCTCACCCCCTTCTTCATCATTCATAAACGATCAAAGCACCACTCTTTCCCCTCTCTCCGTCCGTCTGATAAGCTCCTTCCGCTCATTTTTAGACAGGCTTTTCTCGCTTTTCGTAACCTCTCCCACAGGCGACAGCGCACCTTCCTTCATTCTGTCGCTTTTACAGAACGCACCGCTTCTCATAAGCTCAGATGCCGCATATTCCATTGCGGCGGTAAAAAGCTCGTCCTTATGCACGATAAGATAAGCCTCCTCAAGCCCCACGCCCTTATAGCACAGCGAAAAGAATCTTCTGTCACTCATTTCTTTTGCAAGGTCAAACTGAGGATATGTCTGCTTTACCTCCTCGCTTTCCTTTTGCCACCGCTCCAGCCTGTACTCCATATCGTTTCTTCTGCACCGCTCGAAGTTCCTCTCGGATACCGCATTTTCTATTCTGTCATAGTCGCATTTATCCGCTCCGCAAAACTGCGCCACAAGGCTCAATATCCGTTCTGCCCTTGCCGCCCTCTCACGCTTTGACTTAAGCACCGCCTGCCTGAAAAGCTCCGCCTTATCCTCGTTTCGCTCTCCCTCGGCTTTATCCGGTTTATTGTTTCCGCTCAGGCTTTCTTCACTCTTTTGTACCTTTACTTCTTCGCTTGTTTCAGCGTTTTCTTTACCGTTATCTGTCGCCTGCACATTCTCTGTCGCTTCCATATTTACCTCTCACTTCTGTAGCAGGATACATATTCCGGATAGTTTTCCTCCAGCATATCAAACCCCTTGCATATCCCGTCAACTGCCGTGTTCAGCCCGTCGTCATCCGTCACATAGCTTATGACCGCCTGACCGCTTCTCAGCGTAACATCAATAATATCGGTATCCCCCGTGTCCTCGCTGTCAAAAACATTCTGCGCTATCGTCTGCGCAAGCGTTGTCATTGCCGCACATACAAGCGTAGCCTCTGCCGACCCGCTGTTTTCGTTCGCACAGTGTCCCGTGATATAAATATCCCTGCCAAGATCCGACTTGTCTATTCTTACTCTTGTCATATCTTCACCTCGTTCATTCCTGCGTTATCCCTTATTACACGCTCAATTTCTTCTTTTCCCTCAAAGTCCATCATTGCAAGACAGCCCAGTGCCTGCACCGCCGTTTCCGGATTGAAAAATCCAAGCTGAAAAAGCTGCTTTGCAAGTTCATTCTGCGATGCTTTGGAAAACGGCGATTTCTTCGATGCCGTACATACTATATCAAAAACAGGCTTCTTCGTCCCAAGCTGCACCCCGAAAAGCTCCCTGCTCTGCTCCTTTATGGCAGAGTTGTCAAAAGCGTCATATCCCCCGGTTATCCTGAAGCTCCTCGGCGTATCATAAAACTGCCTTATCAGTTCTATTATCAGATAGCACACCTGCTGGAACGCAAAATACGTTCCCTTTATCATATCCCTCGACAGCTTGCTTCCTGCCTCCTGTAAAGCCGCAATGGCGCTTGCCGCCGTAACGCCGTTTGAAACCGACCCCTGAGAAAAATCCCTGTTTCCGCTCGTTTCCTTCAGTTCGTCTATTTTTAAATTCAGTGCATTCATCACCGAGCTGTCCAGCGGCTCTGCCTTTATTTCCCTTATATCCTCATCGCCGAGATTTCCCGCAACGTGAACGAATCTGTTTTTTAAGTCGGCAAATTCGGCTTCGTTCACCGCACTGTTCTGTCGGATAAAATATCTCTTTCTGCTCATCATCACCGTATGCTCAAGAACGACCTGCGACAGCTTATCTATATACATCTGTGCGTCACGCATAACATCTATGTAGCCGAATCCGCACGGAGTTCCCTCCTGCACAAACAGCGTATCCATAACAAATGGATAACGGCTGTGTTTATAGAATCCGTCGGCACAGCTTTCATCGTCCTCGCTCGAATATATCACCCTGTCGCCGCAGAATTTACAGTAGCAGAGCTGTTTTCTGCCGTTTATCGTTTTCTTGTAGTACCAGTCGACGACTTCGACCTTCGCACTGTCGTCCGTCTTATCCTCCGTTTTGTACTTTTCCACGTTTTCAGTACCGCCCGCAACGCTTTCGGTATCTTCCCCCAAAAATTCAGGGTACATCAGATTCAGCCGCTCACGGTCAACAAGCGTCACATAAAAAAGGTTTGCGCTCTCCTCAATATCCTTTATGCCCGGCTCCCAGAACATATTCAGAATATCAACGTTTCTTATCGCTATATCTCCCATACCGCCGTCAGCGTCAGGGTCCCATACAACAGCCGTACACATACTGCCGTTCTTGAGCTTGTACCACCAGCCGTCGCTGTACAGCTTTTCGTAGCCACAGCGTTCAAGTATCGCAGGAAGTATCAGCGACAACTGCTTTGCGACCTCCTCGTCGCTTTTTTCTCTCGGAAGCACCGCAGGCTCAGGTATATTGTCCATAGCGTCAGCGTGCTTATTTGCCAACGAGTTGAACAGCCACGCCGATGCCGGCATAGGCCTTGTATCGTCCTTGTCATAACCTATTTCGCCCCAGTGCCTTAATTTCCACCACTGCTCGTTTGACACGATTCTCTTGTCGAGTACCGCCTTCCCCTCCTTATACTTTGCAAGCGTCTGCCTTGCCTTACGCACCTGCTCCTTACCGATTTTCTTCATATTTCTCCTTTCATAATCACATCATATAGAACGATTCCGCTCTTTCGGGCTTTCTCTGTTCGAGAGGATCGTCGCCTGCCGGAATCTCCCCACGCTTTACCGGTGCGGCGATAGGATGCTCCATAAGGACATACCTGCATTCGTCATATATGTGATCCTCCATCGTTGTGTCAATATCCTCCACGTTCTTTTCGTCATACATAAGCGCAGGAATAGTCCTGATAAACTCTCTGCAGGTGTTGAAGCAATAGAACATCGCCTCCCCGTCACCGTTGAACGCCAGCCTGTTATGGTACTGCATCTTACCCGATATTCTTGCGTTGTCCCCCGGCGACCAGATTATAAAGTTAGGCGACCGTGCCATAAGGTCGGCGACGCTTTCCCCACGGCTTTTATCGAATATTGAAGGGTCTGCGACCCCGTACACATTTCTCCCTCTTATATTCGGATCGTCACGCTCTATTTTTCTGATATTCTCGGCAATTACCGACGGCTCAAGCCTTATGCCCTCATTCGCCTTATCCGTACAGCCGTAGTATTCTCTTATCCTGTAGATGCACCCTTTAGTATCCACCGCATACCACCCTACCGAAAACGGCCTTGTATACCCGAAATCAAATCCCCTCACTATCTCCCAGTGGCGAGGTATCTCAAACGGCGCTATGACGTGCGTCCATCTTCTGTCGCAATAATGCTCCGGGTCATCTCTCCATTCGGTGAAAACCTGCCCCGTAAAGCTGTTCCAATCCCCGTACAGAAGCGCCTTTCTCTCGGCGGTCGGAAGCATAGACAGGCTCGCAAGATATTCAGGATCGTTTCGCAGCAGTTCCTTATTGTCAAATACGCTCGCCGGGATGAACACTCTCGATTTTTTTATGATTATCTCCGCCCCGTCGGGCTTTTTCACCTTATGTTCTTCTATTATCGGTTTCATCGGCTCGCCTGCCGTTATAAACCTTTGCTTTACCCACGAATGACCCGGACCCCCGGATTCGCCGTAGCTCTGATGTACACCCTCGTGCCTTTTCCGCCCGGCCTGTTTCTCGAAAACATATAACTGTATTCGTCAAAGGAAAACTGCGTCAGTTCATCAAACCCCACGAAGTCATAATGCTTGCCCTGATAGTTAAGCCTGTCTTTCTTATGCTGCATCGCCCCGAAATAGATTTTAGCCCCGGACGGAAAGCTCCAGCAGTGCTTGGTCTTGTTGTACCTCGCCGCAGGATACGCACCTTTATATAGCGTCTGCGACCTGTCCTCAAGCTCCGTCAGCTGCGGATACGTTTTCCTGAAAATTATCCCCCTGTAGCAAGCCTTATCCGCCTGCCTAAGTGCCTCCGCCAGAAGTGCGTCAGACTTACCTCCGCCGGCGGCACCCCCGTACAAAGCCTCATACTCTCCCCTTTGCATAAACTCCGCCTGCCTTTCCTGCGGCGACCATACCACCCTCCTTCCGCCTTTTACATCATTATCTTTCATCTCAGCAACACCTCCCGTTTTTCTGTAAATCCATCGCCATCCCCACCCTGTCTCTTATAC
>ENA-OYYE01000560-OYYE01000560.1-human-gut-metagenome-genome-assembly--contig:-NODE-560-length-18874-cov-8.604549_pt1 | contig 18874 bp, 16 predicted proteins | sample MGYA00243244_ERZ653437 | MGnify/ENA primary metagenome ERZ653437 (study PRJEB26926, sample SAMN06165130) | human gut metagenome | biome: ENVO:00009003; feature: ENVO:2100002; material: ENVO:00002003...
TTCACGGTGATGGTTTTGCTGCCATTGTTCGCAGGTGTCAGAAACGGTGCAGGGTTCGTACTCAAATCTGCCGTGCAAGTTCCGGCAATAGCGTTATCCGCCGTAATGACGAACTTTCTGGCGTCTGTATTGATGCTGCTGCTTACCGTCAGCTTTAACAGACCTGCCAGATGCTTGAATTGGAGTTCGTCATCGATGTTTGACGCATCAGCGTACATCGGTCCGTTGCTTGCTGCGGTATAATCGAATGTTGCCGGAAGCGTCATGGTCAGTTCATTATCGACCAAATTGTCGATTTTATCATACGGATAAACGGCATAAGAAGTCGTTACTCCGGTCTCTAATGAACCTGTGAATGTAGCGGTATAGTCTCCACCTTCGGAGCATGTAAACGGTGCTACACCGGGAGATTGCGAGGGGACGGTATAGGACAGTCCGAATACATCGCCTGTATTCCAGAGCACAGCGCACTGACCTCCTGACGGATTGTCTACATAAGTACGTGTATTTCCGCTTTTACTTCCCACCGAGGCGGCAATCGTAATATTGTCTTTCTGCGCAGACCGGTGCGCCCATTCGTCCTGACTGCAACCCATAGCTGCCAGCGCAACTGCTGCCAAACAAACAGTTGCTTTCAGGGAACTTTGTAATCTTAACATAACTCGTCCTCCTTAGTTTCCTACGGTGAAAAAATCGTTAAGAAAGTCTTCCAGTTCGCTGGTAGACGCGGCGTTGTAGTGCTGAGGTGTCCCTCCGCTCAGAGGGGTAGTTGTGTAGCCTTCGTTTGATCCGGTGCTGCTTAACGCGATTACACCTTCATTCTCCATTTTGATTACTTCAATGGAAGGGGCTGTATAAGCCTCTTTCATCGTCTGCCTGTTCGTTGTCATACGCATATAATTAAAGGTTAAACATAAAAAAAACGTGAGTTGCTGTATTTGTTTATCCTATCTATCAGGCCTTCGCAATGCCTCACCTCCGGATAAACAACAGCGACTCACGTCAATTATGTATATAGACACACCTCTCCTAAGAGGGGAGCATATGCATATAACACAGACGTGAGCGTTGTTGTTATCATCTTCGGAGGTTTCAAAGTTGCGAAGTTTGATAGATGAAGATAATTTCAATAACGCTTTTTTAAAATGTAATAAGTTCACTACGCTTTAGTGAACATGTGGCAAATATATTTATTTTTTATGTATGCTCCTCCTATTTCCCTCAATTATTTTCAGTTTTCCTCCTATTTTCTTCTTTATATGGTATTTTTCTGCCATTGAAGACCGATGAAACCTAAAAGCCTGCTTAGTTCAGTAGGTCTTCACCCGCTATCGCCTGCCCGCAGGGCGATGCGGAAAGGCGGATGAAAGGGTGAATGCTAATAACGTATATTCCATGCGTTATAAAAAGATGTGGTAAAAGTCTGATAAACGCCTGCCAATGACAAAGACCGACAAATAATTTTTCTATTTCAGCGAATTGTCGTACTTTTGCAGACAATGTACTAAGACATACATCCTTAAAGTAGAATCACAACTTACCAAACAATATGGAAACGAATCAACGTTACATGATGCGGGGCGTCAGCGCATCGAAAGAAGATGTGCACAACGCAATCAAGAACATCGACAAGGGTATCTTCCCGCAAGCTTTCTGCAAAATCATTCCCGACATCCTGGGCGGCGACCCGGAGTATTGCAACATCATGCACGCCGACGGCGCCGGAACAAAGTCGAGCTTAGCCTATATGTACTGGAAAGAAACCGGTGATCTCAGCGTGTGGAAAGGCATTGCGCAAGATGCACTGATTATGAACATCGACGACCTACTCTGCGTAGGTGCCGTGGACAACATTCTGGTATCCAGCACCATCGGACGCAACAAACTGCTGATTCCGGGCGAAGTAATCTCCGCCATCATCAACGGCACGGACGAACTGCTTGCCGAACTCCGCGAAATGGGTGTAGGCGTCTATGCCACCGGCGGTGAAACGGCCGACGTGGGCGACCTGGTGCGCACGATTATCGTCGACTCCACAGTGACCTGCCGCATGAAGCGCTCCGACGTCATCGACAACGCCAACATCCGCCCGGGAGATGTCATCGTGGGCCTCGCCTCGTACGGACAAGCCACCTACGAAAAAGAATACAACGGTGGTATGGGCAGCAACGGACTGACCAGCGCACGCCACGACGTCTTCGCCAAGTATCTGGCGGAGAAATATCCCGAAAGCTACGACAAGGCAGTGCCCGACGAACTGGTATACAGCGGCCGCCTGCAACTGACCGATGCCGTGGAAGGCAGTCCGCTGGATGCCGGCAAGCTGGTACTCTCCCCCACCCGCACGTATGCGCCCGTAGTGAAAAAGTTGCTGGATGCGCTCCGTCCCCAAATCCACGGAATGGTGCATTGCTCGGGCGGCGCGCAGACGAAAGTATTGCACTTCGTAGGCGACAACTGCCGCGTGGTGAAAGACAACCTTTTCCCCGTTCCCCCGTTGTTCAAGACCATCAAGGAGCAGAGCAACACGGACTGGAGCGAGATGTACAAGGTGTTCAACATGGGACATCGCCTGGAAGTCTACCTCTCGCCCGAACATGCCGAAGAAGTGATTGCCATCTCCAAGAGCTTCAACATCGACGCCCGCATCGTGGGCCGCATCGAGGCAAGCGACAAAAAGGAACTGATTATCAAGAGTGAGTTCGGAGAATTCAGATACTAAGCGGCGAACGCTTCCCCGGAAGGTGTGCCGATAAGTGAATTTAAACACAGAGACACAGAGCATTTTAAAATTCTCAAGACAAGGACTTTGGAAACATAAGTTATATGGTTTGGAGTAAAATCAAGACAAGGAAAGCCGACGGCGAAATAATAGAGGCGCAAGCCCCTGTGATTATTTCGGCAAGCCGCTCTACGGACATTCCCGCGTTTTACTCCGACTGGCTGATAAACAGAATCAAAGAGGGATACGTCAAATGGAGAAATCCGTTTAACGGTGTCCCTCTTTATGTTTCATTCGAGAAGGCGCGCCTTTTTGTCTTTTGGTCGAAGAATCCCCAACTCTTACTGAAACACTTGGACTTCCTGGACGAAAGGGGATACAACTACTATTTCCAATTCACCCTGAACAACTACGATAACGAAAAGCTGGAGCTGAATGTCCCGAAGGTCCAATCGAGAATAGACACCTTTCGCCGCCTTTCGGAACGGGTGGGCAAAGAAAAAGTTATCTGGCGCTTCGACCCGCTCCTGCTGACTGACAGAATAGGGGTGGATGAATTGCTGGAGAAAGCCCGGAGCGTGGGCAATCAACTGCAAGGCTACACCGAAAAACTGGTATTCAGCTTTGCCGATATCGCCCTCTACAAGAAAGTACAGAACAACTTACGCAAAAGTTCGATTGCTTACCGGGAATTCGACGAGCACGCCATGCGTGAATTTGCCGCCGGACTTCAGAAACTGAACGAGGACTGGCACTTCCAACTGGCCACCTGTGCCGAACAGCTTCCCTTGGAGCAGTACGGCATCGTCCACAACAAATGCATCGATGACGACCTGATAATCAAATTGTTCCCGGATGACAAACCGCTGATGGATTTCTTAGGAGTAAAGATAACCCCGCCGGACATCTTTCATCCGCACCCCATCATTGAAAAGACGCGCAACAACAAAGACAGCGGACAACGTCCGCACTGCGGCTGCATTGCAAGCAAAGACATCGGCGCATACAACACCTGCCCGCACTTATGCGAATATTGCTACGCCAATGCCTCGAAAGACCTCGCCCTGAGGAACTGGCAGTTGCATCAACAGAACCCCGATTCGGAAACGATTATAGAAGAATAAAGATATGGCTGGATACTACTTTGAATTACCCATCATCACACAACTTACCATACCGCAACAAGCGGCATTGTATGAAACCCGGCAGATAGCCCTGTCAGGAGGACCCGGAACGGGCAAAAGTGTCGTATCCTTGTGGCGGCATATCTCTAATTATCAGAACAACAAGAAAAGTCTGTTACTCACCTATACCACCACCTTGGCAAGGTACCTAAGCGACTGTTGCGCCACTCAAAGCGAAGAAGCCGCAGCCAATATCGGCAGGTCCTGTAAAGACAAAAGCCGGATAGACGAAGGATGGACAGAAATAATCATCGATGAGGCCCAAGACTTACCGACAGACTACTATCAGGAACTTTCAAACGTTTCTTATGGCGCCGATGACTCACAAGTCCTTTATCCGAAAAGCAGTTCTTCGCTGAAGCAGTTGAAAGAACTGTTCCCGGAAAACGTGGATTATGTGCTCGACAAGAACTTCAGAAGTACGCAACGAATCATGTTGTTTGCCAAAGCCGCTTTTCCGGAGGCTTATATTCCACAAGCCACCATTGACGAGCTTGCCAGGAACACCGGGGAATTGCCGACCTTTATCGTCACTCCCAAAAACGAATGGAATGATATGACGGAAAGATTCAATCGGTCTAACTGGAAACAAGATAATTCAATCATTGAGATTATCAATACTTACCGGGCGCCGACGCATAATATCGCTATCCTTGTTCCGTTCAAAACGGAAGTGAAGTTCTTTGAATCTGTTCTGGAAAGCAACAATATTACAGATTTCAGCGTTTACTATGAAGACCGTGAACGTTTTCCCGATGGTTGCGAGGCTATTAAGAATGTCCATATTACGACATTCAAATCGGCCAAAGGACTGGAATTCGATACGGTGATTATTCCGAATTTCCACGCATGTAAAGAAATTCAAGGACAGTTCAACACGGAATGGAAAGACTATTATGTTGCGGTGACCCGGGCACGCAGCAACCTCTACCTCATTTCCAACTATGACATGCCTGAACTTGCATCCGTAACAGAAAAATCAATCATATAGTATGGAACAAACATATTATTTACCTATAAGCTCCATGTCGTTGGCCCACTATTTCGGTTGTGCCTGCATAAAACCGGGCAAGTATTTCGACAATAAGCCGAAAGACTTGCAAGACAAGCTTAACGATTTTCTTTTGGTTACTACCCACCTTGGAACGCAACAGACGGATTGCTGCCTGGAACTTGTATTTACCCGGCAGGAAGCAGCGGAGCTGATAGACATTGAAAACGGTTTCTTTCTCTATGAAAAGCCACTGCCTGTTTCGCGGGTAAAAGGCATATACTTTGCAGACAAAGCTGTGGAAGAGCAGACGATTACTAACATAAATATGAGTACGGCCTTTGTTCCGGAAAATCTTATAAAAGGAATCGTGCAATTCGCCACTCCCGATATGGACAAAATCGAAAAGCCGCAAGATATTCAGATAAACTCCTACACCGAACAACTGAAACGTTTCGACAGCTATCTGGGAGGCTTTTCATTGCTGCGTCTGGCGGGCGAAGAATACATGAACTATTCGGAAAACTATTTTTCGACCTTGTCATTCTTCAGCGAAACAATCAAGGAACAACTGAAATCAGCAGGCAGAACCATCGACAACCGCTATTGGGGGATATTTACCGGCAACTACGGTTTCCGAAAGATATTTCCCGTGCTAAACAAGGTAGTGGACGAAAACGATGTAATGACTTTGGCGCAAGAAGAGAGACAAAACGTATATAAGGATAAAATCACCCGGGTCATCGACTTGGATTCACTCGACAAGAACACTTATATCGCAGCCGTACTGAATGCCTACGGCGTGGGAGACGAATCAAGAAGAAAAAGAATAGACGAACTGATTCTATCCAACTTCAGACATGGGATAAAGGCGGGAAAAGCGGAAGGCATCGCACTTTGCTATGGCATTAATCGCGGATATGCTGTCTTCTCAAACAAATACAGTTTGGGCAATATCCACAAGATTGTCAAATTCCAATTGAACAGCCAATTGGATTATTACACGATTGAAAGCTTATATCAATACCTCTTCAATCCGGAAGAGAAAGGAAACGATTACAGCTATCTGGACTGGTGCCCGCGATTTAAGAACACACTCCCGGCCACAGCCCCCAATTACCAAATCCTGGACGTAATCGTCAGCGGGAAAAGAAAGGCCAGGGTGTTGTCTACCGAATACTGGCAGAACTTGTTGCCTGCCTTTCTTCAAAGCAATAAACTGTTTGAAAAGAAACTCCCTGATTTATTTCAGGAACTGGGCGAGATACTCTACAAGGACACGGTAGAAGAGATGAGGAACGATTTCGAAACTCAACTTGCTTCCAAGCAAGAAGAAATCAAAAGGCTGAAAGCGGCACAGACGGCGCCCGAACCACCTGTAATGGCCGAGAGCAAGCCCTATTCCCCCCAGGAAGAAACTATCGCCGTACTTTCAGAACCGCAGGCTCCCTATATGAATGAAAGGGTTATAAAAGCTATTACCGAAAAGGTGCTGAAATACAGAGAAATGCCCCTATCCAAACTTCAAAAGGAAGCAAGTAACAGAAGCATCCGTGTATCTCAAGAGATGAAGCGTGATGAAATTATTATTCAGTTAATGACAACACCCGACGCCCTATTTAATGCTAATGAATAATTTGTTCGACATACTTTTTGAAAAGTCAGATTCTGCCGGTTCATTGGATTGCTTTCTCTGCGAGAACATGCAAATAATGAATGATTTCTATAATTCTACTTATGGAAACACCGTGAATTGCAAAGATTCGATAGAGCGATATATACTGTTTAAAAGCAGTATCATCGCTCAACTGGACTTTACAAAAAGTTATGCCAAATCGTTCGTGGTGATGCTATTGGATTTCTGCGAGCGCTTCAATCTGATATCATCCACACCACGGATTTGCTCTGTTTTGTCGAGCAACAAGATAGAGATTAACAGCCGCCAGCAAGCCGCATTACAGTTTCTATACCCCAGACCGGAAAGGAACTCCGTTTTTGTGGAGCGGTTCGATTCGATTTGCGAGAAACTTCAATCAGCCATCGATACGGAAGAGGATGATGAAAACAATGCGATAGCCACATTTCTTAATTACTATGCCATTGTTGTAAACGACACTCATACCGAATTCGCAACACAAGTCAGAGACAAGCTTACCGCCGCCATCGAGACGGAAGCATATCCTTTTCTCAAAAGCTATCCTGTTTCCGAGCTTTCCGGCATTGACTTGCAGGACAAAACTGCGGCATACACGCAAATCCAATGTTTGATTGACCGGCTACTGGATAAAAAGAAAGTAGCGGTGAACATTTCTCGATTAGAGGCTGTTACAGGCAACGATGCTTTGATTGAAACAGATACTTGCTATTCAGACCTATTGCAAGATGTTCCTGCAAATTTCAATTCCATACGCGCTATCTCCGTAGGTTATGCCACAAGTTCCGCCCTTACTCAAAGAGGGGTTAAGATACTGGAATCGGAAAGCGAATTGTTTGAGTATATGAAACGCTTCGGAAATATGCATAAGGCTAAATTGGAATCGGCCTATGACTCTCTCCCCGAAGTCTTTCCCTCCAAAGTGAATCTCATTGATTGGGGCTGTGGACAAGGCTTTGCCAGTATGTTGTTTATCGAAAGATTTACGGAGGAATGCATAAACCGGGTAACCCTTATCGAGCCATCTGAAATTGCAATCAGAAGAGCCGCGTTACACATCAGGAAATATGCTCCCGACATGCGTTTGCAGACTATTTGCAAGAAATTGGACGACCTCGAAAAAGACGATTTCATCAATGCACCGTCTGAAACGACCGTCCATCTGTTCTCCAATATTCTGGATATCGATGATTATTCCCAAACCCGATTAATGCAACTGATAGAAAGCACGCAACAGGGAATGAACTATTTTGTTTGCGTAAGTCCCTACATCGATGAAATCAAAACGGAACGGCTGGATACATTTAAACGCTATTTTGAGACAAGATACAAAGACTTCTTCACCTTATTAATGGATAGAACGAATTCTAAAAATCAAGACGATATCTTTTGGAAATGCAACAACACTTATAACTTCCCTTCCACTTCTCACGGATTTCACTCCAATTGCAGCAAGTGGCGCACCGGGAACGGATGCAACAACAAATGGACAAGAGTAATCAAAGTATTTAATATCAATTTACCCAAATTCAACGAATAAACCTATGGCAGAAAATACAACCCTATTAGAAAAATTGGACGGCCTCGTGGCACGCTTCGAAGAAGTATCGACCCTGATTACGGACCCGGCAGTGATTGCCGACCAGAAGCGCTACGTGAAGCTGACTAAGGAATACAAGGAACTGGGCGACCTGATGAATGCCCGCAAGGAGTATATGCAAATACTGAACGGCATTGAGGAAGCCAAGGAAATCATTGCCAACGAAACAGACCCCGAGATGCGCGAAATGGCACGCGAAGAACTGGATGCCTGCCAGACACGCCAACCGGAACTGGAAGAACAAATTAAATTGCTGCTCGTCCCTGCCGACCCGCAAGACGCTCGAAATGCCATACTCGAAATCCGCGGGGGTACCGGTGGAGACGAAGCAGCCATCTTTGCCGGCGACCTGTTCCGCATGTACACCAAGTTCTGCGAGACGAAAGGATGGAGAATGGAAGTATCCAGCGCCAATGAGGGCGCAGCGGGCGGTTTCAAGGAAATCATCTGCTCCGTCACGGGCGACAATGTTTACGGCACGCTGAAATACGAGTCGGGCGTGCACCGCGTGCAGCGCGTGCCCGCCACCGAAACACAGGGACGCGTACACACTTCCGCCGCCTCCGTGGCGGTACTGCCCGAAGCCGAGGAGTTCGACGTCATCATCAATGAAGGCGAAATCAAGTGGGACACCTTCCGAAGCGGCGGCGCCGGCGGACAGAACGTGAACAAGGTGGAATCGGGCGTGCGCCTGCGCTACAACTGGAAGAATCCCAATACAGGCGCCGTAGAGGAAATCCTGATAGAGTGTACCGAAACGCGCGACCAGCCCAAGAATAAGGAACGCGCCCTCGCGCGCCTGCGTACTTTTATATATGACAAGGAGCATCAGAAGTACATCGACGACATCGCCTCCAAGCGCAAGACAATGGTCTCCACCGGCGATCGCTCGGCCAAGATACGTACCTACAACTATCCGCAGGGGCGCATCACCGACCATCGCATCAACTACACCATCTACAACCTTGCCGCCTTTATGGACGGAGACATACAAGACTGCATCGACCACCTGATTGTGGCTGAGAATGCGGAAAGGCTGAAAGAAAGTGAATTATAAAGAAACCCGTAAAAACACTTGCCCATGAAAGCGCGCCTCTTGGAAAAAACATTCCACCGGATGACGGAAGCGTTTCAAAATTGCATGAGACGCTTTCCGGTGACGGTCTGCTTCACCTTTGCACTGACGGTTTATCTCCTGCATCTGGTTGCTACCGACGCAAAAGGCGACGCCAAATCGCTGCTCATCTGGGGATATTACCTTTCGGTGGGAACCCTGCTTTCGCTCACCCTGCACCTGTGGTGCGAAGAGATGAAAAGCACCCTGCGGAAAGTCATCATACAGGTGTCGGCGCATGTGTTGTTCTTTGCAGACGCACTGTTTCTCTACCATTATGCGGCAGAACAAACTTACATCGAACTGAGCATCGCCCATGCCGCAGGTATCCTGGCGTTAGGGCTTTCCGTCTTTTTCCTCTCCTTTTTCAGGGAGAAGGACGACATACCGAGTTGGAACTTTGCCCTGCATACCATCACCTCCTACCTCAGCGCAATCCTGGTGGGCTACATCATGAGCGCAGGCATCAGTCTGCTGATACTGTCGCTACACATGCTGTTCGATGTGGATATCCAGTGGAAGTACTACCTGTATATCCTTATTATATGCAGCCTGTTGCTTCCCACCCTACTCTTTCTCGGCATGTTGCCCCGTGGGGAGGACAAGCACAACCGCGAGCTGCAATCACTGGACTTCCTGAACGACATCATCCGCTATCTGTTCCTGCCCCTCATGGGGGGCTACCTGCTGGTGCTCTACATCTATACCGCACGTATCCTTTCGAGCTGGACACTGCCCACCGGCTGGGTGTCGTGGCTCGTGGTAACGCTGATGGCAGGATGCATCGCCATTGAATTCGGCCTGTACCCCACCCGCATCAAGGACGGCAAGCGGACAGACGAACGGATTGCCCGCTGGCTGCCCGCTCTCGTGCTGCCCCTGCTGATGCTGATGACTGTCGGCATCGTGCGCCGCTTCAACGATTACGGGGTGACCATCAACCGCCTGTACCTCATTACGCTCAATATCTGGTTCTACCTCGTCTGCATCGGACTGATTGTGACCAAAGCGCGCCGCATCAGCTGGATTCCCATTTCGTTCGCCGTTATCTTCCTGCTGACCTCGGCGCTTCCCGTAAACTACGCAAGCATCACGAAGAACACCCTGCGCAACGAACTGAAAGACCTGTTGGCACGTACCTGCCAAGCGGAACTCCCGCTAACCCGCAGCGAATACAACGCCTGGCTGGACTCGCTTCCCGAACAAGAAGCAAGAATGACGAACGACCGCTTCCGATACCTGAAAGACTGGTTCGGACGCCGCTCCATCGACGCCTTGGTGGAGACGGACGTATCGTTCTACGCCGCCCAGCTCCACCTGGAGACAGACGAGGATAAGGGAGTCTATTCTTCCTACAGCGGCTCTGTGAGTTCGCACACCAGCATCCGCATCCCCGCCGGTTACCGGCAGTTCAGTGCATTGCAAACAAGGAAGACGGAACTTCCGGACAAGTATGTAAGAGGCGGCCTGCTCCCCCTCTCCATCAAAGACTATACGGGAAATAAAAAGGATACACTCTACATCTCCCTGCAAACCCTGAAGGAAGCGGACGAAAAGGGGGACAGCGCAATGTCTCCCCTCTGGTTCGAATGTACTCCCGGCGCGCGTTTCGTGCTGACCGGTTTCTCCCTGTGGTATTACGATAAAGAAAAGAACAACGTGAACTTGGAAATAAAAGGTTACCTGTTCACCAAATAAGAAATAAACCAATTTAAAATAGACTTCATTATGAACAAACAAGAACTTTTTGAGAATATCAAACGCAAGCAATCCTTCCTCTGCGTAGGTCTGGACACCGACATCAAGAAAATCCCCGAACACCTGCTGAAAGAAGAAGACCCGATCTTCGCCTTCAACAAGGCAATCATCGACGCCACGGCAGACCTCTGCATCGCCTATAAGCCCAATCTGGCTTTCTACGAAAGTATGGGCGTGAAAGGCTGGATAGCTTTTGAAAAAACAGTGAATTACATCAAGCAGAATTATCCCGACCAGTTCATCATTGCCGATGCAAAGCGCGGAGACATCGGAAACACCTCTGCCATGTACGCCCGTACCTTCTTCGGGGAACTGGACATCGACTCGGTGACCGTAGCCCCCTACATGGGCGAAGACAGCGTAACTCCCTTCCTCACCTACGAAGGCAAATGGGTTATCCTGTTGGCGCTGACCAGCAACAAAGGCTCGCATGATTTCCAACTGACGGAGGACCGGAACGGCGAACGCCTTTTCGAGAAAGTATTGCGCAAATCGCAGGAATGGGCAAATGACGAACAGATGATGTACGTCGTAGGCGCCACCCAGGGCCGTGCCTTCGAAGACATCCGCAAGATTGTTCCCGAACACTTCCTGCTGGTTCCCGGCGTAGGTGCGCAAGGCGGTTCGCTGGAAGAAGTCTGCAAGTACGGCATGAACAAGACCTGCGGACTGATAGTGAACTCCAGCCGCGGCATCATCTACGTGGATAAGACAGAAAACTTCGCCGCCGCCTCGCGCCAGGCAGCGCAAGAAGTGCAGGCACAGATGGCGGAACAATTGAAAGCCATCCTCAATCCCTCTGACAAGTAATGATATCCCTGCAAGACATTCCAAGAAAATATGCGCTCTGCTTTGCCGGCAAAAACACCTGCCCCAAAGCCCAGACCTGCCTGCGCGCCATTGCGGCACAACTGCTCGGTGAGAGCGAGGGGCGTCCGTCTCCCGTCATCGACACCGTAAACCCTATCTACATCGGGCGGTTGGCCTCGCCGGAAGATTGCGCCTGCTACCGTAGCTGCGAACCGGCACGCTTTGCCAAGGGCATGACCCGTCTATTTGATGAGATACCGCTGAAACAAGCCCACCTCATACGTATGAAGGTGATGAGATGTTTCTCCTGCGAAAGCGTTTTCTACCAAAGCCGCAAGGGGACGCGTCTTATATCGCCCGAGGAGCAGGAAGCCATTCTTCATGTATTCCGCTCCGCCAAACTCGACATCACTCCCCAGTACGATGAGTTCCGGTACGAAGTAGCCTGGTAATCAGCGTCTACGCACTTTATTCCGGTTTTACTTAAATACAGTGTCACTTTATGCCTGATAAAGTGACACTTTTTTCCTAATACAGTAGTACTTTATTCCTAATAAAGCGCCACTTTATTAGGAATAAAGTGTTACTGTATATTAGCAAAAGCATTTATACAGTTACTATGCACTGATACCCAGATACTTGCAAAAGCCCCGTTTTCCGTCTCAAATTATCCGTGATAATCCGCCTCATCCGTACCTGAAATTCATCACCAACCAAGCTTCCGATAAGTCGGTTCCTTTTCTATTTTGTTATCTGCCAAAAACCCATTACCTTTGCAGACAAACTTTTAGAAATGTCTTACGAAAGAAAAATCATTAACGACCCCGTCTTCGGGTTTATCAATATACCAAAGGGGTTGTTGTACGATATCATACGGCATCCCCTTTTGCAACGTCTGAACCGCATCAAGCAGGTAGGTCTGTCGTCGGTGGTATACCCCGGCGCGCAACACACGCGGTTCCAGCACTCGTTGGGCGCTTTCTATCTGATGAGCGAAGCCATCCAGCACCTCAAGGCGAAGGGAAACTTCATCTTCGACAGCGAAGCGGAAGCGGTGCAGGCAGCCATCCTGATGCATGACATCGGACACGGGCCGTTCTCGCACGTACTGGAAGATACCATCGTGCAGGGAGTGTCGCACGAAGACATCTCGCTGATGCTGATGGAACGCATGAACAGGGAGATGAACGGGCAACTGACACTCGCCATCCAGATATTCAAGGACGAATATCCCAAACGCTTCCTGCACCAGCTGGTAAGCGGGCAATTGGATATGGACCGGCTGGACTACCTGCGCCGCGACAGTTTCTATACCGGGGTCACCGAAGGCAATATCGGCTCGGCACGCATCATCAAGATGCTCGACGTGAAGGACGACCACTTGGTAGTGGAGTCGAAAGGCATTTATTCCATCGAAAACTTCCTTACAGCCCGACGGCTGATGTACTGGCAGGTGTATCTGCACAAGACGTCGGTGGCTTACGAAAAGATGCTCATCAGCACCCTGCTGCGCGCCAAGGAACTGGCAAGCCGGGGCGTGGAGTTGTTTGCATCGCCTGCCTTCCGGTTCTTCCTGTACAATGATGTCAACCGTGAGACTTTCTACCGCGACCCCGATTGTCTGGAGAAATTCATCCAATTGGACGACAGCGACATCTGGACTGCGCTGAAGGTATGGAGCTCGCATCCCGACAAGGTACTTTCCACATTGAGCCAGGGCATGATTAATCGCAACATCTTCAAGGTGGAAATCTATACGGAGCCGGTCAGCGAGGAACGGAAAAAAGAGTTGACCGCGCAAATCAGCGAACAACTGGGCATCCCTGCCTGCGAGGCGCGCTATTTCATCGCTACTCCCAGTATCGAGAAGAATATGTACGACCCCGCAGACGACAGCATCGACATCCTGTACAACGACGGCTCTATCAAGAACATTGCCGAAGCATCGGACATGCTAAACATCTCGCTGCTATCAAAAAAGGTAATAAAGTATTACTTGTGCTACCAACGGTTGCATAAGTAAGTATAAAATATTCATCGTAGGATAAGGAAATATAAAAAAAAAGTCCGTTATTTGTGTTTCGAAACCATCTAACAACAATAAGACATGGAGTTCTCTGCTAAACAAATTGCAACATTCATCCAAGGAGAGATCGTTGGCGACGAACAGGCAACCGTGCATACCTTCGCGAAAATCGAGGAAGGAATACCCGGCGCAATCTCTTTCCTATCAAACCCCAAATACATACCTTATTTATATGAGACCGAATCGAGCATTGTTTTGGTCAACAAGGATTTTGTTCCCGAACAGGAAGTAAAAGCGACTATGATTAAGGTGGACAACGCTTACGAAAGTCTTGCCAAATTATTGAACTTATACGAACAAAGCAAACCCAAGCGCACGGGAATCGACTCGCTTGCCTTTGTTGCCGAAACGGCAAAAATAGGCAAGGATGTTTACATCGCTCCCTTTGCGTGCGTAGGAGAGTATGCCGAGGTGGGAGACAACACCGTTATCCATCCGCACGCCACCATCGGTAGCGGCGCCAAGGTGGGAAGCGACTGCATTATTTATGCCAACGCCACCATTTACCACGACTGCCGGGTGGGAAACCGCTGCATCCTGCATAGCGGCTGCGTCATCGGGGCGGACGGCTTCGGCTTCGCGCCTACTGCGGAAGGATACGAGAAGATTCCGCAAATCGGCATAACGATACTGGAAGATGATGTGGAAATCGGCGCGAATACGTGCGTAGACCGTGCCACGATGGGAGCAACCATCGTACACAAAGGGGTGAAACTGGACAACCTGGTGCAGGTGGCCCATAACGACGAAATCGGTGCAAACACCGTAATGGCGGCGCAAGTGGGCATTGCCGGTTCTACCAAAGTGGGAGAATGGTGCATGTTCGGCGGACAGGTGGGCATAGCCGGTCACATCCACATCGGCAACAAGGTAAACCTCGGCGCGCAGTCGGGAGTTCCCAGCAGCCTGAAGGACGGCAGCCAGCTTATCGGTACACCTCCCATGGAGATGAAACCCTACTTCAAGGCAGCGGCGGTTTATCGCAAACTGCCCGAAATGTACATGGAACTGAACGAACTCCGCAAGGAACTGAACGAACTGAAACAAAAATTAAATAAGTAGCCAATGTTGAAACAAAAGACTCTGAAAGACAGCTTTTCACTTAGCGGGAAAGGCCTTCACACGGGACTTGACCTGACTGTTACTTTCAATCCCGCCCCGGACAATCACGGGTATAAGATTCAGCGCATCGACCTGGAAGGTCAGCCTGTCGTCGATGCCGTGGCCGATAATGTGGCTGAGACCACGCGCGGCACGGTAATCGCCAAGAACGGAGTGAAAGTAAGCACTATCGAGCATGGCATGGCAGTCCTGTATGCATTGGGGATAGACAACTGCCTGATTCAAGTAAACGGACCGGAGTTTCCCATTCTGGACGGAAGCGCCCAATACTATGTCAGCGAAATAGAACGCGTGGGCACGGTGGAACAGAATGCCGTGAAAGATTACTATATCATTAAGTCCAAGATTGAATTCCGCGACGAAACCACGGGTTCTTCCATCATCGTATTGCCCGACGAGAACTTCAGTCTGAATGTACTGGTGTCTTACGACTCCATGATTATACCCAACCAGTTTGCAACACTGGAAGACATGGCAAAATTCAAGGACGAAGTGGCGGCAAGCCGCACGTTCGTATTCGTGCGCGAGATAGAACCGCTGTTGCAGGCAGGCCTTATCAAAGGCGGCGACCTGGACAACGCCATCGTCATCTACGAACGCGAAATGCCGCAGGATGCCTACGACCAACTGGCGGATGTGATGGGCGTGCCCCACATGGATGCCAAGCAATTGGGCTACATCAATCACAAACCGTTGGTATGGCCCAACGAATGTGCGCGCCACAAACTGCTGGACGTTATCGGCGACCTTGCCCTGATAGGCAAACCCATCAAAGGCCGCATCATCGCTACCCGCCCGGGACATACCATCAACAATAAGTTTGCCCGCCAGATGCGCAAGGAAATCCGCCTGCACGAGATTCAGGCTCCCGCCTACGACTGCAACCGCGAACCTATCATGGACGTGAACCGCATCCGCGAGTTGCTGCCGCACCGCTATCCGATGCAGTTGGTGGATAAGGTAATCGAAATCGGCGCCAACTACATTGTGGGCGTAAAGAACGTGACCTCCAACGAGCCTTTCTTCCAGGGACATTTCCCCCAAGAACCTGTCATGCCGGGCGTATTGCAGATAGAAGCGATGGCACAGACCGGCGGACTGCTTGTCCTGAACTCGGTGGACGAACCGGAACGTTACTCGACGTACTTCCTGAAAATAGACGGGGTGAAATTCCGCCAGAAAGTAGTGCCGGGCGATACGTTGATTTTCCGGGTGGAACTGCTGGCGCCTATCCGCCGCGGTGTTTCTACCATGAAGGGGTATGTGTTCGTGGGTGAAAAGGTGGTATGCGAGGCAGAATTCATGGCACAAATAGTAAAGAACAAATAGTAAATAGCCAAATAGTAAATAACATGATAAGTCCCTTAGCGTATATTCATCCCGAAGCACAAATCGGGGAAAACGTAGAGATTGCTCCTTTTGTTTTCATTGACAAGAATGTGGTAATCGGCGATAACAACAAGATTATGGCAAATGCCAATATTCTGTACGGTGCCCGTATCGGTAATGGAAACACGATATTTCCCGGAGCAGTCATAGGCGCCATTCCACAGGACTTGAAGTTCAGAGGAGAAGAAACTACTGCTGAAATCGGAAATAACAATATTATCCGTGAAAACGTTACTGTCAACCGGGGAACGGCAGCCAAAGGAAAAACCGTGGTGGGCAACAATAACCTGCTGATGGAGAGTGTGCACGTGGCTCACGACGCCCTTATCGGAAACGGCTGCATCATCGGCAATTCCACGAAGATGGCAGGGGAAATCGTTATCGACGATAACGCCATCATCAGCGCCAACGTACTGATGCACCAGTTCTGCCGGGTAGCCGGTTATGGCATGGTGCAGGGCGGATGCCGCTTCAGCAAGGACATCCCGCCGTACATCATTGCAGGGCGTGAACCGATTTGCTATGCAGGCATCAACATCGTGGGATTGCGTCGCCGCGGCTTCTCCAACGAAACCATCGAAGCCATCCACAATGCTTACCGCATCATCTACCAAAGCGGACTGAACAATACGGATGCCCTGAAGAAGATTGAGGACGAAATGGAAATGACGCCTGAAATCAGCTATATAGTGAACTTCGTACGGGAGTCGAGCCGGGGGATTATTCCGGCGGGAAAGTAAGGTGAGGTAATGAGGTTTTGAGGTGGTAAGTTTTTGAGTTGATTAAAAAAACTAAAACTATATGATATACAGATTTACACTTATCTCTGACGAAGTGGACGACTTTCTCAGAGAAATACAAATTGACCCGGAAGCCACGTTCTATGACTTCCACGAAGCAATCGTCAAGTCGGCAGGATATACCGACGATCAGATGACTTCTTTCTTCATCTGTGACGATGACTGGGAAAAGGAAAAAGAAATCACCCTTGAAGAGATGGACGACAATCCGGAAATGGACAGTTGGGTGATGAAAGAAACCCAAATCAACGAACTGGTGGAGGACGAAAAGCAGAAGTTGCTGTATGTCTTCGACTATATGACGGAGCGCTGTTTCTTCATCGAGCTTTCCGAAATCATCACCGGAAAGAATATGACCGGAGCGAAATGTACCAAGAAAGCGGGTGAGGCTCCCAAACAGACTATCGACTTCGAAGAAATGGCTGCTAACGGCGGTTCGCTCGACTTGGACGAGAACTTCTACGGCGACCAGGATTTTGATATGGAAGACTTCGACAAGGAAGGCTTCGGCGGACTGGACGACGGCGCCGGGGACATGGCTTTCGAAGACGATAAATTCTAACAGACTAAATTCCTATTTAGAATAAGAAGGCACGGATTGCACGGATTTCACGGATGGTTTATAGACCGTGTGTTCCTGTGTAATCCGTGCTTTCCGATTATTTACCACACATGAAAACGTTACTCGTACTTATCGGCCCTACCGGTGTGGGGAAGACGGAACTCAGTCTGCGGCTGGCGGAACGGTTCCACACCTGCATTGTCTCCGCCGACTCCAGGCAGCTCTATGCCGACCTGAAAATAGGTACGGCAGCCCCTACCCCTGAACAGTTGCAGCGGGTGGAACATCACTTTGTCGGCACCCTGCAACTGACCGACTATTACAGCGCCGCCCAATACGAAGCCGAAGTACTGAAACTGCTCGAAACGCTTTTTGCCCAAAAGGACGTGGTCATCCTGACGGGCGGCTCCATGATGTATGTGGATGCTGTCTGCAAAGGCATCGACGACATCCCTACCGTAGATGCGGATACCCGCCAACTTATGCTGCAACGGTATGAAGCGGAAGGGCTGGAAAGGCTGTGTGCCGAACTGAAGCTGCTGGACCCTGAATATTACAAGATAGTGGATCTGAAAAATCCCAAACGGGTGATACATGCCCTGGAAATCTGCTACATGACGGGGAAAACCTACACATCTTTCCGCACCCGGCAAAAGAAGGAACGGCCGTTCCGCATCCTCAAAATCGGACTGACACGCGACCGGGAAGAACTTTACGACCGCATCAACCGACGGGTGGACCAGATGGTGGAGGACGGACTGATAGAGGAAGCACGCCAGGTTTATCCCTACCGGACGCTGAATTCGCTGAATACGGTAGGATACAAAGAGTTATTCAAATACTTCGACGGCGAATGGACCTTGCCTTTTGCCATCGATAAAATCAAGCAGAACTCCCGCATCTATTCGCGCAAACAGATGACTTGGTTCAAGCGGGATGAAGAAATCCGTTGGTTCCATCCGGAGGAGGAGGCGGAAATCGAAGCGTATCTCCAAGGGATGTGTCAAAAGTGAATTGAACACAGAGTCACAGAGTTACTATGTTTGTATCGTGTTGTGTTTTTCGCTCGTCGGGACGAGTGG
>ENA-OYYE01000566-OYYE01000566.1-human-gut-metagenome-genome-assembly--contig:-NODE-566-length-18701-cov-8.458007_pt1 | contig 18701 bp, 13 predicted proteins | sample MGYA00243244_ERZ653437 | MGnify/ENA primary metagenome ERZ653437 (study PRJEB26926, sample SAMN06165130) | human gut metagenome | biome: ENVO:00009003; feature: ENVO:2100002; material: ENVO:00002003...
CTAATGTGTTAATGTGCTAATATGCTAATGTGTTAATGTGCTAATATGCTAATGTGTTAATGTGCTAATATGCTAATGTATTAATGTGCTAATATGCTAATGTATTAATGTGCTAATATGCTAATGCGATAATATGCTAATATGCTAATGCGATAATATGCTAATAATCCTGCGTCATGACTGCGCAGCCCAAGGCTGAAAGTCTTTAATCTTACAGCCCAGGGTAACACCCTGGGACTCAATGATATCCCCTGCGTCTGCGCCCTGAAAGGGCATAATCATAGATGTGGTGATTTTGCCCTTACAGGGCGCATAGGTAAAAGGTGCACTTTTACCCGGGATGTTATCCCGGGCTGTAAGATTAAAGGCTTTCAGCCTTAGGAAATTGGGTCTCTGATGTGTCAATGCGCCAATGTGTTGATGTACTAATGCGCCAATGTCCCTGCGGCGTGATAGCGCAGCCTAAGGCTGAAAGCCTTATATCTGTCAGCCCAGGGTAACACCCTGGGACTCAATACCATTCACACGTCTGCGCCCTGTAAGGGCATAATCATAATACAATGCTTTTGCCCTTTCAGGGCGCTTGGGTGGGTGTGTGCCTTTACCCGGGATGTTATCCCGGGCTGTAAGATAGAAGGCTTTCAGCCTTGGGTGAGATTGCCCGCTACTGACTGCGAACAGGCAGTAGACTGCCTACATACAGGCAGCGTACTGCCTTCTCGTAGGCAGTGTGTTGCATGTTAACTGGCAATAAGGTACTTTCTTTATTCTTTTTTGCTCCAATCCTATCGTTGTGGTTTCGCTCAATCCGTATTGCGTTTCTTATCACCATGTCTCATCCCTGCACAAAAATCCATCGGAGTCATGTTATATCTCTCCGAAAAGAGGCGGTAGAAAGTGGTAGTAGAAGAAATTCCACAGTCTTGGGCGATGGATTCGATGGTATAATTGGATTGTTCGGAGAGTAATCGCGCGGCATGTTCCATCCTCAGATTGTTGACGTATTGTGAGAAACTGCTTCCCGCATACTCCTTGAATAATTGGGCAAACTTGTTTTTGGGAATGTGCACGATCTTCTTCAGTTCTTCTTTTGAGAAGTCGGGTTGAAGGTAGAGCCGACGACTGATAATCTCATACTCCACGCGGGCAAATAAATCGCGCATCACGGCATCGGTGCAATCCTCCGTCGGCTGATTGTCTGTTGCCGATGCTTCCGCCGGTGCTGGTGACAACATCTCTTTCGGCTGTGCTCCGGTTTGCGTTTCCTCCGGTTGCATCCGTTGCTCCTGCGTTTTCTCCGGAAGCGTTTTTTCTTCCGGTATTGCGTCCTGCAAACAGTCCAGCCCTTTCGTTTTCTGTCTTAGTTCCTCTCTTAGGGTGCGGACTTCCCCCTCACGCCGGAAAAGCTCGTCCTTATAGGCGAGTTGTTCGCGAATGGTTTTTACCAAGGCAACATTCTTCTTCCTGACAATGCGGATGTGACGGACAGTGCGCCACAGCAGCACACCGAGCAACACGATGAGGCAACCGGCAAAAATCAGCGTTATGCGGCTTTCGCGCAGACGGGTGGTCTGCTCCACAAGTTGCGCTTCTTTCTCCTTGGTCTCATAGATGGTGGCCAATTCCAGCACACCGTTCTGCTTTTCGCGTACCCGCAAGCTGTCCGAGAGGTCATACATCTGCTTGTAGGTTTGTGCGGCCGCTTTGTAGTCGCCCAACCCCATGTGTGCCTTTGCCTCGTTGTAAAGATTGCGCTCCACATAATAATAATTCACTGTGTCGCCTTGCGCGCGGTATATTTCCTTGTCGGCATAAATAAAGCGGAGCGCTTCGCGATAGCGGCGGGTGTCGATGAGGTACTCGAAGCGCATCTGGTTGCCGTCGTCGGTATGGGCATACTCCGTCGTATCGAACTTACGATAATATTCTTCCGCCTCCTTCATCTGTCCGTTTGCAGCGAAGACAGAGGCATACATGATATAAATACTTGCCTGCCGCATGTCATAGATTCCGTCGGGAAGGTCGGTACATGCCTTGAATTGCTCCATCACCTTTTTATAGCAGGATAGCATATCGATGGCTTTCTGATATTCCTTATCCTCGTAAGCGAAAGTGGTAATCATGCCATAAATATAGATAAGGCCGTCCACCCTTCCCCAGTGGCGGCTTCCCTCGGCAGCCTCCTCCATGAGGCGTGCGGACTGCGCGAGGTATGGTTCGGCTTCTTTTTTGAGTCCCATATCCCGTTTGTTGATAGCGACGTAGAGCAGAAACCCGGCTTCGGACTTCTTGACGCCCATTTGGCGGGCCAGGTCGATGCCCTCGATGGCATAGCGAATACTTTCGGTATAGTTTCCGGTGTAGTTATACTGGGAGGCGAGCAACCGGAGAGTTATCAGCAGTTCCTTCGGGTATTGGCGGATGGAGTCATTCCGATAAGCCTTGAGCGAGTAGTTGATAGCGGTGCGGTACATGCCCGGTCCGTTCTGATAGATGATGCTGCGTAAATTGTCGAGATGACATTGGGGCATCAGTCCAAGTTTCTCCGTTTCGTCTATCAACTGGAGCGCGCGTTGCGGTTCGGTGATGGAGATGCTTTCGATATATTCGCAGGTATGGATGGTGTCGTTTGGGGTTGCGGCAAAAGCAAAGGTAGTATTCAAGCTGATAAAGGCTACCAGAAAAGTAAAAAGGCAAGTATGGTACAAGTTCTTCATATTCTATCTACTATTTGCATTACAGTCCATTAATCAATCGTGTGCAAAAGTAATGTAAAATCCTCGATTCCATACTATTGGAGGGAAATGATTTTTAATGCATATCTCTATTGAATCAAGCTACCGTTTTCTCAACCGTTTACAAATTTTATTTTTGGCCTATTAAAGAATCTTTTTTTCCTAATAGGCCAAAAATAAGAACTCTTTAAAACAAGGCAGGTGGCTCCCTTGTCAACTACTTAATCGAACTTTGCAAAAGTAGAATTAATAATAACTAATTGTTCGGGTTTCTGTAAATTCCGGTTCAACTTTAGTTGTTGTTTCTTCCGTCTCTTTCTCTCCCTCCGGATAATAATCAGTGTTTTTCAGTGTACGGTTTACTTTTCGTTTAGTCCAATTACCCTTTTTATCATACTTCAGATATGTGTATTTAGAAGTGGAAAGATAAACTCCTTCTTCGTCGCTTTCTTCTTTCACCATCACATCAGGACATTTGTTATCTCCCTTATAAGTATATTTTTCTATTACCGGCATCATTCCAGCTGCATACTGGTAGTATGTAACCCGTCCTTGAGCATCGAACTGGTATTCAACCGGTGGCTCAATCCCATTTTCATCTACTTCTTTTCGGGTATTCCCCTTACAGGTGATACGGAAGGGGCCGATAACGGTCCCAATCAAATATCTTGTAGGTGAATCATAGGTATAATCGTTTCGTCCTTCACTTTTTTCCCATACTTCACTGACAATATTGCCATATTCATCAAAGCTGATAGTATAATCGCCGTCAGATACGCTTTTGACTTTCCCGTATAATCCATGTCCTTGTACTGCTGTAAATTCAGGAGTTCCCGGTTTCTTGTCTGATTTGGGAGAAGATGCAGCTTTTGAATCGGAGGCAGGCAGGGCGTGATAGGTCAGTTCTCTACGGATATTTATTATAGGTTTCTCACCCGGCAGCGGTAGCTTTTGTCCGGTCTTTATGTAAAAATATTGATGCAAATATTGACTGTCGGTAAAATTGTCCGGAAGTATAATTCGCATAGTTGTCCAGTTGTCATGTTTATCATAATCGTATTCAAACTGAAATTTAAAGGATGCATTTTCAAAGACATACTTATTAGGGGTTTGGTTGCAAACTACACCTGTATATTCCCATCCTATAATGTCCCCTTTATTATTATACTGATAAGATTCAGTACTGTTGTAAGTAGGAATAGTGTCCTTTTTGCGATAAATTTTTTCTTGTTTTTTCGAACATAATCCATTCAAATAGCTAAACGTACAGATAACCCGCAACTCCCTATATGCCATTTTTCCTTCTCCGAAAAAAGGATTTGTTGTGTTGGGGGCTTCTGTTCTAATAAGCTCACCGGATTCATTGAATTCCATCTTTCCGAATCTTCCGTTATTAAGATACATATCACTTAATATTTTCGGAGTGATTTCTTTTAATGTTCCGTCATCATAGTAACTAAAGATTTGATGGGCATAGTTGATGCCTCCTTTTCGTTTAATAAGTTTCCCGGAGGCGTCATATTCAAATTTCTGGTCGCTTGACACCCATTTATTATTATGAGGATTGCGATACACCCCTTCAAGCCTACCGAAGTCATCATATCGGAATTCTCTGATTTCCGCATGTTTTCTGGACTCCGGTTTTTTGGCAGAACCTAAATAGCTTCCTGTATAGATTAAGTTCCCTTGCTTATTAAAACCAAGTTCTACATTCGGGATATCTACCATAGAATATGTTACAAGAGCTACATTTCCACGTAATCCGTGTTTGGCCCAATCGTTGGGGTAATTTAAAAAATTGGGATAAGAATACTCCGGTTCATAACCGTTATTAATAAATAAATTGGTGATATCCGGATCAAGCGGATTAGAATATAGATATAAAGGCGTATATCTTTTCTCCTTATGAAAAATACTACCTCCTGTACATGCCGATAGCAGTCCGGCAAGTAGAATGCAAATCAATAGATTGTGTTTCATATTATTAAGTATTTAAATATTATTTGACTATTTTCCCCATTCCATCAATAAATGATTTGTGAGCTTTTCCGAGTAATAGAGAGTGAATGCCAATGGATTATGCTCATATAGCATTTGGAGCTTTCTTTTTTCAATATAATCCGGCTTGACCGCATATTCTTTGTCGATGCAATCTTGAATAAATTCTTCTCTGTAGCGTATATAATGACTGTCGGAAGTGTCACCTTTGGCTTTAGCATCTTTATATCCTGTTATATAATAAGGCTTTTTTTCGTACAATAACATGATATCTATTTCTTCTCCATTGACGGTCACTGTAGGAGATGAGACATGAAGTTTACATTTCTTTTTTAAAACTTCAACCGGGGTGTCGCAAACATAGTCGTACCAAGAACTGAGCCAACTGGAAGATATTGTTAATTCACTTTCAGCCATGACTGGAGCATTGAAGTCTTTTTCAACCTTAATCTCACCAGAACCGAGGCGTTCGCCTATTGTGTACTTTGAGGGATCCGTCTTGTCTGTTCGATACAAAACAAAGTTTGCAGACAGCTTGTCTATTTTTCCACGTAGCGGTGTTACTTTGATTCGGGCAGAAGCCTCCAATCTTTTCATATCGTTCCAAAGTGGATCTTTCCAAACCTTTTTTTTAATTTCTATCAATTCAAATGATACATAAGTCTCAGGGGCATTTTCTGCTATATAATTATCCCAATACCTTTCGAGAGAATCGATCATTGAATCAATTTGCCGGGTAAGTTTAGCATCATCATATTTTTTGTCCCACTCACGACTTATTTTTTCATCCCAGTCATTATTGTACACCAAATTGTAGAACTTCATAAACTCTCCATAAGTAAGCTTCTTCATTTTTTGTTCAGACAACGAATTCTTCTCCAGTTTGTCAATCTGTGGAAAAATTATTAATTCATAAATTCCAATGAAGTTATCATATTTTTTTGCTATTTCTTCTGCTTCCTCAGGAGTGAGTGGTTCTGTTACGGATTTACTCAAGGGTCCGCCACATGCCGAAAGGACAAGTGCGATAATAAAACTATAGATGGTATATATTGATTTGTTTCGCATGATGTTGTTTCTTTCCATAAAAGTGTATTATTTTAATTCTTTACTTCCATAAGTACTTTCGTAGGAGTTACCATCGGAATCTTCATAGTAAGAGTCACCCAATATGCTATTTCCGGTCTTTTTTACAGTTTTGGTATTCCCATATTGGTCGCGTGCAATATATTTAGTACCGATAGGGTCGGTTTTAGTCAATTCTTTGGCTATACCTTTAGCAAAATCTGCTTTGATTATCTCTTTAGTTCGTAATATGGCTCTAACCAATCCAAACACGGCGCCGATACTGCCTCCTATGATACTTGCTTCTTCTAAATAAGCCGGTGCAATGTAATTACAGACCAGTAGGGAGATTAATCCTACGATTGCTCCCCATAACAATGCGTGTCCGACATAAACCATAAGAACTTTCAGTAAATAATAGAGACCGACGATAATTGCAATTCCTGCAATTAAGCACAATACAACTTGATATGTTTCCATAGTATTATTATGGCTTACCAGTTCCTTCTCGGCCTTTTAGAGTGAAATGAGAAGCGTGGAACTGCAATGCCACGCCGTAAGTTGATGGTCCTGAGAAAACCTTGTGTACAGATGTAGTATAGCAGCCCACGCCATAGCGTGAGAACCACTATGCTCTCCTTGTACACGTTCGAAAGTTTCTCAGGTTTTCAACTTACAAGATAAGCATAACGCTTCTTTATTTTCTAATATGTCTTGGAATAAACTATTACTTTATCCCGTTTGCAAAAATAATAAAAATACGAATAAAAAAGAATTGTATTTGAGGAATTCACAGAGTTTTCTGTGAAATCTTGAAATTAGGCAAGAAGCCGCAGCCTTATTTCCCTCCCTCGTCGCTCTTGGGCAGAATGAAAGTGATAGGGAATGTATACTTTACCTTGACGACTCTCCCGGATTGTGACCCGGGCTTCCATTTGGGCATACTGTTCACTACACGGAGCGCTTCCTTGTCTAATTCCGGGCTGAGGTGGCGAAGAATGACAGGCTCGGTGACGGAGCCGTCTTTGTCGATGATGACTTGGATGACAACTGTTCCTTTCCTGCCGTTCCCGTCCGGGGCTTTGCGGTATTTCAGACTATCGGTCAGGTACTTAAGGAGTGCGGACATACCGCCGGGAAACTCCGGCATTATTTCCGCAACCTCGTAAGTGGCTTCATCCTGTTCCTTTTCAAGCATTCTGATTTGCTGCTCGGACGCGTCTTGCATCATTTCCGGGGGAATCGGAGTTTTGGGGATTTGCTTCCATTCTTGCTCCTGGTCGGACAGCCGGAACTCCGTCATCATCAGTATCTTTCTTTGGGCTATGTGCACGTGATAGAAAAAACGGTAACGCCCTGGTCGGTTGGGATGGACATGAGGATAGAGCGATGCCGTAAACGAGTGACTGCCTTTGGGGCGGATGTTGTAGGCGATATCGATTGCGGTATAGTTGATGGGTAAGTCCCGCCATACGCCGTTCTCGTCCTGGTAAGTGATGAAATAGTGTTCGCCGCATTCGATGGATATACCGCTGTTGTTGTAAAGAATGAATGTTGCTTGGTGGGCAGTGGTGGAATACACCGCGTATTCGGGGCGGAGATAGATGCCGAGCGTATCGTTGACTCCTGTCTCTTCGTTGACACCGGGCGTTTCCGGACCGTGGAAGCGGAAGGCGGGAGAGTCCATAATCTTTTGGCGGAACTCTTTTTGCTTTTCCGGGGTGTTCATTATCAAATGGATGTCTATATGATACAAGCCCGTGCCGAAACCGGTCACGTTGTCTTTCACGCTTCGGTCTTCCAATTCCATAAAGCGCTTGCTCAGTTCATTTTGGATATCCCTCAGTTCTCTTTGGGAATACTCTATGCTGTGGGTGGACTCCAGTCTGAACCGCCCGCTTCCCGATGCCTTTTCTAATACTTCGCGCACTTTAGTAGTGTCGCCGGACACTTGAAAGACGAGCATATCCTTGTCGAAGTAGATGCCCTTAATGAAGTTGGGGCAGTTGGGAGTTTCTATCGAGAGGCCGGCTATCTGGGGCGGATTGCCGTAAACCTTGCCCAGCGTATCGAGAATCTGCATTCCTGCCGACTGGTCATAGTATTGTTCTTGCGGACTGTCCTCCTTGCCGTCTTCTTCGGGACGGGCTTCCCGGTTCGTCTTGCAGGAAGAAAGAAAAAGAAGGAGGAATAGGAGGGGCAGATGATGTCGGTTCATAAGTCTTTGCTTTTAGGATGGAGCAAATATAAGAAAAAGATTCCGGATGCATCTCATTTCAAGCTTAGTATATACAGGCAGCTTGTACTGAAAAAGTTCCTCAGGAAGGGGAGGGCGGCAATCAGCCGGTGTAGTTTCAAGGGCGGCAGGCCGAACTTCACTTTATAGTGAGGGTTCAGGAAGTATAATTCGCGGTGGACGACGTGATATCCGGTTTGTCGTGCAAGGCTTTCGAACCTCTCGACGGTGCAGCCGGTACGTTTGATTTCCAACAGTTCCGTGATGGTGGCTTCTTGCTCTCCGCAGCGTTTCAGTAGTTTCCGGTAGAGGGAGGCGGGGAGCAGATGGATGAACGGGAAGTGAGAGATAAGTTTGCTGCGCGCTATCTGCTGATGTCCTCCGAAGGGCATTTGCCAGGCGGGGAAGCCGACGAATATTACGCCGTCGGGCGAGAGGTAGTTCTTCAGGACGGAGAGGAACAGCTTTTTGTCTTCGATATGCTCTATCACATCGTGAAGGAGGAGGAGGGGGAAGCGGTCGCCGATAGCATCTGGTCCGAGGATGTCGGACACAAGGAATCGCCCTTCTTGGTTTTTCTTTTTGAAGAAGGCCTCGGCCTGACGTATCCGCGAGGAAGCGATGTCGACGCCCACTACCCGGATGCCCGATTCGGCAAAGGGAAGCAGGTTGCCCCCTTCGCCGCAACCCACTTCCAGCACCCGGTCCGGAAGCTGCCCGACAATTCTCCGTATGTAGGGGATGTAGTAGTTTCTACTGGTTTCTGCCTGTTCTTCAAAGTATCGCTCGCGATGGGTGTGTCGTTCTTGCATCTTTCTTTTTGTTTTTGATTTCTACTACTATGATAAGCAGAAGGCCGAAAGACTGCACGAAGATATGGTTTTTACCACGAGAACCGCACGCCGACGGGGACGGTGAAGGTGAACGGATGTTCCTTGCGGACGGTGCGCAGCGTGCTTCCGTCGGGGATGTAATAATTGACGGTCGGCTCCAGATAGATACTGGTGTGAGGCGACAGATGGTACTGTACCCCTACACTGGTATTGACGGACCACTGCACGGGAGGAGTGAGGGAATGGCTACCGAGCGAATGCGGAATGCTGTCCGTGGTATGCTCAGTGTGCAGCACGCCTTTCACCGGGAAGTCTGCCTGTATCCCCGCGGCAGCATAACCGGAGAAGCGCTTATGGTTCCAGAAGCGGAAGGAGAGGCGGAGAGGAATCCCGAGGTAGTGCAGTTTCTGGGTTTCCCGGATGCGGTATTCGTCGCCCGTGGTGAACTCGGATTTGAGGTAAGTATATTGTATTCCGCTTTCCAAACTCCAGCAGTCGTTCAGTTTCTTGCTTAGCGAGAGTCCGATGCTGACGGGGGAGTCGTGGTGCTGCTGTTCCACAATCTTTCCGCTATTGTTACGTGCCACCTGCAAGAGACCAATGGAGTCGCTGCCCAGTTTCCCTTGTTCGTGGCGGGTGTTTAAGTACGTGTAATACTCCTCCCAGGTGCTTACTTGGGCGGGCAAGATGCCGGCGGAGTCGTCCGTAGAGGGAGTGGCTATCAGTTTGTACAGGCTTTGTGCCAGTTGCGGACCGAGCGAACCTGCCACCATGAGTTTCCACTTCCTGCTTTTCTTCTTTTGGGGAGGCGCCGCTTGCGGAAGCGGATGGAAAGGAAGCGGACGCTCGCCGATGGTCAGGGTGTGGGCGACGAACGGGTTGGCAAGGGTGCGCACGGAGTCTTTTATCTCGGGGATGCGGAGAGACGGGACGGGAAGATGCATCTTCAGTTTGTCCGGCAGGCGGTGGTTGCTGCCGGGTTTCTTGTCTGCTGGTTTGTTGTCTGCCGGTTTGTTGTCTGCGGATTGGTTGTCGGCGAGAGCGGAACGGGCGGTGGTTCCGGACGGGCGTAGCTCTTTCGGGATTTTCTTTTCGCGGTGCAGGTTTTCCAGTAACATCGGAAAGAAAAACAGCAATAGCAGGAGCACCGACATGCGGTAGTTGAGCAGCATCTTCTTCAGTAGCGCCTTCGCCCGGGAGAGCTGCGAGGAGGAGGAATGAGGGGCGATGCCCAGCAGAGCGCCGATTTCGTGGTGTGACAGTCCTTCGAAGATGGCGAGCTTGAACACCTGTCGGTAGCCTGCCGGAAGGCTTTCAACCATTTGCAGCATACGGTCGTAGGAAATGAAGTCGGGAGAAAAGGGCGTCTCCGCCGGTTCTTCGTTTTCCGGAAGGTCGGCGAGGGAGACGGTGGAAAGGGTATTCGCTTGGTTGAGATACCTCAGCGCGAGGTTCTTCATGATTTTCTTCATCCAGCTTTCCAACTTCTCCGGGTTGCGCAGCGAGTGCAGGGAGGTAAAGATGATGATGAAGCCGTCGTGCAGGAGGTCTTGGGCGATGGCGGGGTCGGGGACGTAATGAAGGCAGACTTTCATCATCTGCTCCGAGTAGTTTTTATAGAGCAGGGTCAGTGCCCGTTCATCCCCTTTCCGGCATAAGTCAACGAGATATTTCAGGTTCATGTGTGTCGTTATGTTATTCTTTTAGGATAAAAAGGCACACGAATGACTGCATGGTTTTCGATTCTTTAACTAATCCGTTCCGTTTTCCTTTGCCGCGCAATCGGGGCAAAGCCCTTTCAGCACGTAATTGATGCTGTTCAGCGTAAACCCTTGCGGGAGTTTCACCACCGGAGTGGGGATGTTGGTGAAGCAGAACGTCTTGTTGCACTTCACGCAGTGGAAGTGGGTGTGCAGGTCGTTGACGTCGCAGGAACAGGAGTCGCTGCACACGGCATATTTGAAAGACCCCGTCCCGTCATCGATGCTGTGGATAAGGTGATGGGACAGGAACAGGGTGAGGGTGCGGAAGATGGTGGACTTGTCCACCGTGTCGAGCATATTCTCCAGGTCGAGCAGCGACACGGAACGGCCTGCCTGCATCATGGCACGCAACACAAGGAGGCGGATGGCGGTGGGCTGTATCTCCCGCTTGGCAAACAGGTCTAAATATTTCTTTTCTTCCATACGTTTTTGTTTTCCTATTTTATAAGTTTCTGTATGCGGATAGCATTTACTATCGCGATAAGGGCCACGCCGACATCTGCAAAAACAGCTTCCCACAGGGTGGCAAATCCGCCGGCGCCTAAAATCAGTACCAATAACTTAACTCCGAAAGCCAACGAAATGTTCTGCCACACAATGCGGCGCGTCACCTTGCCGACACGAATGGCGGTGGCCACTTTGGACGGCTGGTCGGTCTGGATAACTACGTCGGCGGTTTCGATGGCGGCCTCGCTGCCCAGTCCGCCCATAGCGATACCTACATGACTCAGGGCAAGCACGGGGGCGTCGTTGATGCCGTCGCCTACGAAAGCGATCCGGTTGGCGGGATGGCGGCGAAGCTCTTCGATGTGTTCCACTTTACCGTCGGGCAACAGGTCTCCGTAGGCTTGCGTCACGCCCAGTTTGTCGGCAAATTTAGTGACAATGGACTGTTTATCTCCCGATAAGATTTGAATATTATCGATATTTAAGGCTTTCAAGTCTTTTATCGCCTTCAGGGAGTCTTCCTTCAGGACGTCGGACAGCAGCAGGCAGCCCGCATAGCGGTTGCCCACGGCACAGGCGACGAGGGTGTCGGTAAGAGCGGACAACTCCGGCGGATAGTCGATGCCGTAGCGGGACAGCAGACGGAGGTTGCCTGCCAATACGCGTTCGCCGTCAAGACGGGCTTCGATACCGTAGCCGGCAATCTCGCGTACTTCAGTCAGGGGGACGAACGGAAGATGGCGTTGGCTGGCATAACTTACAATGGCTTTGGCAATGGGGTGCGTACTGTTCTTTTCGATGGATGCCGTGAGTTGTACCAGCCTGTCTTCGGGCATGTCCGGAGCGCACAGGCAAGATTGGACTTCAAATGTTCCCCGGGTCAGCGTACCCGTCTTGTCGAACACCACGGTGTTCACCCGGGTGATGGCGTCCAGGTAGTTGCCGCCCTTAAACAGGATGCCCAGGCGGGATGCCGCGCCGATGCCGCCGAAATAGCTCAACGGAATGCTGACAACGAGCGCGCACGGACAGGAGATGACGAGGAAGACCAGCGCCCTGTACAGCCAGTCGTCGAAGACGAAGGCGAACTGCACGTCTATCAGGGAGTAGAGGAACGGAAGCAACACGATGAGCGCCGCCAGCGCGGTGACTATCGGAGTATATATGCGGGCGAACTTGCGGATGAAAAGTTCCGCCGGTGCCTTGCGTTCGGAGGCGTTCTGCACCATTTCCAGTATGCGCGAGAGGGCGCTTTTCTCGAAAGGACGGGTCACCCTTATGCGCACCACGCGGTCGGTGGCAATCATTCCGGCAAGTACCTCTTCGTTCCGACGGATGTTGCGCGGAACACTCTCGCCCGTCAGTGCCGAGGTGTTGAAGGCGGCGATGCCGTCCAGCAGGACGCCGTCCAGTGGGACACGTTCGCCGGGCTTTATCTCGATGGTTTCGCCCACTTGTACCTCGCGGGGATTGACAGTGAGGAGGCGGGCTTCGCGAATCACGTTCGCCGTTTCGGGCCGGACGTCCAGCAGGGCGCCGATGTTCCGCCGGGCTTTGCTCACCGCTTTGCCTTGAAAGAGTTCGCCGAGCGAGTAGAACAGCATGACGGCCACCCCCTCGGGATATTCGCCTATGAAGAATGCGCCGAGGGTGGCGATGGACATCAGAGTGAACTCACTGAACACGTCTTTCTGCCGGATGCTTTCCCAGGCTTCTTTCAGCACCGGAAGCCCCACCGGGAAATAGGCGAGCACGTACCACGCCAACCGGATATAGCGGTCGTGGAAGAATGCGGCATCCGTCGCGTTTAATACAATCCCGCCCAGCAGGAGGATGCCGGAGAGCAGGATTCTCCAGTAGTCTTTCAGGAATCCGCCGTTTCCGGCAGTCTCTTTGACTTCTTCGTGAGCACAGCAGCACTGGCAAGTATGATGTCCCATTGTTATCTTTTTTATCGGTTTCCGGATGCAAAGATAGGGAGAGGGGGATGCAACTTGGTTGCAAACCGCCCTAAAGTCTGTTCAATTCATCGTTGGCGGCTCCTGTTCCGCTGTATTTGCTGCGGGTGGCGTTGAATTTGTAGCGCACGGTGAGGCGCACGCTACGCGTATCGCTGTAATTCCACTTGTCGAAATTCATGTGTTCGCCGTAGATGATATGAGAATTGCGCTGCGAGGCAAAGAGGTCGTTGACGCGCAGGTTCAGTGCCAGGCGTTCGTCGAAGAAGGTTTTGTTCAGGCTGAAGTCTAAACTTTGTGACGGCTTGCTCAGGAGGCAGCCCGAATTGCCTTTGGTTCGGTAGTAATAAGAAAGGTTCGCCGTGAACGTTTTGCTGATGCGGAAACTGTTGTTGAGGCGTGTCGTATAGAAAGGACGGTTGAAGTGCATCCATTCGCCTTGATGCCGGCTTTTGAAGAACTGCTTCTGCATTTGCAGTGAAAGCACCGGTTCCCAGAAACCGAACTTGGGAGAAAGGGACAAGCCTGCCATCAGGTTGTCACGCTTTTCATAGTTCTCGCGGGTGAATACCGTAATGGCGGGATTATCGTCGTAGGAGAGGGCGATAAACTCGATGGGGTCGGTAGTATGGCGATAGCTCACGATGAGTTGCGCCCAGCGGTAATTGCCCATGAAGGTGAGGTCGTGTATCGTTTCGGGTTTCAGGTTCGGGTTACCGCCTTCGTAGGTGAAACGGTCGTTGTATTGCAGGTTGTTGTTCAGCTCGCTGTAACCGGGACGGCGTGTCTTGGCGGTATAGCTCAACGACAGTTGGGTGTTTCCTACGGGCATTGCCAGTGACAGGTTGGGGTAGAAATTGCTGTAATTGCGGCTTTGCGCGTCTACGAAGATGCCTTGGTCGTAGTAATCCGAAGTGACATGCTCGTAGCGCACTCCGGCGGAGGTCTGCAATTTACCCAGCGAGATGGCATATTCGGCAAAGCCCGCTAGTTTTTCTTCTTCTATCTTGTTGTCGGTTTCGGGCAGATAGTTCTGCGGATTCTCATAACGGTTGACGCGTCGGGTGGAACTGTACTCACCGCCCACTTTCAGTTCGCCGCTTCCGATGGGATGGGACAGAACGAGCTTGGCGGCATAGAGCCGGCTGTCGGAGAAGTTGATGGCGGTGACGTAGCGGTCTTCGTGCTCCTCGCTGGTTTCGTGTACGGTCTGCGACTGGTTATCTTCGCCGCTGTAATAGTCGGCGTTGAAGTCGATACCCAGTTTGCCTACCGTACCTGTGTAATAGGCATTGACGCGGTGCGAGTATTCGCTTTGCGGCCAGGTATAGTCGTAGTGTTGCCGGTCGTAATATTCACCGTCGGCTGTGATTTCGTAGGTGGAGTTCATCAGGTTGCTGCTTTGGGGCGTGCGGCTGAAGGTGTAGCGAGCACCCATCGAATGGTTGGAATTGAACATATAGTTGAAGCCGCCGGTGGTCTCGACGTAATGCGATCTGATTTTCATGTTCAGTTCTGCGTTGTGATGCCAGAGGGTATCGACAAAGATGTTGTGCTTGTCCCGTTGCTCCTGCCGGCCGCGGTTGAGGGAATAGTAGACGTCGCCGAACACGTCTAGTCCGCCGCGGCGGTAGTTCAGCGTCAGCCATTCGAAGTGGCTGAAGTCGTGTCTTTGCGTGACGCCTCCGTAGACGTCGGCACTGAAGCCTTCGCCTTTGGGCTTTACGGTCTTAATCTTGATGACGGCTTTCACGGTGACGTCGTATTCCGAGCCGGGATTGGTGATGACTTCCACGCTTTGGATGTCTTTGGAGTCCAGTCGTGACAGTTCGCCGAGGTCGCGCAGCAGACGTCCGTTCAGGTAGATGAGCGGAGTGCCTTTGCCGAAAACGGTGAAATCTCCGTCATTTCCTTCGACGAAAGGAATGCGTGCCAATACGTCATTGGCGGTTCCGGCGGCGCTCAGCAAGGTGGATGATACGTTGGTCACCAGCGAGTTGCCTTTCATTTTGTAGACAGGGCGGCGGGCGGTGACTACGGCTTCTTGCAGCATGATGGCATCGGTCTTCATTATCATTGTTCCCAGATTGCCAGCCCGGCACCGGCGGTAGAGGGGGACATATCCTATGGATGAGGCTTTCAGCAGGTATTCGTTTCCGTTGGCAGGGTCGAGGAAGAATTCTCCGGAAGCATTGGTTACGGTGCCTTGCACGAAGGCGGAGTCTGCGGGGTGAAGCAAGACTACATTGACAAATTCCAGCGGCGCATTGTTTTCATCGGTCAGACGTCCGCTAATGGTTTGTGCCTGAATATTACAGAAAAAGGTAGCCGTCGACAAGACGGACAGCAGGATTCTTTTTATTGCCATCTTTTATCTTGATTATGTCGGAATTGTGCATTCCGAACTGTTTTAATGCGACAAATATAACGTTTTTTTGAGGATGCGTTACTTTTTTATCGATGAATTTAAATAGATGTTCTTATCTTTAAATTTGTCTTTTTGTTCTTTTGTCTCCATCTTAATATCTGTCGAATCGCAACTAAATTCAGGTGCAAAGCAACAATTGTCGGTAAGTAATCGTTATTAAATTCAAAATAAATTATATCTTTGTTCATGAGATGAGTTTGTCGAGATTATGAAACGATTCAAAGTTTTGCTCCATATCGCTGTCTGCCTGAGTCTGGCGGGATGTAACCGACGGGAAGAACCCGCGGCGCGCCCGGTGATGCACGATTCTGTTCCCCTGCAGATGGTGGACGTGGAGCCACCCTTCAAGGAAAAGCCGGTGACTGCTGCCGACATCATTCTGACAAAAGAACTGCTTTACGATAAATATACATTGGAAGATACCTATCCTTATAAAGATACGGTGCGCTCGTTCAAGTGGGACGTGGTGCGCAACTGCCTTGCATTTATCGAAAATATGCAGCGCGACTCGGTGAAGTGGGTGGTGTTGCAGAATTACAAAAACCAGAACCGGGAAGCGCCGCTTGTGCGTAAATTCGTGCGCGACGCCTATCACCGCGTGGCGGATACGCTGGGCGTGGAGCGCTATCAGTCGGTGCCGCTCTATCTGCCTGCCGATACCTTAGTCCCCGAACTCTACGGCAGGGATGGCACGCTTGCCTATTGGCTGGGCGAGGCGGGCAGTTTCGACCGCATTTATCCCATCACGTGGGAAGAAGAATGGCTGGCGCCGCATCGCTATCTCAAGCACTTGGCCGACAGCACAGCATTCCATCACATCATCGTGGTGGACCGCCGGGACCAGAATATCACCACGCTGGAGCGTGTCGACAAAGGCGAATGGAAGATACGCAGCATGAATCCCGCCACCACCGGACGTCATGCGCCGCCTTATGGGCAGGAAACACCGTTGGGAATGTATCTGCTTCAGCAGAAAAAGACGAAGATGGTCTTCCTGAAAGACGGTTCGGCGGCTACCGGAGGATATGCTCCCTATGCGAGCCGCTTTACGAACGGGGCGTACATACACGGAGTGCCGGTCAATGTTCCGCGCACCTCGATGATAGAATACAGTTGGTCGCTGGGCACTACGCCCCGGTCGCACATGTGCGTGCGCAACGCCACTTCCCACGCTAAGTTCGTGTTTGACTGGGCACCCGTAGAGCGTTCGCTGGTGGTGGTCATCGAATAGAACTTGCATTTTTAACTATCTGTGTGATAAGTGTATGGGAAAAAGCTGTAATTTTGTCCCCGTTATTTCACTGAAGAAGATTTATGCTGCGATTCTGGTTATCCGTTTTATTCCTGTTCATACCTTGTTTCCTGTTTTGGGGAGATAAGGCGTCGGTGGGTACGAAAGAGCGACTCGATATGCAGGCGATGGCCGGCGCGGAATCTTACCGCAATTTGTACCGCTCCATGCAACTGGAAGGCGTGGTGAACTGGAACGCGTTCCGCCAGGCGGTGGAGGGATATTACAAAATCGACCGCCGCAAGCGTGAACGGCTGACGCTGATTGATTTTTCGCGTCCCTCGACCGAGGAGCGCCTTTTTGTATTCGATATGCGCCGTCACGAGTTGCTTTTCTCGTCGGTGGTGGCGCATGGCAAGAACAGTGGAGAAAATTACGCCACTTCCTTTTCCAACGAATACGGTTCGTACAAGAGTTCCTTGGGCTTTTACCTGACAGAATCCACTTACCAGGGAAAGAACGGCTACTCGCTTATCCTGAACGGTTTGGAGAAAGGTATCAACGACCGCGCCCGTGAGCGTGCCATCGTGATGCACGGAGCCGCCTATGCCGACCCGTCCGTAGCGAGCCGGGGAGGACGATTGGGCAGGAGTTTCGGATGTCCCGCCGTGCCGCAGCGACTTTCCCGTCCCATCATCGATGCCATCAAAGGCGGAAGCGTGATGTACATTTATGCTGGAACACCCGATTATCTGGCTCAGAGTTCGGTGCTGAAAGGCGCTGTCTGATGGGGAATGGCAGGGGGAATAACTATTTGTCTTTGAGAGGATGATGGAGATGATGACCGAAAGAAAGATTATACATATTGATATGGATGCCTTCTACGCTTCTGTGGAGCAGCGTGATAACCCGGAATTGCGTGGAAAGCCGATTGCCGTGGGCCATGCCGAGGAAAGGGGAGTAGTGGCTGCCGCCAGTTACGAAGCCCGTCGCTTCGGAGTTCGTTCCGCCATGTCATCGCAGAAGGCGAGGCGCTTGTGCCCCCAGCTTATCTTTGTTCCCGGACGGATGGAAGTCTATAAGTCGGTCTCCCGCCAGATACACGAGATTTTCCATGAATATACGGATATCATCGAACCGATTTCGCTGGACGAGGCTTTTCTGGATGTGACGGACAACAAACCCGGTATCTCTCTTGCCGTGGATATTGCGAAGGACATCAAGCGGAAGGTGCGTGAAAGGCTGCATCTGGTGGCTTCGGCGGGAGTGTCTTACAATAAGTTCCTTGCCAAGATTGCTTCCGATTACCGTAAGCCGGACGGATTGTGTACCATCCATCCCGACCAGGCGCTGGAGTTTATCGCCCGTCTGCCGATAGAAAGTTTCTGGGGAGTGGGGCCGGTGACCGCCCGGAAGATGCATTCGCTGGGAATACATAACGGCGAGCAATTGCGTGCCTGTTCGCAAGAGATGCTGGCGAGGGAGTTCGGTAAGGTCGGGGCGCTTTATCATGATTTTGCGCGGGGAATCGACGTGAGACCGGTGGAGGCAGTGCGGGTGCGGAAGTCGATAGGCTGCGAGCATACGCTGGAAAAGGATATTAACCGGCAGTCGTCGGTTATCATCGAATTGTATCATGCGGCTGTGGAGTTAGTAAGCCGGTTGGAACAGAAAAGTTTTCGTGGCAATACGCTGACCTTGAAAATCAAGTTTCACGATTTCAGCCAGATTACCCGCAGCATCACTCAGTCGCAGGAATTGACTACGCTCGACGTGATTCTTCCTTTGGCAAAGCAATTGCTGAAAGAGGTGGACTACGAGCATCACCCCATCCGCTTAATCGGCCTCTCGGTTTCCAATCCCCGGGAGGAAAATACGGAAAGAGGGGTGTGGGAGCAGTTGAGTTTCGAGTTTAGTGATTGGGAGGGGGAGGGGAGGAGTTAAAGAAATATAGGAGTTAAAGGAGTTAGAGGAGTTATCGCTTCGCTTAGGAGTTAAAGCTCGATA
>ENA-OYYE01000569-OYYE01000569.1-human-gut-metagenome-genome-assembly--contig:-NODE-569-length-18641-cov-8.169106_pt1 | contig 18641 bp, 15 predicted proteins | sample MGYA00243244_ERZ653437 | MGnify/ENA primary metagenome ERZ653437 (study PRJEB26926, sample SAMN06165130) | human gut metagenome | biome: ENVO:00009003; feature: ENVO:2100002; material: ENVO:00002003...
AAAGATTATAAAAACGATAGAGAGTATGAAACCCAAAGCATTTATGACAATAGCTATCCTCGCATTGGTTGCGGCAGGGTGCAGCAACGACGACGAGACGGACAACTGGGCAGGAGAAATCCGCCTGAGTAGCAGACTGGAAGCGCAGCAAACGGGCACGCGCGCCGCTACAGACATCCAAGGCAGCCAGTTTGCCAACGGAGAGGAGATCGACGTGTTCATCTGTGAAAGTACAGAAGGAGAGATTGCTACCTCCTACGAGCAGCCGCTTGTCTATACTACCGAAAATGGACAAATGAATCCTCCCGCCAACAAACAGCCCTATTTCCCCACCAGCGGCAATGGCGTGAACATCTACGCCTATTATCCATCTACTAAAGTAGGCGCTGATATTACGAAAAGGGACGTTTCTTTCACCGTAGAAGAAGACCAAAGTACCGATGCGAACTACAAGAATAGCGACTTGATGTATGGAACGCCTGTAAATAACCCCGTGGCTCGAACCAGCTCAGCCACCACGCTTACTTTCACGCATCTGCTTTCCAAAGTTACCATAAAATTGAAACAAGGCGCAGGCTCACCGACCTTGACCGATGCCTTTGTAAAATTGAAGGCTGTAAGGCCTTCCACCACCTTGAACGCCAGCAACGGAACTATATCAGCCGCCAGTGGAGACCCCAAGGATATCACTGTAAAGGCGAATACTACTACGGGCTTAGAGAACAGCGCCATCGTTGTTCCGCAGACACTTGCAACCAGTTTCATTGAAGTGACGTTGGCAAGTGGCGGAGTGCTGATTTCAAAGGACTTGACAGACGACGGCAGTAATCCCATCAACAATGTTGTACTCACAAGCGGCAATGAATACACCTATACGATAACGGTTAATCTGACTTCATTGGATGTAACTTCCACAATTACACCTTGGGATCAATACACCGGCGCCACCGGTGCCGCCGAAATGCAATAATAAATTTGCACAGCACCTCCCTTCCTCGGAAAGCTTGCTACCTCGGCCGCCACTTGGTAGCTATCGTCCTACACCGCAGAAACGGCAATGGATGATGATAATCAGGGAGAAGGTGAAAACATAAATTATAAGCGGATATGAAGAAACATAAATTATTCCCATTCCTCCGGCGGAGGATGTGCGACAAGCTGTTGGCGATGTCGCTTGCCGCCACCCTGGGGCTTGCAGGTTGCAGCACAGACGACGACAGGATGGCGGGCGAGATGCTGCCCGAAGGCAAATACCCACTGATGTTTACCGCCACGCAAGCGGACGCCATTGACACCGCTTCGCCGCAGACCCGCGTATCGGATCCGGACGGGACGAGCAGCCAGTGGGACGGTGGCGAACAAATCAGCGTACAGATAGGCGACGCCACCGAAACAGGCATCTACACGCTGAAAGACGACGGCACGATAAAAATTGCCGACAAGCCGGTGTATTGGCAAAGCACAGCTACTCAAACCGTCACGGCATGGTATTCCAATATTTCCGGACAAAGCACCACAACAAACAATACCGTCAAACTTGACGACCAGAGCAGCGGGCTGGCGTATGTAATGAAAGCCACCGCTTCCGGTGTGACATACAACACTTCCGTCTCCTTAAACTTCCAGCACCAGCTTGCCAAAGTGCGGGTGAAGCTCACCGGCGAGAAAGCCAATGACGTGACTTCTGTCACCATAAAGAATTATACTTCCTGTACCGTCAACAATGGGGATGTCACTCCGGGCGAGGAGGGAGATATCTCCATGTACAAAGCGACTTACGAGGGGGCGGAGTATTGGGAAGCCAATGTCGTACCGCAATCGGTATCCGACCTTTCGGACTTTATCCAATTGAACGGCACGGTGAGGGCTACCGTATCATCCGGCATCACCACGCTGGAAGCCGGAAAGATGTACACCATTGAGCTGACGGTGAATAAGAAAGTGAACTTTGACATCTCTACAGATGAAGTCTATATCACTGACAATGACGACAGATATACAGTCACAGGTACGGGCACGAAGACCATCACCATCAACGGCAGCCCCAAAGTGACGCTGAGAGATGTTGCCATTACCACCGCGGAAACAGCCATCCGGATAGATGGCGGCACGCCTACCATTGTGCTGGAAGGTAATAACCAGTTTATCGCTAAAGGACTCCCCTCCGTTATCTCTTTGGCGAATGAAAAAGCTAATGTGATTATCGAAGGAAAGGATAACGGTAGTCTTTTCATTAAGCAGAGTTATGATGGTGGTTCCGCAAACAAGGATGCCATCATAGGCGGTGCGAAAAATTCCGCAGCCGGAGACATCACCATTCGGGATGTGACTTTGACCATTGATTGTTCCGAAGCTCGCGCGATAAATGCCGCTATCATAGGCAGTGGAATGGCATATGGTGAACCATCGTCCTGCGGGAATATAGTTATAAGCAATACAGACTTGACCATTACGGCAAAGACATTGAGTGGCGCATGTATCGGTGCAGGGTTTGCACAAAATAATGCACAAAGTTCGTGCGGAGATATTACTATCACGCTGAAAAAGGACACTCAAGATGACTTTCTGAATAAGTTGACAGTCGCACAACATACAGCTGATTACTTTACCCAACAACCGAATAAGGTGGGTGAAGGCGGTACGTTGTATGGCGGAACTTCCACCTGCGGAACGGTAAAGTGGAATCCTCCTTCGAACTAACCCTTGTCAAAAACGGAAAAGAACCTCGTTGAATATGTCTTCGCAAGGGATACCCTTAAGGTCGGCGTTGCGGCAGTCAGGAATCAATTCACTTAGACTTTGTATATTCATTAATATAGGGGGATTTAAGACTGAAAAGGCACGAATAAATCGAATACCAAACAAAAGAAGAAACAGAGAAATGAAAGAAGAGCAGACGCTCAATAATATGAATAGATTTTATTGGGCGTCTGCCTGGGGAGTTGGTGAGTTTTTAAGTTTTTGAGTTTTTAAGTTTGTGAGTTGCTGGGGTTTTGAGTTTTCTCTCTGTTCTTTCTTACAGGATAATGACATCCGTGCCTGCTGCCAGCTTCTCCTGATTCTTCGGGTCGGCAATCCGTATGTCCGTTACTTGGCCGTTTTGCTTCTTTAGCTGCACTACGCAGGGTTTCAGCGCTTTCACTTTCGTCTGCCCGTTGTCGAAGGTGCCGGGGGTGTAGAAAACGATTTGAAGCAATCCCAGTTTCTGATGGCTTACGGCCTGTATCGACTCGTCATTGCGTTCAATCTTGACTTCATCGGGTGAATACGCCTTGATGTCTTCCTTTCGGTTGATGCCCGGTACCACCACATAGGCATACGAAGCATTCTTTGGAGACACTCCGTGGCTGATGGTCAGATTGAATACCGGTTTGCTTATCTCTACGGCGGAATAGTTGAAGTTGATTTTCGCCCAATTGCCTTTCTGTTCGCCCAACCGCAGCGTCAGGTCGCTGTTCTGTGGAAAGAAGTAGGCGATGCTGTCGTGCCATATCCATTGCGGGGATTGGGTATAGTGGAAATTGCCTTTTGCCGCCGTTTGCACTTTCTCCCCGGTGGAGATCCAGACCTTCCCGTCCAGATGGCATTGGTTGACGGTGGTAATGATATTGTCCGGCAAATCGGACCGGATGCCTGCTCCGAGGCAAACGACTTCCTTGTCAAACATAAACCATGACTTCCGGGCTTTTACTCCGTAATCCTTCATGTCGAAAGTCATCACTCCATACTTCCCGTCCGACACTCCGCCGGTGAAGGTGCTGGTTCCTTTCGTTCCCCAGTCCGCCGGATTCCGCTTTTCGCCGGCAGGAACGGTGGTTCCGGGTATCTTGTCCCATTCCCATACGGGGAAAATGTCGGTGTACTCGTTTCCGTTGACACGGATGTTGGTGGCGCCGTCGCTCATGTAGGTGCCATACAGGTTTTCGCCGTTTCCGCTTTCCGTCTTGTTGGTGCGGGTAGAGGCGGTGCGTACCGAGAAGTCGTAATTCTTCCGGTTGTGCAGCATATAGTCCGAACGGTAATACATCACGTTCCGGTCGGAGCGTTGATAAGACGCGTCTCCCGTACCGAAGCGGCGGGCGGCTGCAGCATAGTCGGCGGCATGTCGGGAATCCATCGCTGCCAGGTTTTTGAATAGGGCGGAGCAATCGCCGTAATCCAATAATCCGGTGCGGCTGACCCCGCGCCCCGTCACACTGAAATCCAAGTGGCATCCACGGAACACATTCAGATAGGTGTTGCGCGTGAAGTCCGAGAACAACCGGAGCTTTTTGTCGCTCATGGCAAACGGAGTCCCGGTCAGGATATTGCCCATGCGCACGATGTTGTCCACAAAGACGGTTCCGTAACCGCCGATGTAGAGCTGCGGGCCGTGCTGATGATAAGACAGGTCTTCCTGAATGCCTTCGGCTTTGACGATTTGCACCGGATAGAATATTTCGTCGGCATTCACGCGGACGATGCTGTCGTTTTTCAGCAAGCAACCCCGGATAAGGTGGTGGATGGCGATATCCATCTTATTGGCGCCCGTCCATTTGCGCGGGTCGCTCCGTTGGCTCATGGTTTTCAGGATAGGCGCGGTGACTTCCTCAGCCAGCTTTTGCCGGCCGGCGTCCATCAGCGCGAACAGCGAAGCCTGGGTTTGCGGCACGGATATCTGGTTGTACCACCAGTTGTGGCATTTGGGGTCTTGCTGAATCCAGTAGCGGAGCGCGGTGCTGACGGCATTGTATAATACTTCGTTGCCGTAATAGCCCGAACGCGGGTCTGTATAAGAGGTGGCGATGGTGACCAGCCGTTTCAGATGTTCTACCGGTTCCCAGTTGGTACGGAAGAAGCACGCGTAGTCCAAATCGTTCCATCGGCCTTCCGGCGTCAGCGAGCGAAGCAGTCCGGCGGTTTTGGCATCCAGCTTCTTGGGATTGGCTTTCTCGTAAATCTCGGCGCGTACGCGTTGCAGTATCAGTTCGTATTCATCTTGCGGGGCAAGGGTTTTTGCCTGGCTCTGCTTGCCCTTTGCGGGATTGAAGTAGGCGGGGTAGGAGGGCGCTTCGTGGATGACGCGGCCGGCAATCTCCAGATTGACCGTCCCCTTGCTTGCGTTGTTGGCGTAGACCTCCGCCACTAAGTTGACATCGGTTTCCGTCCTGCCTTTGGGATGATAAATCAGGCGGATTACTCCTTTCTCGCCGGGCTGATAGGCCTTTTTAGACCATTCGGCGGAGGTGCAGCCGCAACTGGTGATGACGTTCTTGATAAGTAAGGGTTTGTTTCCCGTGTTCGTGAAAGGAAAATCATGGCTGATGTCGCCGTCTTTCTCCTGGATGACTCCTAATTCCACCTTTGTTTCCGGGAAAGTAATTTCTTGTGCTTGCGCAAGGCTGATTACTGACAGTAATGCTAAGCCGAAGGTTAGAACTCTTTGCATAATTTAATTAGATTAGATAAGATTAGAAAACGAAGGGCGTGTGCCCAAAACGAAATTGAACACAGAGTCACGGAGTCACAGAGTTTTTTCAAGTGTTAAGAATAAAGGTCTCTGTGCCTTTGTGCCTCTGTGTTCAATCTTTATAGAGTGCGTTTTGATACGCCGGTCGAAAAGAAAACTATTCTCCCGCCTGTATCGAATTGTCTATCACTTTGATTTTCTGTTTCACCAGTTCGATATCGCCTTTCAGCTTCTCTACTTTGCGGTTCAGTTCCGTCAGCAGGCTGTTTCCCTTCTTGGAAGAAGCTGTGAGGAAGCCGAGGTTGTTTTCGTACGTCTGTAATTCGTTCTTCATGTTCTCGTACGTCCGCATCAGTTTTTCGCGTTCGCGGTAGAGGGCTTGCGGACTTCCTTCCTGGATGTTGCTGATAGAGGATTTGAAATTGCTCAACTTCTTGTTGGAAGCGCTGATATGGAATCTGTCGAACAGCTTGTCAATCTGTGCGTGATAGGATTTGTAAATCCGGTCTTTCTCCTTGAAAGGCACATGACCTATGGTGTTCCATTCCTTCATCAGGTCGCGAACCAACCGGGTGGCTTCGTCCTCGTCCATGCTTTCGTCGATTGCCGTCAGGCGGTCGATGATGGCTCTTTTCTTCTCCAGGTTCTCCTGCTCGACGGAACGTTGGGAAGAAGTCGCCTTATTCTTCTGCTCGAAGAAATAGTCGCAAGCGGAGATGAACCGTTTCCACACGGCATCCGAGTGCTTTTTGGCAACCGGCCCGATGGTCTTCCATTCCTTTTGAAGCCGGGTCAGCTCGTCGCCGGTGGTTTTCCAGTCGGTGCTGTCCTTCAGCGCTTCGGCCTTTTCGCACAATGCGCGCTTCTTTTCCAGGTTTTCCGCCATTCCCTCCTTCAGCGTTTTGAAGAATTCGCCTTTCTTGCGGAAGAATTCGTCGCAAGCCTTACGGAAGCGTTCGAATATCTTCACGTTCATCTTTTGCGGAGCGAAACCGATGGTCTTCCATTTGTTCTGCAAGGCGATGATTTCCTGCGTCTTGTTTTCCCACGACGAGAAGTTGGTCAACTGGCTGTAATCGATGGATTCCACAATCTCGCAGATGACGGTTTTCTGGTCCAGGTTATGCTGCTCGGCCTCTTTCCGGCTCTCAAAATACTGCTGGTGCAGGCGGTTGATGGTTGCCGAGGCGGTTTTGAAACGTGTCCAGATTTCATCGCGCAGTTCTTTTGCCACCGGTCCCGTGTCGCGGAATTCCTGGTGCAGTTTCTGCAACTGATGGAAAGCGGATATGATGTCCGGTCCGCTCGCCAGTTTTTCGATGACTTCGCAGAGGTGCGTCTTGATTTCCAGGTTCTTCTTGAAATCATATTCGCGGAATTCATTGTTCAGCTTCAAGAGGTCGTAGAACTTCTCCACATATAGCTGATAGCTTTTCCAAAGCTCGTTGGCTTTGGCCTGCGGTATGAGTTTCACCTCGTTCCACTGCTGTTGCAGCTTCTTGAATTCCGTATAGTTGGTATTGGGGTCATCGGGCGATTCCACCAATTCTTTCAGTTCTTCGATAATGGAGAGCTTGATCTGGAGGTTCAGCTCTTTCTGCTTCTCCAGTTCGGCATTCAGCTCACTCCGTTTTTCTTTAATGACAGACATCACCTGCTTGAATTCTTCTTCCACGGCATCCGCTTTCTGAACATAATCTTCAGCGCTTCCTCCGTTTTCGATGAATTGTTTTTTCGCCGCTTCCTGTTCAGCGTTGTGAATCTTATAGAAAGCCTGTTTGAGATTGTCGATATCCGATTTGGCGGCATTCTCTACGTCGGCGGAAATCTCTTTCAGTTTGGCGAGAATTTCTTCTTTCGATAACTTCTGAACCGTCTCGGCCGGCTTCTCAGTAGGGATGGCTTCTTCAGCGGGAGTTTCTGTTGTTGCCGGCTCAGAAACCTCTGCTGTCTTCTTTTCTTCTTCTAATTCCACCGGCTTTTCGGGGAGATTAGTGTCATGAGTGTCCGTCATTTGTATTTACTTTTTAAAAACGGGATATCCCGTTTGGGTTACATTAGGTTACAAATTAATGAAATAAAATGATTACTTCATACTTTTTTCTTTGATTTTTTTCTTTTTCGCCTCATTTAGGACAGCAGGACGGTGATGCCCATATACATCATCATGCCGATAATATCGTTGGTGATGGATATAAACGGACCCGTCGCGATGGCCGGGTCTACCTTCAGTTTCTCAAGGGTCATGGGAACCAGCGTGCCGAAAATGGATGCGAACATCACAACGGCAAACAGGCTGATGGATACGGAATAAGTGACGGTGGCGGTAGCGCCGAACCGTACGAAATTATAGATGTATACCAGCAGCGAGATAATGGTTGCGTTGATGACCGCCACCACCGATTCCTTGGCAATCTGCTTGATGGTGTCTTTGGCGTCCAGCGAACTGTTGGCAAGTCCCTGCACGATGATGGCCGAGGATTGCGTACCTACGTTTCCTCCCGTACCGCCAATGAGCGGGATGTACAGCGCCATTTCCGGATGAGCGGCAAAGGTGGTGTCGAAGTTGCCCAGTATCATGGAATTGCCGATACCTCCCAGCATCCCTATGAGCAGCCAGGGAAGGCGGGCGGTGGTCTGGCGCATTACGTTGTCGTCCGTTTCTACGTCCTGCGACAAACCGGAAGCCAACTGATAGTCGCGTTCCGACTGTTCGCGAACCTCGTCCATCACGTCGTCCACCGTAATCTGACCCACCAGGCGGCCGATGCTGTCCACTACCGGAACCGCCACCAAGTCGTATTTCTCGATGATTTGCACCACTTCTTCGATAGGCGTGTCTACGTGTACGGAAATGGGGTCTTTCCTCATCACGTGTTTCACCTTGGAGACGGAAGGGGAGGTAATCATCTTCTTCAACGGGAACACCCCTTGCAGGCGGTCTTCGTCGTCGATGACATATACATAATAGATTTCGTCCAGCTTTTCGGCCTGAAGGCGCATCTCTTTCAGGCATTCGGGCATACTCCAGTTCTCGTTCACGGTCACCATCTCGGTACCCATCAGACCGCCGGCGGTGTCTTCATCGTATTTCAGCAAATCGACGATGTCGCCAGCCTGCTCGATGTCTTCGATGTGCGAGAGCACCTCCTCCTGCTTGTCTTCATCCAGTTCGCGCATCAGGTCCACCGCGTCGTCCGTGTCCATATAGTCCACGAACCGCTTGGCGATGGTTTCCGACGGGAGCAGTTCCAGAAACTCTTTCCGGACGTCCTCGTCCATTTCCACCAGCACGTCGGCGGCCGTTTCGTTGTCCAGGAGTCGATAAACGAAGCGGGCCTCTTCCGGGTCGAGGTCATTGCACAGCTCGGCAATATCCGCCGGATGCAGGTCGGTGAGGAGCGCTTTTACCTGTTCGGCGTTTTTCTCTTCAATAAAGCCTTTTACCCTATCGATGTATTCTTCGTCTATTTCCATAGTCGTTTCCTCCTTATTGTTCTTTCTTCATTTCCCTTAAAGCTTCTTCCACCCGGTTTGTCAGACTGATGAACTCCTCTACCGACAACTGTTCGGGCCGTTTGTTGAAAAGCGGGTCCTCGGTCAGCGGGCATTCCTTGCCCAGTATCGGCTTGATGGAATTGCGCAAAGTCTTGCGGCGTTGGTTGAAAGTGGTCTTCACCACCTGCTTGAAGAGTTTTTCGTCGCAACCCAGTTCCCGCGTTTCATTGCGCGTCATGCGGATGACGGCGCTTTTCACTTTGGGAGGCGGATTGAATACATGCTCATGAACCGTAAACAGGTATTCCACTCGATACCATGCCTGAATCAGGACGCTCAGAATGCCGTAGGTCTTGCTGCCCGGTCCGGCGGCGATGCGTTCGGCGACTTCTTTCTGAATCATGCCTGTGCAGCAGGGAATCAGCTCTTTATTGTCCAGCATCTTGAAGAATATCTGGCTGGATATATTATACGGATAGTTTCCTGTCAATACAAAAGGTCGGCCGCCGAACAACCGGGTGAGGTTCATCTTCAGAAAATCGTCTTCGATGATGTTGTCCTCCAAGTCGGTATAAGCCTCCCGGAGATACCTCACCGACTCGTAATCTACCTCTACCACCTTGACGGGACGTCCTTTGGTCAGTAAAAACTGGGTAAGCACCCCCATGCCCGGCCCTACTTCCAGGATGGGAAGTTCCGGACAGGCGTCTACGGTGTCGGCGATGTCCTGTGCCACTTTCAGGTCTTTCAGGAAATGTTGGCCGAGAAACTTTTTAGGCTTAACTAATCTCATGTATCAATTAATTCATTACTTTTGCTCGGCAAATACAGTCCGGACGATGCTTGCAACATGCCGGCATATCGGATGCCGCCTCCGGTTTACACTCTATTTGCAGTGACAAAGGTAGTTCTTTTCGATGAATTATGAATTAACAAATTATAAATAAATTGAGTTTTGCAGGGCGGCGGTGCGTTTAAGTTTTTGAGAACTTAAAAACTCAGGAGCTACAGCAAGGATGAATAGGATGTTAAAAAAAACACTGAAAATCATATTGCCCATTCTTTTGGGCTGTTTCATCCTCTATTGGGTGTATCGTGATTTTGACTTCGAGCGTGCCCGTGAGGTGTTGTTGCACGGCACCGACTGGGGATGGATGCTGGTCTCGTTGTTGTTCGGAGTGATGAGCCATGTGTTTCGCGGCTGGCGTTGGAAGCAGACGCTCGAACCGCTGAATGCCTATCCCAAGTCGAGCGATTGCGTAGATGCCATTTTCCTTTCTTATGCCACCAATCTGATATTGCCCCGGGTGGGCGAAGTCTCCCGTTGCGGCGTGCTTGCCAAATACGATAACGTCTCTTTTTCCAAGTCCCTCGGTACGGTGGTTACCGAACGCCTGGTGGATACCTTGTGCATCCTGTTGATTACCGGCATCACTTTTCTGGTGCAGATGCCGGTCTTTCTCCGTTTCTTTGAAGAAACAGGCACGAAGATTCCTTCGCTGATGCACTTGCTGACGTCGGTATGGTTCTACATCATTCTGTTTTGTGTCATCGGCGTGCTGGTGCTGATGTATTACCTGCTGCGTATGCTGTCTTTCTTTGAAAAGGTGAAAGGCGTTGCGCTGAATATCTGGGAAGGGGTGATGTCGCTTCGCGATGTGAAGAATATCCCCTTATTCATTCTATATACCGTCCTTATCTGGGTCTGTTACTTCTATCATTTCTACATCACTTTCTATTGTTTCCAGTTTACGGAACACCTCAGCCTGCTTGCCGCCCTGGTAATGTTTGTCGGAGGTACTTTTGCCGTCATCGTCCCCACGCCCAACGGAGCCGGTTCCTGGCATTTTGCCGTCATCACCATGATGATGCTCTACGGGGTGAATGCTACGGATGCAGGAATCTTCGCCCTGATTGTGCATAGCATACAGACACTGCTGGTTATCCTCCTCGGCTTCTACGGGTGGTGGCACCTTTCGTGGGTGAACAGGGGGATGGGGAAGAAAGGGGTGGCTTGAGTATGGGGGTTATAATGGCTTCATTTTATATACTCCTGCCAATCCGTCTATTTTGAATTTTAAATATTATCTTCCTGTTTTAGTCCTAATGCAGCATAAAGGTCTAAACTGTCGTAGTGGTAAGACATTTGGTATTTGTCATATAGAATATCAATACCTAAATCGTAGCGCATATAGGCTAAGTATTCATAAAGTACGGAACGGGAGAGTTCGAGCTTTTTAGCAAACTCTTTGGGGCTACCGGTACATCGGTGCTGTATCATGAAGTCCATGCGAAGGACTTTCTTTAAATCAACTCGTTTCATGATAGTTTATATTTAGAGGATTTATATATAAGAGAGAATTTTTGAGTATCCATAATCAATGTATTTTAATTTGTGGCTAATTTAAGCTATTTCTGAATAAGAACAATGGATATACTATGGACAGGGTATGGACAACCGAAATTTGTAACCCTCTTTTATATAGGTTGTTAGCTCGTTCAGGAAAAGTAAGAACCGGACAGCTTGTCGTTTAGAAGTCCCAAATCCAGGGATCTAAGGTGGAACTTTCCCATTTTGCGTCCGATTGCCGCATAATACGTTCTTTTATCCGGAACTTCTGTTTGGATACGGATGCCGGAGAGATACCCAGTAGGATGGCGATGTTTGTATTATCCATTCCGATTTTTATCAGGCAGCAGAGGTGCAGGTCATATTCTGTTAGTGTGGGTATCTTTTCCGACAGTCTTATCGTAAAGTTGTCGAATATCATGTCGATAGATTCTACAATGTCTCTCCAATCCCGGTCTTCGATGTAGTGAGGAGCGGTTATAATTTCATGGAGGATTTGTGTTTTCATCACTAACTGACTGCAAAGTATCCTCTCTCTATTATGAAGGCGTTGACTTTCTTCAGCTATTTCATTCAGCTTCTTCAGTTCTTCCGATTGCGCAATGAGGGAAGATGAATATTTATCGATGTTTTTCTGAAGCATCTGATTCTCTTCGGTTAATTCTTCATTCTGTAGTTGAATTTCTGAATAGGTTTTATTGAATTCTTCAAGCTGTTCCTGCATATCCTTGTTGGCAGCTATTTGCTTCATAAGTTCTTCCATTCGTAGCAGGTTGCGCTTGATTAGAATTCCGTTTTCATTTATTTTTATCGTATTTATGCGTATTTCCTCTTCTTTCTTTTGTAAGGCGCGTTCTTTTATCATCAATTTGCGTTGGTAGATGTAGATGACTACTGCAATAATGCCAATTAATAGCACAAGTACAATCAATGCATTGCGAGTATTTATATCCTTTTCTAATTTAAGTTGGTTCTTTTCATTAATAACCTTTTGTTGATCATACTTTGCCTGCATTTCGGCTAAATTCCTGCTTTTGTCTAAACGATGTATTGAGTCCAAGCCTGCTATTAATTTATCGGAATAGGCGATAGCATTTTTATATTTCTGTTCCTTTTTGCTTAATTCATAGAGCAGATAGTATGCGTCTGTAAGAGTACGGATATACGTTTCAAATGAAATGAGTTCATTAAGATAATGGTATGCAGAGTCCGTTTTTCCCATTTCATAATATATCTTTCCAAGCATTAAGAATATCTGCCCTTGCATTTTTTTCTCATAGTCTGTCTCTTGAGCTTGCTTTGCATAGAATAAAGCATTTTGATAGTCTTGATTTTTTAAATAAAAATAGGCAATTTCATTGGATGCATACATGATTTTCGTCTTATTCTGATTCTTTTTAGCAATCTCAATAGCTCTTAGATAACTACTAATTGCATTCTTAGCATCTTCTTCAACAGTATATGCTCTGCCAAGGGATATTAATGATGAAATGATATACTCAGGATTATTTGTCTTCAAGGCATATTGATATGCTTTATTTAACGTTATTGAGGTGTATCCTTTTATTGAACTATAAGCATATATATTGCCTAATTTTGAATAAATTAAATAGCATAGGTTGTAATTTTCTGTTGTTACTGCATAATTTGCTGCTTTCAAGAAATATTTTTGTGCTTGTATGTCGTTGTCATTTTCATTGCAAATTCCTCCTTTTAAATATAATGCCACTGCTGTATGTTCTTCGTCTTTATTTTTTAGAAAATAATCGTACGCTATATTTACCAATGAATCTGACTGCTTAATAAAATTCTTATATTTAGCGTGTGTCGTCAATAATGCCCACGTCGCATACTCCAGTTCCTGCGCAGGTGGGGGCACCTGCATTCTCTGTAGAATATGCAATGCACTGTCCGGATAAGCATACATTACCGCTTCTGCAAGTGCCAGTTCCGCTGATAAATAAGGTGTTTTATCTTCTTTCTTTGTGCAAGCCGAGATGGTGATAATTAAACCTAATAATGTCCCGAATACAATATCTTTCTTATTCATTTATTGCAAATAATAGTTATGTTGCCAACAAATCTATTATTTTTATTCCGGAAAAGAAAGTTTTATCATAAATTTCTTTTTTACATTATCTTGCGCTTCCTATTTAAATGGAACGTTATTCTCATTCGCCCATTTTTAAGATACCGGCATCTTTATCACTATTATTTATACGGCGTTTGGCTGACTTATAACTGTGTCCGAATTCAAAGTTATAGTTTATTCGGATTGCTACCATTTGCCCTATTTCTTTGGTGTAAGTCCATGAATGGTAAGGTGCTACCTTGCTTACACGCTCTTTACCGGTCTTATAATTGTTGGTGAAGGGAAACATCATACCCAAACCCAATTGCAAGCGTTTGTGTGTCCAGGTAGCCATGAGGGCAGTTTGGTTTTCGCCTTTATAGATAGTTTCGCCGAGCAGGGTGTTCTTGTTCTTGCTGAATTGCCCCAGGAAAGCAAACTCTTTGTAGCTTAGCATAAACTGTGCATTATAGAAGAAGTTGTTGTACGTATGGGTATAGTCGTTGCCGTTGCTCCAATAGCGGACAAAGCCCCCTTCCAGACCAATGGTGAGGAAATTCTTCAGTTTGCCCACGTCCAATGAACGGAATATAAGGGCGGGGGCTATCTCTAATAACTGATGCGAGCGCTGGTTATCTTCCATAATGATGAGGCGGTTGTTTTCTACAAATACATTCTCCATGATGCAATTATTTCTGTAGCTATGATTCACGTTCATCATAAAGACAAACTTATCTTTGTTATAAGAATAGTTCAGATTGTTGTTATAGACGTTATACGTTTTTAGTGCCGGATTTCCTCGAACTATCTGCAAGGTATCAATGAACTGTTCCACATTCGTCAATGAACTTAAAGACGGTATCTGCGGATCGGTGTTAAAGCGGTAGTTAAGATATCCGTTCTTATGGGGTGCGAAGCCGAAGCGTACGGTCGGGGTGAACATATAGTAAGTATGTTCCATACCACTTTCCTTGAAGTACGAACGGGTCAGTCCGGCGCTTACTCCATAAGATACCTTTTTCAGGTTGCCTTGCAACTCTACAAATGCCGATGAACGCATCTGATTCATTTCCGAAGTCATCGGATTGGAACCTTTGTACTCATTCTTGGCATACATCTGGTAATGGCGCATACCTGCGGTCAGCATTACTTTCTTAAACCGTTTGTCGTAGATGCCTTCACCGATGATGGAACGCTTATTACCCTCAACGTTGGTCTCGAAATCGGCCAACGGAGAATCTTCTACTGTCCGTTCCCAGTAGTGACGGGCAGTGTTGGTGCGAATCAGGGTTCCGGTCAGGTTCAGCGTCAATATCTGGTCTTTGGGCAGCGTGCGTTGGAAGTACAAATCCAGTGCAGGAGAATAACTGTCGTTGCTGGCCCGTACTTTCGATAAGATGTATTGGTCGCTATTCGCTGCATTGAACAGTTTGTTGGATTCGTCCTGATGCGGAGCGTTATGTATATTATTACGGAATACGGCGTTGAAGACATATTTTCCCGGACTTGTCAGATTGTAGGAAAGGTCAATGTTCTGGTCCGACCATCTGCTGCGGTCGTTGATACCTTTCTGCTCACGACGTATGATCTTATCATTCAGATTGTAAACCTCCGATTTATCCGTTCTGTTTTTCTTGACCCCGCGATAGGCGAAAGTGTAGTTCAGTCCCCATTGTGATTTTCCCCTGTTATATTTGGCAGTGATGTTGTTATCTCCGAAAAGCACATGCGGGGAATTGGTCGTCTGGATATTTATCAGTCCTCCTTCTTCGCGATGACGCACAATGATATCGATAACCGCTCCCAGACTGCTGTCTCCATAACGTTCACCGGGATTCTCAATCATCTCTATCCGTACAATTTCTTCCGGTAATAGCGCTGCAACTTCGGCTTGCGATGCAATCACGCCGTTGATACGTGTTTGCACTCCACCCCCATTCGCAGAAAGTTCCTTTGATAAGGGCGATACCTGAAGATGGGGAATAGCCATATTGAACATCAGGTCATAGGAATTGTATGCGTTCTTTTTGGCTGCCTGGGTGGGAAGAATCAGGGTACGATCTAATTTCCGGATGATAGAACGTCCTTTGACTACTACTTCATCTAACACTTGACTCATTTCCTGAAGGGTAACGTTGCCAATGTCGACCGATGCATTCTGAATGATTAATTCCACAAATTGCGAGACATATCCTATATATGATATTTTCAGCAGGTATTTGTCGGGCAGTACGTCTGTCAGTGTAAACTGTCCCTTTTCGTCCGAAGTACATCCGCTGACGAAAGTCGAATCGGTTTGCAACAAAGCAATGTTCGAAAAGGCTACCGGAAGGTTTCTGTCATCTTTTACGCTGCCTGTAACGCTATATTGCGTTTGGGCGGTGATGGTGAGACTGAAGAAGAGAACCAACAGACTGGATAAATTTCTGATTTTCATATTAGTGTCATTTATGTCATCAAAGATAAGTGCTTGTAGTCCTACGTTTCAGGACTCCAAAGAAAAATAATGAGAAGTTAGTAAAATAGCGAGTGAAAAGGCTTTTACAAAGATATAAACCTTGCAATCGGCAGACTTAAACGCTCTATATTCGCATGGCAGATATTAAAAACGACGAAAGGAATAAAGAACTGAAAACGGTGATATCCGGAAAAGGATGCACATGAATCATACGAAAGAATGTTTGCGAAACAAAAATATAACCGTTATATTTGCGAAAACTAACTTTTTAGAATTATGAGTACAATCTTGCAATTAGCTCCACAGAACGTGTGGAAGCATTTCTATTCGCTGACCCGAATCCCCCGTCCGTCAGGGCACATGGAAAAGATAACCGAATTTCTGATAGAGTTCGGCAAGGGCCTGGGCTTGGAATCTTTTGTCGACGAGGTCGGCAATGTAATTATCCGTAAGCCAGCCACTCCCGGTATGGAAAACCGTAAAGGGGTTATTCTACAGGCGCACATGGATATGGTGCCGCAGAAAAACAACGATACCGTTCACGATTTTACTAAAGATCCCATCGAAACTTATATCGATGGAGATTGGGTGAAGGCTAAAGGTACCACTCTTGGTGCCGACGATGGTCTGGGAGTTGCCGCCATCATGGCAGTGCTCGAAGCCAAAGACCTGAAACATGGTCCGCTGGAAGCTTTGATTACGAAAGATGAAGAAACCGGCATGTACGGTGCATTTGGTCTGAAACCGGGTACGCTGAAAGGTGAAATCCTGCTTAACCTCGATTCGGAAGACGAGGGGGAACTTTATATCGGTTGTGCAGGCGGTATCGACATTACCGCTACGCTGGAATATGGCGAAGAAGCTTCGGTGGAAGGAAACATTGCCCGTAAGATTACTTTGAAAGGTCTTCGCGGCGGTCATTCCGGGCTGGAGATTAATCAGGGACGCGGCAATGCCAACAAGCTGATGGCGCGCATCGTGCACGACCTTATCCTGGATTTCGATTGCCGTCTCTCCAGTTTCGAAGGAGGTAATATGCGTAATGCCATCCCGCGCGAAGCACATGCGGTAATGGTATTCGACCCCGACGATATGGAAGGTCTGGAAGAATATATAAAGGAATATGAAGTTCAGCTCAATGCAGAGTATGCTCCGATTGAAGAAGGCATTACTTTGGAGATGGAGGAGATATCCTTGCCGAAGGCTGTGGTTCCCGAAGAAATACAGGATAATATGATTAACGTGCTGATGGCTTGCCAGAACGGCGTTATGCGTATGATTCCTACGGTGCCCGATACGGTGGAAACTTCTTCCAACCTGGCTATTGTGGAGATAGGCGGCGGCAAGGCAGATATCCGCATCCTGGCCCGTAGCTCTTGCGACACGATGAAGGAGTTCCTGACGGACAGCCTGACGGCATGTTTCTCGATGGCGGGCATGAAAGTAGAGCTGAGCGGCGCTTATTCCGGCTGGCAACCTGATGTAGACTCTCCGATATTACATGCCATGAAGCTGTCCTACAAGCAGCAGTTTGGTGTAGAACCGGCTGTGAAGGTAATCCATGCCGGTTTGGAATGTGGAATCATCGGCGCTAATTGCCCGGGGCTGGATATGATATCTTTCGGTCCTACGCTGCGCTCACCCCACTCACCGGACGAACGGGCATATATTCCGTCTGTGACAAAGTTCTATGATTTCCTTGTGGCGACGCTGGAACAGACACCTCAGAAATAAAGGTGCAACTTACGACAATTAAGTAATAAGGTAAAGGCAGGATGTATCGATGACATTCTGCCTTTGTTTTTCTGACGGTTTGTCTCCACTCTGCCAAAAAGTCCTGTATCTGGCCTCCTTTATATGTCATTCTCCTTGTTGTAACTTCGGAAAAATTGATGTAAATCAAGAAATGTGTTATAAAACATACTTTTTATACTATTTCCCCTTGCTGATTCCCGAAAAGGCACTAATTTTGTGTTGTAAAACATGAAAAGAACGGTAAAAAGACTGTTCAGAAGGATAACAAAACTGTTTTTTAGGAGGATAACAAAATGAAAATGTTAAAGAAAATTTTTAAGCAGTTCGGCTCAGCCGACAAGAACATCTGGGGTTATGTAACGCTTTAAGCGTCCCCCATTTTTGAGAGATTATTTTCAGTTTTCAGGTATTAGTTTAATTTTTAAGGTTATGAAAAAGAAGTTTGTAAATTCATTCAAACGCATTCTTGCCGAAGTTGGCCGGAATGAAATGCTGATGATGGGTTACACCATTCAGAAATAATTTAAGGTTATGAAAAGAAAGATTGTGAATTCATTTAAGCACGTTCTTACCCGAATGGGAGAGAATTGGATTGAAGCTATGAAGTATTATAGCTATTCACACTGAGTACACTAACTCAATAAGAAATAAGGAGATACGTTCTTTGGAATTGTATCTCCTTATTTTTTTCCAGTTAGGGAATTATTTTTTCCTAACTGGGGAAAAAACTTGCAAACTTGCATGGCTCCTCATCTCCCACACACACGCACGTATACGCGTATGCGTAAGAGAAAGTTTAATCGGAGCAAGTTAGAATAAAGCCGCTTAAAAAAAATAATAAATTCTTTGCTAATTAAAACAAAAAACTTTAATTTTGTGACATGAACACCTGTGAAATTCATAATAGTGGAGCTTGCATGGCTTCTAACCTTGCAAGAAGAGAAGAGAAAATATCTTTTCCTGCTATTTTTGTGCCTGAAAATTTGGTGGTTACAGAAAATTGTGTAAACACACACACCTGTCTCTTATACACATCTCCGAGCCCACGAGACCGGAGCCT
>ENA-OYYE01000574-OYYE01000574.1-human-gut-metagenome-genome-assembly--contig:-NODE-574-length-18607-cov-8.928849_pt1 | contig 18607 bp, 14 predicted proteins | sample MGYA00243244_ERZ653437 | MGnify/ENA primary metagenome ERZ653437 (study PRJEB26926, sample SAMN06165130) | human gut metagenome | biome: ENVO:00009003; feature: ENVO:2100002; material: ENVO:00002003...
CAACATAGCCCTGAGAGTATTGTAGAGGCGTCAATATTATTGAGCGTCTGCCCTGCTTTAACCATCCTCCTCCAACTCCCTTTTCCCCCACTTTTTACTACCATACTTCCATAAATCTCTGAAACCCTTTATTCATCGGGGGTTCAGCTATGGTAGTAACTATGGAAGTAAGATGGTAGTAAGCGTTTACTACCACTCTATTTTTCCCTTTTCGGACAGTCCCTCAGCATTCCCGTCCGTTTTCTGCCTCCTTATTCCCCTCCTCCCTAAAATAGCCTATTCACTTAGTTCATAGTGCTGAACACTTTGTTCCGCCCTATAAAACACTTTGTTCTACAGGCTTGGAACACTTCGTTTTCCTATATAAAAACGAAATGTTCGGAAGTAGAAAACAAAGTGTTCGGTGCAGGGGAACAAAGTGTTCGGAGCTTAGAAACACTTCGTTTTCCCCGTTGAAATAAATCGTTCGAAATGGGGAAACGAGCGGTTTTCTGCGCTGAAACAGGCAATATTGAATGAACTTTGCGTTGAATTGACTGACTTTAAGATAAAAAAAGCCCCGCTTGCACAGTGTGACCTGCAAGCGGGGCTTTTTTTCTTATGGGACGGAAGCGGAGTTTACTTCACCACTTGATTCGTAGCGGGGTCGGGGAACACCACGGTCGGCTTAAACGACTTGGCTTCCTCAAAGTCCATCAGGGCATAGGACATGATGATAACGATATCATCCGGCTGAACCTTACGGGCGGCTGCACCGTTCAGGCAAATCTTACCCGAACCGCGTTCGCCCTTGATAATATACGTTTCAAAACGCTCTCCGTTGTTATTATCGGCAATATAAACCTTTTCGCCGGCAATCATGTTGGCGGCATCCATCAAATCTTCGTCTATCGTGATGCTGCCCATATAGTTAAGGTTAGCCTCCGTGACGCGGGCACAATGGATTTTCGACTTCAAAACTTCAATCATCATCTTGTTTTAAGTTTTTAAGTTTTTGAGTTTATTAGTTGGTAAGTTTTTAAGTTTATTAGTTTGTTAGTTCGTGAGTTTGTTAGTTGATGAGTCTGTTAGTTCAGAATAACTCAAAAACTTCACAACTCAAAAACTCACCAACTTAAAAACTTACGAACTTAAAAACTCAAAACTCACCAACTCACCCTAATACTTCACATTATCTATAAGGCGGACTTCCCCGCAGAACACCGTGATACAACCTACGGGATACGAAGTATCTGCCCAGTCGGCAATCTTCTGCAACGTATTGCCGTCCACCAGTTCGAAATATTCCAGGCGCAAGCCGGGAGCGGCGGCAATGGCATCTTCCACAAACTTTTGTGTCTCCGCCACCGTATGCGAGGCTGCAAAGTTACGACTTTCAAACAAAGTCTGCGATATTTTCAAGGCATTTTTGCGTTCTTCGGCAGATAAGCGGGCATTGCGGCTGCTCAGAGCCAATCCGTCCTCTTCGCGCACAATGGGGCAACCGACAATCTCCAGCGGATAGTTCATCTGACGCACCATCTCGCGAATGATGGCCAATTGCTGGAAATCCTTCTCGCCGAAGTAGGCGCGGTCGGGCTTTACGGCATCGAACAGCTTACTTACTATCTGGCAAACGCCGTTGAAGTGTCCCGGCCGGAAAGCTCCCTCCATCACAGTGTCCAGCGGAGCATAGCTGAAGCTGCGGGTATCGGGTTCGGGATACATCTCCTCCACCGACGGGGCAAAGGCATAAGCAGCTCCGCAAGCCTCCAGCAGACGGCAGTCCGCATCGAGCGTACGGGGATATTTCACTAAATCATTCTGGTCGTTGAACTGCGTTGGATTCACAAAAACGCTTACTACGGCGGCATCATTCTCTGCCACACAACGTTTCACTAAAGAGGCATGACCTGCATGAAGCGCCCCCATCGTAGGCACTAAACCCACCTTTTTACCCTGGGCGCGCAAAGCCGTAAGTTCGGCCTGCAACTCCTTGATAGTATGTACTATTTTCATTTTATTGGTTATAAAAACAACTTGTTGTTCGCAAAAGCGGTGCAAAATAAACTATTATTTACCATATAAAGAAGAAATATCGCAAATTAATGCAAAAGCTCCCCTTCCTTTCCCCGTCCCTCAGGAGAAAAGTAGCCTTGAAAAACAAGCAGTTAACAATTCATAAGGAATTATAGAGGAGGTCAGTTTGCTTTATTGCCCGATTTTTTTTATATCTTTGCAGAATAATTGAGAACATTGTTATTATGACAAAGGCGAATAAGGTATTATTTATAACGCAAGAAATTACTCCCTACGTTTCAGAATCCGAGATGTCTCTTGTAGGCAGAAACCTGCCCCAGGCTATTCAAGAAAAAGGCAGAGAAATCAGAACTTTTATGCCCAAATGGGGAAACATCAACGAACGCAGAAACCAGCTGCACGAGGTAATACGCCTCTCCGGCATGAACCTGATTATTGACGATACCGACCATCCGCTTATCATCAAAGTCGCCTCTATCCAGTCTGCACGTATGCAGGTCTATTTCATTGATAACGACGATTATTTCCAGAACCGCCTGCAAGAAGTCGATGAAAACGGCGTGGAGTATGAAGACAACGACGCCCGCGCCATCTTCTATGCCCGTGGCGTGCTGGAAACCGTCAAGAAGTTGCGCTGGTGTCCCGACATTATCCACTGTCACGGCTGGATGACGGCTCTCGCCCCCCTCTACATCAAGAAAGCATATAAAGACGAACCTTCTTTCAGGGATGCCAAGGTGGTGTTCTCGCTTTATGAAAACGACTTCAAACAGCCGTTCCATCCCGATTTTGCCAGCAAACTGATGCTGAAAGGCATTGCGAAAAAAGATTTAAGCAATCTGAAAGACCCGATTACTTACGCTTCGTTCTGCAAACTGGCCATCGATTTCTCCGACGGCGTCATCCAGCAGAGCGAACATGTCAATGAAGAAGTGCTGGAATATGCCCGTAAGAGCGGCAAACCGTTATTGGAATATCAAACTCCCGAAAACTTTGCGGATGCCTGCAACGACTTCTACGACAAAGTTTGGGAAGCAGAACAAAAATAAAGTTGATTGATTAGCTAATATATTATGAAAGTAAGATATATAGGAATAGGGCTCCTGGCGCTCGTGGGTATTTACGCATGTGACGACAATACAGGAACATTAGGTATGAATATGCTACCCGGTTCCGACAACATCACCGCGCAAACTACAACGTTCGACGTAAAGACTGCTTCCGTATTCGTGGATTCGGTCTATGCCAAAACCAGCACCGGCTACGTAGGAAGATTCACCGACCCCGACCCGCAAGGTTTCGGAGACTATGAAGCGAGCTTCCTGACCGAACTGAATTGTACGGACAACTTCACGTTCCCGGCAGTCTATAACGACAAGACTCATACGGGAATGATGGCGGGAGACTCAGTGGTTTCCATCCAGTTGGCAATCTACTATTCTTCCTGGTTCGGCGATTCGCTAAATGCGTGCCGGATAGGAGTGTACGAATTGGATAAGAAGCTGAGTAATAACCGTTATACAGCCATTAATCCGGAAGAATATTACGGAGACAAAAACGCTAAAAAGGAGCATTTCACCACCGGATATTTCAAGCTGCACAAAGCCTATACGGCTTATGATACTTCCGTTCCGGATTCCGTAAGAAACGCAACCGATTCTCAGGGCAATAGTTTATTCTATCCCAATATCACCCTACCGCTCGATAAGAAGTACGGCGACGAATTGCTCCAGCTTAACAGAACTCATCCCGAATATTTCGCCAATTCCGACGCTTTCATCGAAAATGTACTGAAAGGCGTGTATATCAAAACGGATTACGGCGACGGAACCATCCTCTACGTGGACCGTGTGGACTTGCAAATGCAATTCCGCTTTCACTATGTAGACAGTCTGGGAGTCAAGATAAAGAAGAAAAACGGCGAAGACTCATTATATTATAGTATGGGAACCGTTTTTGCCTCGACCAAAGAGGTTATCCAAGCCAATAAGTTCAAGAATTCCGACCTGGTGAAGAAACGTGCAGAAGAAACGGGACATACGTACCTGAAATCTCCCGCCGGCATATTTACAGAGGCCACCCTGCCTTTCGACGAGATATACGAACAATTGACCAATGATACGTTGAATGCCGTGAAACTGACGTTCACCAATTTCAATCAGGACGACACTAAATACAAATTCAGTATGAGCGCACCGTCCACGGTATTGCTGGTGCGCAAGAAGAATATGGAGAAATTCTTTGAAGAAAATCAGTTGGCCGATAATATTACTTCGTTCATCGCTTCCCATAACAGTGTAGCCACCAACCAATATACATTCAGTAATATTGCCCGGTTGGTAAGCACCTGCATCAACGAGAAGAAAGCGGCAAAAGCCAAGGCAGGCGCATCCTGGAACGAAGAACAATGGAAAAAAGATAATCCCGACTGGGACAAAGTGATGCTTATCCCCGTTTCGGTGACATTCGATTCGAGTACATCCTCCAACTCTTCACTGACAGGAGTTTACCATGACCTGAAACCTGCCTATGCCAAACTGGAAGGCGGTGTGGACGGACCTGCACTGAAGATTCAGGTTACCTATACCTCGTTCAACGATTAACAATTCCTGAACAGGTTTTAGGCGCGGATTTCACGGATTTCGCGGATTTCTTTAAGTTTTAAACTTTAAATGAATCTGCGAAATCCGTGAAATCCGCGCCTAAAATTTATCCCCCTTTCCCTTTATTTTGATAATTTCGAGCGCTTCCCTCACCGTATATCACTAAAAAATGCTAAGTTTGCATGGAAAATGTATAAACAGGTTAATCCAAGTACAATGCAAACGAAGACCACAATGCGCACAACCTTCACAAGGCTACTAAAATCCGGTATCACATCAGGTATCGCGGCCGTGGCGTTTACGGTTATCTCCGCCTGCACATCTCCGGCAAGCAACCGGGGAACGAGCGAGATGCAGGCGTTCGAGGCTTTCTTCGCCGCCAACGGAGATTCCGTCTCCATCACTCCCCGGAAAGTGAGAATGCGTGCCTTGCAGAAGATGCGCGAAACCCGGGACAGCCTGGCGCGCTACAACTACCTGGCAGTGGCTTCCAAGACCTGCCTGATGTCTTCGGATATCGATTCGGGACGCCTCCTGATACAGCAAATCGTAGATTTCACCGAAAGGCAACCCTTCTCTCCGCAGTTGGCGGACTTGCAGTCCGAGTGCTTCAACATGAAAGGGAATATCTATGCGCGCACGGGGCACATGGACTCTGCCGAAGTCTGTTTCCGCAAGGCTTATGGACAACGGATGCAAGGTACACGGAAAGAGGTGGTGCCCGACATCCTGATAAACCTTGCCGATGCCAACAACCGCCTGGGAAAACTGGACGCAGGTGCTGCCTGGTACCGGCGGGCTTTGTTATTATGCGACTCACTGAACATCACCTCCGCCAAGAAACCGCCGATATATTACGGACTGGCACAAATCTATGTGGCGTTGCGCGACTTCGAGCAATGCGACTATTACTACAACCTCGCCGCCCGGAGTTATCAGGATATGCTGCCCTTCGAGAAGCATTTCTACCTGAACAACCGGGGCACTTCCTATTACTACCGCGAAGATTATCAGACCGCCATCCGGTATTTCAGGGAAGTAATCGCCCTGGCAAATGAATATCCGGACATGGTTTTCGAACAGAACTTAGGCTGGCTGAACCTCTCCGACTGTTTCCTGCAAGTGAATGAGCCCGATTCTGCCGCCAAATACATCCAGAAATGCCAACCCTTCTTCGTGAAAACAGGAATACTGACCGCACTTTATTACATCGACACGCAGAATATCGAGCTCGCCTTATTACGGAAAGACCTGCCCGGAGCGCAGCGCATCCTGACAAGCGGTGTCCCTTCCGCCGACATCGACCCGGACATGGTGCATATCCGCAACAAATACCTGCAACAGTATTACGAAGAAACGGGAGATTTCCGGAGAGCCTATTTCTACCTGAAGGAGAACAACCGGATGGACGACTCCATCCGCAACGAGCGGGTAAGGATGCGGACGGCGGACCTCTCGCTGCGCTACCAACAGGATTCTACCCTGATGGCGCAGAAAGTATTCATCCGCGAGAAAGAAAACGAAGTCCTCTCACTGCGGCAGACCAGAACATTCTGGATAGCCCTCACAATCATCACCTTCCTAATCGTGGTCTTCATCTATATGTACAGCAAAAAGAAGCGTGCGCTGCTGCTTGCCCAAAACCGCCGCACGATATCTTCGCTCCGCCTGGAGAATATCCGCAACCGCCTGTCTCCCCATTTCATCTTCAATGTGCTCAACCAGGAAATGGCGGTACGGAATGGAGAGGAGCAGCAGGAATTGTCTTCGCTGGTCAAACTGATGCGCCGCAACCTGGAGCTGGCAGAGCAGTTGTGCGTCACGCTGGCGGAAGAACTGGAATTTGTAGAAACCTACCTCGACCTGGAACGCCGTTCTTTGGGCCCCGCCTTCCATCCGGTAATAGAAATCGGCGAGGAAGTCCGTCCCGGACAAATCCGCCTGCCTTCCATGCTGATACAGATACCCGTGGAGAATGCGGTGAAACATGCCTTGAAGGGGAAAGAAGGAGAACAGAATCTGTGGATCACCGTACACCGCCTGGGCAGCGGCATCCGCATCCGGATTGTGGACAACGGAGGCGGATATCGCCCCAACAGTCTGAACCGGGGTACCGGCACCGGCATGAAGGTTATCATGCAGACCATCCAGATTCTGAACATGCGGAACAAGGAGACGATAGACGTTTCCATCCACAACGTCCCCCTGGAAAGTGGCGAAACAGGCTGCGAAGTCACCTTCCAGTTGCCCGACAAGTACGATTACCGGATTTAAGAACACCCTCTTAGTCCGATTTTCAACAAGGATAATCCCGGAATCCGGACAGATAGTCCGCAATCGGCTCTTATCCGCCTTGTACGGAACCGGTAAAATTTCTATATTCGCAAAAGAAAACAGAACATAAACATGGACAAGTACAAGGTAGTGATAGTAGACGACGACGAGGTATCGCTCGAAAACCTGAGTTTCGAATTGAAAAAGGATGCCCGTTTTTCCCTTGAAGGAACAGCCCGAAACGGCAAGCAAGGAAAGAAGCTGATAACCAAGGTACAGCCGCACTTATTGTTCCTCGATGTGGAGATGCCGGATATGACCGGTATGGAACTGTTGCAGGAGATGCGCGAAAACATTGCCTGGAACATGCGGGTCGTGTTCTACACGGCTTATGACAAATATATGATTCAGGCAATCCGAGAAGCCGCCTTCGACTACCTTCTGAAGCCTTTTGAAGAACAGGAACTGAGAAACATCCTGGACCGGTTCGTCAAGCAGATGGAAGCCGGACAACGCACCGCCCTGCCTGCCGGCATGTCTTTGCAGCCGGGACAGACCTTTATCGTGTTCACACCCACCAACGACATGCGCGCCTTGCGTCCCGCCGAAATCGGTTTCTTCCGCTATTGCTCCGAACGCAAGCAGTGGGAAGTCATCCTGAACAACCAGCCCCCGCTGACCCTGCGCCGGGGAATGACCGCCGAACAAATCATCCAGTACTCGGCAAGCTTCGTACAGATACATCAATCGTATATCATCAACATCGACTACCTGATGCTGATTAAGGACAACAAATGCGTATTATATCCTCCCTTTGATAAAGTTACGGAATTAATTGTTTCTAAAAAGTACAAGAAAGAACTGCAAGAGCGTTTCTGCTTGTGAAAGCAGGGCCTCGGACGGTTAGGGAAACGACACCGACGCTTTACACGATGTCGGGCTAAAGAAAGAAGGCTTTCTCATCTGATATCCAGAGAGAAAGCCTTCGGGCATGTACAACTACTCAAAGATTATTTGGCTTTTTTCTCGGTAGTCTTTCTTTTTGCCGGCGCTTTCGCGACAGTTTCGGTGGTTTTCGCCGCTTTCTTCTTCTCGGCGGCTTTCTCCTTCTCCAGTTTTGCCTGGAGTTTCTCCACTTCTTTGCTCAGCTCTTCAATCTCGTTGCCTTGATTCTTAATGGTGGTGAGCAGCGCATTCAGCTCCTCGTTGTCAATGTCCACCGGATAGAGCGAATCGACCCGTTTGATGAAATCGCCGAGGATATTCATATAGTTGGTAAAGGCGTCGTAGGGAGACTCATAGATACCCCGGTTCAGGCCTACTCCGCTGTTCTTGGTCGTCATGAAGCGGAAGTTGTTGCTTGCCTGCAAGTAATCCCAGTCTTGCTTGATGCGGCGGTCGTCGCACAGATGAACACGTTCGGCCACGCTATACAGCTTGTTGAACGCCTCACGCTGCATCACGTTACCCAGCCAGCAACTGGTGTCTCTTTCCTCATCCACCCATGACATCGGATAAGGCACGTCGAGTTGGGAAACCGATTTCAGCTTGGTAACGATTTCCGTCGGCGTGGAGAAGGTGATGCCTTTGTCGCGCGCGCATATCGGCAATGCTTTCAGGAACTCAAGGATATTGGAAGACAAGGGTTGTGACATACCCAAAGCGCAAAGTTCCATAAAGATATTGATGACCTGCTCCTCTTGCGGCAAGGCGTCAATCCAACTGATGTACTTATCGGCAAACAAGGGGTATTCGCTCCATTCGGAGTTGGAGAAGCGCAAGCTGATATCATCCGAAAGCTTGAAGTCGCGCAACAGCAGCTTCAGGTTCGGATTCATGTTGCAGTGATATACATAATGCGGGCTCTTCCAACCCAAGACATGCTTCGCACCTTCGGTCAGCATACCCTTGAAGCCCATACCGGCAACCACCGCACCAATTTCATCGTTATAAATCAGGCTGGAATTGCGGAACACCTTCGGAGCCTTTCCGAACATCTGTTTCATCTTATCGCTCTGGCGCATCACTTCTTCCTTGAAGCAGTCTTCGTTTGCCAAAGAAGAAAGACCGTGAGAGTAGGGTTCAGCCAGGAATTCGCAGCAACCCGTATCATTCAACTGGTGCAGCAAATCGATTACGGCAGGCGCATGGATTTCCAATTGCTCCAGTGCCACGCCCGATATGGACAAGGCAACCTTGAACGCGCCGCCTGAGTTCTTCACCATCTCGATAAGGGTATTCAAAGCAGGGATGTACGAACGTTCGGCAACTTCGTTGATGCTGGTTTCATTGGCATAATCATCATAATAATAATGATTGGTTCCTATATCAAAGAAACGGTAACGTTTCAGGTGGATAATTTGATGTATTTCAAAATAAAGACAAATCGTTCTCATTTTCTATTCTTGTTTTATTATTTACCATAGTTTCTTAACACATCCTCATAGAGTCCACGAATCTTGAGGCCTACTTTCTCCCATGTAATTCCGTCCACTTCCTTCTTACCTTCTTCCTGAAGATACTGGAAAAGCGACGGGTTGGTACAGATGGAATGGATTGCATCTGCCATGGCATGAATATCCCAGTAATCGGTCTTGACAACCTTATCGAGGATTTCTCCGCATCCCGACTGCTTCGAGATGATAGAGGGAGTGCCGCACTGCATAGCCTCCAGCGGGGCGATGCCGAAAGGTTCGGATACGGAGGGCATCACAAAGACATCGCTGTTCTTGTATACCTCGTACACCTGCTTACCCTTCATAAAGCCGGGGAAGTGAAAACGGTCGGCAATGCCGCGGTCGGCCACCAGATTGATCATGTCGTTCAGCATATCTCCCGAACCCGCCATTACGAAACGGATGTTGCGGGTGCGCTGCAACACCAGGGCGGCAGCTTCCACAAAGTATTCCGGTCCTTTCTGCATCGTAATACGTCCCAGGAAGGAAACCACTTTCTCTTTGGCATGGTCGGGTCGCGGGATATCCAGATACTCCTGCGACAGCGGATAAACCGCATTATGAACGGCGAATACCTTCCGCGGGTCCTGATGATATTCGTTAATCACCGTGCGGCGGGTCAGTTCGGACACGCACATGATGCAGTCGGCATAGTCCATACCGTTCTTCTCGATGGAATAGACGGTGGGATTGACCTTTCCGCGCGAACGGTCGAAATCGGTGGCATGAACATGGATGCAGAGCGGTTTGCCGCTTACCATCTTGGCATGTACGCCGGCGGGATAGGTCAGCCAGTCGTGCGCATGGATGATGTCGAACTCCTGCTGGCGCGCAACGACTCCGGCAATCACCGAGAAATTGTTTATCTCTTCGTGCAGGTTACCGGGGTAGCCGCCGGCAAATTCCATGCAACCGATGTCATTGACATGCATGTAGGAGAAGTCAGCATAGATATGGTCGCGGAAGGAGTAATAATCTTCCGGCGTCATCTGCCCGTACAGGCGCGACTTCAAATAGTCGTAATTGACGTCACGCCACACGATAGGCACCTGGTTCATGCCGATTATCTTCAAAAAATTCTCTTCTTGGCCGCAAGGCTTGGGCATACAGAATATGGTTTCCATATCTCCCTGCTGAGTCAGTCCCTTAGTAATTCCATAAGAAGCAACTGCCAGACCACCGTATATTTTGGGAGGGAATTCCCATCCAAACATTAAAACTTTCATCTTCGTTCCTCCTTATTATGAATTATAATACTTAGACAATAACTTCAGAATACGCAGTATTTCAGCGATATTCATTGCAAATGACACAGCTCCGCGTCCCTTGAAGGGGGGATTTCCGTCAAACAGTTCGGGAAGCGAACTGATGCAATGGCTTGTCATCTCGTCTTCGAAGCCAATCAGATAACGTTCCACGAACGAAAGTCCGCTCATCTTGTAGATGCGCAAATATGCTTCCATGTAGAAGCCCATCAGCCACGGCCACGCCGTTCCCTGATGATAGGCATAGTCGCGCTGTATCTGCGAGCCCACATAGTTGGGATTGTACCCGCCGCTCTTGGGGCTGAGGGTACGCAAGCCTTTCGGAGTCAGAAGTTCCTTCGTCACGATATCCAGTACTTGCTTCTTCTGCGAGCGATCCAAAGGAGAATAATCGAAAGCTACGGCGAATATCATGTTGGGGCGAACGCTCCAGTCCATCATATAACCGTCTACATAGTCGAACAGATAACCGTATTCATTGCGGAATACTTCCACAAACGATTTTCCGGTAATCTCGGCTTGCGCGTCCAGTTCGTCGGCAAGCGTCACGTTTCCGCCTTCGCGCACCATATCGGAAATGAAGCGCAGGGCGTTATACCACAAGGCATTAACCTCTACGATGTAACCCGTGCGGGGAATCACCGGGCGTCCGTTCACCGTAGAGTTCATCCAGGTGACGGCCTTTTCGGCGCCATTGGTATAAAGCAGTCCGTTTTCGTGCAGGAAGAGATTGTCGTGCCTGCGTTCGCGGATATACTGCATGATGGCTTCCAGCAGGCTGCCGTATTTCAGGCGGCAATGCTCGCGCGAGGTCTCCTTGGCGTATTGCTGCAAGGTCCAGACCGCCCACAGCAGGACATCCGGATCGTCCATCTCATAAATCTTATACCCTACCGGCTTGTCTTCGATGAAGTTGCGGATAGCCTTTTCGGCTGTTTCCATCACGTCTTCAAACTCGTCCTGTTCGTCCACGGCGAGGGTCAGCCCCGGCAATGAAATAAACAGGTCGCGCGCACGGCACTTGAACCACGGATAGCCGGCAAGGATATAATGTTCATCTCCCTGTTTGTTGTGGAACTGATGGGCGGAATTCTTCAGGCAGTGATAGAAACTGTCGCGCGGGGTGCGGTCTGCCGCTTCCGCTTCGAAAGTCTGTTTCAGTTTGCGTGGAGAAACTTCGGATATACCGGCGGAGAAGACAATGCTTTCTCCTTTCTTAATATCCACTTCAAAGTAACCGGGTACATACAAATCTTCATTAAAGTCATATCCGCGTTCCTGTTCTTTCGGATACTCGATTCCCCGGTACCAGTCCGGCTGGTAGTGGAACTCGTTCTTCTTGTTCAACTGCATGTAGAGTTCCGGATAACCGGGATACAGGCAGGTCTTGATTCCGTTTTCCACCAACTGGTAGTCCCTGCTCGCCTGCGCATTTTCATGCGTATACTCGCGCACGCTGCGGAAAGCAAGGAAGGGCCGGAAGCGGAGCGTAGTCGCCGAATGGGCATCGACCAAGGTGTAACGTATCAGGATGCGGTTCTCATGATGTACAAAAATCTTTTCTTTACGGAGGATAACGCCTCCTACACGGTAAGTCGTCGCCGGGATATGTTCGCAATCAAATTCCCGGATATACTTATGTCCGTTGGGACTAAAGTGGTTTCCCTGGTATTTGTGCAAACCCAAGTTAAACTCCGCACCGTGTTGAATTACCGTTTCATCCAAAGAAGACAGCAGCACATGGTTTTCATCATCCAGGTTCGGGACAGGAATCACCAACAAACCGTGATATTTGCGTGTGTTACAATCTACAATTGTTGTACAATGATAGGCACCTGACTTGTTTGTCCGGAGTATCTCCCTTGGCAGAGATTCCTCCAGGTTGACCATCAGGGTCTTGTCAAATCGTAAATAACTCATAGTTGTGCATTTATTTAAAGGTTAATTATTCAGGTATCATGCGTTGTAAGGCATGTAGCATTGCCCAAAAATACGAATTAAAGACTACACGCAAAATAAAAAGTCAGTTTTTTTTCGTTTTTAAGGCAAATAATTCGTAGCATTGCAGGAAAATAACGAATCTCGATACGATTAATGAAGAAAGACTTGCAAAGAATAGCCCTGGCGGCGGTCATTCCGCTTTTTCTGCTGTTCATCTTATACATGCTTAAGTTTCTGGAGGTTGGCATGGACTGGGACTTTACCAAACTGGGCGTTTACCCGCTGGAGAGGCGCGGTGTGTTCGGCATCTTCGCCCATCCGCTTGTGCATAGCAGCTTCAAGCATCTTTTTGCCAATACCATTCCTTTGTTTTTCCTGTCGTGGTGCTTGTTTTATTTCTACCGCGACATTGCGCCCTACATTTTCTTCTCCCTCTGGATAGGTTGCGGGCTGCTCACCTTTCTTATAGGCAAGCCGGGATGGCATATCGGGGCGAGCGGCATCATCTACGGACTGGCTTTTTTCCTGTTCTTCAGCGGATTGTTGCGGAAGCATGTTCCGCTGGTAGCGATATCGCTGTTAGTGACATTTCTATACGGGGGATTGGTATGGAACATGTTCCCGCAATTCGCCAAGATAACGACTTCCTGGGAAGGTCATCTCAGCGGAGCGATAGCCGGCACGCTCTGCGCCCTGGCGTTTATGGGGCACGGGCCTCAACGCCCGGACCCGTTTGCCGATGAAGAAGAAGAGGAGGAAGAGGAACCGGCGGCAGAAGAAGAAAGCGAAGACGATAGCAATGCGGAAAGTTCCCCTCGCCAGTCCGACCCGTTTTCCGGCTGAAAGGTGTGGAATCCCAACTCTTTTCCCATACGGACATTCGAAGCGCCATCGTCCACAAACAGTGTTTCGGCAGGATTCATCCCGCTGTCTTCCAGCATAAAGTCGAATATCTGCCGGGCAGGTTTCGTATAGCCTATCCGGTAAGAGAGGTATAGCTTGTCGAAATAATCGTCCAGTGACTTTCCGCCGGGCGCAAACTCCGGACTGCGCGCCCACGACATCACGAAAGGATTGGTATTGCTCAGGATATACAGACGGTAGGTCTTGCGAAGCTCTTGCAGATAGTCCAGCCTGCGCACGTCCACCCCGGTGAAGAAGCCCAGCCAGGCGCGGCGTGTCTCCGCCTCGGTCAGTTCACGGCCGCACAGCTTGCCCAGTTCCTCGCGATAAGCGTCCGCACAGAGCTTCCCTTCTTCCAATTCCTGAAAGATACCGGTCTGATGATATTTATCCAGCCGCTCATCCGCATCTTTCAGTCCCAAATCATAAAATGCCTGTACGGCCTGCTCGCGGCTGATGTCCGCGATGACTCCACCGAAATCAAAAACAAGATTCTTTATCATGATAGTTATTTGATTAAATTCAGGAGTTAAAGGAGTTAACACTGCGTTAGGAGTTAAAGGAGTTAAAGCTGATACTCTTCGTTATGGATACAGAAGTTATAAAGAAGACTATTAGCTTTAACTCCTAAGCCCGCTTGCGGGCTGATAACTCCTCTTACTCCTTTAACTCCTAACTTACTCCTTTAACTCCTAACGAAGTGATAACTCCTCTCCCCTCACTTCCCCGGCAACGACTCCAACAACAACGATATATTCGCCATGAACAGCCTCACGGAGATAGCCAGCAGGATAATCCCGAAGAACTTACGGATAATGTAGATACCCCCTTTCCCCAGGAAGCGCTCCACACGCCCCGTCATGCTCACCACGAAATACACCCAAATCATATTCAGCACCAAAGCCACGATGATGTTGACGCTGGCATATTCGGCACGCAGCGAAAGCAACGTAGTAAAAGCCCCGGCGCCCGCCAGCAGCGGAAACACCAGAGGAACAAGGGTCGCCTCCTTTATCGGTCCCTGATTCTTGAATATCTCGATATCCAGAATCATCTCCAGCGACATCAGGAAAATGACAAACGCACCCGCCACGGCAAACGACTCGATATCCACATGAAACAACTTCAGCATCATATCTCCCGCGTAGAAGAAGCCTATCAGTAACGCAAAGGAAATCAGCGTCGCCTTCAGCGCGTTCACTTCCTTCCCCTTTTCCTTCAGATTGATGATGATGGGTATCGAACCGATGATATCTATCACGGCAAACAGCACGATAAAAGCGCTGGTCATCTGTTGCCAATTAAATGCCTCAAACATGGGTGCCTCCTTTTTTCTTGCAAAGATAATCTATTTTTATGCATTCCGCAAAATTTCTTAAAAGCGAATGAATAGCACGTTTAAGAAATAATAAAAAAAACAAAAAGAGGGTGTCAGTGTTTACAGCGCACCCCGATTATATCTACATTTGTTTTCAAACCAGAAGATGAAATGATATGGAAACAATGTTTGATACCTTACTTCAATTACCCCTCTTTCAGGGTCTTGCCCACGAGGATTTCACGTGCATATTGGAGAAGGTGAAATTGCACTTCACAAAACACAAGCCGGGTGAGGTTCTTGTAAAGCGCGGAACTCCTTGCAGCCAGCTTATGTTTATATTGAATGGAGAAGTTGCGTCTTCCACATCGGCAGATGATGAAACATACAACTTTACCGAGTTTTTCCAGGCTCCCTACCTTATCGAGCCTCAATCGATGTTCGGCATGAATACATCTTTCGTGTCCACCTACCGGGCAGAGACGGAAGTAAACATGGTGGGCATCAGCAAAGCCTTTGCACTGAAGGAGCTGTTCGGCTATGAGATATTCCGCCTGAATTATATGAATATAATCAGCAACCGTGCCCAGACCCTCTACCACCGCTTATGGAATAATGCGCCCGACGACCTCGAAGCCCGCATTGCCCACTTCATCCACAGCCATACGGAACGGCCGGGCGGGAAAAAGATTCTGAAAGTCAAGATGGAAGATTTAGCGCGGATTATCAACGAGCCCCGTCTCGGAGTATCCAAAGCCCTGAACGGGATGCAAGAGAAAGGATGGGTGGAACTGCACCGGGGCGAAATCGTGATACCAGATGCAGCCAAACTCGTTCTATAAGTAGAAGACTATAGGATAGCGGCGCGTCAAAAGTGAATAAAACACGGAGACACAAAGACACAGAGCAATTTGAAGTGTTCAAAATAAAAGCTCTGTGTTTTTGTGTCTCCGTTTTTAATCTTTAAATGGATTATTCCCACTCGATAGTCGAAGGCGGTTTCGACGAAATATCATAGGTAACCCGGTTCACCCCTTTCACCTTATTAATAATGTCATTCGAAACCTTGCCCAGGAATTCGTATGGCAAGTGCGCCCAGTCCGCCGTCATGGCATCGGTAGAAGTTACGGCACGCAAGGCAACCGCACGCTCGTAAGTGCGTTCGTCACCCATCACACCCACCGACTGCACCGGAAGCAGGATAACGCCTGCCTGCCAAACCTGGTGATAGAGCACCGTCTCGTTACCGTCGGCATCTTTCACCTTCCAGTCGCGCAGGCCTTGAATAAAGATATCATCGGCATCTTGCAAGATACGCACCTTCTCCGGCGTAATGTCGCCCAGGATACGGACTGCCAGTCCCGGACCCGGGAACGGATGGCGGGTAATCAGATGCTCGGGCATCCCCAGCTCACGACCCACCCGGCGAACTTCATCCTTAAACAGCAGGCGAAGCGGCTCGCACAGTTTCAGGTTCATCTTTTCGGGTAATCCGCCTACGTTGTGATGGCTCTTGATAACCGTACCGGTGATGGAAAGCGACTCGATGCAGTCAGGGTAAATCGTTCCCTGCGCCAGCCACTTCACATCCTTTATCTTATGGGCTTCTTCATCAAACACGTCGATAAAGCCTTTTCCGATGATTTTGCGTTTCTTCTCGGGCTCGGTCACGCCGGCCAGTTCGGCAAAGAACTTGGCGCTGGCATCCACGCCGATTACATTCAGCCCCAGGCACTCGTAGTCGTGAAGCACATTCTTGAATTCGTTCTTGCGCAGCATACCGTGGTCCACGAAGATACAGGTAAGATTCTTCCCGATGGCACGGTTCAGCAACACGGCGGCTACCGAAGAGTCCACGCCTCCGCTCAGTCCCAGCACCACTTTATCATCGCCCAACTGCTGCTTCAGCTCGGCCACCGTCGTCTCGATAAACGATGCCGCGCTCCAGTCTTGCTTGCAACCGCAGACATCCGCCACGAAGTTCTTCAACATCTGCGTACCGTCTTCGGTGTGGAACACTTCCGGATGGAACTGCACTCCCCACATTTTCTCGCCTTCCACCTGGTATGCGGCGATTTTCACCTTATCCGTCGAAGCGATGGTCTTGAAGCCCGAAGGAATCGCCGTAATCGTATCGCCGTGGCTCATCCACACCTGCGTGTTCTCCTTCACTCCCTTGAACAAAACATTATCTTTGTCGAAAGCGCTCAAATGCGCACGTCCGTATTCGCGGCTACCTGCCGGCTCCACCTTTCCGCCGTTTGTGTAAGCGATGAACTGCGCACCATAGCAGATACCCAGCACGGGATAGTTGCCCCGGATTTCATTCAAGTCTATCTTGAATGCACTTTCATCGTATACGGAGAACGGGCTACCGGACAGGATAACTCCCTTAACGCTCTCATCCCCCTTGGGGAATTTATTGTAAGGCACAATTTCGCAATACACATTCAGTTCACGGACCCGGCGGCCGATGAGCTGTGTTGTCTGCGAGCCAAAATCAAGAATAATAATCTTTTCTTGCATAAATACAGAGGTGTTAGTAATTTGGAGCACAAAGATACGATTAATTTGTTATTCATTAAATCACAAATCACCAAAATTACGACCAAAGTTAAAATTAAGGAGTACACTTGCACAATTGCAGGCGCAATGCCACCGGCAGCCCCGCAGTTTCCGGCAGAAACGCCCGTAGATAATTGCACAAAGACAAGGCAAAAATCCCCCTTATCCTTCTACTTTTTATTACAAATCCTCTTCTTAATCTTTGTCCCTCGGACGAGGGCTGAACAGCCCACGGGCGGAGGCTCCCCGGTTTGCATACGTGTGCCGGACAGCCCTCGCCGCAGAAACAAAGAAAATCATAAGTCTTAGTTCCATCCTACCCCGGCTTTTCCTCCATTTTACACAGGGAGTTGAGACAAAAAGTACAGGCGTTTAAGGGCATAACCTCCCGCATTCGATGTTAAAACCCCTTAAATGCCCCCGATTCCGCACCCTTTAAGTAAAAATCGGGCGCAAGCCCGGATATAGTGGTGATTGGTTGTATGCCAGTGTATTACCCTCGATATTCCGCCTGAAACAAGGCAAAAAAAAGTGACGGTTCGGGCAAACCGTCACTAACCGTCACTCAAACCAGCACGGTATAATCATCTATGTAGATGGACATTAACCCGAAAAGTGCTGGATGATGGTTTTTCAGTGAAAAACATCGTATTATTTTTCTTTCAGCAAGTCGCGAATCTCCGTCAACAACACCTCTTCCTTGCTGGGTGCGGGAGGGGCAGGAGGAGCGGCAGGAGCTTCCGCTTTCTTCTTTTCCGTCAGCTTGGTAAGCAACCTGATAAACAGGAAAATGGAAAAAGCGATAATAAGGAAATCGAAAGAAGCCTGCAAGAAGTTACCGTAATTCAGGGTCACGGCCGCCACCGTCTCTTTGCCGTCTTCGATGACAGCAGGTTTCAGCACCCACTTCAAATCGGTAAAATTCACACCGCCTACCAGCAGACCTATGGGAGGCATAATTACATCCGCCACAATGGACGAGACTATCTTTCCGAACGCGCCGCCAATGATTACACCCACGGCCATGTCTATCACATTGCCTTTCATGGCAAAAGCTTTGAAATCCTGCAAAAATGAACTTTTTCCCATCTTTTCGATTATTTAATGATGAATTTGGGTGCGAATATAAAAACATTTTCGTACTTTTGCACCGCAATTCAGGAAAGAATTGCAATTTGTAAACGAAAGTTTATTTTTAAACATTATAGAAACCCTTAAAAGTTTAAACAAAATGATTAAAGTAGGTATTAATGGATTCGGACG